>JGI24741J21665_1000738_pt1 | contig 9821 bp, 8 predicted proteins | sample KBSCornC7_FD_21665 | JGI IMG/M metagenome (IMG submission 21665) | reverse complement strand
GCGGATCGAGCGCCACAAGCGCTCGATCCGGCGAAGCAGAGTCCGGACCTGCGCCGGACTCGGCGCGTTGAAAAAGCGCAGGGCGGCGCTTTTTCAACATCCAATAATCATCCGTGGTGACCATCGTGAGTGACGGCGGCAGTTTGTTGCAGCAATTGGCGAAAACCTCCCAGTTCGGCGGGGGCAATGCCGCCTATCTCGACCAGTTGTACGAGGATTGGCTGCGCGATCCGCAATCGGTTTCGCCGCAATGGCGCACATGGTTCCAGGGCCTGCACGGTTCCGGCGATGTTTCCCACGCCGACGCGATCGCCCGCATCGTCGCGGCACAGCGACAGGGCCATCGCGCGATCGCCGCGCCAATGGATGACGCCCACGCGCGCAAGCAAGCCGGCGTCCTGCGTTTCCTGACGGCGTATCGTTCGCGCGGCCACCTCGCCGCCGACCTCGATCCGTTGGCGATCGCGCCCAAGCGCCCCGCCCCCGATCTCGACCTGCCCTTCCACGGCTTGTCCGACGCAGACCTCGACACCGAATTCGATTGCGGCACGTTTGCCGGCGGTGGCCAACGCATGAAATTGCGCGAGCTGCGTGATCGCCTGCGCCGGACCTATGTCGCCACGATCGGCGCCGAGTTCATGCACATCAGCGACCACAACCAGCGTCGCTGGATTTACGATCGGCTCGAAAAGGCCAGCGGCAATGCCGGCCTCGACGACGCAACCCGCAAACGCGTGCTGGCGAAGCTGACCGCCGCCGACGGGCTGGAGCGTTACCTCCACACCAAGTACGTCGGCCAGAAGCGCTTTTCGCTGGAAGGCGGCGATTCGCTGATCCCGCTGCTGGATGACCTGATCCGTCGCGGCGCCGACCAGGGCGTGCACGAGTTGGTGATCGGCATGGCGCACCGCGGGCGCCTCAACGTGCTGGTCAACATCCTCGGCAAACCGCCGCAACAACTGTTCGCCGAATTCGAAGGCAAGCACGACGGCCCGGACGATCCCGCGCACTCCGGCGACGTGAAATACCACATGGGTTTCTCGGCCGACATTGCCGCGCCCGCGGCCAACATCCACGTCGCGCTGGCGTTCAATCCTTCGCACCTCGAAATCGTCAACCCGGTGGTGTCGGGTTCCGTCCGCGCGCGCCAGATCCGCGCCCACGACGGCGTGCGCGAGCACGTGCTGCCGGTGCTGATCCACGGCGACGCGGCGCTTTCTGGCCAGGGCGTGAACATGGAGCTGTTCAACATGTCGCAGACGCGCGGCTTCGGCGTCGGCGGCACCGTGCACATCGTGATCAACAACCAGATCGGCTTCACCACCGACGCCGACGACAGCCGCAGCACGCTGTACTGCACCGATGTCGCCAAGATGGTCAACGCACCGGTGCTGCATGTGAATGGCGACGATCCGGAGGCCGTGCTGCAATGCATGCGCCTCGCTTTCGATTTCCGCCAGCAATTCCACAAGGACGTCGTGGTGGACCTGGTGTGCTACCGCCGGCACGGCCACAACGAGGCGGACGAACCCTCGGCCACGCAGCCGATCATGTACGACGTGATCAAGAAGCTGCCGCCCACCAGGGAGCTCTATGCAGGGACGCTGGCCAAACGCGGCCTCATAGCCGACGGCGACGCGCAAAAACTGTTCGATGCCTATCGCGACCAACTCGACGCTGGCGAGCCGGTCACCGAACTGGCGCCACCGGGCTCGCAGAAATTCATCGTGGACTGGTCGCGCTTCGCCAAGGGCGGCCTGGCGCAAATGGTCGAGACCGGTGTGAAGCGCAAGACGCTGGACGAGCTCGCGGCGAAAATCCTGACGTGGCCGGAAGGCATGATGCTGCAATCCCGTGTCGGCAAGATCTACGCCGACCGCCGCAAGATGGCCGAAGGCGACACACCGCTCGATTGGGGTTACGCCGAGAACATGGCCTACGCCACGCTGGTTGCCGAAGGCAACGCGTTGCGCCTGGTAGGCCAGGATACCGGCCGCGGCACGTTCTTCCATCGCCACGCCGAACTGCACGACCAGAAGACCGGCAACATCTACACGCCGCTTGCGCACGTGCACGAAGGCACGTCGGTGGAAGTCATCGACTCGCTGCTTTCCGAAGAAGCGGTGATGGCCTACGAATACGGTTTCGCCACCGCCGATCCTGGCACGCTGGTGCTGTGGGAAGCACAGTTCGGCGACTTCGCCAACGGCGCGCAAGTCGTGATCGATCAGTTCATTTCGTCCGGCGAGGCCAAGTGGAATCGTCTGTGCGGACTGGTGCTGCTGCTGCCCCATGGATATGAAGGCCAAGGCCCCGAACATTCCTCCGCGCGCCTCGAGCGCTACCTGCAGTTGTGTGCACTCGACAACATGCAGGTGTGCGTGCCGACCACGCCCGCGCAGATGTTCCACATGCTGCGCCGGCAGATGCTGCGCGATTGCCGCAAGCCGCTGGTGGTGATGACGCCGAAATCGCTGCTGCGCCACAAACTGGCGGTGTCGTCACTGGACGACCTCGCGAATGGCCACTTCCATCTCGTGATTCCCGACCAGCGCATCAAGGACGACAAGAAGGTCAAGCGTGTGGTGCTGTGCTCGGGCAAGGTTTATTACGATCTGTTCGAGGAAGCCGAAAAGCAGAAGATCACGGACGTCGCGATCGTGCGCGTCGAACAGTTGTACCCGTTCCCGCGCATCGAGGTGAATGCGGAGCTCGACAAGTATCCTGCCGCCAGGGAAATGATCTGGTGCCAGGAAGAGCCGCAGAACCAGGGCGCGTGGTTCCAGATCCGCCATCACCTGCAAGCCTGCGCGGACGGTCGTCACAGCCTGCATTACGCGGGGCGCGTGCGCTCGCCGGCGCCGGCGTGCGGCCACTACAACACCCACGTCGCCGAACAGCACGCGCTGGTGCAACAGGCTTTGGTTGATCCCGTCGGCGACGATCATTCCGCAGAGTGAGATTCACAACCACGAATGCACTGCGCGCGTCCACCCCTTGACTCCAGGGGTTTGCAAGTCAGTTATCCAAGACCCATTCCAAGGAAACGTCATGTCGATCGAAGTCAAGGTTCCCGTCCTGCCCGAATCCGTCAGCGACGCCACCATCGCCACGTGGCACAAGAAGCCGGGCGATGCGGTGAAGCGCGACGAAAACCTGGTCGACCTCGAAACCGACAAGGTGGTGCTGGAAGTGCCCGCTCCTGCCGACGGCGTGCTGAAGGAAATTCGCCACGCGGAAGGTGACACCGTCAACAGCCAGGACGTGATCGGCATCCTCGAGGAAGGCGCGGTTGCGGAAGCGCCCAAGCCTGCTGCGAAGGAACAGCCGACAGCTGCGCCCGCGAAGCCCGAACCCGCCAAACCCGCACCCGTCAAGGCCGCACCGGCAGCCGCCGGTTCGAACGAGGGCCTCTCGCCCGCCGGACGCCGCATGGCCGTCGAAGAGAACATCGACGCTTCGCAAGTCTCCGGCACCGGTCGCGGCGGCCGCGTGACCAAGGAAGACCTGGTCAACTTCTCCAAGGNTGACAAACCTGCCGCGGCGCCTGCGCCCGCTGCACGCGCGGCCACGCCCGGCGCGCGTCCGGAAGAACGCGTGCCGATGACGCGCATGCGCGCGCGCATCGCCGAACGCCTGATGCAGTCGAAAAACTCCATCGCCATGCTGACTTCGTTCAACGAGGTCAATCTCTCGAAAGTGGTCGCGATGCGCAAGCAAGTCGGCGAGCAGTTCGAGAAGACCCACGGCATCAAGCTCGGTTTCATGAGTTTCTTCGTGAAGGCCGCGTGCGAAGCGCTGAAACGATATCCGGTGGTCAACGCATCCGTGGACGGCAACGACATCATTTATCACGGCTACCAGGACATCTCGATTGCCGTTTCGACCGATCGTGGCCTGGTGACGCCGGTGCTGCGCGACGTGCAGGACATGAGTTTCGCCGACGTCGAAAAAGCCATCGCGAATTACGCGAAGAAGGCGCGCGAGGGCGGCCTGACACTGGACGACCTGCAGGGCGGCACCTTCACCATCACCAACGGCGGTACCTTCGGCTCGTTGTTCTCGACGCCGATAGTCAATCCGCCGCAGAGCGCGATCCTCGGCATGCACACCATCAAGGAACGCGCCGTGGTCGAGAACGGCCAGGTCATCGCCGCGCCGATGATGTACACCGCGATTTCTTACGACCACCGCATCGTCGATGGCAAGGATGCGGTGCTGTTCCTGGTCGACATCAAGAACCAGCTGGAAAATCCGTACAAGATGCTGCTTGGCATCTGATGCTTCGAGCCCCTTTCCCACCGAAAGAGGGGTCGGGGTGAGGGTTCGGCAACGCCGCAACGACTCACTTTGCTCGCACCCTCATCCGGCGCTTCGCGCCACCTTCTCCCGAGGGGAGAAGGAGAAAACCAAGGAACCGCAATGGCTGACAACAAATTCGACGTCATCGTCATCGGCGCAGGCCCGGCCGGTTACGTGTGCGCCATCCGCGCAGCACAGCTCGGCCTCAAGACCGCGTGCATCGACGCCTTCAAGGGCAAGGACGGCAAGCAGGCGCTGGGCGGCACCTGTCTCAACATCGGCTGCATCCCGTCCAAGGCGTTGCTGGATTCCTCCAAACAGTTCTGGGGCCTCACCCACAACCTGCCCGCCCACGGCATCAGCGTCGAGAACGCCAAGGTGGATATGGCCACCTTCATCGGCCGCAAGGACAAGATCGTCAAGCAGTTCACCGGCGGCGTCGGCATGCTGTTCAAGGCCAACAAGGTCACGCCATTCTTCGGCACCGGCAAATTGCTGAAGGGCAACCAGGTCGAGGTGAACGGCTTCGATGGAAGCAAGCAGACACTCGAGGCCGCCAATGTGATCATCGCCACCGGTTCGGTGCCGATCGAGTTGCCGTTCGCGAAGTTCGACAACAAGACCATCATCGACAACGCCGGCGCGCTGGACATCGACGCGGTACCGAAGCGCTTGGGCGTGATCGGCGCGGGCGTGATCGGATTGGAGCTGGGTTCGGTATGGAAACGCATGGGCGCCGAAGTCACGATCCTTGAAGCGTTGCCGGATTTCCTCGGCGCCGCCGACGCCGACATCGCCAAGGCCGCCGCGCGCGAGTTCAAGAAGCAGGGCCTCGACATCCATCTCGGCGCCAAGGTTTCCAAGGCCGAGATCAAGAAGAATGCCGTCGAGGTGACCTTCGCCGACAAGGATGGCGAGCACAAGATCACCGTCGACAAACTGCTGGTCGCGGTGGGCCGCCGCGCGTACACCGAAGGCTTGCTGGGCGAAGGTACGGGCGTGAAGGTGGATCAGCGCGGCCGCATCGAGGTCGATGAACATTGCTGGACGGGCGTCGATGGCATTTGGGCGATCGGCGACTGCGTGCGTGGCCCGATGCTCGCTCACAAGGGCGAGGAGGAAGGCGTGATGGTCGCCGAGCTCATCGCGGGCAAGGCCGGCCACGTCGACTATGGGGTGATCCCGTGGGTCATCTACACCGAACCCGAAATCGCCTGGGCCGGCAAGACCGAGCAGCAATGCAAGGACGAAGGCATTCCGTACAAGACCGGCAACTTCCCGTTCGCCGCCAACGGCCGCGCGGTCGCAATGAACGAACCTGCGGGCCTGGTAAAGGTGATCGCGCACGCGGACACCGACCGCATCCTCGGCGTGCACATGTGCGGACCGGTGGTGTCGGAATTGATCGCCGAAGCCGTGGTGGCGATGGAGTTCAAGGGCTCGTCCGAAGACCTCGCCCGCATCGTCCATGCGCATCCGACGCTCTCCGAAGTCGTGCACGAAGCTGCGTTGTCCGTCGACAAGCGAGCCCTCAACAAGGCCAACTGACGACAGGATGTCGTCATCCCGTGCAGGCCATGGATGGCCGACGACACGGGATCCAGCCATTGCTCGTCATCCCGACGCAGGCCGGGATCCATCTTGCTTTTCATCGATCTCGCAATGAGACAATGGATTCCGGCATTCGCCGGAATGACGGCAAAAGCATGAGCATCCCCGCAAACTTCCACGCCTTCCGCATCCACAACGACGATGCCGGCTACCGCGCCGGTATCGAACCGATGCGCGTGGACGATCTCTCGCCCGGCGAAGTCGTCATCAAGACGGCGTTCTCGTCGATCAACTACAAGGATGCGTTGGCCGGCACGGGCAATGGCAAGATCCTGCGCCGGTTTCCACTGAACGGCGGCATCGACGTCGCGGGCCACGTGGTCGAATCGAGTGACCCACGTTTCAAGCAAGGCGATGCGGTGCTGTGCACCGGTTGCGGGCTTTCGGAAACTCGCGACGGCGGTTACGCCGAATACGCGCGCCTCAAAGCCGAGTGGGCGATCCCGCTGCCGAAAGGATTGTCGCTGCGCGAAAGCATGATCCTCGGCACCGCGGGTTTCACCGCCGCACTCGCGCTATATCGGATGCGCGACAATCGCCAGTTGCCGGAACTCGGCCCGATCGCGGTAACTGGCGCGACCGGTGGCGTGGGCATGCTGGCCGTCGACATCTTCAGTCGCGCCGGTTTCGAGGTGCACGCGATCAGCGGCAAGCCCGAACATGCGGCATTCCTGGAAACGCTCGGCGCGCGCGAAGTGCTGGATCGTCGTGAATTGAATCTCGGCAAGCATGCGCTGGGGAACAAACCATTGGAGCAGGCGCGTTTCGGTGGCGCCGTGGACAACGCGGGCGGCACGCTGCTCGCGCAATTGCTCAGCAGCACCGCGCCGTACGGAAACGTGGCCAGCATCGGGCTTGCGGCGGACGCCAAACTGGACACCACCGTGATGCCCTTCATCATCCGCGGCGTCAGCCTGCTCGGCATCGCTTCGGCGGGCACCGCGCGCGACATCCGCGAAGCGATCTGGCAGCACCTCGCATCCGACTGGAAGCCCGCGCACCTGGACAGCGTGTGCACCCGCGAGGTCACGCTGGACGAGTTGCCGGACCTATTCGATGCGATGCTTTCGGGCCAATCATTCGGCCGCACACTGGTGCGGATAGCAGCGGACGGTCCGTCGGATTGACTTTCCGACTCGTCGCCAAGGTACTGAAATCGTGAAAATTATTACCGGTGCTTGCCGGTGATTCGAAGGCGGCGCGTTCGTCGCCGCAAGCATGGCACTTCAGGTTCAGGTTCCCTACAATGTGCGCTTCCGCTGTGGGGAGTTTTGCATGGCACGCATCCTGATCGTTGACGATTCGCCGTCGCAATTGGAAGGCCTGAAACGGCTGGTCGAAAAACTCGGGCACCAGACGCTCACTGCCACCGATGGCGCGGCAGGCGTCGAAGCCGCCAAGCGCGACAAGCCCGATCTGGTGCTGATGGACGTCGTGATGCCCAACCTCAATGGTTTCCAGGCGACCCGCGCGATCTCGAAAGATCCCGGCATCGCGCACATCCCCGTGATCCTGGTCACCACCAAGGATCAGGAAACGGACAAGGTGTGGGGCATGCGCCAGGGCGCCAAGGCCTTCGTCACCAAGCCAGTGAACGAGGCGGAACTGACCAAAGCGCTGAGCGAAAATCTCGCGAAGTGAATCTCGCAACCTCTCCCGAGTGAGAGGGCTTCATGTGCGTGGATCGAATCCTTCGAACGCTTTTTCGAATGCTGCGTAAGCCGCCTTGGCCTTGTCGCTGTCAGCCGGCGGGATCTGGATCGAGAGTGTGACGATCTGGTCGCCGGGTGTGCGTCCCGGCATGCCTCGGCCCTTCAAACGCAACTTGCGCCCGCTTCGCGAACCCGCGGGGATCCTGAGTTCGACGTTGCCACCCAGCGTAGGCACCGGAACCTTGGCGCCAAGCGCGGCTTCCCAAGGCGACACCGGCAACTCGACTTCCACGTCGTGCCCGTGCAACTTGAATTGCGGATCCTCGCGCACCTGCACTTCCATCAGCAGGTCGCCCGCAGGTGCACCGTTGTAGCCCGGCTCGCCCTGCCCCGCCAAGCGGATCACCTTGCCCGGCAGGATGCCGGCCGGAATGTTCACTTCCAGCGTACGCCCGCCCGTCGCGTCACGCAGGCCAAGGCGCTGCTTGCCACCGGAATACGCGGTATGCAGGTCGATCTCGACGCCCGCGCGCATATCGTTGCCACGCATGGGGCCGCGTTGCGCACGCGGGCCCGCGCCACCGCGACCGCCAAACAATGATTCGAAGAAATCGCTGAACCCGCCGGCATCGCCGCCACCACCGCCACCAAAGTCGCGGAACTCGAAACCTCCCGGCGCCTGTTGTTGCCAGCCCGGCGGCGGCCGGAAGTTGTCGCCCGCGTGATAACCGCCTGCGCGTACGTTGTCGTAGGCCGCGCGCTTCTGCTTGTCGTGCAGGACCTCGTAGGCCTCACTGATGGCCTTGAACTTGTCCTCCGCACCGGCTTCCTTGTTCTTGTCCGGATGGTATTTGCGCGCGAGCTTGCGGTACGCCGCCTTGATCTCGTCGTCGCCGGCGCCCTGTTTCACGCCGAGGGTCTGGTAGTAATCCTGAAACTCCATTCGCTTCCCCAGCAATCGGCACGAAGGTCCGCGGCGGATCGCTCCACCGCGGACCCAGGATTATGACGCATCATCCGACCCGGCTTGCGCCGGATCGGCGGCCACTCACGATGTCTGGATTTCGATCTTGCGCGGCGTGGTTTCGGGCCGCTTGGGAATCGATATTTCCAGGACGCCATGCTTGCCGGTGGCAGTGATGCCATTCGGATCGGCGCTGTCCGGCAAGGCGAAACGCCGGTGGAAGACACCGCGCGAACGCTCCACGCGGGTGTAGTTGCCTTCCTCGACCTTCTTTTCGCTCTTGCGCTCGCCACGGATCGACAGCACGCCCTTGTCCATGTTGATTTCGATGTCCTTGGGATCGACTCCGGGAATATCTGCCTCGATCACGAAGCGCTTGTCTTCCTCGCAGATGTCCACGCGCGGCGCCCATTCGCTGGTGACCACGTTGGACTGGTCGCTGCCTTCCTCGGTATCGAAGAAACGATCCAGCATCTGGCGGAACTCGCGGGTCACGGGGTACCCGCCCCACTGGCGATAACGGTTCAAATGGTTCATGGTGTGGCTCCTTTCGCTGTGTCTCGGCCGCTGACAGGCCTCATGNNGGCAAGATAGGGACACGGCACCGGGTTTCAAGAGCGGCCGGGATGCCGCCTTCCCCAAGCGCTGGAGTACGATGGCCGATCATCCAGACCGGAAACGACCATGACCATCCAGACCGGCGACCGCCTGCCGCAAGCCACCTTTGCCGTGCTGCGCGACGGCGTCCAGCAACTCACCACCGCGGACGTGTTCAAGGACAAGAAGGTCGTGCTGTTCGCCGTGCCCGGTGCGTTCACCCCGACCTGTTCGGAGCGCCACCTGCCCGGCTACGTCGAGCACTACGAAGACTTCAAAAAACGCGGCATCGACGTCGCCTGCATGGCCGTCAACGACGCGTTCGTGATGAAAGCCTGGGGCGAACACCGCCACGTGCCCGACGGCATGTTGATGCTGGCCGACGGCAACGGCGACTTCTCCAAGGCGCTGGGCCTGGAATCCGACTCCAGCAAATACGGGATGGGCATGCGCTCGAAACGTTTCGCGCTGTACGCCGACGACGGCGTGGTGAAAACGTTGCACATCGAAGCGCCGGGGGAGTTCCGGGTGTCGAGCGCCGAAGCGATGCTGGCGGCAATTTGAAGCTCGGGATTTTGTAGGTTGGGGTGAGCGTCTTTTGCGAACCCCAACGCATCTGGATGGGAAATGTTGGGGTTTGTTCCTCACCCCAACCTACGCGCTTGCAGAACGGCGGGTTGTCACCCGCCCTACAC
>JGI24741J21665_1000736_pt1 | contig 9841 bp, 8 predicted proteins | sample KBSCornC7_FD_21665 | JGI IMG/M metagenome (IMG submission 21665) | reverse complement strand
CGCAAGACGATGTTTGCGATGGTCGCGGCGCGCGATTGATCGCTGGTCCCGCGCTCAGACAACAGATTCAGCGCAGCCGCGTGATGTCGAGCCCGTCGATATAGAGGGCGAGCGTATCGAACGTCGTGTCGCGTGCGGTCCCCGTCAGCGCCAGCTGTTGCTGATCGCATGACGACGGCACATTGAACTCGATCGCGTAGCGGCCGAGTTGGCCGGGAACCGGATTGACCGGCACGGTGCCGAGCACGCTGCTTGCACCCTTGGTCATGCAGATGATCGACCAGCGGAAGACGCCCGCGTCGATCGCATCTTCGGCATAGGCACGCCCTACGAATCGATAGCGACCGGCCGGTAGCACCAGTTCTTGGTTGGCGAACACCGTCTCGCGCTCACCCGAATAGGACACATAAAGCGCGCTGCCCATGCCCGCCGGACCGGTACTCCGCTCGGCATAGATGCCGTCGGCAGGGTAGAGACGCCACCCGAACGGCGGCGGCGCATCGAGTCCGGTAAAATCCCCTTCGCGCAGCAGGCCTTTGCTGGCCGATCGCGCGCTAGGCGGCAGCAGCGCAACCCATTGCGCGAACAGCTGGGTCGGCGACAGGCGATCGGCCATTTTGATGAAATAGGGGTCGAGCTCTTCCTTGCTTGCCGGCGAGCCGATCGCTTTTAGCCGGGTCAACAGCGCCAGGGTCGCCTCAGGATAGGGATTGTCGCTACCGAGCCGCGTGAGGAACGTGCCGCGCCAATATGGCTGTGTGGAGAGCACGCGCGCCAGCGGATCGATGATCCTGGGGTCATGGGTCAGGGCGATCAGCGCGGGAAGGATCACTGGCCAATTCTGGTCGTCCTGGCGAAGCAGGATGTCCGCTTCGGTCACGGCCGGCGCTACTTCGTTCGTGCGGAACCGATAGTCGAGCAACCAAGCATGCGTAAGATAATCTCGCAGCGATAACCGCGCGGCGATATCGAGCAGCTTGGCCGCGCCTTTCTCGTCGTCGTTCGATGCGGCGATGATGCCGATGTTGCGGAGCGCCATAACCTCATAGGGCGAATGTTCGAGGATCCGCTTGCTGTCGGCGGCGAGCTTGGCCGCTGGCGCACCGAGTTCCACGGTTTTCAGCCGCTCATTGGCATCCACGCTGGCCGCGTTGGTGTTGGTCGGATCGATGCGGAGCGCGAGCTTGGCGGTCGCCGGGGTGGCGAGCAGGAACGCCAACCCCGATCGCAACGTAAAGACGCCGGCAACGAGCGCAAGCGTCAGCACGACGATACGCGCGGTCACCGTGCCACGGCGCAGGGCGATCATCGCCATCGCGCGTCCGCCTCCGGGCTCAGCCCGTTACGCGCTTCATGAAGCCGATCCGCTTGTCGCCATAATCGTAATTATAGCCATAATCGTAGCCGATCTTCTTGGCGTCGAACTTGGTCAGCACCGCGCCGAGGATATTGGCATGGACATCGGCAAGACGGCGCAGCGACACGCGTGCGGTCCGCGTATGCGTGTTACGCGCGGCGATCACGAACATCGTCGCTTCGGCATAGCTGGCGATCAGCGGCGCGTCGGCAAGGCCGAGCACCGGCGGGCCGTCGACGACGATATGATCGTAGCCCTCTTTGAGCAGCCGCTCGAAGGTTTGCGACAGGTTGGAACCGGCCAGCAATTCGGCCGGGTTGGGCGGAATCGGTCCTGAACTCATGATCGACAGCCGATCGACCGGTCCCTTGCGGATATAAGTGTCGATGTCGGTTGCACCGGCAAGGATGTTGGTAAGACCGCCCGTATTGGCGAAGCCCATCATCTTGTGCACCGACGGGTTGCGCAAATCGGCGTCGATCAGGATCGTCTTCTTGCCGAGTGACGCGAAATTGCGCGCCACCGCCATTGCCGTGGTCGACTTGCCTTCGGACGGCCGGGAGCTCGTCACGAACAGGACGCGCGGCGCACCCTTGCTGGTGGTGAGCCGGAGCGCGGTCTGGAGCGATAGATAAGCTTCGGCGAGTGGAGTCTTGCTGTCCTCGAGCAGGTCGATCGAGACGTCCGAATCGGGCACGCGCGGCACGCTGCCCAACAAGGGCACGCCCAGCTTCCGCTCGAGATCGTGGGGCGCGATGATCGACTCGTCGAGCTGTTCGAGGATGAACGCCACCGCGCCGCCGACCAGCGTGCCGAGCAACAGCCCGAGCAGAAGGTTCATCGAGGTGCGCGGCGTTACCGGGCTGCCCGACGGGAGCGCGGTATCCACTACCGAGACGTTATTGGTCCCGACGCCGCCGGCGATGCCGATTTCCTTGTAACGCTGGAGCAGCGCGTCATAGAGCGCGCGATTGGTGTCGGCGTCGCGCTGCAGCGTGTTGTACTGGACGGTACGGCCGCGCAGATCGATCACATTGTTCTTGAGTTTGTCGACTTGTCCTTGAAGCTCGGCCTCGCGCTGCGTGGCCGCCTGATAGGCAGCGCGGAGTGAATCGAGCACGACCGCACCCTGCTTGCCGAGTTGCCTGTCGAGTTCGGTGATCTGCTGGCGAAGTGCGACCATCTGCGGATAGTCCGAACGGAATTGCGCCGACAGACGCTGATAGTCCGACTGCAGCTGGGCGCGTTGGCTGCGCAAGCTGACGACCGTGCTGTCCTGCAGGCTTTCAGGCGCATTCAGGCCCTGGCTGCGTGCAGCCTGTTGGTAATGCGATTCGGCTTGCGCACGGTCGATCCTGGCGGCGTTGAGCGCGTCGTTGAGCGCGCGCAGGTCGGTCGATTCGACCGACGCACCGTTCGATGCATCCTGATCCTTGCCCAGAGGTGCCGTTCTCATAATTGATGATCCGCTGCTGGCCGGCATAGGCGACCAGCGCGCGTTCCGAAGCTTCAAGCTTCTGACGCGTGTTTTCGATCTGCTGCTGAAGGAACTGACGCGCATAAGCGGTCGCCTGGAATCGGCGGTTGAGATTGGACGCGATGAAGTTCTTGGCGATCGAATTGACGATCGTCGCCGACAGCGCCGGATCCGGGCTGTCGAAGCTGAGTTGGACGAGGCTCGACCCGCGGACCGGCTCGACCGTCAAATGTCCCATCAACAGCCGCGCGGCCGTCAACTCCCGACGCTTACGATCGCCACTGAGTGCGCCGGCCGGCGCCTTCTTGCCGGTATAGCCGTAGAGAAAGGTCGGATTGTCGGCGAGGCGCAGCGACGCGACAGTCTGTTCGGCCAGCGCGCGGCTCCGCAACAGACCATATTGCGTCTGGTAGAATTCCTGGGCAGCCGCCGCCTGGCGGGGTTGGGTGTCGTCGGTGTTGACCACGCGCGCCGCTTCGCGCGCGATCTCCATCGACCCGGTCGACCGATACAATTTTACCGTTGTCGCATTGACGAACACCGCCGCCAGCACGCCTGCGGCGATGATCGCCAACACGATCCAGCGCTGCCGAACCAGTATCTGGAGATACTGGGTCAGCGGGCTTTCCGCGTCCTGCTGCTGCAGGAAATGTTCGAGCGCCAGCCGCGAATCGGGGCCGCGGTCCGCCGCGGGGCCGCCGAGATCGAGCGGAAGGGTATTGGTTGCCAAGGGGGAGCCTTATCTTGTGATCTGATAGAAGATGCCGAGGACCGGCGCGACGGAGATGATGTCCTTGAACAGCTGGCGCCCGGCGTTGTTGCCGATCACGACGACGTCATTGCCGTAGATTTCGGGGTCGGTCGTGCGTGCGCCGCGGATATCCTTGATGTTGAACCTGGCGACCATCTTCTGGCCGTTGACGGTGCGGAACACGACCGCCTCGCTCAGCCGGGCATAGTCGGACGGACCGCCAGCGGCCGCGAGCATGCGAAGCAGGGTGGTGCGGCCGACGACAGCATATTGGCCGGGCTTCATCACGCTACCTTCTACCGTGACCATCGCGCTTACCGCCTCGGTCACGCTGACCGATACCTGCGGGTTGCGGACGTAGCGCTGGTCGAGCGCAGCCGCGATTTTTGCCGACAGCGAATTGGGCGTCTCGCCGATCGCCTTGACCTGTCCGATCAACGGCATGGCGAGATTGCCCGCGCCGTCGACCTGGCCGTTGGTCGTCAAATCCGGCACGCCGAACACCGTGATGGTCAGCTTGTCGAGCGGGCCTATGCGGTAATCGGCCTGGTCGCGGGTCATATCCTCGACCGACGGCACGGGCAGTGTCGTCTCGGGCTTGGCCGCAGTCGCCACTTCGGGCTTGTAATTGGCGCCTGAGCACGCGCTCAGGCCCGCCGCGAGCGCGCACGCTACGATAAGCTTACGAGTAATGTTCGCCTCCCTGCGCCGCGAGTCCGCGGTCAATTGCCCTGACGGGTACCACATCCTTATTTTGCCCATATACCCCAAATGCATCCTCGCCCAAATCGCGGCGCGATTTCCAGCGGCCCGTCCCGGCTTCCTCCGGAACGGTCAGGAACGCGGCGAGAAAACCGAATATGCAGGCGATCGTTCCCGTCCGCATCGGATAATCGCCCATGCCGTGCGCCATGATCATCGTCATGAACAGCGCCGCCGTGGCCTGTTGCCGTCGCAGGCGCGAGGAATCGTCGCCATGATGCCAGATGCGGACGACGCGGAACACGAACCAGGCGAGGAACACCAGGATCAGCAACATGCCGACCAGGCCGCCTTCGATCGCGACCTGCAGATAATCCTGATGCGCCTGGTTCCAATAGCCGAAGCTCAGCTCGCTCGCTCGTTCATAGCTCTTGTACACGGGCTCGAAACTGCCGAGGCCTGAACCGAACGGGAAGAAATCGTGTGCGACATGGGCAAATTTCGGCAAAAGGCCGATCCGCTCCTGTGTGCCGTCGTCGATCTGAAAGCGATCCGACAGGACACGACCGCTGAGGACCAGCGCCAGGCCGCCGGCGAGCGCCAGCGTCACGACAGCCGAGCCGCCGAGCACGTAGCCGCGCTTCAACCCGATCCGTTCGAGCGGGAGCATCGCCAGTCCGCCGAGCAGGCCGACCACGGAAAAGATCGCGCCCGCGCGCGAACTGGTTCCGGCGATGCCGAACAGCAGCACGGCGATCGCCAGCCCGCAGACGACCGCCGCCGGTGCGGGAATGCGGCCGCTCACCGTCATGGCGTCGGCCAGCCAGGCCAGAGCGATGACGATTGCGCCGGCCAGGAAAAGGGCCTGATGGTTGGCGTTGGCAAAAAAGCCGACGCTCGAATCGTCGTTGGTCACGTGATAGAAATAGAGCGGGCTGCTGGCCCCCATCGTCAGCTGGACGAGGCCGAGGGTGGCGCTGGCGAGCGCCAGCAGCAGCATCGCCCGCAACACTACGACGCGGCCCGCATAATCGAGATGCTTGCCAAGCAGCCAGGCAGCCAGCGGTACGACCAGCGCGAGCAGGAAATCGAGTGTCCGGCTGGGCGACAGGCTGATCGGCAGCCATGGCTTATCGCCCAGCGCGGTATAGACCTGTTGCGCGAGCCCGCGACCAGGCAGCGTGGTCCAGACCGAATATGGAAGCGGGATGAGCTGGATCAGCGGCAGCGCAAACAGCACCGCCCAGAAGATCAGTGCGCCGCGTTCGACCTGGAGCGGCGAGCGGTTGCGCGGCCAGAATAGATGGACGATCGCTGCCAGCGCTGCGAGGCGAGGCAGGATCGTCGTCCCGACCTCGTAGCGCGTCGCTCCGCCGAACAGGACAGCGACGCCAAGCAGCGCGAGCGCTGCGTACAGCGTCTGCGGCCGGTTGGTGCTGAACGGATTGGGCAAACTTCCTCCGGCTCGGTCGGTCTGTCATTGCCGCGGTGACGCCCGCGAAGCCGAGGCCCTAGCGACTGCCACGCACGCTGCCAAGCTTGATGCCGCGCCCGGCTAGGGGTTGCTTTTGATCGTGCGCCGGTTACCCGGACTCCCGACCCGTCCGTCGGCGGTGTCGACGTAGAAAAGGGATCAGGAGTTGAACGGCAAGAAGGCGGTCATCACCGGGATCACCGGCCAGGACGGCGCGTATTTGGCGGAACTCCTGCTCGCCAAAGGCTATGAAGTGCATGGCTTGCGCCGCCGCGCCTCGTCGTTCAACACGTCGCGGATCGACCATCTTTACGACGATCCGCATGTCGAGGGTGTGCGGCTGTTCCTGCATTATTCGGACATGACGGACGCGACCAATATCGGCCGCGTCATCGCCGAAATCCAGCCCGACGAAGTTTACAACCTGGCCGCTCAGAGCCACGTCGCGGTGAGCTTCGAGACGCCCGAATATACCGCCAATGCCGATGGCGTCGGCGTCGCGCGCGTACTCGAGGCGATCAGGGTGGCCGGGCTGACCGACAAAACCCGCTTCTACCAGGCGTCGACCTCGGAACTGTTCGGCAAGGTGCGCGAGGTCCCCCAGACCGAGAACACGCCTTTCTATCCGCGCAGCCCGTATGCGGTGGCCAAGCTCTACGGCTATTGGATCACGGTCAATTACCGCGAGGCGTACGGCATGCACGCCTCGAACGGCATCCTGTTCAACCATGAGAGTCCGTTGCGCGGCGAGACCTTCGTCACGCGCAAGATCACCCGTGCGGTGGCGGCGATCCGTCACGGGCACCAGGATACGCTTTATCTCGGCAACCTCGATGCCCAGCGCGATTGGGGCCATGCCCGAGACTATGTCGAGGGGATGTGGCGCATCCTGCAGCAGCCCCAAGGAGACGATTACGTGCTCGCCACCGGGGAAACCCACAGCGTGCGCAGCTTCGTGGAACGCGCCTTCGCAGTAGCCGGCATAACCGTAGGCTGGGAGGGCGAAGGGGTCGACGAGATCGGCCGTTGCGCCGAAAGTGGCCGCATATTGGTGCGGATCGACCCACGCTATTTCCGACCGACCGAAGTCGACCTGTTGATCGGGGACGCATCGAAGGCGAAGCGCGTATTGGGCTGGACGCCCACCACGACGATCGATGCGCTGATCACCGAGATGGTCGAGTCGGATCTGCGTCAGGCCGCGGGGCAGAGCAACCGGGGCGGCGCCTGATGGCGCCCGCGCCGCGCGGGCGGCGGGTGCTGATGCTGCTGACCGACGCCTGGGGCGGGCATGGCGGCATCGCCCTCTACAATCGCGACGTTATCGAGGCGATGTGCCTCGATCCGACGATCGATCAGGTGGTGGCGCTGCCGCGCGTCGCGAAATTACCGCTGGTCGGCGATCTGCCGGCCAAGCTCGATTTCGACTTGTCCGCGCTCGGTGGGTTCGGCGCCTATGTCCGGGCGGCACTGCGAGCGATGCGGCGCGGGCGCTACGATCTGGTCTATTGCGCCCACCTCAATTTGTTGCCGCTGGCCCGCGCGGTCGCGACATTGCTCAGGAAGCCGCTCGTCCTCGCAATCTATGGCATCGACGCCTGGGAACCATCGCGGCGCGCCTGGTCGCGGCGGCTGGCGCGTTCGGCCGATCACGTCATGTCGATCAGTCAGGTGACGCTCGACCGTTTCCGATCCTGGGCGCCTTATTGCGATGCAGCGACGACGCTGATGCCCAATGCGATCCATCTCGACGAATTCGCGCTGGGGCCGAAGAACCCCGAGCTCGAAACGCGTTATGGGCTCCAGGGACGCAGGGTCCTGATGACTTTCGGTCGGTTGGCAGGCAGCGAGCGCTACAAGGGATTCGACGCTGTGCTTAACGCATTACCCGCGATCGTCGCGCGGTGCCCGGACGTCAGCTACGTCATCGCCGGCGACGGCAACGATCGCGGGCGGCTGGAGGACAAAGCGCGCGACCTGGGAATGGCGGATCATGTCGTGTTTACCGGGATGGTCCGCGAGGAAGAGAAAGCCGACCATTACCGCCTCGCCGACGTTTATGTCATGCCGAGCCGGGGCGAGGGGTTCGGCTTCGTCCTGCTCGAAGCGATGGCCTGCGGCATCCCGTCGATCGGCAGCACGCGCGACGGCACGCGCGAAGCGATGCGCGAGGGGCTGCTCGGACCGATCGTCGATCCGCTTGATCAGCAGGCTGTGGTCGATGCGGTGATCGCCAGCCTGGACCGGCCGCGCGCCATTCCCGAAGGGCTCGACTATTTCGCTTTCCCGGCCTTCGCGCAGCGGCTCGCGGCGATGACCGGCGCGCTGATGGCGCGAGCATGACTGCGCGGTCGGCGCTAATCTGGGGCGTTGGGGGGCAGGACGGCGCCTATCTGGCGCGACTGCTGCTCGACAAGGATTATCGCGTGCACGGGACCAGCCGAGGCGGCGCGATACCGGACAATCTTGCACGGCTGGGGATCGCCGGCAGGGTCAAGCTCCACCGGGCCGACCCGTCCGACAGTGCCCGGGTCGCCGAAGTTATCGCCGCGGCGGCGCCCGATGAAATCTATTATCTCGCGGGACAAAGCTCGGTCGGACGGTCGTTCGCCGAGCCCGAAGCGACCTTCGCAGGGGCGGCGTTCGGATTGCTCAATGTCCTGGAAGCGGCGCGGCGCGAGGCGCCGGATGCCGCGTTGCTAAACGCCGCATCGGGCGATTGCTTCGGCGAGACCGTCGCGCCGGCGACCGAACAATCGCGCTTTCGCCCGCGCAGCCCCTATGCCGTCGCCAAGTGCAGCGCGCATCTGCTGATCGAGGCCAATCGCGTCGCGTACCGGCAGCGGGCATGTTCGGCTTTCCTGTTTCCGCATGAGTCGCCGCTCAGGCCCGATACTTTCGTCATCGGCAAATTGATGGCGGCGATCCGCCGGTTCGCAGCCGGCGACCACACGAAGCTCGAACTCGGCGATTTGAGCGTCGTGCGCGACTGGGGCTGGGCACCGGATTACGTTGCCGCGATGTGGGCGATGCTCCAGCGCGAAACGCCCGAAGACCTGATCCTCGCCACCGGCACAAGCATGCGATTGGAGGATTTCGTCGCCGCCGCCTTCGCGGCGATCGGTCTCGACTGGCGCGATCACGTCACCAGCGTGCCGGGCCTGCGTCGCCCCGCCGACATTGCCGAGCAGCACGCCGATCCGTCGCGCGCCGCGGAGGTGATCGGCTGGCGCGCGAATGTGGTGGGCGAGGAATTGGTGAAGCGCCTCGTCGCTGCGGCTGTTGCGGAGCCCCAAGGCTAACTATCGATCTTGAATTCCAGCGCGGCGAAGGCCGGTCGGGCTATTGCGGCATTGATCCATAAACCGGCGAAGCTCTCGTAAGCTTTTGTACACGCGGCCGTGAGCGCTGATCGGCAAAAAACTTGTGCGCGCTACTGCACTCTGCTGCATAGTCTGCGAATGGCGGATGTCGCATCTCTCTTACTTGGATCAGCCGGCTCACTTTTGGCAGTCTGGCTGGGTTCGCGTTTTGCAGAAGTGAAGCGCGCCCGCGAGCAAGCCTGGGATCGAAAAGCACTAGCTTATTCGGACATTCTCGACGCGCTGAACGAAATGAGGCGGTACCTCGATCAAGCGTATGAAGATGCCATATTGCGACGTGATCGTGATGAAGCGGAAGTCGAAAGACGTTCCGAAGTTTATAGAAGCGCTGCTGACCAGCTAGGAAAGACGACCTTCCGGCAGAGCTGGATATTGCCCAACGACGTGCACCGTAGCGTGATGAAATTGGAAGATGTTCTTCGCGCTAGATATGAGAATTGGGAGGAAGATCTAGATGCATCTTCCAGCGCCTGCAGAGCGGCGCTGCGTGAAATACAAGCGGTCGCCCGCACGGATATGGCGGAACCACGCATTTTGCCGCGCTTAACCGGAAAGCTATTTGGTTCTTGAGCTTAACAGTTTCAGGGGGGGGATGATCACAGGTGGCAGCTCTTAAGCTAAAAGGTACAAACGCATTCAAGCGATCGGTGAATTATGATCACCTACGCCTTGATCATCAGTCATATCTCAAGAAACT
>JGI24741J21665_1000733_pt1 | contig 9844 bp, 10 predicted proteins | sample KBSCornC7_FD_21665 | JGI IMG/M metagenome (IMG submission 21665) | reverse complement strand
CGCGTTCGATCTGCGGCGCAAGCCGCGGCTCGATAGCCTCTGGGTCAATTTGCTGAAGGGCGGCGGACATCACTCGGGCCACATCCACCCGCACAGCATCATTTCCGGCACGCTCTACGTCGAAGTGCCGCGCGGCTCGGGCACGATCCGCTTCGAGGACCCGCGTCTCCCGCTGATGATGGCCTCTCCCCCGCGCCGCAAGGATGCGCCGGAGCCGCTGCAACCGTTCGTTGCCGTTCAGCCGCGCGCCGGGCTCATCCTGCTATGGGAAAGCTGGCTCCGCCACGAGGTGCTCCCAGGCGCCGGCCGCGCCGAGCGCCTCAGCATCTCCTTCAATTTCAGCTGACTATCTCGCCTCGCCGAGGCGGGGACCCCACAGGACGGGACGATAGACGATCAGGAACAGCAGCAGCGCTGCTCCCCAGAACGCACCCGCGATGACGACCATGAGCCCATAGGGGCCGATCCCCAGGGATGCAGAGACGCGCAGCAAGGCGCCGATTGTGACGCACGCATATGCGGCCACGGTCATTGGCGATGCGCTCAGATCGCGTCCGGTATGGCCAAGGCTTGCGCGGCTCATCACCGCAAGGATCATCGTCGTCATCGCGCCGGCGGTCAGGGCGTGTACGCCGGCGCTTTGCGGAAGATCGTAACCGGCGACCGAAAGTCCGAGCAGCGCGAGCCCGATCGGGACCCACGCATATCCCGCATGGAGGATGGCGACCAGCGGATCGGCAAAGGTGCGGTGCCCGCCCCAGCGCGACAGCCGCAGCGCCTGAGCCGCCGCGGCGAGCAAGAGCATGCCACCGGCCAGCTCCTGTGCGGGGAATGCAAGCCAGAAGAGCAAGGCGAGCGCCGTCGATGCGATCACGAGCAGGTCGAGGCTCTGCGGCTGCGTCGGGAGCCCGCTCTTCACGCCTCGTTTCACCATCCAGTTGCGCGTGAAGGACGGAATGATCCGGCCGCCGATCACCGAGATCATGATGATCACCAGCGCCATTGCGCTCCGCCACCCGAGATCCGCGTCCAGCGTGCCCGCCTGGCCCAGGTAATCGGCGGCGTCCGCCAGCCCGAACAGAAGCACGAGCCCGACGATCGGGACGTTGCGGTTCTTGCTCGCGATCACTTCTCTGGCGGCGAGCAGCGCCAGCGCGACGTACAATCCGACGTCGAGGATCGCCGCGGGCCATAGCCCGATTCGCGAGGAAAAGAGCACCGCGAGCCGGGCGGCAACCCAGATTCCGAACAGGGACAGCAGCGGCCTGCCCGCAATCGGGAGCCGCCCCGTCCAGTTCGGTATTGCAGTCAGCAGGAAGCCGGAGATTGCTGCGCCGACGAAGCCGAACAGCATCTCGTGCCGATGCCAGGCCACGTTCGCGAAGCCGCTCGGGAGTGCGATCCGGCCCGAGAACTCGCACAGCCACAGCGCGATGGCGACGATCGCCCAGGTCGCGGCGCCGAAGAAGAACGGCCTGAACCCGCCGCGCAGGAACGGATGCGACGCCGCCATCCGCCGCTTGCGAAGCGCCAGCATCTGCTCCCCGCGAGTCACCGGCTTCGTTGGCGCCGAACTCTTCGCTGGTGCGCTCACTCGAACAGGATCGTCAGCAGCAGTGAACTATGCTCGAGGGCTGTGAGCGAATGCTGTTCGCCCCGGTCGAGATAGACCCAGTCGCCAGCCCCGAGCGGGATGTCCTCGGCCGCCCGGAGAACCAATGAGCCCTCGAGGCAATGGACGATTGCATATCCGGCCACCGAATGGCCTGCGATCCTTTCGCCCGCGCGAAGGAACAATTGTGCCACTTCGAACGCGTCCGTCTTCACGAGCGCCGCAGTTCTCGCAACGGTGACGTCGTTCACCGAGCCGAGATGGACCGTTTCGCCAGGATCAGCATGATGGAGCGCCATTGCCGCTATTCCGCCGGCGCGGCCGCTGCGTCCGGCAGCCGCTCTCCGCCGAAGCCGCGCGGTTGGCGAAGCTTCATCAGGAAGTCCCAGGACATGACCACGCCGCCGATCGAAAAGACGACGTCGCCGGGCAGCCGCATCCATTGCCAGAAGAGATATTGGTCNTAGAAGGCCTGGCTGCGCGCCCAGGCGAAGCCGTGCTCGTAGACGGCGTTCAGCTGCGGCCATCCNATCGGGAAGAAGTGAAGGAAGACCCACATCAGCAGCCCGACGTTGTAGCACCAGAAGGCGATCCTGCCGGGACGCTCGTCGAACACTGCGTCCGGCCCGGCGCGATAGCGCAGGCAGAAGTAGATCAGGCCAAGCGCCAGCAGGCCGAACGCGCCGAACAGAGACGTGTGGGCGTGATTGAGCGTCAGGAACGTGCCGTGCTCGTAGTAATTGACGAGCGGTGCGTTGAGCGTCCCACCGCCGAACACTCCGGCGCCGACGAAATTCCAGAACGCCGAGCCGAGGATGTAGAGGTACGCGAGGCCGTAATCGAACGCCGCCGCGCCCTTGATCAGCCGGTGCTGCGTGATGGCCTCCAGAATGAGGAGCACGAGCGGGAGCACCTCGATGAACGAGAACATCGAGCCCAGCGGCACCCACATGCTCGGTCCGCCACCCCAGTAGAGGTGGTGCCCCGTCCCGAGCACGCCCCCCAGGAAGATCAGGATCAGCTCGAGATAGACGGAGCGCTCGGCGAGCTTTCGGGACACCAGGCCGAGCGACATCAGCAAATAGGCGCTCATCGCCACGGCGAAGAACTCGAAGGATTGCTCGACCCACAGGTGGACGACCCACCACCGCCAGAAGTCGGTAATGGTGAAGCTCTTCTCGATTCCGGTCAGCGGAATCATGCCGAAGATGTAGAGAACGGCGACGTTAATGGTCGCCGCCCAGATCAGATGCTCGAGGCGGATGCGGCCGCTCCAGAACTGCTTCGTCGCCTCGACCAACGTGTCCCGGCTCGGCCAGAGCGCGCGGAACATCAGCCCGCTCCAGCTTAGGAGCGCCACGAAGAAGAGGATCTGCCAGAAGCGTCCGAGCTGGATGTAGGACAGGCCCTGGTTGCCGAACCAGAACCAGCCTTTGTCGATCACGCCCTGGATGCCGAGATAATTGCCGAGCAGCGCCGCGCCGACGACGAACAATGACACCCAGAAAAGGATGTCGACGAGCAATCCCTGGCCCTTCGCTTCGCGCCCCCCCGCGATTGCCGGAGCGATGAACAGCCCGCTCGCGATCCAGCCGAGCCCGATCCAGATGATCGGCGCCTGGAGGTGGAAGCTCCTCAGGAAATTGAACGGCAGGATGTAGTTGAGCTGAACCCCGTAGAAGGTTTCCCGCTCATAATATGAGTGTGCCATGATTGCGCCGGCGCCCTGCGAAGCGAGGAACACGAGCGCAACGACGATGAAATATTTGCCGGTCTTGATCTGACTGGGGGTCAGGGCCCGGTATTGGGCAAGGCCACGCTCCATCGGCGCGTCGTCGGGATGATCGAGATAGGCCCGGTAGAGCCACAGCACGAACCCCATCGCGAAAAAGGTGAAGCAGAAGCTGATCCACGTCCACTGGAAGGTGTTGGTCGTCGGCACGTTGCCGACAGTGGGCTCGTACGGCCAGTTCTCGGTCCATGACGTGTTGGGGTGATCCGGCCGCCGTGCGACGGTCGTGATAGCGGAATAGATGATGAAATCCGCAGTCTTCAGCCGCAACGTCGGATCGAGGCTCTTCGCAGGCACCCAGCCGGCCGACAGATTGACAGTGTCGAGCTTGGTCGTGAGCTCGTTCTGCAAGGTCCGGATGGCTTGGGCGACCGAGTCCGGCAGGACGACCGTCGATTGAGTCAGGTCGATCCCCTGAAGCTGCTTTTGCATCGTCGCGGTGACTGCGGCATCGGAAAGCGCTTCCGCCGGCGAGGCAGCTGCCGGGGTGGTTGGCTCCGGCGGAGTTCCCGCGGGGCCGGTGGTCGCAAGCGACTTGTTGGCGGGCGATTTGGTAGCCGGCGGGGTAGCACCGGAGCCCGCGAGGGCCTGCTTGGTCAGCACCCCGAGCCGTACCAGCGTCGAGGCGGTGTAATCCTCCCCGAAATAGGACCCCATTCCGTAGATGCTGCCGTAATCCATCAGGTCGGCTTTCTGGAAGCCTCCCTTGCCGGCCGCGATGTCGTCGGCGGACATGATCACGTTTCCCGCGCGATCTGTGAAGGCTTGCGGGTGCGGAGGCGCTTTCTCGTAGGTCAGCACGGTCGCCCAGCCGAGCAGCGCGAAGCAGACGAGCGCTGTGACCAGCAACACCCATTTGAGGATGTTGCTGATCGGATCGACGGACGGAGTAATAAGGTCCTGCTGTGTCATCTGCGGCTCCCCCTGTTTCAGTTCCCCGCCGGGCGATACTGAATATTACGAACAGCGTTGGCCGACCGGTTCGATGACGATCGACTCGGCGTGTCCGAGTCCTTTGCTGTAATCGAGGACGGACAAATAACGGCACCTCGCGACCATCGTCGCCACTTCGGATTTCTGAGGCGGCGCGAGGTCCGTCAGATTGGGATGCCGCTTTGCGAGCAGCAGCCATGCGCCATTCCGCTCGGCAGGCTCAGTCACCTCGGCAACGTCGCAACCGGCGTAGACGGCCTTGATCTCGCGAAGCGAGTGCGGCTCCTGTCCGACCGCAATCGCAATTCGGCCATCCGCCGCGATATTCTCGAACTTCTGGCTGTCCCGATAAATCAGGAAGTAGAGCGCGAGGCCATCGTTGGCATATCCGACAATCGTCGCTTGGGGCCAACCGTCCGGACGGACGGTCGCGATGGTCATGATCCGGTGCCTATCCAGGATTGCGACAGCTTCGTTGTCCATGTCGTGCCTCTTTCGCTCAGGCGGCGATTTTTACTTCGCCCTGGTGGTACGGAGAAGGCGCGATCCTCGAATGCTCGACCGGAAGGCCGCCGAGCTCGTTGGCGAAGCCGTGATTGACGTCCCGGTGGTGGGCTTCGTCGGCGCGTACCACGAGGACGACATCGCGCAGCGTCGCATCGTCCGACAGGCGCCAGTAGCGCTTCGCGATGTCCGGCGCCGGCACGTTCGGGCTGCGGCCTTCGTCGATCTCCTTGAGGTAGAGCGTGTAGCTCAGCACCGCTTCCTCCTCGAAATAGCCGACGATCCGATGCGCCGTCTTAGACGAGATCAGGTAAAGCGCGAAGAACCCGAGGTAGAAGACCCACTGCACGCCGAGGATCACGAGCCGCTCGAACAAGGTGGGCTTGGCGATCTCGATGAATGTCATCAGGTGCATCCGCTCGTTCTCGGCTTCGTCCATGAGGGTGCGTATCCAGCCCTTGTCGTCGCACATCCGGCGAAGGCACTTCAGGTGATTGATGGTCGCGCCGACCATTCCCGGGACCGCCGCGACCGTCTCCAGGACAATCGCGCGGTGACCGTAGCGCTTGGCGAAGAAGGTATCGGCGCACAGGCGCAGCGCCTTGGTGAATCCGTAGGCGACGCTGTCGGAAACGCCCCTGGGCGCGTGGTGGACGCTAAGATCGACAATCGGAGCAGACATTTCATTCTCCATCACACTGAAAATCAACGCGCCGCCCGGACCCGGGCAAAGGGGATGGCAAAGTCCCGGCGGCGCGAAGCCGTTCAAACCAGCAAATAAGTGATGCCCATCGCCAGGACGCCGAGGGCAAGAAGGATGGGCACGATCAGCATCTGCACGAGCGCTCCGCCCCCGCTGATCCGGCCGGTCGCGGTGTCGATGCCCCGATCGAGGAACTGCACCAGGTCGGGACGGCGCGTCCGGTCGTTCTCGGCGCCTAGGAAGATCGCCGGGATCGCGAAGAACATCATGAGGTAGAAGGCCGCGATGACGATCGCGAAGTCTGCGCGTGCGCCGTGGATGGTGACAACGAACGCGCCCATCAGCGCGGCATAGGACCCGATCATCATGACACCCGCCGCTTTCGGCATGTCCGGGACCGCCGCGGCGGGCTGCGGCATGGCCTCCGCGGCCGGTTTCACATGCGGCGCCTCGACGATATCGAACGCCTCGCGCTTCCTGATTTCCTGCTGTCTCATGGCCGATGCCTCCCCGACTCGCTAAATCATGTAGACAAGATGCATCTATTCACATCGGCTAAATCATGCAATGCTGATACATGTATCGCGTCAAATATTTTTTCGAACGGCGAGAATGCGGCTAAAGAGCTACACTGACTATGCGCTGAGGGTGCTGATGCATCTCGCCGCCAAGCCCGACCGCCTGGCGTCGATCGGCGAAATGGCGCGCACCTACCGGATCTCGCACAACCATTTGATGAAGGTCGTCCACGATCTTAGGAAGCAAGGTTTCCTCGAGGCGGTCCGCGGGCGTTCGGGCGGCGTTCGCCTCGGCCGCCCGGCAACGGAGATCAGCGTCGGCGACGTGGTTCGGCATACCGAAGGCTCGTTCGACCTGGTCGACTGCGGCTCGTGCGTGATCGCGCCCGCTTGCGCCCTCACCGCAGNCCTGCACGAGGCGCGCCGGGCGTTCATGGCGGTGCTCGATGGCTATTCACTGGCCGACCTGGTGGAGGAGCGAAAGACCGGCCTTCGCGAATTGCTGGCCTCCCTGGAAAAGGCGACACCGCCGGCCGAAGCTGCATAGCAGTTGAGCATCGGCGCCAAGTTCGCCTAAAGGGCCGCAAATTCCGTCATCTCGAGCGCAGCGAAGCGATCCAGCTGCATTGCCGCGTCCCCCGGATCGGGTCCGGGGTCCTCGCAATGACGATCAGGTTATGGAGAATCCATGGGCTTCCGCTGTGGCATCGTCGGCCTGCCGAACGTCGGCAAATCGACGCTTTTCAATGCCTTGACCGAGACTGCCGCCGCGCAGGCGGCGAATTATCCCTTTTGCACGATCGAGCCGAACGTGGGGCGCGTCGCAGTCCCCGACCAGCGCCTCGACAAGATCGCGGCGATCGCCAAGTCCGCGAGCGAGATCGAGACCCAGATCGAGTTCGTCGATATCGCCGGCCTCGTGCGCGGCGCAAGCAAGGGCGAGGGCCTCGGCAACCAGTTCCTCGCCAACATCCGCGAGGTCGACGCGATCGTCCACGTGCTGCGCTGCTTCGAAGGCGGGGACGTCACCCATGTCGAAGGCAAGGTCGATCCGATCGCCGACGCCGATACGGTCGAGACCGAGCTGATGCTTGCGGACCTCGAGAGCCTCGAGCGGCGGGTGCCGAACCTGGTCAAGAAGGCGCAGCAGGGCGACAAGGAAGCGAAGATCGAAGCATCGGTGTTGGGCCAGGCCCTCGACCTGCTGCGCGAATCGAAGCCGGCGCGCCTCACCCAGCCGAAGGACGCGGAGGAAGCCAAGGCGCTACAGCGCGCGCAGCTGCTGACCGGCAAGCCCGTCCTCTACGTCTGCAACGTGGATGAGGGCGATGCTGCGTCGGGCAATGCCCTATCGGCGAAGGTTTTCGAGAAGGCGGCGGCCGAGGGCGCCCAAGCGGTGGTGATCTCGGCCGCGATCGAGGCCGAGATCGCAACTTTGCCCGCCGATGAGCGCGAGGGCTTCCTTGCGGATCTCGGGCTTCACGAGACCGGGCTGAACCGGATGATCCACGCCGCTTATGCGCTGCTCGGGCTCATCACCTTCTACACCGCCGGCCCCAAGGAATCGCGCGCGTGGACCGTGCACAAGGGCGCTCGGGCGCCCGAAGCCGCGGGCGAGATCCATACCGATTTCGAGCGCGGTTTCATCCGCGCCGAGACGATCGCCTACGACGATTACATCAGTTGCGGCGGCGAGAACGGTGCGAAGGACGCCGGCAAGATGCGTTCGGAAGGCAAGGACTATGTCGTCCAGGACGGCGACGTCCTGCTGTTCCGCTTCAACGTGTAGAACGCGCTANGGCTGGTCGGGCGCTGCCCCCCTCGCTTCGCGGCACAGCATCCAGCTGAGGAACGCAGCCACGACGATGGCGACATAGCTCACCCACATCGGAATCTCGTGCGAGCCCAAAATGACCTGGAAATGCGTGACCGCGCGAACGACGTGCACGAGCGCCATCAATGCGAACAGCGCCGCCGCGATCCATGTGAAAGGCTTCGATCGAGTCATTGTCCCCTCCCCCGTTGCCGGCCTGCGTTATAGCCGTTTCGGAAGCGTTCGGGAATCGCCCCCGAAGAGCCGCTCTGCCGCGGGAAGCGTCAGCAGCACCCAGAGCAACCCGAACGACCAGCCGCCAATCACGTCGCTCGGCCAGTGCACGCCGAGCATGACGCGGCTGAGGCCGGTCAGGAAGACGATCAGCAGCGCGGCCGCGGCGGCAACGCTGCGCCAGCGCGTCCGGCCCGCAAGCGCGAGCGCCAGGACCAGGTAGAAGATCATCGAGCTGGCCGAATGGCCGCTGGGAAAGGACGAGGTCCTGACGAGGACGAGATGCGGCTCGACGTCTGGCCTTGCCCGCGCAATCCAATATTTCTGCGCCTCGGTCAGCGCGCGGCCGATCAGGATCACGAGGAGAAGGCCGACCGCGAGCCTTCCGCGGCCGATCCACCAGAGCGCCGCCGCGACGAGGAAGCCGGCGGCGACGAGCACCGTCGGCTCGCCAAGCGCGGTGAAGATACGCGCCGCAGTGACGAGCGTGGGGTTGGAACCCGCGTACACAGCCTCGGCGATCCGCCTGTCGAGCGTTCCCCCGCCGAGCAGGAGCATGGCGAGCCAGACGCAGGCGAGCGCGACGCTGCCGAGCGCAGTCCGAACCCTCGTCGTACCCTGGTGCGCCGGAAGGATCATCCCGGCTGAACGCTCGAAATCGCAACGCGGCGCGCGCGAAATCCGCTAGAATTTCGCCCCTGCGCGAAGGCCGATTGTTCGCGGACGGCCCGGCACCACGAGCGCGCGGGTGCAGCTTCCGCACGCCGTCTGGCGGCTGATGTCGATGCGTTTGTCGAACAGGTTCGTGGCGAACAGCTCGACGCTCCATCGCGGCCAGTCCAGGCCGGCGAACAGATCGACCAGCGTGGCGGAGTGCAACCGGCCCTGGAAGACGTTCGGATTGACGTGCTCGCCCGTGCCGACGAGCGCGATGTCCGTCCTCAAGGACGAGGGTGCCGAGCCGCGATACGTGACTCCGCCCTGGACATGCGCCTTGACGTCCGCCCATGCGGGCCAACTGTAGCGCGCCGTGGTCGTCGCCTTGAACTTGGGCGTGATCGGCAATTGCGTCCCGCTCGGCGCCGCGACGAAGTCCTGGTTACCGTCAACGACGCCCTGACAGTCTGGATCGGGGTCCGCGGCAAACGTGCAGATGTTTCCGACCGTTTTGGCATCCGTGTAGGCAGCGGCCGCATTGAGGGTCAGTCCGCCTCGCACATAGCTGACATCNGTTTCAAGCCCGTTGATCCGGGCGTTGCGGGCATTGTGGATCTCGGTGAAGCTGTTCGCGCCGAGGAAGGCGAACTGGAACTTGCTCCATTTCTCGTGGAAGATNTCGCCGTTCCAGCGCAGCGGTCCGAACGTCGTCTTCCAGCCGATTTCGTAATTGGTGAGGAAGTCCGCGTCGTAGGGCGGGACATCGACGCGCCGGTTGACTCCGCCGGGCCGGAAGCCCCGCGACCAGGTCGCGTAGAACATCAGATTTTCCTGCGGCTTCCATTGTGCGTTCAAGCGGTGCGTGAACCCGTGGTCCTTGGCCCGAACCGGCTTCACCTGACCGTCCTCGAAGACGGCGAGATTGTTGCAGGGGCTGCCTGGGACGACCGGATCGATCAGCGTGATGTCGTCGCCGTTTGCGAGAGCTTGACCGAACCTCTCTCCACCGACCGTGAAGCACTGGATCACGCCTGTCTGAGAACTTCCGCCGGCGTTGAATGGCTTTTCCGTGAAGCCG
>JGI24741J21665_1000728_pt1 | contig 9893 bp, 7 predicted proteins | sample KBSCornC7_FD_21665 | JGI IMG/M metagenome (IMG submission 21665) | reverse complement strand
GGCCGATCCGGCATCGTCACCGGCGGCGGGTAGCTGCCCTCCTTCGGCTCGGGCGGATGTGCCGTGCTCGGCTCGGGCGCCAGCGCCTGCACCGGATAGGCAAATTCGCTATTCCAGTACGCATCGAACGCCGACGACAGCTGACGCACCGCCGGCCCCGCGGCCAGCACGTCCAGATCGACGAAGTTGGTGGTCTGGTTCTGCGTGAAATACTCGGCGCCCAAGTTGCGCCCGCCCGTCACGGCCAACGCGTTGTCGGCAATGAAGGCCTTGTTGTGCATGCGCCGATTGACGCGGCGGAACTCAGCCGCGCCGCTCAGGTACCGTGTGACGTTCGACATCCGCCCGCCCGGAAACGGGTTGAACAGCCGCACGTCGATGTTCTTGTGCGACGAAAACTTCAGAAATGCCAGATCGCGCCCATCGCTGTGCAGATCGTCCACCAGCATGCGCACGCGCACCCCGCGGTCGGCAGCGGCCCGCACATGGCGCATCAGTTCGCGCACGCTGTTGTCGCTCGCAATGATGAAGTACTGCAAGTCCAGCGTGCGCTCGGCCCGGTCAGCCAGCGTAAGCAACGTGGCGTAGGCTTCTTCGCCCGACGGGATCAGCCGAAAGCCGGACACATCGGGCGACGGCGCATTCGTCTGCACCAGGCGCCCCAGCGAGGTGGCCGATTCGGCATTGGGCAGCGCCGTCGTCACAGGCCGATCGACGTGCTCGGGCAGGCTTGCGCAGCCCGTCAGCAGCGAGAAGGCCAGCCAGGCAAACCAGGCGCGCAAATACGCGGTCGGGAAGTTCCTCGGGTGCCCTTGCATATTCGATGTCGTGTTGGGTACAGCGGGTCGAGAGGACGTCGACTTCACACTAGCATGCGACGTGCCTGAACGAACGCCACGGCCAGACTACGCGAGATGTCAGCCGGGGCAGTATCCGTGTTTGTCCGACGCCACGTGGGGCGTGTCAAAATGGCCAACGGTGTGCTGTTTTCCCCCGCCGCTTTCCATGCTGACCAACACCACGGCATTTGCCACCTTCCTCTTTCTTGTGCACTGCGTGGGCGTCCTCGCCGCCATGCATGCCGTGCTGACCGTGCGCACATCGCAGGGCGCCATCGCGTGGGCCATCTCACTGGTGACGCTGCCGGAGTTCACGCTGATCCCCTATCTGATCTTCGGGCGAAGCACCTTTGCCGGCTACGTGGATGCGCGGCGCTTTCACAACGCCCGCCTGCGCGAAATCACCCTGTCTGACGACTGGCGCCGACTGCGCGACCATGAATCCAGCGTGGTCGCACCGCAGCACACCTGCATGCAGGCCTTGCCGCGCCTGACCGGCACGCCGTGCCTGGCGCGAAACCGCGTGCGGCTGCTCGTCAACGGCGCGGAAACCTTCGATGCCATCTTTGCGGCGATTGCGCAGGCGCGGCGCGTGCTCATCGTGCAGTTCTTCATCGTGCATGACGACACGCTCGGCCGCCGCCTGGCCGAACTGCTGCTCGACCGCGTGCGGGCCGGGGTGCGCGTGTACTTTCTCTTCGACAGCATCGGCTGTCACGCGCTGCCCCGCCACTATGTGCAGCGACTGATCGAAGGCGGCGTGCACGCCAAGCCGTTCTCCACGCACGCCGGGTTCGTCAACCGCTTCCAGCTCAATTTTCGCAACCACCGCAAGCTCGTCGTGGTGGATGGCGAGCGCGCTTACGTGGGCGGCCACAACGTCGGCAACGAATACATGGGCGAAAAGCCGCCGCTTGCCCCGTGGCGCGACACGCATATCGAAATCGTCGGTGCAGCGGTGATGGACTTGCAGCTGACCTTTGCCGAAGACTGGTACTGGGCCGCGCACGAAGTGCCGCAGCTGATCGTTCCCGAACTGCGGCCCGAAGAAGACATGGTCTGCCAGGTGGTCGCCAGCGGCCCGGCCGACAAGCAGGAAACCTGCTCGCTGTTCTTCATGGAAGCCATCCAATCGGCACGCAAGCGGCTATGGATAACGTCGCCGTACTTCATTCCAGACGAAGCTGTATTTGCCGCGCTGCGTCTGGCCGTGCTGCGCGGGGTGGACGTGCGCATCCTGATCCCTTCGCGGCCGGATCATCACATGGTGTTCCTGGCCTCCACGCTGTATGCATATCAGGCGATCCGCGCCGGCGTGAAAATCTACCGCTACCTGCCGGGCTTCCTGCACCAGAAGGTCGTGCTGATCGACGACGAGGCCGCCGCCGTGGGCAGTGCCAACCTCGACAACCGTTCGTTCCGCCTGAACTTCGAGCTGATGATCATGACCGCCGATTCGCGCTTCGCCAACGACGTCGCGCAGATGCTCGAAGCCGATTTTGCCGAAGCGGCCCGCGTTGGCCGTGACGAATACGAACATGCACACCCGCTGCGCCGCGTGATCATGCACGTCGCCAAGCTGTTCGCCCCCATCTTGTAATCACGCTCCGAATTCCGAATTCCGAGTTCGCCCGCAAGAAGCGGAGCGCATCGAAGCATCGCCGTCCCTACCCTGAAGCGAACATTTTCAGGAGTGTGCGATGTCTGATTCCCATGATCTTGCTGCCGACCGTCTGCCGCCGGGCTTCAACCGGCTCGCGGCCTCGAACCTGGCCGCGCAATCAGCCGAGCAGATTGCGCTGGCCGCCATGCCAATGGTTGCGGTGCTCACCTTGCATGCCGACGCCAGCACGGCGAGCTGGCTGCAAGTGGCGCTCACGCTGCCGTTCGTGCTGTTTGCCATTCCCATTGGCATGCTGGCGGACCGTTGGCCCAAGCGTGCATTGATGGCCGGCGCAGAGGCGGTGCGCGCGCTGGCGTTGTTTGTTGTGGCGGGCCTGCTGGTGGCCGGGCGGTTGAATCTGGCTGCGCTGGGCGGGCTGGGTTTCATTGCCGTGTGCGGCACGGTGGTGTTCAGCGTGGCGGCGCCTGCGCTGGTGCCGTCGCTCGTGCCGGCAGCGATGCTCGCGCGCGCAAATGGCCGCATCGAATTGGCACGCACGATTGCGTTTGCGTGCGGCCCCGCCATCGGCGGTGCGTTGATTGGCTGGACCGGCTCGATGGCGGCGTTCACGCTGGCTGCGGTGTTGTCAGCCATGGCTGCGGCACTGCTGGCCGGCGTGACCGCTCCGGAGCCCGTGGCGCGGCATGCGGCGCACCCGCTGCGGGACATTGCCGAGGGCGCGCGCTTCGTGTTTCACCATCCGCTGCTGCGGCCGGTGTTCATCACGCAGTGCGTTTTCACCATGGCGTTCTTCATGGTGTTGGCCATCTTCGTTCCGTATGCGGCGCATCGGTTGAACCTCTCTGCGCAAGCGATTGGGCTGACGCTCGGCATGTACGGTGCGGGCATGGTGATTGGCGCGCTGCTGGCCGCGCGCATTCTCGCGCGCTGGCGCTTCGGTCATGTGGTGGCGACTGGCCCGGTGTGCGGACTGGCGGGCGGTGTTCTACTTGCGGCCACCCTCTGGCAGCCGTGGCCTGCGCTTGCACAAGCCGGCTTCTTTCTGCTCGGTTGCGGGCCGATTCTTTGGGTGGTGAGCACGACCACGCTGCGGCAGACGGTGACGCCACCCGCCCTGCTCGCGCGCGTGTCTGCAGTGAATGTGATGTCGTATGGCGCCCGGCCGATCGGCGCGGCAATGGCCGCGTGGCTCGCTGCACACGCCGGTGTGGGGGCGTGCCTGCTGATGGCGGTAGCAGGTTTTGCGCTGCAGTTGCTGTGCATCCTGCAATCGCCTGCGGTGCGGCTGGCGCGTCAACCGCGTGCGGACGATACGTCGGCCGGGCTCGAACCTGCCTGAGCCGCGTCGGCACCGCGGTCGCCGCGCTGCCGATCGCGCCACGCGCGCGGCGTCATGCCAAAGTGGGCGATGAACCAGCGCGTGAACGACGCCTGCCGCGTGTAGCCGAGCAACGCGGCCACCCGCCCGATCCGGTAGCTCGGGTTCGCCATGTAGCGAACGGCGAGGTTGTGCCGGACCTCCTCCACCAGGTCAGAAAACGTCATGCCGGCCGCTTCCAACTGACGTTGCAAGGTCCGCACACTCAGGTGGAGGTGATCAGCCACCTGCTCCACCGAGGCACGCTCCAGCGGCAGCAGCAGGTAGATCGCGCGACGCACGTCCTGCACCACCGCCTCTTGCGCCGACACATTGAGCGGCTCGGCGAGGCTTTCCGCGTAACGCACGAGGGCCGGGTCAGCGGCAGGGTTGGGCGTCTCCAGATCGGCCGCCGCACAGACGATGCCGTTAAAGTCGCTGCCGAACACGATGGGGCAACCGAACGCGCGCCGATGCAGGCTGACGTCGCTGGGGGCGGCATGTGAGAAGTGGATGCTGCGCGGCTTCCAGTGAACCCCCAGCAGCGCGCTGCACGTCCGAGCCAGCACGCCGACGGCCAGCTCGTTGGCCTGCCGCAGCGGCACCGGCGTCTCGGTGATGACCTCTTCGCGAATGACCACCATGTCGCCATCGGATTCCAGGTAGATCGCCAGCGCCTCGTTCAGCAGGTGGCGGTACTGGATGATGGCCTGCAGTGCCTCGCGCAGCGTGCGCTTGTGGGCCAGCAACAAGCCAAGCACACCAAAATCCAGCTCCTGGCGCGCCTCGGCCATCTGCAACCCTAGCGTCGGGCACGGGGCGCTCGCGGCGGTGATCTCCATCAACTGGCACGTCGCCACGACGGACACTGGCTGCTCTGGATCGGTCAGTCTGGCCGGGTCCAACCCCACCTGCCGCAGCGCTTCCTGCGGGTTGAAACCGAGCCGCCGCACGACCTGGAAATAGCCGTTGAGCGAGCGGGCACGCACCATCGTTTCCATAGGTTTCAGTGGGCTTCGAGCCGTCTTGGTGTTTACACGGAATGGCGCCAAAAGAGAAAAACTTGGCGCCAATTGAGAAATTCAAAGCTACCGCTTCCCTATAGTGAAGTCCAGCCGAGACATCCCCTACAGGAGCCCCCAACATGCAATTCCTCGATGATTCGCTGCACCCGGAAAACCAGGACAAAGTCGTCATTACCGTTGCGCCGTACGGCCCCGAATGGATGCCGGAAGATTTTCCCGAAGACATTCCGGTCACGATGGAAGAACAGGTGCAGAAGGCCGTCGATTGCTACAACGCCGGCGCGACCGTGCTGCACCTGCACGTGCGTGAACTGGACGGCAAGGGCTCCAAGCGGCTCTCGAAATTCAACGAGCTGATTGCCGGCGTGCGTGCGGCGGTGCCCGACATGATCATCCAGGTAGGCGGCTCGATTTCTTTTGCGCCGGAAGACGAAGGGCAAGCCGCCAAGTGGCTGTCGGATGACACCCGCCACATGCTGGCGGACCTGACCCCGGCACCCGATCAGGTGACCGTGGCAGTCAACACCACGCAGATGAACATCATGGAGCTGCTGTATCCGGCATATCTGGAGGGCACATCGCTGGCCAATCCCGCGCTGGCTGCAGCCTATGCAGAAATGACCGTGCCCGCCGGCCCCGCCTGGCTGGAAGAGCACCTGCGCCGTCTGCAGGCCTCCGGTGTGCAGCCGCACTTCCAATTGACCGGCATCCACGCGCTGGAAACGCTGGAGCGCGTGGTCCGCAAGGGCGTCTACAAGGGCCCGCTCAACCTGACATGGATCGGCATTGGCGGCGGCTTCGACGGCCCCAATCCGTTCAACTTCTTCAACTTCATCCACCGTGCGCCGGATGGTTGCACGCTGACGGCCGAGTCGCTGCTCAAGAACGTGCTGCCGTTCAACATGATGGCCATGGCGATGGGCCTGCACCCGCGCTGCGGCATTGAAGACACGATCATCGACCAGCACGGCAACCGCATGACGTCCGTGCAGCAGATCGAGCAATGCGTGCGCGTGGCGCATGAGCTGGGCCGTGAGATTGCCAGCGGCAAGGAGGCGCGCGCCATCTACCGCATCGGCATGCAATATGACAGCGTTGAAGAAACGCTGGCGAAGAACGGCATGTCCCCCAACCGTGCCCCGAACGTGAAAAACCTGCCGCTGCGCGCGGCCTAAACTAGAAGCCGCAGTATCACCGGGCCCAACACAGGCGGCGCTCAACGCAAGCGCCGCCACTCGGAGACAACCATGAATCTGCATGCCGCCGACCCGCGCGCAGACCACCACGACGGCTACATCGTCAGCCGCCCCCAGGCGTGGTTTGCGTTTGCAATGACCTTTGCACTGATGCTGTTCGATTACATCGACCGGCAAGTCATCGTGTCGCTTTTCCCGCATCTGAAGACCGCCTGGGCGCTGTCCGACAAGCAACTTGGCGCGCTCGTCTCGGTCATCTCGATCGTGGTGGCGGTGGGAGGCCTGCCGGTGGCGCTGTTGGCCGACCGCTACAGCCGCGTCAAGAGCATCGTTGTGATGGCCACCGTATGGAGCCTGGCAACGATCTCCTGCATGTTCACGCGCAATTACGGGCAGCTCTTCACCGCGCGCGCCATCGTGGGCGTGGGTGAGACCGGCTACGGCTCGGTGGGCGCGGCGCTCATTGCCAGCCTGTTCCCCAAGCGGCTGCGCGCCACGTTGATGGGCGCCTTCTTTGCCGCGGCATCTGTCGGTTCGGTGTTGGGCGTGTTGCTCGGCGGCGTGATTGCAGCGCGCTGGGGCTGGCAGGCGGCATTTGGCGTGGTGGGCGTACCGGGTCTGGTGCTGGCGCTGCTGTATGTGTTCGTGCCGGACTACAAGACGGTGGCGATGGCGGCTGGCGGCCCGCAAGTGCGGCAGCCCGCAGGCACGCTCCTGCAACGCGTTGCGGGCGCGCTCACCAGCTCGCGCACGCTGTGGTGGACGTGTCTGGGTGCAGCCTTCCAGTTGATCGTCGTGTCGACCATCTGGGCGTGGCTGCCGAGCTACCTGAATCGCTATCACGGGACACCGCCGGATCGTGCTGCCATGCAAGCCGCATTGGTGGTGCTGTGCGGCGCGCTGGGCGCCTTCGTGTGGGGTGTGGTGGCCGATGTGGTTGCAGCTCGCCGCCAGCGCAACCGGCTCATTGCCGTGGCTGTGCTGGCCGTGGTCACGCTGCTCGTGTTCGTGACGGCGTTTGGCACGAGCATGCCGGCCAACCAGCAGTTCCTCATGATCGCCTTCGGCGGCTTCTTGATGACGTGCACGGTGGCGCCGGCTTCCAGCGTGGTATTCGACGTGGTGCACCCCGGCGTGCGCTCGACAGGCGCCGCGGTGCTCTCGCTGTTCCAGAACTTGTTCGGCCTGGCCATCGGGCCGTTCGTGGGCGGCGCCATGTCCGACGCGTGGGGTCTGCAGACCGCTCTGGCAGTGATGCCGATCTTCGGCGTGGTTGCAGCAGGCTGCTTCTTGCTGGCCGCACGCAGCTACGAAGCTGAACTCAAGCGCGTGGCCAACGTGTCGATCGACGCCGCGCCCACCGCCGCGCCAGCCGCCGTGGCTTCCGCATGACGGCCTGACTCCGCTAACCGCGCGCCGCCACAAGGCATCTCCCCTCTCCCGCCTTGACCGCGTCTCGCCAAGCGAGCCGCGCGGGCGGCGCGCACCCCAAACATCTGAAAAAGAATCCAGGAGATATCCATGGCAACCGCAGTCCGCTTTCATGAAACCGGCGGCCCCGAGGTCTTGCGCTGCGAGACCGTCGAAGTGGGCCAACCCGGCCCGGGCCAGGTCCGTCTGCGCCACGAAGCCGTCGGCCTGAACTTTGCCGACACCTACTTCCGCTCGGGGCTCTATCCCGTACCCCGCCCCGCCGGCATGGGTGTGGAAGCGGCGGGCATCGTTGAAGCCGTGGGCGATGGCGTGAGCAACGTCGCCGTGGGCGATCGCGTGACCTATACGGGCTTCATCAACACGCTGGGCGCGTACAGCACCGAACGCCTCATTCCGGCCGCACCGCTCATCAAGCTGCCCGCTGCCATTGCCTGCGAAACCGCCGCCGCCATGACCATGCGCGGCCTGACGTCGGCCTACCTGCTGCGCCGCATCTACCCGTTTGCGCAGGGAAATACGATCCTGCTGCATGCGGCCGCAGGGGGTGTGGGGCTGATCGTCTCGCAGTGGGCCAAGCTGCTTGGTCTGACCGTGATCGGCACGGTATCGAGCGAAGCCAAGGCCGACGTCGCCCGCGCGCACGGCTGCGACCACGTCATCAACTACGCGCACGAAGACGTTGCAAAGCGCGTGCGCGAACTGACCGACGGCGTGGGCGTGAACGTGGTGTTCGACAGCGTTGGCAAGGCCACCTTCGATGCCTCGCTCGATTCGCTCAAGCGACGCGGCCTGATGGTGTGCGTGGGCACGGCATCTGGCCCGATCCCGCCGTTCAACCCGCAACTGCTGGCGATGAAGGGATCGCTTTACCTGACGCGCCCGGCCCTGGCCGATTACATCGCCGATCCGGCCGAAAAAGCCGAGCTTGCCGGCGAGTTGTTCGATCACGTAGCCGCCGGTCGCATCAAGATCGAAATCCACCAGCGCTACGCATTGGAAGACGCCGTGCAGGCACACCGCGATCTGGAATCGCGGAAGACGACGGGTTCGTCCGTCTTTGTCATCTGAGGGGCCGCCATGCGTATCGAACAACTGACCAACGCCCTGGGTGCCGAGCTGACCGGCGTGCAACTGGCTGACGCGATCGAAGACGAAGGCCTGTTCGGCGAAATCCGCAACGCGCTGCTCAAGCACCGCGTGATCTTCCTGCGCGATCAGGACTTGAGCCGCGCACAGCACGTCGCGTTCGCCCGCCGCTTTGGCGATCTGGAAGACCACCCCGTCGCTGGCAGCGACCCCGAGCACCCCGGCCTAGTGCGCATCTACAAGACGCCCGACCACCCGAACGACCGCTACGAGAATTGCTGGCACGCCGACACCACGTGGCGCGAGGCACCGCAGTTTGGCGCCGTGCTGCGCTGCGTGGAATGCCCGCCCGTGGGCGGCGACACCATGTGGGCCAACATGGTGCTGGCGTACGAAAAACTGCCGGAAGACGTCAAGCGCGACGTTGCAAACCTGCGCGCCCGCCACAGCATCGAGGCCAGCTTTGGTGCCGCCATGCCGATCGAAAAGCGTCTCGCACTCAAGGCGCAATATCCTGATCCAGAACACCCTGTGGTGCGCACGCACCCCGAAACTGACGAGAAGGTGCTGTACGTGAACGGCTTCACAACGCACTTCACGAACTACCACACCCCTGGGCGCGTGCGCTACGGGCAGGACGCCACGACAGGTGCATCGGAGCTGCTGCGCTACCTGATCAGCCAGGCCTACATTCCTGAATACCAGGTGCGCTGGCGCTGGAAGCCAAACAGCGTGGCCATCTGGGACAACACCGCCACGCAGCACTACGCGGTCATGGATTACGCGCCGTGCCATCGGAAGATGGAACGCGCCGGCATCATCGGCGGCAAGCCGTTCTAACGATCGTCGGGACACATCGGACCCGTCGGCGATAACACCAAGAGGAGACCCTGCAACATGAAGACGAAGCACATCGCCCCCGCTGCACTGCTGGCCTGCGCTGGCGCGGCCTGCGCGCAATCCGGCGTCACGCTGTACGGCGTGGTGGATACCAACATCGAATACGCGACCAACCTGGCGGGCGCCACGCCGGGCAGCTCGGGCAACCGCGTGTCGATGCAAAGCGGCGGCCTGTCGGGCTCGCGCTGGGGCCTGCGCGGCGTGGAAGACCTTGGCGGCGGCCTGAGCGCCCTGTTCGTGCTCGAAAGCGGCTTTGCAAGCGACACGGGCCAATCGCAGCAAGGCGGCCGGTTGTTCGGACGACAGGCCTATGTCGGGCTCAAGAGCAGCACGATCGGGCAGTTCACCTTCGGCCGCCAGTACACGACGCTCTTCCAGTTGCTGGCCAACTTCGAGCCGATGGCGTACTCCACGCAGTACGAACCGGCCGCC
>JGI24741J21665_1000726_pt1 | contig 9900 bp, 9 predicted proteins | sample KBSCornC7_FD_21665 | JGI IMG/M metagenome (IMG submission 21665) | reverse complement strand
AAGCGATGGACGCCGGGCAGGCGCGGCTTGCCGGGCTTCAGGCTCTCGTCGATCTCGAAGCCGTTGGCGCGGGCATCCTCGATGCTGACCAGCGCGCTCTGCCCCTTGTTGGCGCGGGCGACGCGGACATGCTCATAATCATCCTTGGTCTTCTGGACGAAGTCGTTCTTCTGCGTCTCCGACACCAGCGCCGTCGCCACGCCGACCGCCCGGCTGGCGTCCAGCACATGCACCACCGGCCCCTCAAAGGCCGGATCGATGCGCAGCGCCGTATGCACCTTCGACGTGGTCGCGCCGCCGATCAGCAGCGGCATCGTCATCTGCGCGCGCTGCATCTCCGCCGCCACCGTCACCATCTCGTCCAGCGAAGGGGTGATGAGGCCCGAAAGTCCGATCATGTCGGCATCATGATCGTTGGCCGCCTTGATGATGTCCTGCCAGGGCACCATCACGCCCATGTCGACCACCTCGAATCCGTTGCACTGGAGCACGACGCCGACGATGTTCTTGCCGATATCATGGACGTCGCCCTTGACCGTCGCCATGATGATCTTGCCCTTGCCCTTGGCGCCGGGTTCCTTCGCCGCCTCGATGAAGGGCAACAGGTGCGCCACCGCCTTCTTCATGACGCGGGCGGACTTCACCACCTGCGGCAGGAACATCTTGCCCGCGCCGAACAGGTCGCCCACGACATTCATGCCGTCCATCAACGGGCCTTCGATGACCTGAATGGGCTTTTCGGCGGCGAGGCGGGCTTCCTCCGTATCCTCGACCACATACATGTCGATGCCCTTGACCAGCGCATGCTCCAGCCGCTTGGCGACCGGCCAGCCGCGCCATTCCTGCGCGGCCTTTTCGGACGCCGCATCCTTGCCCTTGAAGCTCTCGGCCAAGGCGACGAGGCGATCGCCCGCCTCCGGATCGCTGTTCAGCAGCACATCCTCGCACGCCTTGCGCAGCGCCGGGTCGATGGCGTCATAGACGTCGAGCTGCCCCGCATTGACGATCGCCATGTCGAGGCCAGCCGGAATGGCGTGATAGAGGAAGACCGAGTGCATCGCCCGCCGCACCGGCTCATTGCCGCGGAAGGAGAAGGAGAAGTTCGACAACCCGCCCGAAATATGGACATGCGGGCAGCGCTTCTTGATCTCCCGGCACGCCTCGATAAAATCGACGCCGTAATTATTATGTTCCTCGATCCCCGTCGCCACCGCGAAGATATTGGGATCGAAGATGATGTCCTCCGGCGGGAAGCCGATGGTCATCAGCAGCTTGTAGGCGCGCTCGCAAATCTCGACCTTGCGGGCCTGCGTGTCGGCCTGCCCCGTCTCGTCGAAGGCCATGACGACCACCGCCGCGCCATAGGCCATGCACAGCCGCGCATGATGCAGGAAGGCCTCCTCGCCCTCCTTCATGCTGATCGAGTTCACGACCGGCTTGCCCGAAACGCATTTCAGGCCCGCCTCGATCACCTCCCATTTGGAGCTGTCGATCATCACCGGCACGCGGCTGATGTCCGGCTCCGACGTCATGAGCTTGAGGAAGGTCGTCATCGCCTCCACGGCGTCGAGCAGGCCCTCGTCCATGTTGACGTCGACGATCTGCGCGCCGTTCTCCACCTGCTCGCGGGCGATGTCGATGGCTGCGGCATAGTCGCCCGCCATGATCAGCTTCTTGAACTTGGCGGAGCCCGTGACGTTGGTGCGCTCACCGATATTGACGAAAGTGGCGGTCGATTGCTGGGTCATTTTTACATTCGTTACCCCGGCAAAGGCTGGGGTCTCCCAATCTAGAGCGCGCCCCAAGAGGCACGAGATCCCAGCGTTGACCTTCGGTCGCCCTTCGGGTCGCTGGGATGACGGTTATATCTTACGCCGCGATATGCATGGGCTCCAGCCCGGCCAAGCGCGTCACCACCGGCAGTTCCGGCACTTGCCGAGGCTTGTGCCCCACCAGCGCCTTCGCCACCGCGCCGATATGCGCGGGCGTGGTGCCGCAGCAGCCGCCGACCATATTGACCAGCCCCTCATCCACCCACTGGCGGATCAGGCTCGCGGTGGTTTCCGGCAACTCATCATATTGCCCCAGCTCATTGGGCAATCCCGCATTGGGATAGGCCAGGATCAGCGTATCCGCATTCTTCGCCAGTTCGGAAAGATANGGCCGCAGCAAGTCCGCCCCAAAGGCGCAGTTCACCCCGATGGTCAGCGGCTTCAGATGCCGCAGCGAATACCAGAAGGCATTGATCGTATGCCCCGACAGGTTGCGCCCGGACATGTCGGTGATGGTGAAGCTCAGCATCAGCGGCACGGGCCGCCCCGCCGCCGCCTCGGCCTCCCGCGCCGCCATGCCCGCCGCCTTGGCGTTCAGCGTGTCGAAACAGGTCTCGACCAGCAGGAAGTCCACCCCGCCCTCGATCAGCGCGTCGCACTGCTCGCGATAATCGGCCTTCAGCGTGTCATAATCGACCTCGCGATAGGCCGGATCATTGACGTCCGGCGATATCGACAGCGTCTTGTTCGTCGGCCCGATCGACCCCGCGACAAAGCGCGGCCGCCCATCCTTCGCCGTCGCCGCCTCGCACGCCTTGCGGGCAATCCGGGCGGCGGCGATGTTGATCTCCCGCACCAGATGCTCGCATCCATAGTCGGCCATGGCGATCTTGGTGGAACTGAACGTGTTCGTCTCGATCATGTCCGCCCCGGCATCGAGATAGGCGGTGTGAATGCCCTCCACGATGTCCGGCCGCGTCAGGCACAGAAGGTCGTTATTGCCCTTCTGGTCCTTCGCGAGGTCCAGCGACCCGCGATAATCCGCCTCGGTCAGCCCATGCTTCTGGATCGACGTGCCATAGCCGCCGTCGAAAATCATGATCTTTTCCGCCGCAACGGCGCGGAAGCGTTCCTCGGCGGTCATGCCGTCTTCTCCAATGCAGCCGGCCGAAGCCCGAGCAGATGACAGATCGCATAGCTCAGTTCCGCCCGGTTGAGCGTATAGAAATGAAAGTCGCGCACCCCGCCGGCATAGAGCTTGCGGCACAATTCCGCCGCCAGCGTCGCGGAAACCAGTTGGCGCGCGGCGGGCAGGTCGTCCAGCCCCTCGAACAGCTTGCCCATCCAGCCCGGCACATCGGTGTTGCACATGGCGGACATGCGCTGGACCGCCGCGAAATTGCTGACCGGCATGATGCCGGGGATGATCTCCGCATCGATCCCCGCCGCCGCCACCGTGTCGCGGAAGCGGAAGAAGGTGTCAGGCTCGAAGAAGAATTGCGTGATCGCCCGCGTCGCGCCGGCGTCCAGCTTGCGCTTGAGGTTGTCGATGTCGCCCTGCGCCGACAGCGCGTCGGGATGGGTTTCGGGATAGGCCGCCACCGAAATCTCGAACGGGTGGCGCTTCACCAGACCCTCGACCAGTTCGGCCGCGCCGCTATAACCCTCGGCATGGGGCTGAAACTTCGCTCCTGCTTCGGGCGGATCGCCGCGCAGCGCGACGATATGCCGCACGCCCGCCTCCCAATAGGCGTCCGCCACCTCATCGATCTCGGCCCGGCTCGCCGCCACGCAGGTCAGGTGCGCCGCCGCCGACAAGGGCGTCTCCTTCGCGATCCGCGCCACCGTGCTGTGCGTGCGTTCCCGCGTCGATCCGCCCGCGCCATAGGTCACCGACACGAATTTGGGCGCCAGCGGCGTCAGCGTCTGGATCGCAGACCATAGCTGCTCCTCCATCTTCTCGGTCTTGGGCGGGAAGAATTCGAAGCTCACATTGATGTCGCCCGCCAGATCGGCATAAAGCGGCGCCTGCCAGGATTGCCGGGCCTCATCGACGGAAGATAAGCTCAAGGTCATGCGGAAAGTCGTCCTTCGATAGGCAGGATGCGCGCGCCACGGCGGCGGCCCAGCCATAATTGCACCGTCAACTCCTGGCCGGGCAGCACCTCCACCCGCTCCAGATCCAGTCCCGCTTGCCCGAACCAGCTTTCGATCTGCTCGTCGGAAAAGCCCAGCCGCGCATGCTGGTCGCGCAGCCTGAGTTCTTCCCGTTCATGCGCCGCGAAGTCGGCTATCAGGACACGGCCACCTGCCGCCGTCACCCGCGCCGCCTCCTCGATCACCGCCTCGGGCGCCTGCGCATAGTGCAGCACCTGGTGCAGGACCACCGTATCGGCGCTGCCCGGTTCCAGCGGCAGGGCGCCGAAATCGCCCAGCACCAGCGCATATTTGTCGCCCGCATCCTCGGGCAGCTTGGCCCGCGCCAGCCGCAGCATGTCCGGGCTGCGGTCCAGCGCCGTGACCTGCTCGGCCAAGGGACCGAATAATTCGATCATCCGCCCCGTCCCCGTGCCGATGTCGAGCAGATGACCGATCGGTTCCGCCCCCAGCAGCGCGGTCATCGCCGCCTCCACGTCGCCCTCCGGCACATGCAGGGAACGGATCGCATCCCATTCCTCGGCATGTTCGGCAAAATAGCTTTCCGCCGCGCGGGCGCGATCCGCCCGCACCGCCGCCAGCCGGGCCAAGTCGGCCTTCTGCCACAAATCCTCGCGCTCGGAAGGGGCAAGCTGATCGAAAAGCGTCAGGAACGGCCCAATCTCGTCGCCCTTGCCCAGACGCAGAAAAACCCAGTTGCCTTCCTTGCGCCGCTCCACCAGACCGGCTTCGGCCAATATGCGGACATGGCGGGACACGCGGGGCTGGCTTTGCCCCACGACCTGCGCAATTTCGCCCACCGCCAGTTCCATGGCGCGCAACAGATAGATGATGCGCAGCCGCGTCGGGTCGCCCAAGGCCCGGAAAATGTCGAGTGCTGCGCTCATGGACGGATCATATAAAGAAATCTTTATATGCGTCAATGGCCGTTCGAAACTGCGCCATTCATCGCCCCGCACCCCCCAATCACGGGCTTAACGCACGATTGGGATTGCCATGAGTCACGGGATTCATTACGAATCGCGGCGCAGACGCAATGGGGGGTGAACTTTTCTCCGAGAGTGGTCTGCACCGTTTTTATTCTCAGAGAGGGGTTAACCCATGACCAAGTCGATTGCTCTTTCGCTCGTTCTCGCCGCGTCGCTCGGCCTGGCTGCCTGCTCGGGCGGTGCGGAAAATGCCGCCAACGCCTCGGCCAATGCCGCGGAGAACGCTTCGAACGCTGCCGACAACGCCATGAATGCCGCGATGAACGCTGCCGACAACGCTTCGAACGCCGCTTCGAACGCTGCCAACACCGCCAGCAACGCCGCCGGCAACGCGATGTAATTCCCATCAGGGAATCGTCTGGAATGGGCCGCGCCGGCAACGGTGCGGCCTTTTTCTTTGCCGGAACGAGTGACCGCCAAGAAAAAGGGCCGCCCCAACGGAGCAGCCCTCGTCCTTTTCCGTCTATCGGCGGATCAGCAATCCCGGTCGATCGCCCGACCGGCCAGCGCACCCACGCCCGCGCCGATGATGGCGCCCGTGGTGCCGTCGCCGCGACGGCCATAGCGGCCGCTGCCCTTGCCGACTTCATTGCCCAGCAGGCCACCGGCGATCGCGCCGATGATGGTGCCGCCCGTGCCATTGTCCCTGCAGCGATAGCCGCCGCGATAACCCCGATAGCCGCGATAATAGCCATCGCGATAATAGCCGTCGCCACGATAATAGCCGTCGCGATAGCCCCGATAACCCCGGTCGCCGCGATAATAGTCGCCGCGCTCATAATGGCGCCCCCAACCGTCGCGGGCCATGGCCGGCGTCGCGGTGGCGGCGAGCGAGGCAACGCCCATCGCCAGCGCCGCCCCCATGTTGATCAGAAACTTCGTCTTCATGGCGTTGCTCCTCATTAGCCATAAATCCCGGCAGGCCCTTCCCACGGAGGACTCGCCAATGATTGCAGCCCTTTTGCCCGATTCGCATTGAGCCAAGCCTGAATGGCGATGTCAGCCACCGTTCAGTATTGGAGCGACCGCAACAGGCCTTATCGCGCTTTTCAGGGGCCGACGCCAGCGCCGCGAAAAACCCTGCACGACTGCCGATTATCCCCTATGGCAGGGGGCGATGCGCCGAATCCTGATCGTCCTGCTGCTCGCGATCCTGCTGCTGCCCGCGCCGCACAAGAACAAGCCTGAACCTTTCGGCCCCGGCCCGCTGCTGGTAAGCGCCCGCGCCCTGCCCCTGAATGCGGCCAATCCTGCCCAGCGCACCCTGGGACCGCTGCACTATCTGGAAGGATGGCAACTCAGCAGCGCCCATCACGGCTTTGGGGGCATCTCCTCCCTGCTGGCCGAATCCGATGGCCAGATCCTGGCGCTCAGCGATTCCGGCACGCTGATGGGCTTTCATGTCGGCCCCGGCAAGGCGCAACGGCATCCCTTCATCGCCCCTCTTCCCATCCGGCCGCAGGACCGGGATCGCCCCTGGTGGGCATGGGATTCGGAGGCGATGGCCCTCGACCCGGCGACCCAGCGCTACTGGGTGGGTTTCGAGCTGCAACAGATGATCTGCCGCTACTCCCCCGGCTTTGCCCGTGTGGAGGCGTGCCGCACCTGGCCGGACATAGAGGCCTGGCCGGAAACGGGGTCGATCGAATCGCTGGCGCGCCTGCCCGACGGGCGCTTCCTCGTCCTCGCGGAAATGGGGATGACCCCCGATGGCAGCCATGACACGCTGCTGTTCGCGGGCGACCCCGCCGAAGCCTCGACGGCCGCCCCCATGCACCTGCGCTATGTGCCGCCGCGCGGTTATCGCCCGACAGATGCCGTCGCGCTGGACGACCGACATGTGCTGGTCCTCAACCGGCGACTGACCCTGCAGGAATTGTTCACGGCAACCCTGGCCGTCATCGAACTGCCGGCAAAGCCGCGTCCCGGCGACCGCCTGAAGGCGCGCGAACTCGCCCGGCTCGCGCCGCCCCTGCTGGCCGACAATTTCGAGGGACTGGCGATAACGCGGCAGGATGGCCGCAGGGTCGTCTGGATCGCATCCGACGACAATCACGAATTCTTCCAGCGCACCCTGCTGCTGAAATTCGCGCTGGACTGGCCGGAATAGGGCAGACCGGTGGCCCTTGAGAAACCCGGCCCCACCCAACGCAAAAAAGCGGCCCGTCGCCGGGCCGCTCTTTCAAGCGAACGAATCGAACCGAATCAGGCGGCGACCGCAGCCTTCTTCTTCACGATGTCGCGCTTCAGGCGGCGCGCCTTCAGCGACAGCTTGTCGTCGCTGGTCTTCAGCAGCCAGTTGTCCAGGCCGCCATTATGCTCGACCGAACGCAGGCCATGGGTCGACACGCGCAGCTTCACGGTCGTTTCCAGCGCTTCGGAGATCAGCGACACGTTCTGCAGGTTGGGCAGGAACACACGCTTGGTCTTGTTATTGGCGTGGGAAACATTGTGACCCACCTGGCGGCCCTTGCCGGTCAGCTCGCAAATGCGCGACATAGTCAATCAACCTTGTAATTCGGGTTCGTTCGGAAAGCGGCGCGGATAACGGGATTCCCGACGCTCGTCAACCCGCCCAGCGCCTTTCCGGGCCGCAACCCTTTCCGACTCATGAGCGTTGATGCGCCATAAGCCAAAGGAGGCGGAAATGCGATTCATTGGTGGCCTGTTGCTGATCGTGCTGCTGGTCCTGGCTGGCGNCATCGCCACCGGCTTCATCGACCTGCAGAAAACGCAGGAGGGGCGCCTGCCGGAAATCGCCGTNAAGGGCGGCTCCCTCCCCAAATATGAGGCCAGCGTGGCCAAGGTGGAGGTCGGCAAGCGCAAGGAGACGGTCGAATTGCCGACCGTGGACGTGCAGAAGCCCTGAGAGCCGNCAGGAAACGGGCGGAAGCGCGCATCTCGGCAGCCGCACNGACCCTCTCCCCCAAAGGCCCTTCATCCTGTAAGGGCGAAGCCCATGTCTTCGCCCTTTCCCCTGCCTGATCCGATGCGGCGCGCTCTCGACCTCGCCCATGCCGCGGCCGAAGCGGGCGAAGTGCCCATCGGCGCGGTCGTCACCCTCGACGGCCGCATCATTGCCGAGGGGGAAAATCGCAACCGGCGCGACAATGATCCCACCGCCCATGCCGAAATGGTGGCGATCCGCGCGGCGGCGGCCCATCTGGGCGATTTCCGCCTTACCGGCTGCGACCTCTGGGTGACACTGGAACCCTGTCCGATGTGCGCCGGTGCGATATCCCACGCCCGCATCGCCCGCCTCTATTATGCCGTGGCGGACCCGAAGGGCGGCGCGATCGAACAGGGGCCGCGCCTCTTTGCCCAGCCGCAATGCCTCCACCGGCCGGAAGTCTATGGCGACCTTGCCACGGCAGAGGCATCAACGCTGCTCAGGGATTTTTTTCTCGCCCGGCGCTGAATAATCGATGCGATAGAGCGTGTAGGGCAGCGTCATCCCCGTCTTCAACGGCACCGGCTTCAGCCAGCCCGGCACCTCGCCCCGCATCAGCCCCGCATAAAAGCCCTGTGGGCTGCGCGCCTGATAGATGGTGCCTTCGGGAAAGCCGGGGCAGACCAGCAGATAGGTGGCATGGTGCTTCGCCGCGATCGGCCGGAACGCGTCGGCGGGGCCGTCATAGGCATGATGCATGTCCAGGATCGTCGCGCCGTTGCGGTGATAGGGGCCCGCCACGGCGCTGTGGTGCGTGGCGACGATCAGGCGCGGCCCCAGGTCGACCATGGTGAAGATGGTGGCGGGCGGCAACTGGTCGAGCACCTGCAGCGCCGGCAGGGTGCGGCACCGGCCATTGGCCTTGTCGATGGCTTTGCGGCGCTGCTGGGCCATTGGCTTCTGCGGCTTGGGCTGTTCGCCCGTGGCCCTGACCCAAAGCTGGTTCATCTGCGGATAAAGCGGCGTCGCAAAGGCTGCCCCGGCCAGCACGGCCACCCCCAGCGCCGCCGCCAGACGCGCAGCGGGCCTTCCCGTCGCGATCAGGCAGAGCAGTCGATAGGCGGCCCAGGCGGCGGGGGGTATGGCCAGCAATTGCGCCGCCGGTCCGGCGCGAAGCTGCCAGAAGAGCAGCGCGGTGGAAAAGAGCATCATCAGCCCTACCGTCGCCCAGGCCCAGAGCCGGTCCGAGTCCCTGCGCGCATCCCACAATGCCCAGAACAGGCCGATCAGGCCAGCCACCGGAATGGCCATCAACGGCACGACCAGACTGCGCGCCTGCACCGTGATCGGCTTGGCCTCGCGGATATTGGCCAGCCACAGCCTCTCCAGTTCAGGGGAGATCTGATAGGCGCCCGACAGGCATTGCGGCCAGTTGATCCAGGCGAAGGCCGCCACCGCCGCACCCACCAGCACACCCGCGCCCAGCCGCGCGGGCCAGCTTTTGAGCGGAAGCAGCGCCAGCAGCACCATCCCGGCCGACGCCATCGCGAAGATCGCCACCCAGATGGGCGAGATCGCGTCGCACACCATTTCCCGGTTGGCATAGCTCGCGAACAGCACGAACAGCACCGATGTCGCTCCGCCCAGGCTGATGGCATAGGGCAGCATCCGCCGCGCCGCGCCATCCTTGAATACCCAGCGCAGCGCGATCAGCGCGCCCCCTGCCGCCAGATAGACGATCATCTCCATGCCGATGGTGATGGAAAGCGCGCTGCTCACGCCCGCGACGATGCCGCCGCGCAGCCAGTTGCGGTCGACGACGCCCGCCAGCATCAGCACGGTGAACGCCAGTTGCCAGCCATGATGGTCGATCCGCATCGGCAGGAACATGCTGATGCCCATCTGCGCGGCGAAGGGCGCCAGCGCCGCCAGGAACCAGCTGTTCCCACCCGCCAGCCGCCGCGCGATGAAGCCAAGGCCCAGCATCAGGGGCAGGAGCGGCAGCATCGGCGCGATGCCGCAGGCCAGCCGGTCGGCCAGCCCCTGGTCCAGGAAGGCGCGGAAGAACAGCATCAGCCCCGCAATCGGCAGG
>JGI24741J21665_1000725_pt1 | contig 9916 bp, 7 predicted proteins | sample KBSCornC7_FD_21665 | JGI IMG/M metagenome (IMG submission 21665) | reverse complement strand
CCGCCGGTAATGTTTCACACACTGGCGTTGGCGGATTAACATTGGCTGGCGGTATGGGCTGGCTGGCGCGCCAATTTGGGCTGGCTTGTGATAATCTTGTCTCTTGCGAAGTAGTGCTTGCTGATGGCTCGGTGGTACGCGCCAGTAAAACAGAGCACCCTGATTTGTTCTGGGGCCTGCGCGGCGGTGGCGGAAACTTCGGCATTGTTACTGAGTTCGTGTTTCAACTGCATGAAATTGATAATCGCAGCTTATTCGTTGAGTGCTACTTTGACATGGCCCAGGCGCCGGCAGCCTTCCGAAAATGGCGTGATATGCTGCCCGGGGCGCCGCGTAATGTCACCTTAACGGCCTGGATGGGCACCGGTGGCACACAAACCTTTTTGCCTGAAGCGTTTCAAAACAAGCCGTTGGCTAACACCGGTTTTGTATGGATTGGTGACCCCGCTGACGGCCGCCGCTATCTTGAGCAATTTCTGGAAGGTCTACAGCCTATCGCTCAAAACGTCAAGGAAATGAGCTATCTTGAGCTACAAACCATTGACGATAGCCCCGAAAGCCACGGCATCCGCCGCTACTGGAAAGGATACTATCTTGACGAGATTAGTGACGAGGCTTTGGATACCCTCTTAAGTCGTCCCGAGGTCGGACAGCCGGAAATGGGAAAGTCCCTGTCAACATCGCTCCAGGCCTATGGCGGCGCTATTGCTGAGACCTCCCTGGAGGAATCGTCGTATGGTCATCGCCGGGCGGCCGCCGAAGTCGTCAATCATGTGCGCTGGACCAATCCGGACGAAGACGATCGCTACATGGACCTCGCCCGACGCTACGCCCGCAGTCTTGAGCCATTTGCCAGCGGTAGTTATATCCACTCTGTTAAAGATGATGCTCAATCGCCAGCAGATTCGGTCTACTCTGATGATCTCTATCAACGCCTGGTAGAAGTCAAACGACAATACGATCCAGAAAATATCTTCCGGCACAATGTAAATATCGATCCGCAGAAACCTTGACTAAACTGAGAGTAATGTATTAAATACAATTACAACTACCTTAAAATAAAAAGAGAACATGAAAAAAGCTATCCTCTATCTGCTATTGACTGTAAGTCTACTATTTTTACTGCCCGAAAAAAGTTCTGCTGGTGGTCCAAGTGCCTTTAATATTAGCCTGACGCCATCGATTTCTTCTGCCTTAGCTAATGCAACAGATGAAATTACCGTCAGTGTCTATGCCTACGAGTACAAATGCAGCGCGTCCGGCCCGATAAACTACTACTACACCAACCCCGATGATTGTGCCGCAAACGGGCATGGTACAGCAACTGAAGTAGCTGCTTATCCCGGTACAACTGCAAATACAAAAATCACCGCAAGTGACGGCGCCATCCTATCAAGTACTACCGTATCACCGGATGCCAGCGGGCACGCCTCTTTTACCGTAAGATCTGCCAGCGCAGGTACCAAATCTATTTCTGCAGCCTACAGTTGGGATACTGTACCGGCAAGCACAATTCAGGTTACCTTTACGTCACCCGCTCCGGCAGCTGCGTCGGTGACCCCGGCAACACCTACAAAAATAGCCCCCAAAACAACCCCTACAACACCTGCGCCGGCTCAGCCCCCAGCAGCCCCGGTACTGGCAGAAGTAAAAGTTGGGGATGCAGTAACCACTGCCACAAACCCTCAAATAGATAGCTCAAAGCCGCTTGTACTTTCTGGTAAAACGGTTCCAAACGGTACTATTACCTTGACCATTCACTCGACCCCCAGAACCGTTACCGCTGTCGCCGATGCCAATGGCGACTGGAACTACACCGTTACCGGCCTTGAACCCGGAGACCACTATGTGGAGGCCGCCGTTACCGATCCGGTGACCAAACTTACCTCAAGTCCTGTCAAAATATTGTCTTTTACCCTTACCAAAGCTAAGCAGCCTAAAGCAACAGCCGGCGCCAAAACTGTCGCCACTGCGCAGCCCAAAAAGTCGCATACGACGTTAATCCTAGCCGGTGCGGCAGGGATCGTTGTGATCCTGGCTGCAGCGGGCTGGATTATATGGAAACGCCGGCAGCACAAAGGCCAAGTAGCGGCCCAGCCTGCAGCCCCAGTACTTACACCCGCTGCGCCGGCCGATGAGCCCTCAAATACTAATGACGAGCATCAGTCATAGGCTAAGGTCAGTATGCCAAGCCAACTTCCACGGCGTCCAAATAAATACGAACTCCCAAGCGTAATCTCTGCGGCGCAAAACGCTGCCTCTTTTCATGGCGTAGCGCCTCCCTTCCCTCCGGAATCGCCCATCGCCCGGGCAGGCTTTCAGCCTGGCGGGGTTGGTCTGGCGGAAGCTCATGGAGTTATGGAGTGGGAAATAGGCGAAGGGATCGGCTTTATCGTCGGACACTATAACCCGGCAAAAAATGAGTGGCAGATATTTTCTGAATGCATACCAAATCAGCGACATGCCAACGCGTTGGCCGCGGAAATGCAGCACAAACTTCCCAAGTTCAGGCGTGAAGCATTGGCCGAAGGCCGTCGCCCGGGCGGTGGTTTTGTTGACTACCATGCTGCCGATACGCAAACCGCCAGGCAACATCTAGAGCAGCTGACGGCACCGCTTAACCCCATGGATTTTACCCGGTCAGATACAGTAGCCGCGCTGTTGGATTACGACGATGAACTTCATGACCAGAAAGGCTCATCTGTCGTTGCTTTCGATGAAGGTACCTTCTGCTTCCCCACCCTGGGGGTGCAAAGTCTTCGTCATGACCGTATCGAGCCCGTCGGTGCCGGCGATAGCATCACGACAACTGAACTCGAGCTGCGGGCGGACGCCGTACTGACGCTGTGCTACGCCGGCCTGATTGTACGGCATCCAGAGGGCCAGGGGCACATGCGTGCCATCCGCCATGTGCCGGTAGCTCATGGCGATCCGGAGCTCGGCTGGATAGCTAACGCCGATGCAGTTAGCCCCGACCAGTGGGATATTTTGCAACCTATCCCAAGCACTCTTATTGAAATGGCGCATGACATTCCGCGATTTTCACCGCTATATTGCAGCGTTACCTACGGGCAACCAGGCGCAGAATCTTTGCAGGTACGACCGATAGACTAGCTATCAGCCCACTACCTACTCCCATGCATAATGAGGTGGTACCGGCTTTAGCACATTGACGCACGGCAGGAGAAAACTTTTGCACGTATTGTATTCCTGAATAGCCGTCACCGATATTGTCGTCTTTTTAGACTCAGGCTGGTAGGCGGACTTTATATACAGGCCAACATCTTCCTGACCTGCTCCACCGTAGTAATTAAATGGCGGCACTCCGGGTATATGAGTGTGCGGAATACTAAATGGCTGAAGGGTGAACCAGGTGTTCGTTTGATGCATAGCGTCGGCGTAGTCATCCAGTCCCTGGGGTTGGTCTGCCGCTGCGCCCAAGCCATCAAGAGCTTTTCTTATGAGCACCTTGGTGTGCTCGGCGGAAACATCCTCATCGCTTAAAAGGGTAAGCTCTAGCGAGGCGTTACAGTCATATATACGCGTAGCTGAAAGCCCGGGGCTCTTCTCTCTACAGCCATTCTTAACCGCCTGTTTTTTGGTAGCTACAAAGTTAGGTGCAAGTGTCTTGCCGAAAACATCGCTTATCCGGCTGACGTTTGCTTTTGCCTGGTCAAGATGCGCTTTGGTTCGTACGTATGTCTGCCACTGGCTCCAGAAAAAGACACCTAGAAGTATGTCTAAGGCGCAGAGGCTAATAATAAGGCGGCTACGCCGCGCAGAAGTCATACTTTGAGTGTACCGTATTCTCTGGCGAACCTACATGCCTTACGATGGCAACTCCATCGTGGTTGAGAATACAGCTTTGGCGCCCGCAGTAACCGAGAAACAGCCTGCGCGATTATCCCAGTTAACTTGCGCACTGCCTGGCCGGCCGATATAGTGGCCTTGCTCGGTAACAATTGAGGATTTACCCGGATACACGTATCCGTTGTGCTGCGCGGCGTACATAAGCCCAGCCTGCATCGATCCCGTAAAGGGGTCTTCGTCAACTCCGACATTCGGTGCTAAACCGCGCGCGTGCAGATCAGCGGTAGCATCAACTGTTTCTTTGGAGAAGAAACAAAAAACAACTATCTTCTCTTCACCAAATTGGTCCCGGATACGACCAAAGTCAAAAGCCTGCTCGCCTAATAATGCAAGCGACGTTGCTGGCACATAAACATAATTGAGATTTTTGTCCAGGAGAATCGTGCCGTCTGTCTCGATTAACGCGGCGGGTACACCGAAAGCTTCGGCAAAGTCGGCGCTCTGTAGCCGGTAAGGTGTGATGTCCAGCTTGGGCGCCATGAAGGTGATCTCGGATCGGCCGTGCCGGTTGCTAACCGTCATTGGTAAGATACCAGCTTTTGTTTCCACACGAACATGATTATCACCAGGCTCGCCCAAATTAAAACGATTAAGCGTTGCAAGCTGGAACAGGGCGCCGACGGTGGCATGTCCGCAAAACCTCACTTCCTCATTGGGGGTGAAAAATCGCAGCCTGGTGTCGGCTTCTTCAGATGAGGGCGCCAATACAAAAGCGGTCTCCGATAGGTTCATTTCTCGGGCAATCTTCTGCATTTCTTCATCTGCCAGTATGTCAGCGTTTGTAACTATCCCCGCCGGGTTACCGCCAAACAACTGATCGGTGAAGGCATCAACCTGATGTACATCAATCTCTTTCACTTTTTTCCTTGCTACTTGAGGTGAAGTGAATCAAGCAGCTGCTTGGCCTGATCGGTAGTAATTGTTTTGACAGTTGACGTGTAGGGGGCGGTTACCTCACCTTGCGAGATGCTCACCGTGATAATCGAGCCGCCATGTACGGTCATGAAGTTATATGCCGTAACCGGGAAGTCGGAGTTGCTGGTTTGGGTGTAGGCAAATGACGTGTCACCGTAGTTAAAGTCGATAGCCGTGCTGGTTTTAGACCGCTTGAGGCCCTGTACGGCACTGGTTGCTTCGGCGGCACTTGGGTAACTGGCGACACTAACGATGTACTGGTTAGGAAAGCGGGTCTGGATTTCGGAAAAGCGCTGCTTCCTGTAATCGGGCTGCTTGGCATCATCGGCGCTATAGCGGAAGTCGACACTACATTGCGAGCTGATTGCCGGCGACGTTGCACTGGTTTTGCCGTACTTATAGTCATTATTTACGTGGGTTTGCTCGTAGTGCACCCCGCCCAAAACTTCATCAACTTTCTTGAAGTCGGCAGCGTGGCAGGCGTCTATAAGCTTGGTACTGCCAATGCTGCCCAGATTGCTGAAGTCGTGCGGTTTGCTGGCCGTGTTGACATCGCTCAGATTCTTTACAATCGTCTGGGCAAGGCCGTCAAGCTTGGTGCTGGCGTTAGCTGCGGTGACATTTCCAAGGCCATCTTTAAGCTCCACGATGTTGTTGCCCAAAAGGATAAGCGCCGTTACGCTGCCATCGCCGCTGGGGTCATCAGCCTCTACAAGGCTAGTGTCTTTAAAAGAGGGGAACGGCGAGCCCTTGGTTGTGGCAAGGCGCTCCTTGAAGTTGTTCTTGGCAGTATCGATGTTGGGATATTGGCTGACCGTTACGCCCACCCGGTTCTGCTCAAATGAATCAAGCTGGCCGATAATGAAATCACACTTCGACGTAACAACGCCGGAGAGCAGCGAGTCCTCGATGGTCTTGGCAAGGTCATAATGGCCGCCTGGCGTTTGGTCATAAGGAACGGCCTGCGTAGCGTCAATAGCCTCGCCGCCCATATCGCTGCGCAGGTTAGCCCCGGCTTTTTTGATATCGTCACGGCCCAGCGCATTGCAGGCATAAAGATACGGATATGAGCCAACGGTAAGTGTTGGGCTGGAGAGCGACTTTCTGCCGGTATCGCCTTTTTTATGAGACATAGATAACAGCCCAACCACGATGATAATCAACACCACAAGGCCGATACCTACCATGAGGTAGAGCTTGTTCCGGTTAGGCCGTGGTTGCATTGGCGTTGGCGCCGGTGCCGGTGCTTGTGGCGTTGGCGCTGACATAGGTGCCTGCATGGGCGCCTGAGGATTATTATTTGGCTGTTGGTCCATCATTGTCTCCGTTTTCTAAAAATACCGAAATTTAATTATACAGCAGATGCCCCTGCAGCAATGTAAGGCATTACTGTTTCTTTCGTATTCGTGCCCGCACCAGCGAATAGAGAACTATAATCAGAATAGCCGCAATGGCACCTATCCCGGCCCAATGGCCCCAATTATCCGATGTCTGACTAGCTGCTGTGCTTGTTGGCACTTTTTCCTTTTCTTTAACCACATTACTGACGTTTTGGAAGCTTATTGTCGCACCCTGCTCCGTTGTCGCAGTAAGTGTGGCCCGAATATCATTAGTATGGTCATTATTAACATCTACCTCTACTGGTTTTTTAAGCGCAAGCGTTACGGAAATGTTACCAGGAGTAAAGGCGAGGTTTACGGTGCCCGCGCCGACATTAATATGATTTAGCTGGACGGAATATTGCTCTCCGGCGCTACATTGCGCAGTACCACCTGGACAGAATGTCAGTGTGTCGCCCTCATGCAACGTCAGTACAACGCCACCATCTAAATAGCCGTTCATAGCATTCAGTGGCGTATTAGTTGCTGGCTGATCTGTACCCGGTGTTTCCTCTGCCGTGGGTTCGTTGGAAGTATAAAGCATGGTGGTATCAGCAGACTTATTAAACAGGGTGGCCGGTGGTGTCGTCGCGGTTGCGGACGTGCCATTACCACTTGTATTGGCATTGTCATTGCCCGGGTCGGATGGTGTAGGTTCAGCAATCGTAACCGTTTGTTCGTTGTTGTCCCAGAAGCTCCCGGCGCCACCGTTATCGTCAACAAGCTTAACAGTAAAAGCGTAAGTACCGGCGGCTGTCGGCGTTCCGGCAAGCAGGCCGCTTGATACATTAAGCGTAAGACCCGGCGGTAACGCACCCGACACTACCGAAAATTGCTTTGTCCCCTGAGTACCGGAAGTCGTTATTGAGTTCGAGTAAGCAGCCTGAGCCGTACCAGCTGGCAGCGTACCATTGGCGACGTGTGCCAGGTCGTACAATAATACCCTGTTATTTGATCCATCGCCCACATATAACCGGTGATTTACCGTATCTACGCCCATGTTGACATTGTCCGGATTGATCGACTGGCTGGAAGCGGCATCGCAGGTATTAGTAGTAAAGTCAGGCTGGCCGATAACCGCAGTGGCTGCCTGGCCATCGGCAAGCGTAGTAGTATCAAAAACCAACACTCGGCAGCTGTTGTACTCCATTACAAATAATTGGCGATGCACCGGATCCCATGCCAATCCCTGCGGTGAATTCATGGTGCTGGCTGTCGTATTTGCAGAGATACTGGTGAAATTTGACTGCCCAAGGACATGGCTCGCCGCCTTACCATTGGTGATCGTACCTGGCGTAATGTCAAAAACCAGTACACGATTATCGTAGGTATCGGACACATACAATCGTTGTGTTTCCGGATCAAAAGCGATCCCCTGATATGTCATACCCGGCATATTTGTTGCGTTTGGCGGGTCGGTATTGACACTTGTAAAAGTAGTGTTTCCCAGAACGTAAGAGGCATTCATATAGTCGGTAATGGTAGCGACATCAAAAATAAGCACACGTTTGGCATTAGTCTCAGTTACTATTAGACGCTGGTGTTCGGCATCATAGACCAGACCACCAACCAGTGCACACAAGCCATTTTGGGAGTTGCCGCAGGTATGAGATGTGAAGTCAGGTTGGCCGATAACGTGGACGGCGTCCTCGCCATTGGTGATAGTGGCGACATCGAACACCAGGACCCGATTATTAACCCTGTCACTCACGAATAACAAATTACGGGCAGAGTCATACGCTAAACCACAATAAAAATCGCATCGAAGTGTATCAGCTGACGTCGGATGATCGGTATCCGTGACAAAATCAGGCTGACCCAGGACCGCATCAGCAGTGTTATCAAGCAAGGTATCGTGGGTATCGAGGTTAAAAACAAGGATTCGCTGCCTACCACTATCTGCCACGAACAATCGGTGATGTACAGTGTCTATAACGGTATCAGATGCGCCAGCAATAGCATGGTCATTACTAGTTGTAAGTGTTGTTGTGGTAAGATCCGGCTGGCCCAGAACACCAGATGCAGCATATGGTGCTGTCGCATATGCAATGCGTCCTAAGCCAGTAATACACAGCATAAGTACCAAGCTGGCTGCTATATAAGATCGAAATGACAACTTTTGCATAAGCCCACCTTAAAGGTAATGTAAGTTACATTATTAGATATAGCCTTTCTAAAAGCTGTGACCATTTTTACGCTCATAACAAAAGGCGCTCGTTTTCCCACACTCACCCAACATGAAGCTAATCCGCGACTTTCTATGGACAGCCACCGTATCAGTTAGGAAGTTCGTTGCTGATGACTTGCCTACAAATTATCAAAAGACTCAGTGATGATCTCAGGTTTTTCGATACCAATTCGGATAGCAACTTCCACGCTTGGGTTCACTCCTTCTATAATTAAAATCTTGCCCACTCCTGCAATGTCGTTCAGGCTCAATTTGTCCCTGCCAAGCGTAAAGAAAGACCGGTGGTTGATAATTTTTTTCTTTACGCCAAACTTAGTGGTAAGTTCAGCCATAAGCTCGTTCTCGTTATCTACCAGGTCACTAGAAATAATGTCAAATGTGCCATTACGCGCCTTAATGACTGTCTTGAAAACACCTTCGGGCTTCTTTGTTATTTTTAGGACATCTCCTGCTGGCTGGTTAAAGTAGACATACTTGTAGGTAGCCTTCTTTCCTTTACGTCCACCAGCCCGCATAATACGCTCTTCGATATCCGGCACGGTATCGATTCTAATTTTAAGTTCCCGCTGCATACCGTAACTATACCATCGAACTCTTTCGTAGTCCTCGGTCGCATGCAACTGACCTAAAGCTTATGCCTTTGCGGGCTGCGGCTGTCTGTTCTTCTGCCGGATAACCAGTAAAGCAACTCCGGCAGCCAGCAGCATAAACAATACATCTGCCAGGAATGCCACATGGTAGCCACGCATCGTCGCTTCCGAAAAACCAAGCCGTGAAGCACTGGCCGTGGCGCTCGCGGCAATACCCGACAAGACGGCGAGCCCAAGCGCTCCACCCATCATTTGTGAAGTTGTGATAAGGCCAGATGCCAAACCAGACTCGTGTGCTGGCACGCCGGAAGTAGCCGCCGCAATCGTCGGCATAAATGTCATACCCATGCCCAGCGGCATAATAATGAACGCCGGCAATACTCCGGTAAGGTAGTTGCTATCCGTATGCAAACGGCTGAGCCACAGCGAGCCGATCGCTACCAGTAACGGCCCCGCGATCAAAAAGCGGCGGTACCCATATGTAGCCACAAGCTTTGGTATACGGGTAGACATGAAGCCGAGCAAAATCGGAAATGGCAGAAAGCTCAAGCCCGTGATAACTGGTGAGTAATGCAGCGTACCTTGCAAATACAACGTCGTTAGGAAGAATCCGCCCAACATGCCCGCGTATACCGGCGCCATGACTAAATTCGCACCGGTTACGTTACGGATCTTAAAAATATTTAGCGGCATAAGCGGATGCCTGGCGCGGGATTCATTCCATATAAAGACGGCCAGCAGTACCAATGCGCCACCAAAAATACCCAATGTCTTACCATTGAGCCAACCCCATTGTGGCGCCTGGCTAAAAGCAAATACCAAACTCATGAGCGCCGCTGTTATAAGCGTTGCACCGGGAAGATCCATAGAAATGCGTTTCTCTTCGCGGGCATGCGCGGGCACAAACTTAGCAATGAGAATCGATATGACAGCCCCGATAGGCACATTGATAAAGAAGTTCCAACGCCACCCGA
>JGI24741J21665_1000721_pt1 | contig 9973 bp, 9 predicted proteins | sample KBSCornC7_FD_21665 | JGI IMG/M metagenome (IMG submission 21665) | reverse complement strand
ACCAGTCAAGCCGGTAGCTCGCCTCTATCCGGCTGCCGGCGCGGGTGGGCGCGGCGGGGGTCCAGTAGGCCGCGACATTATCGGTATATTCGCTGTCGGTCGGGAAGGCGTAAAGCCGCACCTCCCCGGCGCCCAGCGGTTTGCGGCTGGTCGTCCACAGGGAAGGGCGCCGTTCGTAGAAGACCCCGTCATCCTGATAATGATCGAAATTCCGGTCGCGTTGAAGCAGGCCGAAACCCTTGGGATTGCGTTCCGCAAAGACATCGACCCGAGGGGCGGAGGGATTGACCAGCGGGCGGCAATGGACGGTGCCGTCGGCGCTGGCGATGGACAACATGTCGGAATCATGGATTTCCGGCCGCCAGTCGGTGCGGGTGCGCCGGTCGGCCTGATCGTACCAGAACATGCTGGTCATCGGCATCAGTCCCAGTTCCGCGACCGCCTTGCGCGTGAACAGCACGGCATCGACATCCTGCCGCACGCCCTGTGGCGTGAGAGTACTGGCGAAGCGGAAGGCGCCGGTCAGGGACGCGCTGTCCATCAGCGCATAGACGGTGACGCTGCTGCGCCCCGTCCGCTCCAGCCAGAAATGCGTGAAACGGGGAAATTCCTCCTTGCCCGCGATGCTGGTGTTGATCGCCACGGCGCGGGCGGACAGGCCGAACTGCCTTTCAGCGGGCGCCCGGAAATAGGTGGCGCCCAGAAAGGACAGCCAGTCGCCGTCCCGTGCCGCGTTCATGATGCGAAAACCGGCAAAGCCCGCATCGGGGCCGAGATTGCGCACCGCATTGCCGGCTGGCGCGTCGAACATGTCGGGGTCGTAGCGCAGCGGCGTGGCGCGGCCCTGTTCCACCAATGCGATCTCGACCGGCTGCTGCACCGTGCTGCTGAGCGGGAACAGGCGGATGCCGGTGTCGTCGCCCCGGTCGTTCCAGATCGTCCGTTCATCCCGGAATCGCGCCTGGTTGAAGGCGTCGTAGCCGATCTTGTCGGCTCCGGGGAAAAAGGGCGTCACCTTGAACGCCGCGCGGGCCAGGCGTTGCGCCCGGGCGACCAGCATGTTCCAGGAAAAGGCCTCGGCCCCGTCCCGCGCCAGCAGGGAGCCGGGAAGCAGCAGCGCCGCACCGGAGGCCGCGATCATCGCGCGCCGCCCGATTCCTGTCGAAATATTCTTGTTCATCGCTGTCATCATGGGTGCGACAACCACCAATGCAAGTGTTTCGATCCCGCATCGATTGGAAAATGGTCGGACCGCAAATGCGATGAAGCCTCCGCCCGGGGGGACGGAGGCTTCGTTTGAGCTGGTCGTTTCATCGAAGTTTCTACCCCCGGCACGGTGGGGACTGTTGATGTGCCGGGGGTGGCATGAACGGCCGGGGTGACCAAAACCCCGGCCGGTCAATCTCAGTATCGCAGCTTAGCTGATCAGCTTCAGCACGCCCTGCTGGCTCTGGTTCGCCTGGGCCAGCATCGCGGTCGAGGCCTGGCTCAGGATCTGCTGCTTGGCGAGGGCGGTCGTTTCGGCCGAGAAGTCGGCGTCCTCGATGCGGCTGCGGGCGTCGGTCAGGTTGGTGACGTTGGCCGTCAGCGTGTTGACCGTCGATTCCAGGCGGCTCTGCGTCGCACCCAGCGTGGCGCGGGCGGTCGAGACCGACTGCAGCGCCGTGTCATAGAGCGCCAGGGTCGCGGTGGTCGCTGCCGAGCCGCTGACGGTGGCGGCGCTGGCGCCGACGACGGCCGAGAGGTCGATGCCGCCGACGGAGAGCGAAACCGAGTCGGCTGCGGTCGAACCGGCCTGGACGGTGATCGTTGCCGCCGTGGTCGGGAACAGCGAGATGCCGTTGAACTTGCTGTTGGTCATCACGCTGTTGATCTGGGTCGACAGCTGGTCGAGTTCCGAGGTGATGTTCGCCTTCGAATTGGTGTCGTTGGTGCCGTTCAGCGCCTGGACGGTCAATTCACGCATGCGCTGCAGCATGTTGTTGACTTCGCCCAGCGCACCTTCCGCCGTCTGGGCAAGGGAGATGCCGTCATTGGCGTTGCGGATGCCCTGGGTCATGCCGCGGATCTGCGAGGTCATGGTCGAGGCGATGGCGAGGCCGGCGGCGTCGTCCTTTGCCGAGTTGATGCGCTTGCCGGTCGACAGGCGTTCCATCGCGGTGCTGAGCCTTGCTGGCCATGGCCGAGGCATTGGATGCACGCAGCGCCGAGGAGTTGGTTCCGATAACAGTCATTTTGATACCCTTTCGTTCGTTCAGGTCGCTGCCATCAGGCTGCTTGCGGCCTCGAAAGGGGATAACGGCGCCGCGAAAAGAGCTTTTAGGCGGATCGCGATTTTTTTTGCTATTTGATTGAAAATAAAGGGTAATATGTCGATCTGGCGGCTGGGGCGTCGCCCCTGCATATGCAAAAGCCGAAGAAAAGTTCCGGCCGCGCGGAAAAAAATTGCCGTTATGCGGCAAGGGGTTTGCCGCATTAACCATATGATAACCACAGTCGGGCAGTTTCAACCCATCGAAGAGGTTCGGGGCGTGCGGGGGCACAAGCCAGCCAAAAACATGGGGACAAGTTCATGTCATCATTGGACGTGAGCCGAGGAGTCTGCGCGCTCGTTCCGGGCCTGCAGCACTGGCTGGAGAATGCGTTCTTTACCGTACGGATCGTGGATGCGCAGAGCCCGCGCGAGCGGGAAGACCGGCGCGTGTTGCTGGCGACGGAAATCGGCCATGCGACCCATCGCGACATATTGATCAATCTGGTCGACGGTGCGCCGTCGCTGGTGCCGGCCGCAAACGGCCTGCCCGCGCGTGTCGCCTTCGGCCTGGAGGACATGGGCTTCGCCTTCGCCCTGATCGCGGAGCTGGCGCGGCCCGCCGCCGTTCCCGCCGTGGGCGACGCCGGCAGCGCCCGCCTCATGACGCTGGCCGGGCGGGTCGCCCGCAGCGATGCCACCGTGCTGATCCAGGGCGATACCGGCACCGGCAAGGAAGGCATGGCCCGCTTCCTCCACGCTCCAGTCCGGTCGCGTGACCCGCGACTTCATCGCCGTCAACTGTGCGGCGCTGCCCGAAACCATGATGGAGGCCATGCTCTTCGGCCACAAGAAGGGCAGCTTCACCGGCGCGGCCCAGGCTTCGGAAGGCCTGTTCCTCGCGGCCGACGGCGGCACGCTGTTCCTTGACGAGATCGCCGAACTGCCGCTCAGCCTTCAGGCCAAGCTGTTGCGCGCGCTGCAGGAAGGCGAAGTCCTTCCGGTCGGCGCCACGCATTCGGTGCCGGTCAATGTCCGAATCATCGCGGCCTGCAACCGCAACCTTGCCGCTGAGGTTGCCGCCGGCCGCTTCCGCGAGGATCTCTACTGGCGCCTCAATGTCATGCCGCTGGAACTGCGCCCGCTGGCCGAGCGTCCGGGCGACGTCACCGCCATCGCCGCCGCCATGCTGCTGCGCCAGCAGGACAGCGCCAAGGATGCCTTTGTCTGGCCGACCGTCGCGGCGCTGGAAAAGCTGGCCGCCCATGTCTGGCCCGGCAATGCCCGCGAACTGGGCAATGTGCTTCAGCGTGCCCTGGTGCTGCGCGACGGGGACAGGATCGAGCCTGTCGACCTGCACATCAGCGGCGCGCCGCAACTGCGCATAGTGGAGCAGGTCCTGGCGCCCGCCGAGCCGATCCGGCTGCGCGATGTCGCCCACAACAGCAAGCTGGAGGCTGTCCGCGCCGCATTGCGCGAAACCGACGGTCACCGTGCCGCCGCCGCGCGCAAGCTGGGCATTTCCGAACGCACGTTGCGCTACCGGCTCGCCGAAATGCGCGATCTGGCCGCGGCCTGAGGAGGAATAGGGCATGACCGGAATTTCTCCGACCGACAGCGTGATGGCGATCCGCAACGCCATCCTCCAGAAGAACGCCGCGCTGCGCGATGTTGCCCAGACCGGCAATGTCGGCACGGGCGCGGCAGTCGGCACCAATGGCGCCACGGCGCCGGGCGGCTTCACCGACGCGCTGAAATCGGCGCTGAACCAGGTTAACGGCCTGCAGAACCAGGCGGGTGAAGCGGCCGCCTCGTTCGAACGGGGGGAAACCACCGATATCGCCGGGGTCATGCTGGCCAAGCAGCAGGCGTCGGTCAGCTTCGAAGCCACCCTTCAGGTCCGCAACAAATTGCTGTCCGCCTACAAGGACATCATGAGCATGCCGGTGTAATATGAGCGAGAACGCACTCACCCCCTCCGTTGGCGGCGCTGCCGCTCTTCCCGCCGCCAGCCCCGCTTCCTTTGGCGGCGCCAAGGGCGTCGACGCGCTGAAGGCGCGCTTCACCGGCTTCATGAAGCAGCCGGCGGTGGCGAAAAGCCTGCCGCTGCTGGGCCTGCTGGGCGTTGTCGCCACGGCGGGCGCGGCCTGGCTGGCGCTGCGCGAGCCGCCGCAGCGCGATCTGTTCCGCGCTTTGCCCGATGCCGACAAGTCGGCCGTGGCGCAGGTGCTGGACCAGAACGGCATTCGCTATGACTTCGACAATAGCGGCAGCATGACCGTTGGCGAGGACGATTATTTCAAGGCGAAGATGATGCTCGCCGCGCAGGGCCTGCCCAAGAGCGCGCCCGACGGCAACAGCATGATCGACAGCCTGCCCATGGGCGCCAGCCGCGCCGTGGAGGGGGAAAAGCTGCGTTCCGCCAGGGAAATGGACCTGGCCCGCACCATCGAGGCGATCGACAGTGTCGAGAGCGCCAAGGTCCACCTCGCGGTGGAGCCGCCCAGCGTGTTCCTGCGCGAACGGTCCAAGCCGTCCGCCTCGGTCATGCTGCGTCTTGCCTCTGGTCGCCAATTAACCGACGCCCAGGTCAGCGCCATCGTGCATCTGGTCGCCTCATCCATCCCGGAACTCAATCCGGAGGACATCTCGGTCGTCGACCAGAATGGCCGCCTGCTGAGCAACAATGACAGCAATGCCGCCGACGACCGCCAACTGGCCGTCCAGACCAAGATGGAGGATCGCTATCGCCAGTCGGTGATCGCGCTGCTGACCCCGATCCTGGGCGCCGGCAAATTCTCTACCGAGGTTCATACCGAACTCAACTTCGCGGAGCGTCAGGCGACCCGCGAGACCTATCCGCAGGACGAGGCGCGCCTGCGCACGGAGCAGGGCACCTGGGCTTCCGACCCGCGCGGACAAGGTACCGGTAGCGAGGCGAGCGGCATCCCCGGTGCGCTCAGCAATCAGGCGCCGGTCAACCCGACCGTGACCCAGACCAACCCCAACGGTCAGGCTGTGGCCCAAGGTTCGACCAATCAGGGCGCCACCAGCGCACAGACCGCCGCCCAGCCGGGCACGCCGCCCAACCCGCTGATGAAGACCGAAGAAACCTTCAACCGCAGCTTCGAACTGGGCCGCGAAGTCTCCGTGACCAAGGACGCCATCGGCACGGTCAAGCGCCTGTCGGTCGCCGTCGCGCTGGACAATGGACCGGACGGCAAGCCGCGCAGCGCGCAGGAAATCGCCGCGCTGGAGGCTCTGGTGAAGGGCGCGGTCGGCTTCGACCAGGCGCGGGGCGACGTCGTGGCCCTGTCCTCGCGCAGCTTCGCCAAGGAAGAAGTCGTCCAGGCGCCCTGGTATGAGGCCGGATGGGTATCGCCGCTGGTGCGCAATGTCTCCGCCCTGCTGGTCGCCTTGCTGGTGATCTTCGGCATCGGCCGCCCGCTGCTGAAGCGCCGCGCCGCCGTCCAGGCCGCCGCCGCTGAACAGATCGCCGCGGAGGGCCAGAAGATCGGCCGGGAAATCTCGACCGAACTCAGCCGTCAGGCGACGGTCAATCCCGACGGGTCGATGCCGGTCACGCTCGACATGATCTCCTCCACCTATGACTACGCCCAGCGCGCCGACCTGATCCGCAATTTCGTGAAGCAGGATCCGGATCGCGCCGCCCTGGTCGTCCGCGACCTTCTGAAGGAAGGGAAGAAGGAAAATGCCTGAGGTCGCAACCGCTGCCGCACTGAAGGGCAGCGCCGCCGCCGCCGTCCTGCTGATGCTGTTCGACGAGGATGAGGCCGCGCAGATCCTTTCGCGCCTGGAGCCCGAGGAAGTGCGCCAGCTTGGCTACGCCATGTATGACGTGGCCGACGTGCAGGTCGAGGAAGTCAACGAGGCGCTCGATCATTTCGTCACCAAGGCGAAGAAGCGCACCACCATCGGCTATGGCGCGACCCGCCATATCCGCGGCGCGATGACCAAGGCGCTGGGCGAGGAGCGGGCCGAGAACATGCTCGCCCGCATCACGCCGCCGACCCGTTCCACCCAGCTTGAAATGCTGAAATGGATGGACGCGAAGGAAATCGCCGTGCTGATCGAGGCGGAGCATCCGCAGATCATGGCGATCGTGCTTGCCCATCTGGAGGCGCCGATCGCGGCCGACGTGCTGCAATTGCTGCCGACCGAGCATCAGGAAGAGATCGTCTATCGCATCGCCACGCTCGGCCCCGTCTCGAACGAGGCGCTCGACGACCTCGAACAGCTTCTGCTGCGCGGCAACATGGCCAAGAAGCAGGGCGGCGCTTCCCAGCGCGGCGGCACGATCGAGGCGGCGGCGATCATGAACAATGTCCGCAAGGACAATGAGCAGCGCATCATCAAGGCGCTGGCCAAGCGGGACAAGATGGTCGCCCAGACGATCGAGGAGGAGATGTTCGTCTTCGACAACCTGATCGACATGGACGACAAGAATATGGGCACGCTGATGCGCACCGTCGACAGTTCGATCCTGGTGGTCGCGCTGAAGGGCGCGAACGAGATGCTGAAGGCCAAGATCTTCGGTTCCATGTCGGCCCGTGCCGCCCAGGCCATCGCCGACGAGATCGAGGAGCGCGGGCCGATCCGCCTTGCCGAGGTCATCGACGCGCAGAAGCTGATCATCGCCACCGCCCGCCGCATGGCGGACGCGGGCACCATCATGCTGGGCGGCAAGGGGAATGATTTTGTCTAAGCTCTGGGGCAGCGCAGAGGTCGCGAGCATTCCGCTTGGCGGCATGGGAAAGGTGACGAGCGGGGGCTTTCGCAGCCTGTTCGCCGAGGCCGCAAGGACGCCCGGTCGCGCCGTCAATGACGTGGTGCCGCAGAGCGAGGAGGACGTCCTGGAACAGGCCCGCGCCGAGGCCTTTGCCATGGGCTTCGACGAGGGTTGCCGGATCGCCACCGAAGCGAGCGGTGCCGAGGCGGAGGCGCGCGAGCGGCTGACCCAGGCGCTCGAACTGCTGGCTCCCGCACCGAGCGGCATGCTTTCCACCATGTTGTCCGCGACGGTGGTGCGGCTGGTCGAGCAGATTGTGGGCGAGGTCGAGATCGACATCGAGCGGCTGGTCGAGCGCTGCGACAGCGTCGCCGCCTTCATCGAAGGTCATGACGACAGGGGTGCGTTGCACATGCATCCCGATGACGTCTCGCTGCTCGAGGGCGAGGTGCTGGGCGTCAAGCTGGTCGCCGATCAGGACATGCATCGCGGCTGCGTGCGGCTGGAAACCGCCGACGGTTGGGTCGAGGACGGGCCGGATGTTCGCCTGTCGCGCCTGCGCGCGCTGCTCGACGATATGGAGGGCAAGGCCTGATGATTCGCGCCGCGCTGGCCCAGGCGGAAACGCTGTTCGATCATATGCAGGTGCAGAACCGCGCACCGCGCCATGTCGGCCGCCTGGTCAGCCATGATGCGGGCATGCTGGAAGTCACCGGCTTTCGCCGTCCCATCGGCGCCGGCGCGCGGCTGATCGCGGCGGACGGGACGATCTGCCGTGCCGAAGTGGTCGGCTTTCGTGGCGACAGGACGCTGCTGGTGCCGCTTGATGCCGACGCGCCGCTGGAAAATGGCGCGCGGGTGGAGCCGGACAGCCAGGCGACCATGGTGCAGGTGGGCGAGGGGCTGATCGGCCGCGTCATCGACGCCATGGGCCAGCCGCTGGACCGCAAGGGGCCGATCATCGCGGGTGGCTCCTGGCCGCTCAACGGGGTCAAGGGCAATGTGCTTGACCGGGGCCGCGTGACCGAGCCGTTCGATCTTGGTGTGCGCGCCGTCAATGCGCTGCTGACCGCCGGCCGCGGCCAGCGCATCGCGATCATCGCGGGTTCCGGCGTCGGCAAATCGGTGCTGATGGGCCAGATGATCCAGGGCGCCGAAGCGGACATCGTCGTTGCAGGCCTGATCGGGGAACGCGGCCGCGAGGTCAGCGACTTTCTGGAAACCAAGCTGAAGGGCGCGATGCACAAGAGCATCGTCGTCGCCGTGCCAGCTGACCATCCGCCGGTGTTGCGCCTGCGCGCCGCCGCCCGCGCCACCGCCATCGCCGAATATTTCCGGGCGCGCGGCAAGAAGGTGCTGCTGCTGATCGACAGCCTGACCCGCTGCGCCCATGCCCAGCGGGAAATCGGGCTGGCGCTGGGCGAGCCGCCCGCGATGAAGGGCTATCCGCCATCGGCGCTGGCGATGATTCCGCGTCTGGTCGAGCGCGCCGGCGTCGACAGCCGCAGCGGCGGCTCGATCACCGCGCTTTACACAGTGCTGGCCGATGGCGACGACACGGACGATCCCATCGTCGATGCCGCCCGCGCCATCGTGGACGGGCATTTCGTGCTGTCGCGCCATCTGTCGGAGCAGGCGATCTTTCCCGCCATCGACATCGGCAAGTCGCTCTCCCGCGTCATGGCGGACGTGGTGCCGGACGAACAACGTCTTGCCGCCGCCAGCTATCGCCGCCTCTGGGCCGCCTATGAGGAAAATCGCGACCTTATCCTGATGGGCGCCTATCGGCCCGGCAATGATCCGGTGATCGACGAAGCGGTGCAGCGGCGGCAGGAAATACTGGATTTCATCCGGCAGGATCAGAAGAGCTTCATCGACCTTGACAGCAGCGCCGCCGCCCTCATCGCCGAGTTCGGCGCGTGAAGGGAGAGGTCGCCCGTCGCCAGCGCGTGCTGCGCGTCCGCCATGTCCAGCATGCCATGGCCGCAGTAGAAACCGCCCGCGCCCGCGACGAGGCGGAAGGCATCGCCCGCAATGTCGAGCGGCTGCGCAATGTGCGAAATGATCTTTTTATGGGGCAGGGCGTCGCAACTGGCGCGAATTTTGCAGCGATGCAGGAACTGGCGGGCCGGCTGGAACAGGCGGGGCGCCAGTTGGATGGTGCGCTCTACGATGCGCGTCGCAAGGTGGAGGTCAAGGAAGGCCTTTCCCTCGCGGCCAATCGGGATCGCGAAATCGCCGTGAAACTCAAGGATCGCGCCCGCGCGGACCTGGAGGAATGGCGGGAAAACAAGCTCGCGGCCTTGCCGCGCTATCGCCGGATGCAGAGGACAGGAGATGTCTGACGTGAACATGCCGACCAGCCTCAAGGCGCTGCTCTTTTCCTCGGCGGCGGCGCCCATGCTCGCCGATGGCGCGGCCGCATCGGCCACGCCCGTGGAAGGGGCGGCGGATTTTGCCAGCGTGCTGAGCGGCACGATGGACGCTTCGCAGGAAGCGCAGGAAGGTACCGCGACAGGGGGTCTGCCGCAGATCGATCCGACCGCAACTCCGGCCAAGGCCGGCAAGGCCGACGAGACGCTCTCGTCCTTGTCCTTCGGCCTGGCCAATGCGCTGAGGGCCGTGCAGAGCCATCGCAAGGATTCGCTGCCGCTGCCGCCCGGCCTTGCCGCGAAGATCGACCCGCCGGCGCAGCCTGGCGTTGATCAGGTCAGCGTCGATCAAGTCGGCGTCGGGGGGACGGCGCCTGCGCACATTGAGGGCAGCGTGGAAGAGGTCGCGGCGCAAGAGTCCGAACCGGTGCCGGTCGTGAGCGAAGGGGGCGAAACTGACGCGCCGGAACTGCCCGTCGTAACGCCCGACAAGCATGCCAAGGCCACGCGTTCCGGCAAGGAAGCCAAGCCGGGGAAGGTAGAGGCTCAGCCGGAAACCGTGGCGGTGGAGCATTCCGACGATTTGGCGCCTGCCGAACA
>JGI24741J21665_1000719_pt1 | contig 9984 bp, 9 predicted proteins | sample KBSCornC7_FD_21665 | JGI IMG/M metagenome (IMG submission 21665) | reverse complement strand
CTGTCCGCCCGACGATCCGGTGGCACCCCCATTGAGCAGGTCGAGTTCCGGCACGCCGGGCGCGATCAGGATTTTCTCGTTGAAATGCCAGCTGTGGTAGAGGCTGAAGCTGAGCCGCCCTCCGCCTCCGCCGCCCCGTCCGCCGCCGAAACCGCCAGGTCCGCCAAAGCCGCCGCCCGGTCCTCGCGGCCCGCCGCCAAAGCCTCCGCCCTGGCTGCCCGGTCCGCCGCGATCGCCATCACCCCGCGGCTGGTCGCCACCACCCGGTCCAGGAGGAGGCCCTCCGGCACCGCCCCCCGGTCCGCGATTGCCGAACAATCCACGCAGATCCTGCAGTTCCTCCGCGCAGATCCTGCAGTTCCTTGGGCCGCTCCTCCGGCTTGGCGCCCGCGGCCCGCCACGCTTCCACCACCTTCTGGATATGCGACTTCAGCGGAATGGAAAGATCGAAGCCCCAGCGCAGCTGCTCGCTCTGCGAACGCAGATAATTGACGGGCCGCGCATCGATCTGCACCAGATTGCCGTCCTCGTCGCGCAGGAAACGCTGCGGAAAGGCGGCCTCGATCGCTGGGGTCGGCGTCGGGAATGCCGAGATCGGGTTGGTGGTCCGGCTGTTGGTATAGGTCGCGGTGAGGGTCAGATTGGGCTTGTCGAACGGCTTGATGGTGGCGCTCAGGCGGAACTGGTCGCGCACGCTCTCCCGGAGCGCGGCGTTGCCGCCGCTCAGTTGCGTCACGAACACGGTTTGTCCGGTCGCATAGTCGAACACCGACACGTTGGGCGTGGAGATCAGCGGATCGGTGATCTGCTGGCCCGTGGGAGCGGCGCGATCCTGATTGGCCGACATCAGCAACTGCACGGCGGGCACCGGCCGCCAGCGCATGCCGTAGCCCAGCGTCGACAGCGTGCCGAAGTCGGAATAATGCTGGGCCGCCGCATTCACATTGACGCCGATGTCGCCGATTGCGCCCAGCACGCCCTTCGTCCGGCTGGTGATCGGNACGTCCAGGCTGATCTGCCCGCTNCCGATTTCGCGGCTGTAGCTGTTGTCGCGCTCCACGCCCGAACGGGTCGACCAGCTGTCAAAGCCATTGGCCGAGCCGCCCACCCGAACGGATGTCGTCACCGCCCCGGCCGGCAGGTCGAACAGCGGACCCGACAGCAGCAGGTCGCCTTGCACCGCTTTCGATTCCGCCCTTGCCCGGTCGATCAGGCGCGTCGACAGCAGGTCGGCGGAGAAGCTGCCAAAGGGGTCCGCCCCCGCGTCGATCGCGTTCTGGATCGCCGCCGTGCCCACGCCTCGATCCGTCGCGGTGCGGGTGTTGGAATAGTCTCCATTGGCGGTGAAGGACCATTGCCAGCCGCCTCCCAACAGGCCGTTCAACGTCAGGCCGACATGGCCCGTCGTGCCCCTGATCTGTTGCCCCAGCTCGCCCGCCTGCCGCAGGTAGCGATAGAAACTCGTCGGCGTGGACAGGGGTGAAAAGGGATTGCCGGCGGCCAGGTCGAACTGTGCTGCTTGAAACCCCTGCAGGCTGTCGCTGTCGGACAGTTCCAGTCGTCCGTTGAGGGACATGGATATCTTGCCCAGCGCGCGGGCCAGGGTCGCATTGGTGGCAAAGCTCTCGGTCGCCGGGCTGAGCGTGCGATGATGCGCCAGCTCGCCGCCGGTCATGCCATTCTCGCCCACCAGAAACGCGCCGATGCCGGACAATTGATTGGCCCGATCGCCCTGCACGGTCGGCACCACGCCGCGTTCGCTCTCCAGCAACGATGCGGCGGTCTTGTACTGCATGTCCAGGGTGAAGCGATTGTCGCCCCGGATGCGCAGCACGGCCCCTTCCGCGGAGCCGTTGTCGCCTCCCCCCTGCGTCGTCGTGCCCGCGCGCAGGTCCACCGTCTCGGCGCGGAACCGCTGGCGCAGCACGATGTTCACCACCTTCTGCGTCGGCGCATAGCCATAGCTGAGCGCGACTTCTTCGGGCAGGATGTCGACGCGCGCCACCGCTTCGGACGGGATGTCCTGAATCTCCGAAAAGCTGGAGATGCGCTTGCCGTTCAGCAGCACTACCGGCGTTCCGTTGGTCTGGGGCGACAATTCCGTGATCATCTCCGATATGGACGTGACGCCCAGGGCACGCACATCGGCCGGGGAAAGCTGCTGCTCCGGCTTGATATTGCCGACCACGGCGCCGCGTTGGGGCTGGCCGGTGACGACGATCTCATCGGCATCGTCCATCTGCCCGGCCGGGCCTTTGGGGCCCTCCGTCTGCGCCATCAGCGCCTCCGGCGCCGCGCTCATCATCAATGGAAGCAGAAAGCAGGCGAAGGAACGGCGCACTATGACCCCCTGGGATTGGAACCTGAATGCCCTCCCTCTAGGGGGGAGTTGTCGCAAGACTCTGGCAACGCCTGTAAAGATTTGTCGCAAAATGTAATCCGGCGTCGCACCGCCGGTCGGAAAGCGTCATGGAATAGGATGCCGGATCCATGACGCCGCCTTCATGAGGCCGCCCTCGCGCGTCGGGGCGCCCATGGCCGCTACGCGCCCCGCAGCGGGTTGGCGCGCCCAGCACTGCCGACCGCTTCTTCCGTTTCCGGCCTCCCGCGTTCGAACGATCCTTATTTCGGCTTGCGAAAGCGGAAGAGGAAGCGATCGGTCTTGCCGCGGATGGCGGGATCAAACACGGGCTTGCTGTGGTCGTCCTGCGGATTGGCCAGCAACGGGCTTTCCGCCTCCAGCACGAAGCCGGCCTTGGTGAAGTCGGCCTTCACCACCGCCGGATCGATCCTGTGCAGCTTGTCGACGATCGCCCGGGTGTCGCCCGCCGGTCCGACATGATCGATCACGCCGACGATCCCGCCCGGCTTCGTCGCCGCGTAGAGCGCCGTGACGAAGGCGGCCGGATCGGCGACGGGAATGCCCATCTCCTGGGACTGCCAGTAAAGGTCGTGATAATTGAGGTTGAGGATGGTGAAGTCGAAGCTGCCGGGCGGCGCGGTGAAAGCTTCGAAAGGATAGCTGACCCACCGCACCTCGGGTCGACGGGCCTGCAGCTTTTGCCATTTCTGGAGGCTTTCGGCATCGGCCGTGAACTGGCTGGGTTCAAAGCCCGTCACCTTCCCCTTCGGACCGACGACATCGGCCATGATCTCCGCCCAATAGCCGGAACCCGTCACGATGTCCGCCGCCTTCATGCCCGGCTTCAGGCCAAGGAAGGCAAGCGTTTCGGCCGGCTTGCGTCCCTCGTCCAGCGCCTTTGCCTCTGCGGGGCGCCCGGGATCGGCAATGGCGGCGGCAAAATCGGGTGCCTTCGCCAGGGCAGCGGGAGCGCAAGCGAAGACAAGGCCGGCGCAGACAAGCGCAAGGGTGGAACGCATCGGAATCCCTCCTGTATGAATCGCGCGAAAGATGCACCGGGCTTCGTCGCCACTCAAGCGTCGCCGATCGAAGCGGATCGCGCGTCCGTCGATTGCATTGGCCGCCAGACTTTCTACACATTGGTGCATGCGCACGCTTTATCCCGCCTTGGAACCCTTTGCTTCAGGACATCTCGACGTCGGTGATGGCCACCGCATCTATTGGGAGCGGGCGGGAACGCCGGGCGCAAAGCCCGCCGTCTTCCTGCATGGCGGGCCGGGCGGCGGCATATCGCCCGATCACCGCCGCCTGTTCGATCCGGAACGCTACGATGTCCTTCTTTTCGACCAGCGGGGCTGCGGTCGCTCGACGCCCCATGCGGAGCTGGAGGCGAACAGCACCTGGCATCTGGTCGCCGATATCGAACGCCTGCGGCAGATGATGGGGGTCGACCAATGGCTGGTCTTCGGCGGAAGCTGGGGTTCGACGCTGGCCCTGGCCTATGCCCAGAGCCACGCCGAGCGCGTCACCGAACTGGTGCTGCGCGGCATCTTCACCATCCGCAGGCAGGAGATCGACTGGTATTATCAGCAGGGCGCGAGCCGCATCTATCCGGACAAATGGGAACGCTTCGTCGCGCCCATCCCGGAATCGGAACGCGGCGACCTGCTCCACGCCTATCGCCGCATCCTGACCGGCGANGATCGNNNGCGGCAGNTCGCCGCGGCCAAGGCNTGGAGCGTCTGGGAAGGCGAAACCATCCGNCTGATGCCCGACGCGACGCTGTCGGCCACGCATGAGGCCGATGATTTCGCGCTCGCCTTCGCGCGGATCGAAAATCATTATTTCGTCCATGGCGGCTGGCTGGAGGAAGGCCAGCTCATCCGCGACGCCGGAAAACTGGCGGGCATCCCCGGCGTCATCGTGCAGGGCCGCTATGACATGGCCTGTCCCGCCGAAACCGCCTGGGCGCTGCACCGGGCCTGGCCGCAGGCGCGCTTCGAAATGATCGAAGGGGCGGGCCACGCATTCAACGAACCCGGCATATTGGACGCGCTCATCCGGGCGACGGACGGGTTTGCCGCTCAAGCGAAAGGATAATCATGCGCACATGGATGGTGCTGGCGGGGGTGTTCACCCTGATCGCCTGCGGCGATAGCAGCGACCGGATCACGGCCGTCGATCGCCGGGAAACGCCAGAAACCGGCGCCGCTGCGGCCGTCGCGAAGCTTGACGAGGCCCAGCGCAACGGCGTGCTGGAACGGGCCGTGCGCGCGTCGGGGGCGGCTTGCCCCACGGTCACCCGATCGGAGCGCACGGAAGTCCGGCCCGGCGTCAAGGGCTGGAAGGCCGAGTGCAATGACGGCACGGCCCATCTGATCGAGATCCAGGCCGACGGCACCGCGAACGTCACCAGCCGCACGCACTGACCGCCACGCCCCTCAGCTGGCGGCAACATCCTGAAACTGCAGATTGGCCAGCCGCGCATAGAGCCCCTTCTGCTGCATCAGCGTGGCATGGTCGCCCTGTTCGACCAGCCGCCCCTCATCCAGCACCAGGATGCGGTCGGCGGCCCTCACGGTGGCCAGCCGGTGGGCGATGACGATGGTGGTGCGCCCCTGCATCAACCGTCCCAGCGCGTCCTGCACCAGCCGCTCCGATTCGGCGTCGAGGGCGGATGTCGCTTCGTCCAGCAGCAGGATCGGCGCATCGCGCAGCAGGGCGCGGGCGATCGACAGGCGCTGGCGCTGGCCGCCGGAAAGGCGCGCACCCCTTCACCCAGAAAGCTGTCCAGGCCCTGCGGCAGGGCGCGCAGGAAACCCTCCGCATTGGCGGCACGGGCCGCTGCCCAGATATCCTCGTCGCTGGCATCCCATCGCCCGTAGCGCAGATTGTCGCGTGCGGAGGCGGCGAAGAGGATGCTTTCCTGCGGCACCATGGCCATCATGCCGCGCACTTCCGCCGGATCGGCCTGGGGCAGCGGCACGCCGTTCAGCCGGATCACGCCCGAATCGGGATCGTAGAAGCGCAGCGCCAACTGGATCAGGGTCGATTTCCCCGCGCCGGAGGGGCCGACGATCGCAACGGTCTCGCCCGGCGCGATGTCGACCGAAATGCCGTGCAGGGCCGCCTGGTCGGGGCGGGTGGGATAGCGGAAATGCACGTCCTCGAACTGAAGATGCGCGCCATGTTCGGTCCGCGGCACCGGCACGGTCCGCGTCGGAGCGGTGATCTGTGGGGTCGCGCCCATCAACTCATGCAGCCGCCCGGCGGCACCCGCGCCGCGCAGCAGGTCGCCCCAGGTTTCCGACAGCGCACCGAAAGCGCCCGCGACCAGGCCGCCTGTCAGGACGAAGGCGGCGATGCTGCCCCCGGACAGCTTCCCGTCGGCAACGTCCAGCGCACCCTGCCACATGACCGCCGTGATCGACCCGAAGACCAGCGCGATGACGATCGCCGTCATCGCCGCGCGCAGCGCGATCCGGCGGCGCGCGGTGGCAAAGCCGGCCTCGACCGTGCTGTCGAACCGCGCCGCTTCCCGCCCCTCCTGGCCGAAGGCCTGCACGATCTTCATCGCGCCCAGCGTTTCCGACGTGACGCTGCCGACTTCGGCCAGCCGGTCCTGGCTTGCCCGCGACAGGGCCCGCACGCGGCGGCCAAGGCCGATGATCGCGATCAATATGACGGGAATGCCAAGCAGCAGCAGCCCGGCAAGCTTGGGCGCCAGCGCGAAGAGATAGATGAGGCCGCCGATGCCCGTCACCACGTTGCGCAGCGCGATCGACACGGTCGATCCCACCACCTGGTCGATGATCGCGGTGTCGGCGGTCATGCGCGATGCGATTTCGGACGGTCGGTTTTCCTCGAAGAAACGAGGTTCCTGACGCAGCAGATTGGCCTGGGTGGCGGACCGGATGTCGGCGACGACGCGCTCCCCCAGCCAGGACACGAAGTAGAAGCGGGCGGCCGTGGCCAGCGCCAGGATCGCGACGATCAGGAACAGATATTCGAACCAGCGGCTGATGTCGCCCCCGCCCANGAAGCCGCGGTCGATCACCAGCCGGAACCCGCTCGGGATCGCCAGCGTGGCGGCGGACGAGACGAGAAGGGCGAAGAGCGCCCCCGCGATGCGGCCGGGATAGCGTCTGGCGAAGTGCCAGATCATCGACAGGCTGCCCAGTGGGGGGCGCGTCCCGGCGCGCGGCGATGGCTGTTCCACATCCTGCATGACGCCGGGCTCTAAAGGGATTTCGCGGGAAAGGGAACATTCCCGGATTCGAAATCCGACCCTTTCTGGCGNTGCGCCCNGGAGNATTTTCAAGTTGACCGGTTACGGTCGACGGCTCGGGAAATGCGGCATCGAAAGACCGCTAGCTTGCGGGCGCGATCTCCGCCGCCAGCGTCATGATGCGCTGCGGCCCGGCGCGGCCGGTCAGGGCATAGGCCATGTCGCCCGCCTCCCAATAGGCGATGACATCATCTGCGCGCCGGGCGAGCAGCGGGCGCGCCTCCGCCGGGGTTTCGGCCCGGTCCGCGAAGAAGGAGAGCTGCTCCCCCTGCGGCGTGGTGATCGAAACGGCGATGGCCGGGCTGTCGGGCGTGGGATAAAGCTGCACGTCTTGGACATGCCAACTGGCGGGCAGCGGCGGCAGGACGATACCGGTCGAACGCTGGATTTCGGCGGGATTGAGCGTGGCGCTTTCCACCTGGGATGCCATGCTCTGGCGCAGCAGCCCCGTGCGGTGGGATGCGGCGGCCTCGTCCAGGAAGGCGGAGGCCTGCGCGGGTTGCGGGAATTCGCCCAGTTCGCCGCGCGCAATCCAGCCCGTGGCGATCAGGGCGACGATGCCCGCTGCCCGGCCCAGATGGCGCCAAAGGCGGTGATGGTCATTGTCGTTGGCGACCGGGAGGGATGGGTCGCGGCGCCGGCCCACCAGCGTCCCCTTGGTTCCGTCATGCCTCAGCCGGAATTCGATATGCGGCCAACGCTTGCGCCAGCGCCGGGCGACGAGTCGTTCGCCGGGACGCGCCGCATCGTCCAGCAACACCACGGCGCCCGGAGAAAGCCGGGAGAACAGGCTGTCCGCCGCGCCGCGCACCATCGGATGCACTGCCCAGGGCGGCCCGTCGATGATCAGCAGGTCGATCCTCTCGGGCAGGCTGTCGATGTCGTACCAGCGGCCCGGCCAGTCTTCCCTCTCCACGGCCAGCGGCGCATGGCGCAGATCGGCGGTCAGTCCGTGATCGGCCAGCCAGTTGCGGGTCGCCTGCACGAAACCGTCATGCTGGTCAAAGCTGGTCAGCCGACCCCCGCCATGCAGCGCCAGGGCGCGCGCCGCGATGAGCGTCGATGCGCCCGCNCCCAGTTCCACGACATGGGCGGGCCGCAGCTCCGCGATTTCCCGGACGATATGGCGCAGGAAGCCGACATCGGCCTTCCAGCTACCCAGATGTGGCAGCGCGTCATGGGGCAGGCCAAGCTCGTCGAGCAGCGCGCGCTTGTCCGCCTTGCGCCCGCCCGACAGGCTGGCCAGCAGCCAGGGCCAGGTGATCGCGCCGAAACCGATGCGCCAGGCCCAGTCGCCCAGCGCATCCGACGGCCGCCGTCGGGACGCCGATGCGTCGGCATCGCCAAGGGACAGGATTCCGGTCAATTCTCTGGAGGTCACGGGTGCGCCTGTCCTTTATCTGCGGGTAGAGACTGGTTATGCGGCGGGATAGACCGTTCGCATAGACCCGTATATTTGCCAGCATAGGGAACGCCGATGACCCGCATCATATCCGCGACTGTTGAACGCTGGCCGGTCGCGGGGGCCTTCATCATCAGCCGTGGGGCGAAGACATCGGTGGATGTGGTCGTCTGCACCGTGGGCGATGGCACGCATGTCGGAAGAGGCGAGGGCACGGCGATCTATTATGAGGGGGAGACGGCGGAAGGCTGCGCCGCGGCGATCCAGGCCTATGCAGGGCCTCTGGAGCGGGAGGCGTTGCTGGAGACGATGCCGCGCGGGGCCGCCCGCAATGCGCTGGACTGCGCGCTGTGGGATCTGGAGGCGAAGCGCGTCGGCGTGCCGGTGTGGCAACTCGCCGGCGTGGAGAAGCCCGGCCCGCTGCCCACCGCCTTCACCATCAGCCTGGGCGATCCGGAAAAGATGGAGTCGGACGCGCGCGAAGCGGCGGCGCGCGGTTTCGGCCTGCTCAAATGCAAGCTGACCGGGGATGGCGACCGGGCGCGCATAGCCGCCGTGCGTGCAGGGGCGCCAGCGGTGCGGCTGATCGTCGACGCCAATGAGAGCTGGCATGATCTCGATATCGCGGACGAGGCGCGGGCCCTGGCGGAACTGGGGGTGGAGATGGTCGAGCAGCCGGTCTTCCATGGTCGGGAGGAACGGTTGGCAGGGGTCCGTTCGCCGCTGCCGCTCTGCGCGGATGAGAGTTGCCACACACGGGCCGACCTCGACCGGCTGGGCGATTTCGACGCGGTGAATATCAAGCTCGACAAGGCGGGCGGGCTGACCGAGGCCCTGGCCCTGTCGCGGGAGGCGCGGGCGCGGGGATTCCGGGTGATGGTCGGCTGCATGCTGGGCACGTCGCTGGGCATCGCTCCCGCCGCGCTGGTCGCGCAGGGGGCGGACTGGATCGACCTGGATGGCGCGCTGCTGCTGGCGAAGGACCGGGAAGGGGGACTGGAACTGCGCGAGGGGCAGCTATGGCCGGGCAACCTGTGGGGCGAGATCTAGAGCGATTTCCAAGCGATCGTCGGACATTCGCGGCAGCCCGACGCCGATATCAATAGCCCAGCGTCAGCCCCAGCGCATAATATTTCGGTCCTACATTGGCCTTGGCGCGCAGCTTGGGGATCAGCGGCATGGCAAGCGTCGCATAGGGCCGCACATTGTCGCTGCTGAAGCGTACGCCAGCGCCGATGGTGGCGGAGGCGGGGAGGGAGTAGCTTGCCTCCACGCGGCCGTAGAGCTTCGTGTCGCCGTCGCGCAGATAGACGCCGCCGCCCGGCGTCAGGCTGAAGCCGCCAATATCCATGGCATAGCCGGCGCCGATTTCCGTTCCCCAATGCCCGTCGGCGCGCCCATAGTTGAGTTCGGCGCCGATCCCCTCGGCATGGGCGGCGGGGGCGAAGGCGAGCGCGGCGGCGGTCAGCAGGCAGATCTTTTTCATGACTGTTCCGAATTATCCGTTCAGGGCGCTCCCCGACTGACTCCCGCCGACGCGCCGGGCAAGGGGGAGCAGGCAGAGCGAGTCCGATATGCGGTCGGGCGAGTCAGCCCTGGGCGCCACGCTGCGGCTGGTCGACGCGGACCACCGGCTGCACCTCCGGATAGGGCATGATCGCGCGGCCGTCCGGCGCCGCCGTGAAGCTGGTCTGCGTCGGATAGGCAAACTCGATCCCCTCCGCGTTGAAACGCTTCCATATCGCCAGGCCCACGCTGTGCCGTGACCCGAAATAATCATGGGTGTCCGGGTCGGGCACGTCGAAATTGAGCTGATAGTCGAGCGAACTGGCGCCGAAGCTGACCAGGCCTGCATTGACGAAAACATGCCCTTCCGCTTCGACGATCTCCTTCAATATGGCGGGTATGGCCTCGGCCTTGTCCTCCGGCGTC
>JGI24741J21665_1000709_pt1 | contig 10048 bp, 13 predicted proteins | sample KBSCornC7_FD_21665 | JGI IMG/M metagenome (IMG submission 21665) | reverse complement strand
TTCTCAGTGAAAAGCGATGATCAGCAGGAAAAAGTATCAGATAAAATAAAGACATACTCGTGAAAAAATCTGCACCATAAGCAAAGAAAGAGCTTCCTTTGAGCAAAGCAATCTGCAGTATAAGCAAAAGGAAAGCTGAAATTCTGGAATAAAACCCCGTAATGATCAAAATACACAAGGTAATAAATGATATTTTGGTCATTATAATCGTTGTGCTTTCTTCAATGCCAAAGTTTTGTAAAAAGTTGACAATTTTTGAGAAGGTAATCAGCCAGTCAGGTGTGAAAACACTCATGATATCCTGTGGAATGATACTGCTGCTTGAAAACAGTTTGTCAAAATCCGGCAGTACTGCTGTGAACTGTAAGAGGATAACGATTCCTATAGCAACCCGGAAGAAACTTAAAAATTCTGTTTGATTATCCTGTCTGAAAAAGAAGTTTTCAATTTTGGTGTAAAATATATTCAGTTTTTTCATCACTCTAGTGTTTGAATTCATCAATAAGAATAAAATTTTCATTCGTTTTTCCCTGTCTGAAATCTGCAATAGAAGGGTAATCGTACAAATAAAGCTTTGTAGTAACACTTGATGCTTTGGGGTTTTCTTTCATCACATGTTCTGCAATCTGTTTGATAATGATGTCAAGGTATTGATAATATTTGCGGTCATATGTATTCTTGCTGGAAATTTTATCCAGAAACATATTAAAGACAGTAGTGTATCTCACTCTGCTCTCCTTACTTTTGAAATAAGGCATAGTCTTTTGTTCCAGGATATTTCCCTTCTTATCTTTCAGTTCAAAGCTCATCACAAAATCACTGGCAACATTGGGGGCATAAAAGCCATATCCTGTATCAAAGCCAGTATATGATGTAAATATATTGACTGGCTTTAATTGGGCAATATTTTCCGAAACTGTGTAAGCCAGAGGCTTTTCATAGTTTTTGTTTTCATAATAAAAACCATAGTAGCCATCAAATGTTCCCTTCATACCAATTGTGAATACCATCAATAGAACAATGAAAATTCCGGACAACTGAAGCTTTTTTTTCATGGCAAAAAGATTTTAGAAAAGGCTGCCTTCAGAATAAAAACAGCCTTTTACTGTTATTTGTAGTTAACTAATACATTGTTAAGCTTTACATTGATTCTTGGATCAATTGCTGTATTGACTTTGTAAGATTTTATGATCACATTGGTAAGATTCTTTCTTCCCATCGTTGGGGGACAGATTGTATATTCTTCAGCACCTCTTATGGTAAGTCTACCTAAAGAAGCGATGTCTTTCTGGCTCAGCAGGGCAGCATTAGTAGCAACCTGATTATTTTGAATAGCATAATAATCTGTTCCAAGTTCTTTGGCTCCGTATTTTTGCAGGATGCCATCTACTTTAGCTCTTAGATCACCGTATTTTTTCCAGTCGATATTAGCTTTCATTAAACATCCGCGGATGATATACTGTCTGTTGATTTTGTATATTATAAAATTAGTACCCAAACTGTTTTGATGGAGTTTTTGTAGTTTTAATAAACTCTTTATGTCTTCATCAGAAATTTTTTTGACATCTTTAAGGATGTAATTGTTATCTACAATGTAATTGCCTTTTTCTTTATAAAAAGACATTTCCTGAGGCTTAAGCTGGGAAAATATTATAACAAGTCCCACTATTGCTCCAATTAAAAATAAAGTCTTTGTTTTCATGTGGTTGTTTTAAAATATCCCTACTCTGTTTTAGGATTTTCGGGGGCCTCCTTTTTGTGAGTGTTTCATGGTTGAGAAACTTAGATCAAATGTAGAATTATGTAAGCGCTTAAGAATAAGTGTTTATCCTGTTTTTTTATAAGGACTTTAACCTGCTAATATTGAAATGTAAAAATTGGAAAGGTGGAATCCAGAAATAACAGGCTGTTTAAAGGTAATTTAGACTGTTTTGTTAATGCTTTTAATAAAGATTTGTCGGATGAACTCAGTAAAGTTCTTTTGAATCGGTGTTAGAAAAAATGTTGATTCCGGAATGGGATTAGATTGTTTCAGATAGAATATCTGATGTGATGGGGAGAAATGGAACTGCTTTTAAAAAAAACAAATCCCGAAGGTGGCCGGGATTTATTTTTTAATCAAATTAATTCTTCCTTTTTCAGGAGCGAAATAATTCGTAGCAAAAATGAAGTGGATATTTCTTTCTTAGTTTTTGCGGCAGAAGAATCAGCTCTGCTTTTCAGCATAACTTTGTGATTCTCATGGTTAGTTTGTGTCTCTCCTGCAATCATCTTGTTTCTCTTAGTGTTTTTACCCCTTATTCTCATTGCAAACTTACAACGGATACCACAAAAATACCATCCGTATTTTCCCGGTATTTTATATGGGGTTTTTCCCGGTATGATGTGTTTTTTTTTAATTTCTAACCAATTATTTGTGTATAATTATTTGGTTAACAAAAGAATGCGTATATTTAAATCCCTTTAAAAGGAAATAAAAATAGAGGTATCCGAAAATCTTAAAGAGTAGGAAATTAATACTAAACAAAATAATTATGAAAAATTCAAAAAAACTTTCAAGAGGAGAAATGAAAACTATACAAGGTGCTATTAGAGGGTGTAATCCACAGATATTTTGTACTAGCCCACAAACAAAGTGTTGCCCAGGATGGGTTTGTGCTGGTATAAGACAATATTGTATAGCCGTATAATTATTTTTTGCATAAAATTTAGATATGGCTAAGAAAAAGAGAGGGATTAATTTCTCTCTTTTTTTGTATCTTCTTGCTGAATTTAAAAACTAGCTTTAAAATCCTTAAATTTGTTTTAAATTAAAATGGTATGAGTTTTTTTGAAGAAAAGAATCCTGAAATGGACAGATATTTGGAAGCACACGCTTCTTCAGAATCCGAAATTCTGAAAAAACTGAGAAGAGAGACTTACCAGAAGACGACACAACCTCATATGATTTCCGGATATCAGCAGGGAAGGTTATTGACTATTATTTCCCAGATGCTGCAGCCGAAAAGTATTTTGGAGATAGGAACATTTACAGGATATGCTACGCTATGCCTTGCATCAGGATTGGCGAAAGACGGGAAAATTACAACACTGGATGTGAACGAAGATCTTGCCTATCTGCCGAAAAAATATTTTGAGTCAAGTGAATATGCCAATCAGATTGATTTTAAACTTCAGGATGCCAAAGAATTTTTAAAAGAAACAGACGAGTTTTTTGATCTGATTTTTGTAGATGCCGATAAGGAGAATTATGCAGAATATTTTAGATTGATAAAACCCCATACCAAGTCCGGAACAGTAATCTTGTTTGATAATGTTTTGTGGTACGGGAAAGTGCTTGAAGAAAATCCGAAGCTGAAGTCTACCCAGTCTATCCAGGAATTGAATGATTTGGCATCAAAAGACGAAGATTTTGAAAATCTTATTTTACCTTTGCGAGATGGAGTCAACTTTCTTCGCCGAAAGTAATTAAAATATCCAAAGATTAAAACATTTAAAGAGAATGAAGGTTGTATTTTCTTTAAATTATTCAATCTTAAAATTGAGAGTTAATGAATAAAGGAATTTGTATTGTTACAGTAGCGCCGGTTCGTGCAGAGAATTCTGACAGAGCTGAAATTGTTACGGAAATATTGTTCGGAGAAAGTGCAGATATTTTGGAAGTAGATAAAAACTGGACCAAAATAAAAATGCATTACGATGGCTATGAAGGATGGATGGATACCAAGCAGCTGAAGCCAGTAACAGAAGAAGAACTGGCCAAAAGGAAAGTTACTGTCGTTACTGAAGATTTCTCTTCCGTATTAATGAATGACGGGAAAACTCTGCTTTCTATGGGATCAGAAGTTGAGTTTCCGGTGGTTGCTTCAAGGAGAAGTCATGATGTACGTGAAAGTATTGCCCTGACGGCAAAAGAATTCCTTAATGTACCTTATCTGTGGGGTGGAAAAAGTTTCTTTGCAGTAGACTGCTCAGGATTTACTCAATTGGTATATAAAATTCATAATATTAAAATTCCAAGAGATGCTTCACAACAGGCTGAGGTAGGAGAACCGCTTACCTTTGTAGAGGAAACACAGCCTGGAGACCTTGCTTTCTTTGAAAATGCTGAAGGAAAAATTATTCACGTAGGTATTATGCTGGATAATCAAAAAATCATCCATGCTTCCGGAAAAGTAAGAATTGATACATTGGATTCCACAGGAATTTTCAATAAAGAAATGAATAAGCACACCCATAAACTGAGAGTGCTGAAAAGTGTAATTTAATCATGATTCAATCTCATCTGAAATGGAAAATATTCTTTTTATAATTTTTGATATTTTTAATTTTGGATTAGTAGTTTTTTTGTGGTGGTTTACCATCAAGAATTATAATTCTTTGCCGAAGAGAATTCCCGTACATTTTGATATGCAGGGACAGGCTGATGGATTTGGAGGGAAGATATTTGCCTTTCTAATGCCTTTGCTGGCAGTAGGAATTTACGGATTGTTTACGTATGGCGTAAGATATCCGGAAGGAACTAATTTCCCTGTGGAAATAACAGATCAGAACAGAGATGCACAATTTTTAATTATGAAAATTGGAATGCGGGCCCTCTTTGTTGTAATGACAATCATTTTTATGAATATTCAGGACTATATGTTCAGATATGCTGTTGATGACAAAGCAAAGCCCAGAATTACATTTGTTACCATCTTTTTATCCGTTGTACTGTTGTTCCCCTATTACTCTTCATTACTCATCTATTCAAATGATACATTCTAAAGACAATTCGGAGCACTATACATGGGGAAACCACTGTGACAGCTGGATTCTGAAAAACACACAAGGCTTATCTGTGAAGCAGGAAAAAATGCCCGCAGGAACTTCAGAAAAATTACACTTTCACAAAGTGGCAGACCAGTTTTTTTATATTCTGAAAGGAGAAGCTGTACTTTATATCAATGAAGAGAAATTTCTGGTTAAACAGGGAGAATCTATTTCTATTGCAGCGGAATCAAAACACTTTATCTCCAATGAATCCACCGAAGAAATTGAATTTTTAGTCATATCCAATCCACCTGCGGATCACGATAGAATTGAAATAAAAGAATAATTAAAATGGCTTTTCTATACAATATATTTATCAGTCTCCTTACTTTTGGAATGAAGGTTTTTGCATTGATTAATGATAAAACTAAAAAAGGCGTTGAAGGGAGGGTGCAGTCTTTAGATAAAGTGAAATCGGTATTTTCCAAGACAGATAAAGTGATTTGGATGCATGCTGCCAGTTTAGGAGAATATGAGCAGGGGCTACCAGTTTTGGAAAAGCTCAAAGAGAATTTTCCCAGGCATAAAGTTCTGGTGACTTTTTTTTCTCCCTCGGGATATGAGAACGTCGTTAAAAAGAAACATATTGCAGATGTTATCTGTTATTTACCTTTCGATAAAAAAAGCACTGTGAAAGAATTTATATCACAATTTGATACTGAACTATTCTTTACGGTTAAATACGACTATTGGTATAATCTGCTTGCAGAATTGAAAAATCAAGGGACGAAGATTTATGTGATTTCCGCTCTGTTCTATGAAAGACAGTCCTTCTTTACTTCCTATGGGAAATGGTTTGTAAAACAGCTTCAGAAAGATGTAGATTGGTTTTTCCATCAGACACAATTTTCATTAGCCCTGGCCAAAAGTATAGGATTGATTAACTCTTCCGTAACGGGAGACACAAGATTTGACAGAGTAAAACAACTTCGTAGTCGGAACAATGATGTAGATTTTATTGCAGACTTCAAAGGAGATCATAAAGCAGTTGTTTTTGGGAGTTCATGGCAGGCTGAAGAAAAAATAGCGGAAGTGGTTTCCCGTAAAAATAACACGGTGAAACTCATTATTGCACCACATGATCTGAAAAGAGTGGAGCATTTGAAGAATATATTTCCAAATGCATTATTATATAGTCAGATACAGGAAAATCAGTCATCAATTGACAGCACTCAGCTTTTAATTATAGACAGCATTGGCTTATTGTCAAAACTATATTCTTATGCAGATGCAGCTGTTGTGGGAGGAGGATTTCATGATGCCGGACTTCATAATATTCTGGAAGCGGCAACTTTTGGCGTTCCTGTGATCTTTGGTAATCATTACAAAAAGAATCCGGAGGCCGATGATCTCATCGCTGCGAATGGCGGAAAATCTTTTCCAGACGAATATACAGCAGCAGAATTTGTTTTATTTCTTATGAATGAAGAGAATCAGGAAGAGCTTATAGAAATGTCCCAAAATGCAGGAAAATTCGTAGATGGAAAACCTGATTCTACCAAAATGATTCTGCAGAAAATTTTATCGTAAATATCCCTGACTTTTCATTTCTTTCATAATCTGATCTATGTTTTCAGGAACCCTGTCGCATTCCAGCCAGCTGGTATCAAGACCGTTGTTGACACAGAGTTTTTGAAGATAATGATTTTCTGAGATTTTCTTTTGAGTGTCCCGCAGATATTCATCAATTTCCATCCAGTAATCCTCATCCAGTTTTTTAATAAGAGTCAAAGACTTGAATACTTTATTGATGATGTAAATATAGAGTTTGTAAACATTGTCAAACCTCTGTCTGCTGAGGTCACTGTTGTTTTCCAGAATTTTATTGATAAGAAGAAGATTCAGTGAAACTTCCCCGAATTTATCTGTAGTAATTTTGATATGTTCAGTGATTTCTGCGCTTATCTTTCGGATGATAGTCAGGAAATAGGGAGCATTTCCGGTGTATTTTGAAGCTAAAAGAACCTTTTCTGCTACAATTTCCTCCATTGCATTTCTTTTATCATCCGTGGTTTCCGGATCAATAAGTTCGAAATACAGCTTTTTAGACAATAATTTATCCTTTCTCAGAAGCCTGAAAATAAGTTTGTCTTTCTCGGTACCGGAAAAAGCGCTCAGAGCGGCTTTGAACTCTTTTGAATACTCCATTAATTGAAAATTTTCGAATACTTCATGAATCCGTTTAGCGCCCAGTTAGCTGTATAATACAATGATTTTAATGTTGAAAATCCCATGAAATCCTTATAAACAAGATATTGATCTTTGATGATGTTTTTTTTCTTTCTGGAGACACTGTTTTCGCGCATTCTGTATTTTGCCAGTGTCTTTTTTACAGGAATCCCTTCAGGAATTACTTTTAAAAGATTAAGCCACATGACATGATCTTCACGTTTGCTTTTTACAGGGAATAAAAACTTTCCAGCCCTTTTGGTATCATACATTGTAGAAACCGGTGCCAGACGGCATGTTTTCAAAAGATTGGAGAATGTAACGACTTTGTCAGCCAGAAAATCTTTCAGTATAGGCTGAAGCTGTTCATCACATCTGGAATAATTGCAGTAGACCAGCTCTGCATTATATTCCTCCATATAGTTGGTCATTGTTTCCAGATATTCAGGATACCAGTAATCGTCAGAATCCAGAAAAGCGATATATCTTCCCTGAGCCCTTTCCAGACTATTGTTTCTTGCATTTCCTGCTCCGCCATTTTTCTCCAGTACCTGCAACTTTATTCTGGGATCATTGTATTTTCTGATGATCTCAACTGTATCATCTTTGGAAAGGTCATCAGTAATCAGCCATTCCCAGTTTTCGTAGGTTTGGTTAAGAACAGACTGTATGGTTTCCTCGATAAATTCTGCAGAATTATAACAGGGAGTAATAATGGAGACAAGATCTTTCATTTATGCTTTTTGAGAGTGTAAAATTATAAAAATCTTTTTTCATAAAGATGCCAGGAAGCAATTCCTACCCCTATAACTACCAACATACATACCAATCCCATGAAATAAGGATTATAATTGGCAAAAAGTCCCAATGTTGCAAATACCCTGATGATAGGGAAGTGAAATATATAGATCCCATAAGTGAAATCTCCGTACTTTCCGAAATTATTCAAAAATTTAAATGAGTAAGCAATATACAGCACAATAATACTGATCATCATCGGAGAGAAGAATTTTATTTTAAAAATAAGATCTATCCAGACCGTAATTATAGCAATGATGAATAAAGTATTCTTATGTTTGATAAATTTGTCGAAATTAAAGTAAATCAGCATTCCGCCAATGAAATAACATAGGGAGCCCGGTAGCTGCCTTGAAAGAGCCGCTTTTCCAGCCATTTCAAAATAATTAAGATAAATCAGAGAAAGGAAATACAACACGATCAGACTGATATTTCGGTATTTATTATTTTTTCCAAACAATAAAAACATCAGCGGAACAGCTATATAAAAACACATTTCTATCTTAAGGGTCCACAATGCACCATTCACAGCCTGATTTCCGAATACGCCGGGAAGCCATGGCGCTTTAAAATTCATGAAAATTGAATTCCAGAATAAATATTTATAAACCTGCGTATTGCCGAAATATTCAGAAAAAGGAAGCGTGCTCACCAGGCTCAGTAATACAGCACATAGGAAAACAACTAATAGGTAAGCGGGAACAATCCTGTTGAATCTCTTTTTAGCATAACTTTTTAGACTGGAAGACCTCTCATAGCTTCTTGCAATAAGAAAACCACTCACAATGAAAAACGAGAAAACAGCTACTTCTACCGGACTGTAGGTTAAAACGGTCAGTTCGCCAGAACCGCTTAAAGCTCCCAGATGTCCTACAAAGACTATGAAAGCAAGGAGAACGCGTATAAAATCAAAATTGTTTTTCGTAATATCCTGCATTTGTATTTTCTTTCTTACAAAAATAACTTTTTTAATAAAATGAACGGGCCCATGTATTCAATATTTGTTAAATAAAGGGAAAATGAGGTCTGAGTGTTTTAAAATATATATAAATAAAGGTCGATGAAATAATTTTTCATAAAAAATAGTAATATAAATCAAAAAAATTATAATTTTAGCGCTTGAAAAAATTGATCTATGAAGAAATTAGCATTACTATTTGCAGGTTTGTCTTTGTTTGCAGCTACAGGATGTAGTGATGACAATGATACTGTTCTGGAAGCTCCTCTAGTTGGGACATGGCAACCGTTAAAAGAAGTAGTTACCACTGTTGAGGTTGGTGAAGACCCGGTTTCTAACACGATTACTTATACTGACTGTCAGAAGCAGACCAGATGGTGGTTCAGCGTTGACTCCAAAGGAGGGAAAACGAACTGGGGAGATACCGCTACACCTGGTCAGTGTGCTATTCTTTCTGATATAAAATTCAATTATACCTATAATAAGGAAGGAAAAGACGTTCAGATGAAAATTCAGGGGATAGTAGAGCCGCAAAATGCAAAGGTTATTACTTTGGATGCTACAACGCTCAATCTTGCTGTAAGAGAGGAAACTCAGGATCCTACTATATTCCAGACAAGAACATATACCTTCAAAAGAGTTACTCAATAATAGTATATACTTCAGGATATAAAACAGATCTCATCTCCGGATGGGATTTTTTTGTTGGGATAGAATTGCAATTCATCATAAATTAAATTTCCATTTACTTTAAAATCATTATTTTTGTGAATCTTGTTAAAAAGAAAATAATTCAATATTTTAAAGTCTAACATATAACATATATATAAAGTGTTTTACGATCATCAGCAGATAGAAAAAAAGTGGCAGAAATACTGGGAGGAAAATCAAACCTATAAAACCTCTAATAATACAGATAAACCCAAATTTTACGTACTCGATATGTTTCCGTATCCATCCGGAGCAGGTCTTCACGTAGGTCACCCGCTGGGATATATAGCATCGGATATCTATGCAAGATATAAGAGACATCAGGGATTTAATGTTCTTCACCCGGTAGGATATGACAGCTTTGGGCTTCCTGCTGAGCAGTATGCTATCCAGACAGGACAGCATCCGGCTATTACTACAGAACAGAATATCAACAGATACGAAGAACAGTTAAGAAAAATCGGATTTTCATTCGATTGGAGCAGAGAAGTAAGAACTTCAGATGCGTCTTATTATAAATGGACACAATGGATCTTTATCCAGCTGTACCACTCTTGGTATAATAAAAATACCGACAAGGCAGAATCTATTGATTCCCTG
>JGI24741J21665_1000699_pt1 | contig 10128 bp, 8 predicted proteins | sample KBSCornC7_FD_21665 | JGI IMG/M metagenome (IMG submission 21665) | reverse complement strand
AATGAAAGCACAAGAAACATCCAAAAAAAATTAAATGTAGATATTCAGTTTGACTGGATCCCCACTGACATTTTTAATAATAAACTCGTTTTTGAAACCCAAAAGTACTCAGGTCTTTGGATTGCTCCCGGAAGTCCATATCGCGATATGGAAAATGTTCTTAATGCGATAAAATTCACAAGAGAAAATAATATTCCCACTTTTGGAAATTGTGGCGGATTTCAGCACATGATTATAGAATTTGCAAGGAACGTCTGCGGTATTCAGAATGCTGATCATGAAGAAACCAACCCGGATGGAACAGACCCACTGATAAAAAAGCTTTCCTGCTCTTTAAAAGGCGAACAGGAGAATCTTAAACTTATTGACAAAAATAGCTTTCTTTATCAAACGATCCATCAGGATAATATTGTTGGAAAATACTATTGCAGCTATGGAATCAATGAAAAATATGTTGATATTTTGACAGAAAACGGATTATCTCTCACTTCAATATCTGAAGACGGAAATTACCGTTCATTTGAAATACAATCCCATCCTTTTTTTGTAGGAACATTATTTCAGCCTGCTTTAACTTCTACAGAAAAAGAACCGAATCCAATTATTATAGAATTTGTGAAAAAATCTTTAGGTCAAAGTTAATTAGAAAGAATCAACAAAATTTACAGCAGAGCAAATGCTCTGCTTTTTTATACTCTAAATTACAGGAATCTTCAATGCACCAATGCCTTATACTGACAACATTACGTTTTGAAAAACAGATATTTATGAGGTTACATTTTTACAGTCATAGCATTATAGATTTCGTCATACTTTATTAATTAGTTTGTTAATAGAATAAACTTTATGTCAATATAAAGTACGATTTTAGTTACATATCAATTATTAGTGAAATAACTTAATTTAAAAATTAATAGTAAAAATTAATACAAAAAAAGCAAATCATCGAAATAAATACACATTTGAAATAAAAACACAACAAAACAATCATTATATTATGTTATATACAAGCATAATCTTTTATTAATATATTTACAATGCACAGCTAAATTATAATGATGACTTAATCAAACTTAGGAATTGATTAATTTTAATAATCTTTTGCATATGGTAATAATATAGCTGTTCATATTTTAAAACCTGATCACCAACCAATATTAAATAATATGAAAAGCAAACTATTACTATTATCAGTATGCCTTGTTTTGGCACTTAACTCATGTAGGTCTGACATTGAAAATACACAAACAGATTCAATGGATCATACAACGATGAACTTAGACAATGCAAAGATTCACAAATTTTTAATTGACGGAAATTACACGTATGTGAATGAAGTAAATGGAGAGTATTTTTATGCAGATGATATTACTATCAGCTCCGAGCAGTTTAATAAATTAAAGATGCAGGCCAATTCTGAAATATCAACAGTTGAGAAAAGTACAATTGTAAGCTCTTTTATTAAGACATGGCCGAATGCAACAGTCTATTATACATTACCCAGCCAGGGAAGTCTGAGTACTCAGAATTATAATACGTTCCTTACTAATATCAACAAAGCGTTTGATATGATCTCTTCCCAAACCAGCATGCAGTTTGTTGAACGTACCAATCAAACAGAATATATCACCTTTACTTACACAACGAGTAACAGCTCACCACTAGGATGGCAGAAAAATAGAGTTAACGGTATTAAAATTTATAACATTACTTATCCCGCAATTATTGCTCACGAAATCATGCACTCAATGGGAATCATGCATGAACAGTGCCGTCCGGACAGAGATCAGTATATTATTGTAGATGTTAACAAAGCCGTGGAAGGCAGCCGTCATAACTTTAACCTTTACAATGATTACGCAGGACATGGTGCATTTGATTTTGGATCAGTGATGATGTATCAGTCTACAGACTTTGCTATAGACTCAAGCCAGCCTGTAATGACTAAGCTGGACGGATCTACTTTTACAAAGCAAAGAACAGGATTATCTGCCGGTGATTATGCTGGAATAAATCATTTGTACGGGCCTGTGAATGCCACTTCTGCAATCAACGGAACTTACACAATGAGAACAGCTTTAGCGAATGATAAAAATATTGATATTACCGGAAGCTCTACTACAGACGGCACCAATATTATTCTGTATTCAGCTTCTACAGGGAATAACCAGAGATTTACTTTTAGCAAATCGGATCATGGATATTATATCATCAAATCTATACTGGATCCTGCAAAGGTATTAACCGTAAAAGGTAACGGAACAACGAATGGAACAGCTGTTGAATTAAGAACCAACTCCAATACAGATTCTCAGAAATGGTTATTATTCAATCTGGGAAACAATGGCTTTGGATTTGCTCCTAAGAATGCTCCAGCACTGAGATTAGAGGTAAAAGATGGCTTAACAGCTAATCTTACACCAATTGTAATCGGCACTACGGACCAAACGGTTCAGCCTTCTACAAAGCAACGCTTTATACTTACAAAAGTTAACTAAATTTTTTCATACAAAATAAAGAAGTTAGGAAATGTATTTCCTAACTTCTTTATTTATCAGATCAGTATATACTACTGCTCTATAATTATTTAATGGTTAATTTCAACATCTGCTCCCTTCCAGGCCCAGTGGAAAGATATGCCACTGGAATACCTAATTCCGATTCCAAAAAAGATAGAAACTCATTCACTTCTTTTGGCAACTCTGAGGGACTTTTCATCGTAGAAAAATCAGCATTCCAACCATTCATCCATTTCAGGATTGGTTTTCCTTTTTCAGAAAGCAACCCTGAAACTTCAACTGTATTTCCATCTTCCAGTTGATAATGGGTACAAACCGCTACAGAGGGCAACCCGCTTAAAACATCAGCTTTAGTCAGAACCAGCTGAGTGACTCCATTGATCATAACGGCGAACTTTAAAGCAGGTAAATCCAGCCAGCCTGTTCTTCTCGGACGTCCGGTATTGGAACCAAACTCATTTCCTTTTGTTCTGATCTCTTCACCTAATTCATCAAATAATTCTGTAGGAAATACTCCGTTCCCCACTCGTGTACAATATGCTTTGGCAATCCCAAACACCTCGCCGATCTTTTTCGGTGAAACACCTAATCCGCTGCTCGCCCCTGAAGCTGTTGTGGAAGAAGAAGTAACATAAGGATAGGTTCCGTGATCAATATCCAGCATTGCGGCCTGAGATCCTTCTGCTAATATTGTTTTTCCTTCCGCCAAAGCTTTATTCAGGTATATTTCAGTTTCAGTACATTTGAATCCCTTCAGAAAATCTACTGCTTCAAAAAACTCATTACTTATTTCTTCCAAAGAAGGTAGCTCCATATTCCCTTCTGCAAGCATTTTGTAATCTCTCTCTAAAATATGCTGTACTCTGCTTTTAAAGTCAGGAGCAAACATATCCCCTACTCTTACATTCTGTCTTAAAATTTTATTTGAATACGCCTGTGCAATTCCGTTTTTCGTAGTTCCGATAGTTGTATAATCAGGACTCTCCTCCATAAAAACATCCAGGAGCTTATGAGTAGGCAATACAAAGTGAGCTTTCAATGAAATAATCACATTCGTTTCGGGCTGAACCGTTTCATCAAAAGCCTGAAGATTTGCAATTTCTTTTTTAAAGCTTACAGGATCTAAAACAGTTCCCGTACCAATCACATTCTGTACCCCTTTCATGAAGATCCCAGAAGGAATCATTTTAAGAGTGATTCTTCGCCCATTCCTTTCTATACTGTGTCCAGCATTAGATCCGCCATTAAAACGCGCTGTAATGTCATAATTTTCACTGATAAGATCAATAAACTTCCCTTTACCTTCATCTCCCCATTGTAATCCTAATACAATATCCATATTTGTACTTTAATTTTTATGGGACAAAGCTATGACAGTCAACGAGAAGCACCATTGCCATTTGGCAAAAAGAGAATTAATTTATACAATGTATAAGTGTATTAATGACTAAGGATTGGAAGTCTTGCCTGAAAACTCTCACACACTACAACTCTATCATTCTTCAACCTACAGCTAAACTATTGCATATAATTCTAGACTATATTCCTCCTGATGCGGCTAAGGGATGAGGGAGTAACTCCAAGATAAGATGCCAGCATAGATTGCGGTACTCTATTGGCAAGGCCGGGATAATGATTTAAAAAGTGAATATAACGTGATTTTGCATCCTGATTCAGCATGATACTCGCCACCTTCAGTTTATTCTCTACAACAAAGGCATGGATTCTTGCAAACAAAACCGGCCAAACTGTTATTTTCTCTTCCAGTATTTTAAAATACTTAAGATCTATCACCAGCAATACAGCGTCGGTAATAGCTTCAATATCTTCATGAGCAGGCAGCTGATCGGTAAAACCCTGAAAATCTCCGATAAACCTTCCTTCATAGATGAAATACCGGGTAAAATCATCACCTCGTTTATTATAATACAAAGACCGGAAAACACCTTCCTTTACAAAAGCAATTCTTTGGCTCACCTTTCCTGCTTCTATGAATGGATCTCCTTTCTTTACAGTGATTTCCTGAATTCCTTCAGCAATCAAAAGTTCATCCTGAGGATTCAGTGTTCCGAATTTTTTGATATAATTAAAAAGCTCTTCCATATTTTTGTTGTAACCACGGATTACAGAAATATAAAGGTATAAAAGTCGACGCTAAAAACAATTGTCATTTGACAAAAAGCCGGTTAAAGGTACCACACAGGCTTCCAACGGCATGTTAATTGCTTGATTTTTAAAAACGTAAGACAATGAAAGCAATTTGGAATGGCGCCATTGGCTTCGGTTTAGTCAACATTCCCGTTAAAATTTATTCGGCAACGGAAACTACAAAATTAGATCTCGATATGCTCGACAAATCCGATTTTTCCAATATCCGGTTCAAAAGAGTAAATGAAAATACGGGAAAAGAAGTAAAATGGGAAAATATCGTCAAAGGTTATCTCATGGACGACAAATACATCGTTCTTGATGAGGAAGATTACGAAGCCGCAAGCCCTGAAAAGACAAAAATACTCTCTATTGACCAGTTTGTAAAAGAGGCGGAAGTAGACAGTATGTATTTTGAAAATCCTTACTATCTGGAGCCTCAGAAAAATGGGGAAAATGCGTACAGGCTTTTACTGAAAGCTCTTGAAAAAACATCCATGGTAGGAATCGGAACGTTTGTGCTCCGAGAAACAGAAGCTATTGGAATGATTCGTCCGTATAAAGATGACATCCTAGTTCTCAACCGTTTGAGGTTTGATCAGGAAATAAGAGATTATAAAGATTTAAAAATTCCTGCTCAAAAAGCTCCGAAACCAGCAGAACTTAAAATGGCGGTTAATCTTATCGAGCAGCTTTCACAGAAATTTGATCCTGCCCTGTATAAAGACACCTATTCGGATGAACTGATGAAGATCATCAAACAAAAAGCAAAAGGCAAAAATATAAAAGCCCCAAAAGCCCAACCTGCAAAAGAAGGTAAAGTGATTGACCTCATGGCCCAGCTAAAGGCCAGTCTGAACAGTTCCAAATCCAAATCCGCATCATAATGGCTCTCAAAGATTATCAGGAAAAACGAAAGTTCGATGAAACCAGCGAACCAAAAGGAAAAACAAAAAAAAGCAAAGATCAACTGATTTTTGTAATCCAAAGACATGCTGCAAGCAGACTTCATTATGACTTCCGCCTTGAAATGGAAGGCGTACTGAAAAGCTGGGCCGTACCAAAAGGTCCGTCATTGGATCCCAAAGATAAACGGCTGGCCATGATGGTGGAGGATCATCCTTACGATTATAAAGATTTTGAAGGAAATATTCCCGAGGGAAATTACGGTGCCGGACAGGTGGAAGTTTGGGACAGCGGAACTTATGAACCTTTAGAAAAAAATACCAAACTTTCTGATGAAAAAGAGCTGCTGAAAGAATTGCATGCCGGCTCTCTAAAATTCATTTTACACGGTAAAAAGCTGAAAGGTGAATTTGCTTTGGTTAAAATGAAAAACACAGAGGATAATGCATGGCTGCTCATCAAACATAAGGATGATTTTGCAGAAAGTCCTTATGATGCTGAAGAAAACACCTCACCAAAATCTTTGGTTACCCAGTTTTTAGAGGAAAAAAAAAGCCTAAAAACAAGAGAAAAAAAGAAGTCATAGTCTCTGAGAAACCATTCAGAAGTTTTAATTCTTTAACGAACGAAAAAAAATTAAAGTCTTTTATAAAACCCATGTTGGCCAAGCTTTCCGAAAAAGCCTTCAATGATAAAGACTGGGTTTTTGAAATAAAATGGGATGGCTACAGAGCAATTGCCGATTTAAGTCATGACATTCCTCTCTTCTATTCCCGGAACGGAATTTCATTTTTATCCAAATTCGAAAAAATAGTACTGGACTTCAAAAAACAGAAACATCATATGATCCTGGACGGTGAAGTTGTAGCATACGACGAACAAGGGAAGCCTAATTTCCAGTTTTTGCAGCAAATTGGGGATAATCCCGACGCGGCTCTTGTATACCATGTTTTTGACCTCCTATGGCTGAATGGTCATTCTACCGAAGATCTTCCTCTTATTCAGCGAAAAGAACTTTTAAAAGAGGCTCTAAACGAAACTGATCGTATTAAGTATTGTGACCATATCCCGGAAAAGGGTATTGAGTTTTTTACACAGATGAGAAAAATGCAACTGGAAGGAATGATTGCAAAACGGGCAGAAAGTTCATATATCGAAAACCACAGGACCAATGACTGGCTTAAAATCAAATTTTCCAATACAGAAGAAGTTATTATTTGTGGTTTTACAGATCCCAGAGGTTCGCGGAAAAATTTCGGTGCTTTAATTTTAGGAAAATATTTGAATGGAACACTTACTTATTGCGGACATACGGGAACAGGTTTCAGTAACACCTCTTTAAAAGAGCTTTATCAGAAACTTCAGAAGCTGGTTATACAATCATCTCCATTTGAAACAGTTCCCAAAACCAACATGCCTGTAACATGGACAAAGCCTGAGATGATCTGTGAAATCAAATATTCTGACATTACACGAGACGGAATCTTCAGACATCCTGTTTTTATAGGAATACGAGAAGACAAAGATCTTAAAGACATCAAAGATTCATCCTTCACCGAAAAATCTAAAGAAATGAAAACGAAAGCATCATCAAAAAAAACTGAAGTTTCTTCGAAAGAAAAAGAGATCACCTTGGACAAGCATATGGTAAAACTAACGAATCAGGATAAAATCTATTTCCCAAAAGACGGCATTACTAAAGGAGACGTCATTGATTATTATCAATCGGTGGCCACTTATATTCTGCCTCATATAAAAAACCGTCCGCTTTCTCTTAACCGCTTTCCGAATGGAATTGAAGAGCAGGGTTTTTATCAGAAAGATGCTGGAGATCATATTCCGGACTGGATAAAAACCACACAGGTATATTCTGAATCCAATGATAAATACATCGACTATATTTATTGCAATGACAAAGCAACTCTAGCCTATCTGAATAATTTAGGCTGTTTAGACCTTAACCCCTGGAACAGTTCTTTACCAGATCTTGAGCATCCTGATTATTTGGTTTTAGACCTGGATCCATCTCCCAAAAATACATTTGATGAGGTTATTGAAACAGCACTTCAGGTGAACGAGGTTTTAAAAACGATTAAAGTAAAAGGGTATTGCAAAACTTCCGGAAGTACAGGAATTCATATTTATATTCCCATGGGAGCTCATTATGATTTTGACCAGGTAAAAGATTTCGCCAATATTCTTATGAAACAGGTCAATGACAGACTTCCTAAAATCACAACTTTAGAACGAAGCCTTCAAAAAAGAGATCATAAAAAAATCTATCTCGATTACCTACAGAACAGGACGGGGCAAACCCTGGCAAGTGCTTACAGCTTGAGACCTAAGCAGGGAGCTGCGGTTTCCATGCCTTTGGATTGGGATGAATTAAAGCCCGGGTTGAAACCTACAGATTTTAATATTAATAATGCTCTGGAGAGAATCCAGGAAAAAGGCGATTTGTTTAAGCCGGTTCTGGGTAAGGGAATTGACATGATGAAGGCCCTGGAATTGCTGCAAAATATTGATTAAATTAAAACCTCCCACATTATTGTAATGCGGGAGGTTCTTAAAAAATTAAATATAATTATTGATTATAAACATGAATATCTCTCTGTGGAAAAGGAATTCCAATCCCCGCTTTATCGAGAGCTTCTTTACAACCGATGATTAGTTCTTCGTTCATAGCCCAATAGTTTTCTGTAGAACTACTTACTCTTACCGATAAATTGACAGCGCTTTCTCCAAGCTCGGTAACCACTACCTGCGGAACCGGTGTTGCAAGAGCATATTGATTATTTTTAATGACGTTCATTAGAAGCTCTTTGGTCTGTTTAAGATCTGCATCATACGCAACTCCGATATCCAATGATGTTCTTCTTGTTCCCAGTTGGGTAAAATTGGTAATACTGTTATTTGAAACTACACCATTAGGAATAACGATCAATTGGTTTTGTGGTGTAACCAGTTTTGTATGGAAAATATCAATTGCCTGCACCGTCCCTGAAACTCCGGAATTGGTAGAAATAAAGTCGCCAATTTTAAAAGGTTTTAATAACAAAATTAATATTCCCCCTGCAAAATTAGTCAGGGAACCCTGTAAAGCCAAACCTACCGCCAAACCTGCTGCACCAATCATGGCAACAAATGCAGATGTCTGTACTCCCAATTGAGTTACAACAACGATAAACAACAGAATATTAAGTCCCCAGTTGATAATATTCAACAGAAAATGTCGCAGAGAAGCTTCCATATTACGTTTTATAAAAGCTTTTTCAACCAGCTTTTTAATCATTCTGATCATCCATGAACCAATCAGATAAATTAATAATGCAGAAATAACTGCAGTAAAAACTCTCGGTGCCCATGAAATTGCTGAAGAAATTAATGTGTCCCAGTGTTGTTGAATCTTGTTCAATTCTAAATCGTCCATTTTATACTATATGTTTACTATTTATCAATGAGATATTAAGTTCTGCAGGATTTAAAAATGAAATTGAATGCATCAGTCTAAAAAAGAAATTCACCTTGCACTTCAAAAGTGAAAGTAAATGATACTATAGATTAAAATAGATTGACAGCAGAACAGATTGTTTCAGCTAACTCAATAATCATTCAGAAATTGAATCTTGCAGGAAGAAATAATTTTTCGGTCATAGAATTACAAAAACGATACCGAAGTGGAACAGCTATCAAAGAAAAAGAATATTAATGAATATTTTTTAAGGCAATTTTGCAGCCAGACTTTCTGGTAAAAGTCTAAGAATATGATAGATAATTTTCCATTTAAAATTCGGGACAATGGTAAAGGAATTTCCTGCATTCACAATATATTTTGCCACATAATCCGGTTCCATGATCAAGGATTCATTCAATTCTAACCCTTCATTAATCTTTGTTCTGATATAGCCAATAACCAAAGCATTTACAATGATTTTCTGGGAAGCCAATTCCTGCCTCAATCCGGCCAGAAACTGAGTAAATGCAGCCTTGGTGCTTCCGTAGACAAAATTACTTTTTCTTCCCCTTACTCCGGACAATGAAGAAAGCCCAATAATCCTTTCCAGATTTTTATTGTTTTTATCCATTGCTATAATACTCAGGATAGAGACTCCGCCCATATAATTGACTTCCATCATTTGCTGGGCACCTTTGAAATCTGTTAATGCTTTTTGATTGTCAACTAAAAATCCTGCAGCATATATTACAATATGAGGTTTTGTGGGAAGATCAGAATAGAATTTCTGATGTGAATCAAAATCTGCAGCATCAAAATACAAAACAGAAACTTTTGAAGAGTCCAGATGATTTGAATTAATAAAGTTTTCTAAAGATGTTGTATTTCTGGAAGCAGCGATAACCGTATATCCTTTTTCAACATATTGCTTTATACATTGTTTTGCTACATCTGAATTAGCTCCCAGAATAAGAACCGTTTTGTCTGTGTTTTGATTCATAGGACAAAGATAATTTTATTAAACACTAATGAACACAAAACTGATTAATCATCTTCATTAAATTTTGTTTCTGTTCGGTAAGTTGTATAAAAAGACTGCGG
>JGI24741J21665_1000694_pt1 | contig 10166 bp, 7 predicted proteins | sample KBSCornC7_FD_21665 | JGI IMG/M metagenome (IMG submission 21665) | reverse complement strand
AATATTTAACATACTGAATTTCAATACTTATGAAGCCATTGTTGCCGGAATAACTTTTCTGGGAATTGCTTTGGGATATTTTTGTTTTCACAGTATTGCCCTTAATTATCAGACGCATCTTCCATTATTTCTATATACTTTTTTTATTTTCGGGCTGTATCCCGGAAATCTGGATATAGGGATTGCTGTTTCGCTGCTTACAAACTCCTTTCTTATCCTTCTTCTGACAAGTGCGGATGAAGACATCAGAAAGAAGTCATATGTATTGGTAGGATCTATTGTTGCATTGAACTTTATTTTTCTTCCTACCACCTGGCCAACGGCTGTTTTTGTGATCATTCACGTAATTGCTACCTCAGCCAAAATCACGTTGAATCTTTTCAGATTTCTGCTGGGGATCGTACTGATTGCTTTCAGCTATTTTTCTGTGATGTATTTCGTTCAGTTCACATCCTGGAATATAGATTATTTTCCGTTTGGAAAGATGAAGCCGGTAATGGATTATACGGAACTTCTGCCATTGATTCCTGTGGTTCTGATGCTTATTTATGCAGTATATGACCATTTTAAAAACTATAATAAGAAAAGCCCGATAAGCAGGTATAAATATACTTTCCTGTTGGTCTTTTCGATGGCGCAGCTTGTTTCCATCATCCTGTATATGAATAAGAGCTATGAATATCTGCTGCTTCTGGCATTTCCTTCAAGTATTATCCTAAGCAGAATGATGCGATTTTTGCCTAAATACTGGATGCGTGAAGCCAGTGTATGGCTTATTATTATTAGCTTACTGACCTTTAAAGCAGGTACAGTTTTTGATTTATTTTAAAAAATTATGATTCAGATAGACGATAAATTGATTTCCGAGGAAATTTTTTCCGAAGAATTTGTTTGCAACCTTACGAAATGTAAAGGTGCATGTTGTGTGGAAGGAGATGTAGGAGCTCCGTTGGATAAAAACGAGCTTGAGATATTGGACAGTATTTTTGACAAAATAAAACCTTACCTTACCCAGGAAGGTATTAAAGCCCTTGAAGAACAGGGAACATGGACTACTGATCCGCACGACGGAATGTATGTTACTCCTATGGTGGAGAACCGCGAATGTGCTTATGTAACGTTCGACGAAAAAGGAATTACCAAATGTGGTATTGAAAAAGCCTATGAAGATGGTGCTGTAGACTGGCAAAAACCAATTTCCTGCCATCTGTACCCTATTCGTGTTACAGAATATTCTGCATTCACTGCTTTGAATTATCATGAATGGAATGTATGCAGTGATGCGTGTACACTTGGAAAAGAACTTCAGGTTCCTGTTTATAAGTTTTTAAAAACTCCATTGACAAGAAAATACGGAGAAGAGTTTTACAATGTTCTAAGTGAAGCCGCTGAAGAATGGAAAAAAGAATATGGTTCTTAACCGATCAGGATTTGAATTAAATAACAAAAACCGCAGATTTCTCTGCGGTTTTCTTATTGTAAGTAAAAAGTATGATTAATTAGCTGCTCCTGCTTTTACAGTTACTTCTGCTTTTTTAGTTTCATCCTTTTTAGCCTTTTCCCAACCATCTTCCGGCATCAAAGTCGCTACAATTCTACCTTTTGTAAGGTATTTTTTAGCAACATCCTGAAGATCTTTCACTGTAAGTGCTTTTACTTTCTCCTGGTAATTCAGGATGTCATATTTATCACTTCCGTCTAACTGGTTTTTGGCAATGGCATTCATCCAGAACATATTATCTTTAAGTTCTGTTTTATTATCATTGTATTCTCCTTCTTTATACTTATCCAGATCTTTCTGCTCAGGACCGTTATCAATCAGCTTCTGAAGTTCAGCAATAGCACTTTTAGTCAGTTTGTCTACATTTTCCGGACCACAAGGGAAGTTAATTCCGAAGCTGTAAGTACCGTAAGGAATTCTGTTCATACCTCCTCTTGCACCACCACCGTAGATACCGCTTTCATCTTCTCTCAATTTTTCGATAACCTTGATGGTAGCTACTTCTCCCAGAGCAGATAACGCTAAAGCTTCTTTTTCGTTGTAAGGAGCTTCTCCACTATACGAGATAGATACCATACTCTTAGGATCTTTTCCTTTTTTATATACTTTTGTATAATCTCCGGTGATTGTTCTGTATCCGGTATCTTTGAACATTGTAGCTTTTCCTGATGATGGTAAACTTGCAATATACTGAAGGACTTCATTTTTAAACTTCGCTTCGTCAATATTTCCTACGAAATAAAACTGGAAGTTTCCGGCGTTGGCAAATTTATCTTTATAGATATCATATGCTTTTTTATAGTCTGTATTCGCCCAGTCTTTTTCCATTGGGAATACTCCAATAAATCTAGGATTCTTCTGGTTCATAAATTTTGCATGCTCATTAGAGAAATAAGCCTGAGGGTTAGACAACAGGTTATTCAGCATTGCAGACTGTTTTTCTTTATATGCATTGAAGGAAGCCGGATTGTAATTTAAGCTTGTAAAATAAGCATACATAAGCTCCATTGCTGTTCCTAAATCTTTCTGGCTTGTTCTTCCGGAAACCCCTTCAAAAAGAGATGTTACCATTGGATTTACATTCACTTGTTTACCGGCAAGATAGTTGGTAAGATCTGCTTTAGAGAATCCGCCCACTCCTGCTTCTGTTAATGCAGAGAAAGCAAACTGTGTCTTATTGTAATCTGCATCCGGAATAAGAGAGCTTCCTCCTAAGCTTCTTGCAGTAAATACAATTTCGTCATCTTTAAAGTCAGTTTTCTTGAAAGTCACTTTAGCACCGTTGCTTAAAGTCCAGGTTGTTGTTCCCAGTTTGGCATCAGTTTCTGTTTTAGCAATTTTTCCTTCAGATTTGAAAGGTTTTACTAAATTTTTGATGGTAGCCTTTTCTTCATAAGGTTTTAAATCAGCCATCTTTACAGCATCGAATGTATTCACAACCATTGCTTCTGTAGGCATGGTGATATTATCTTTTTTAGGACCTGTGATTACAATAACCCTGCTGTCATCTTTCACCATTTTCTTGATGATTTCGTTGGTCTGCGCAAGGGTAACAGATGGTAAGAAAGACTTGGTATCTTCATATTCCCATGCAATTCCAGGTATTGGTTCCTGCTCTAGGAAGTTTCTTACATACTCACCTACCAGCATATCACTTTCTGTCTTATCTTTATTGTTATAAGATCTTTCAAGATTGGAAAGCACCTGAGATTTTGCTCTGTCAAGTTCAGACTGTGTAAATCCAAATCTTTTTGCTCTTTCAACCTCTTCCAATAAAACTTTCAAGGCATTCAGCTGATTTCCTTCTTTCACCATGGCAAATCCCTGAAACGCTTCCTTGCTTCTTGCATATGTTCCTCCGTGATATACTGATCCGAAAGTGAAAGGTGGATTTGTAGAGTTGATCAATTCTCTCAGTCTGTTATTCAGCATCGTAGTTGAAAGATTTTCTACAAGACTCTGATTGTACTGTTCTACCGTCACATCCGGCTTGTAGGCATCAGCATCTTTCATGATAAACTGTACCATAGAATTGGTAGCATCAGGATCTGTTTCAATTGCCACCAGTGTTTCTTTATGATTCGGAAGATCAAAAGATTTTCTTTCTCTGGGTTTTGAAGGATTTTTATATTTGCTGAAGTTATCCTTAATCTTTTTTTCAATTTCATCCACATTGATATCTCCTACAACGATGATCGCCATCAGATCCGGTCTGTACCAGTCCTGATGGAATTTTCTGATAACATCCGGTTTGAAGTTCTCCAATACTTCTTTTTTACCTATCGGAAGTCTGTCTGCATACTGGGATTTGTATAAAAACTTCGGCAGATATTTATCCATCATTCTCTTATCTGCTCCAAGACCCAGCCTTAACTCTTCCAATACCACTCCTCTCTCTTTATTGATCTGTTCATCAGAAAGCGTTGCGTTGAATGCCCAGTCCTCCATAACTTTCAGTCCGGCATCCAGATTCCCAGGTTTATCCAATGGAACAGGAAGCATATAAACCGTTTCGTCAAAGCTTGTGTAAGCATTAAGGTGCTGACCAAACTTTACGCCGATGGACTGTAAAAAGTCTACTAATTTATTATCTGGAAAATTTTTGGTTCCGTTGAAGTTCATGTGCTCCATAAAGTGAGCCAATCCTCTTTGATTTTCATCTTCAAGAATAGATCCGGCATTGATTGCCAGACGGAAATCTACTTTTTTCTCCGGTAAAGTGTTTTTTTTGATGTAGTACTTCATTCCGTTGGAAAGGGTACCTATTCTTACAGAAGGATCCACAGGGATATTCTGTCCAAAGGCATTCGCCGACATCAAAAAGATGACCGCTAATGAAGATAAGACTTTTTTCATGGTATTTGATTTTATTTACGGGTTAAAACTACCATTTATTCACAAAGTAAGGAAATTATAAAATCCATTTTATAGTTAAATTTGAGTTAAATTTATTCATATACTAAAAAAACCGGGAAATTCCCGGTTTTTTTATCTTAAAAAGTGATTTTTTATTTAAAATCAGCATCTGTAACTCCAGAGTTGATTACCACTTTGTTAGTTTTAATCGTCATTTTCTGACCTCCACCTTCAGCATCTACTTCAGCAGGGAACTGTAGTCCATCTACTGTCATATAGCTTTTGATCGTTGCATTTCCTTCTCCTGCATTTGTTTTATACAAAAGTCCGGTTCCTGCATCGAAATAAAACTTGCCTTTGTCTGAAGACAATACATTATAGTCTTTTCCGTCTAATTTTTCTGTTGATACATTTTGAAAATTAGAAGCATCAAAAGCTAAAGCATCAATTGGTTTTCCTTTTTTCAGCTCACCAATTTTGTCTGCAGGAATATCTGTTTTATTTCCCATCTGATCAAAGTATCCTTTCTCCCCGTCAAAAAGCTGAACCATTTCTTTCCCCATCAGCGATTGTACAGATTTGAATTTATTTCCTAATTTCTTAGTAGTCATTTGAATTTCCATTCCCTGCACGGAAACCGTGTTATCAGTAATGGTAGATTTTACAGCTTCCAATTTATCTTTTCCTCCTAATGCTTTGAAATAATTGTCAACAACTTCTTTAGGGGTCAGTTTGGATTTTACAGCTTCTGTTTTAACAGATGCAGCCCCTTTCTTCTGAGCGGCTGCCGGTACTGAAAAAAGTACAGCACAGAAAAATGGAATGATGATCTTTTTCATATTTATAATAAAGTTTAAAGAGTAAATATATGAATATTGGCGGACATACATACCGGAGCAGAAATAAAAAAACCGTCAAAAAAATTGACGGTTTTCAAATATTTATATCTGAGTATAATTATTTCTTAAGTTCTTCTAAAAATTCGTCGTGAGAAATTTTAGTTTCTTTTTTGCTCGCTTTTTCAAGAATTACATCTTTCAATTTAGCCATAGCTACTTCAGAAGAAATTTGTCTTACCTGCTCCTGATCTTTCAACATTTCAACAGCATATTTTTGGATTTCTTCATCACCAAGGTGGTGGATTCCGTAGATTGCCAATTGGTTCTTAACTAACTGCTCAGCCTGAGCCAATACATCAGCATAGTCAAGGTTGATTTCATTTTCAGTCATCAATTTACCTTCGATGATCTGGTATTTCAACTGGTTTTTCTCAGCTTCAAGAATTTCCTGAGCCTGAGCTTCAGACTGGATGTTCTGGTTAGAGAATAATAACCACTTCACAAGGAACGTTTCAGGAAGTTTTACTTCTTCTTTATCAGTTACCTGTTCTAATACTTTATTCACAAAGTGAACATCAGCATTTTGCTGGAAGTACTCGTCTAATTCAGTTTTCACTTTATCTTTAAGCTCTTCTTCAGTCTTGATGTTTCCTTCTCCGTATACTTTGTCGAATAGATCCTGGTTAAGCTCAGCTAAGTTTAATGAATAGAAGTCTTTTACTTTTACTTCTAGTTCATTGTGGTGCAGGTGCTCAACTTCTTCTTTGCTGAATCCTAATTCTTTAGCTAATTCTTCGTCACCTGCAAGAGTTTCTTTCGTTACTTTTACAGAACCTTCCATTTTCAAACCTTTTACCAATTTGAAAGCTTCTTTGTTTTCAGCTGTAATGGTAAGATTTTTTGGGTGGTGGTGGTGCTCTCCTTCAGCATCTTCTTCCACAACCTGAGAAACTTCTAAAGCAATGTAAGAATCTTTAGTGATTTTATCTTGAGGAACCTGCTCAGCGAAACGCTTCTGCATGTTTTCAATACTCTTGCTGATTTCTTTGTCAGAAGCTTCTACTTTGTAGTGAGGCGCTTCATATTTAGCTAAATCTATAGTGAATTCAGGCTCATATCCTACTTCGAAAGCAACTTCTAATTGATCAGCATTGTAATCTAATTCGTTTACTGGCTGAGGAACAGGCTGACCAACTAATCTTAATTTGTTTTCATTAACATAGTTGTTTAAAGCATCAGAAACTTGTCTGTTGATTTCTTCGAATGCAATACCTGCTTCATATTGTTTTTTAACCATACTCAAAGGCACTTTCCCTTTTCTGAATCCAGGAACTTGCGCATTTTTAGCATAATTAATCAACTGCTTCTCTACTTTTTCTTTGTAGTCAGATTTTTCCAATGTTACTGTAAGCAATGCACTTACGTCATCATGGTTTTGTGCGGTAACCTTCATTATTGATTAAAATTTTAGGTTGCAAAAATATGAATTTTTTATGAAAATCACCCATTTAAAATCAACTTATAACGCCAAATATTGTTAAATAAAAAACCACCGGAGAATTCCGGTGGTTCAAACAAGATTAAAGGTATATTAATTAATAATATTATAATTGGCTTGTGCATCAGTTTCACCTCCTGTATGAGTTCCGTAAATCACTCCGTTTCCGCTGGAAGCAGAAGTTTCAGAAACCGTTACCGGCTCATGGAATAGAGTAAGAACTAACTGACTAGGTGCAGAAGCATTTTTTACGGCAGTATTTACCACCCATTTTGTTTTCAACCCTACACGGTTTCCGTCTCCTCTTGTAGAACTGGCATCATCTGTACGAGTTAATGTAATATCAGAGTTTGGAAAGTTATAGACTAAGAAATGTTCATCTTTTGCATCTTTAATTTCCTGAGTAGCATCTTCATCACCATTCTTAAAAATAACTTCCACATTATAAGTATGGCCGTTGATCAGTTTAACATTAGGATTCGTTGTGCTATTCACCTGATAATCATACACCACAGGAGTTCCTGTAGCGACATCTGTTACTCTTAAGAGAACGTCTGAAAGTTCTTCCTGAGGAAGATCGTCTGCTTCATCATCGCTTCTGTTACACGATGTTAAGCTTAAAGAAACTGCAAAGAAAAGTCCTAAGATAAGAGTAGTATTTTTAAAAATATTTTTCATGTTTTTGATTTTAAGTAATTAAAATTGATATTTAAGAGTTAAAATAAAATTTCTTCCCATTTCGTTGGAAAAGAAACGAAGTCTGTTCAGATAATCTCTGTAAGACGTATTGAAAACATTTCGGACTGAGAAATCAATTCCGAAATTTTTAGACAGATTCACCCCTGTCTGAAGGTTCCAAAGCGAATATCCGTTTGGAGGTGTAGAGATATCTACTTCTTCATTGTAAGGATTTCCGTCAGAATCAAATAATCTGATAGGAACGTTATAAGTTGGAAATCTTGTCTGTTTCAGATAAGTATTGTTACTTACTGTGAAATAAAAGTTTTTCCATTCTTTTTTATTGAATTCCAATGAATTATTAAAATTCGGAGGCATCATAAGAATAAGCGGCACATCATGAGATGTATCCTGTCCATAAACATAAGATCCACTTCCTTTATAGGTTAGATTATCTGTTATTTTAAGCTGAGCATCAATATCTAATCCATACATTTTTGCATTGATCTGCTGATAACTGTATACTACAAAAGCTCCACCCCACTGGGTATTCTGATATCCCGTAGGAATCTGATTAATGAAATTCTGAGTGTAAAAGAAGTATGGGTTTACGGAAATATTCAATCCTTTTAAAACATTTGCTTTTACATCTGCAACTAAATTAAACTGATTTCCTGTTTCACTTTTCATCCTCATATCTCCTCTTTCAATAATGGCTGCAGAGTGGTGAAGTCCGTCAGCAAAAAGCTCAGCAATATTCGGAGATCTGGAAACTCTGGCATAATTAAATTTCAGGTTAAAATATTCGGATGGATGATAAACAATTCCGCCGTTTACTGAAAAATTATTATATGTTAATGATGGATTGGTAAGAATTCTGTTTTGGTTTATTCTTACTACAAAATTTGAATAATCTGCTGCATAGGTCTTATTCCAGTCGCTCAGATCATACCATTTTGTTACATCATAATGATCATAATCATATCTGCCTCCCAGTTCAAAATCCAGTTGGGGAGCAATTTTATATTTTAATACAGAATAAATTCCTGCATAATATCTGTCATAGTTCGGGACAAGACGCCTTGCCTCGGTCTGCGTATTGGAATAGTTGTTTTGATACCCTGCATTAATCCCTGTTTCAAGATTCCAGTTTCCTCTTTCTATCAGGTGATTTACATTCAGATCATTGGTAATCAGTTCAAGATCCAGTGCCGGCTTTTTGCTCAGTGCTTCTGTACGTCTGATATCATATTCTTTTCTATGATTGTACTGAAAACTGTAAGTAGCCGTTATTTTTCCAAAATTTTCAAACCTTTTGTAAGCCGAAACTTTAGCAATATGATGCTCAATTTCCTGTTTAGGATTATCAATATCATAACTAAAATCTCTTTGATAAATGGGTTCCGGAGAGGTAAGAGCAGTGCGTAAATCTTCAGAGTTCCCTACGTGAGAGCTTCTAAGAATTCCAACTGTGCTTTTAGTCAGATAATAATCAAATGAAAAACCTTTTTCAAATGTCATTTTCTGTACTCCGAAATTAAATCCTGAGCTCTCGAGTCCTGTATTCATCAAGCCATAATCCGGAGCTTCAAGATCCCCCAATTTTTTATAACTTCCATTGGTTTTTATAGCCCAGCCATTCTCCCAGGTTTTTGCCAGCTTTACATTAAGATCAGCTCCTCTCCCGTTAGAAATTCCGGAAAGAGAAACATTTCCCATGATGGTGTCTTTCTTAGGCAAAACCTGAGGCTGCAAAACAACTACTCCACCTACTGCACCACTTCCGTACTTTAGGGCAGATGCTCCTTTGATCACATCAATATGTTCAAAATTATTGACATCCACATTGGGAGCATGCTCTACTCCCCATTCCTGTTCGGCCAGCTTTACCCCATCATTAAGAATGGAAACTCTACTTCCATAAAGCCCGTGGATAATAGGCTTTGCGATATTATTCCCTGTCTTAAGAACGTTAACACCGGAAATATTCGTTAGTAAATTTCCTAAGTTTTCGGTGACATTTCTTGAAATCATTGCTTTGTCAATAGTTTTCACCACCATGCTTCCATTGTTCTTATGGCTTCCATGAACGGTCACTGTTTCGATATCTTTGACGTGATGCTCCAGCGTGATCACCAAATGAACATCCTGATCAACTCCTATATTTTCAGTATAATCATCACAATCAGGGTGCTGAGCAATGAGTGTATACTTTCCTGCAGGAATTTTGTCAAAAGAAAATTGACCTTTCTTGTTTGTTTTGGCTGTAAAGTTTCCGACTTTAATCACGGCATTTTCCAGCAATGTTTTATCGTGGAAATCCTGAACGGTACCCTCTACAGTATAAGTTTTTTGTGCACTTGTAAATGCTGATCCGCAAAAGATCAGCAGCAGGCAATATATCAATTTCATTGTAAATAGATTGATTGCGTACCCTTTTCATCAGGGTACATTTTTCGTTAAAATTTGTGGGACGGGTTTGTTTAATTGTAAATATCTAATGAGAAGTTAGAGGTTAGAAATTAGTAGTTAGTAATTGAACATTATTTAAATATCAACTACACCTATCAGCTGTTTTTCAACAACCCTAAACTTTAAACATCAAATAATTTGAAGCATTCAACATTGAACTTAAAGTCAAACTTTAAACCCTATAGAATCTATAAATTAAGAAATTGCGGGTGGTCCCCGAAGCTGAAACGTGAATTTGGTCTGAGACCAGATTTTCTCCTGGATGGCGATGATTTGTTTTACCTCGTGGCTGTAATGCTCAACAGTAAAACTGAATTCTTCA
>JGI24741J21665_1000692_pt1 | contig 10187 bp, 9 predicted proteins | sample KBSCornC7_FD_21665 | JGI IMG/M metagenome (IMG submission 21665) | reverse complement strand
AGCCGCGCGACGACGGCAGCCGCCGCACCACGCGCTACGACATCGACATGACCAAGTGCATCTATTGCGGCTTCTGTCAGGAAGCCTGTCCGGTGGACGCGGTCGTGGAAGGGCCGAACTTCGAGTTCGCCACCGAAACTCGCGAGGAGCTGATCTACGACAAGGCCAAGCTCCTGGAAAACGGTGACAAGTGGGAGCGGGCAATCGCCGCGAACCTTGCCGCCGATGCACCCTATCGTTAAGCCGCGCGCGTCAAAGGGGAATATGATCCTGTGATTCACGTCTTCGCCTTTTATCTGTTCGCCGCGATCGTGGTGTGCAGCGGCGCGCTGACGATCCTGTCGCGCAACCCGGTTCATTCGGTGCTGTGGCTGATCCTCGCGTTCTTCAACGCGGCGGGCCTGATGGTCCTGTTGGGCGCCGAATTCATCGCGATGCTCCTGATCATCGTCTATGTCGGCGCGGTCGCCGTGCTGTTCCTGTTCGTCGTCATGATGCTCGACATCGACTTTGCCGAATTGCGTGCCGGGTTCGTCGATTATCTGCCGTTCGGGCTGCTGATCGCGCTGGTGCTGCTTGCCGAGATCGTGCTGGGCATCGGCCTGTGGAGCGCCGGTCCCATCGAACTCGCCCAGCGTGCCGCGCCGGTGAATGCTGAACTCAGCAACATTCAGGCGATCGGCGGGCTGCTGTATACCCGCTACATCTTCCTGTTCGAGGCGGCAGGCATTGTCCTGCTGGTCGCCATGATCGGCGCCATCGTGCTGACCCACCGCGCCCGTGGCGGCGTGCGGCCGCAAAATGTCGCGAAGCAGAACCGGCGCAGGCCGGAGGATGCCGTGCGCAATATCAATCAGCCAGTCGGGCAGGGGGTGGAGCTGTGATCGGCCTTCAGCACTATATGGTGGTCAGCGCGATCCTCTTCGTGATGGGGGTGCTGGGCATCTTCATCAACCGCAAGAATGTCATCATCATCCTGATGGCGATCGAGTTGATCCTGCTCAGCGTGAACATCAACCTTGTCGCCTTCAGCGCCTTCCTCGGCGATCTGGTCGGACAGGTGTTCAGCATGTTCGTGCTGACCGTCGCGGCGGGTGAGGCGGCCATCGGCCTTGCCATCCTCGTCATCTATTTCCGCGGTCGCGGCACCATCGCCGTCGACGATGTCAATCGGATGAAGGGCTAAAGCTCGATGATCCAGCTTATCGTCCTTCTCCCCTTGCTGGCTGCTGCCATCGCCGGCCTTGGCAACAAGGCGCTTGGCAAATTGCCGGCGAAGATCGTCACCACCGGCGCGCTCTTTGCCTCCTGCGCGATGAGCTGGCCGATCTTCATCAGCTTCCTGACCGGCCATGCCGAACCCTATGTGGCGCCGGCATTCACCTGGATCCAGTCAGGCAGCTTCGACGCGCAATGGGCCCTGCGGGTCGACACGATGACCGCGGTCATGCTGGTGGTGATCACCAGCGTGTCGAGCCTCGTCCACCTCTACAGCTGGGGCTATATGGAGGAGGAGCCGGACCAGCCGCGCTTCTTCGCCTATCTGTCGCTCTTCACCTTCGCGATGCTGATGCTCGTGACGGCGAACAACCTGCTTCAGATGTTCTTCGGCTGGGAAGGCGTGGGCCTTGCCTCCTATCTGCTGATCGGCTTCTGGTTCCGCAAGCCATCGGCCAATGCGGCCGCGATCAAGGCTTTCGTCGTCAACCGCGTCGGTGACCTTGGCTTCATGATGGGCATTTTCGGCACCTATCTGGTGTTCAACACCATCTCGATCCCGGAAATCCTTGCGGCAGCGCCCTCCATGGCGGGTTCGACCATCGGTTTCCTCGGTCACCGTTTCGACACCATGACCGTGCTTTGCCTGCTGCTGTTCATCGGCGCGATGGGCAAGTCGGCGCAGCTTGGCCTCCACACCTGGCTGCCGGACGCGATGGAAGGCCCGACCCCGGTGTCGGCGCTGATCCACGCCGCGACCATGGTGACCGCTGGCGTGTTCATGGTGTGCCGCCTGTCACCCATGTTCGAAACCTCGCCGACGGCGTTGGGCTTCGTGACCTTCATAGGCGCGGCGACCTGCCTGTTCGCGGCGACCGTGGGTACGGTGCAGAACGACATAAAGCGCGTCATCGCCTATTCGACCTGTTCGCAGCTTGGCTATATGTTCTTCGCGGCGGGCGTCGGCGCCTATGGCGCGGCGATGTTCCACCTCTTCACCCATGCCTTCTTCAAGGCGCTGCTGTTCCTTGGCGCCGGTTCGGTCATCCACGCGATGCACCATGAGCAGGACATGCGTTACTATGGCGCACTCAGGAAGGAGATCCCGATCACCTTCTGGACGATGACGCTGGGCACGCTCGCCATCACGGGCGTCGGCATCCCGCTGGCCGGTTATGGCTTTGCCGGCTTCTATTCGAAGGATGGCATTCTCGAAGCGGCCTATGCTTCGGGCGGATCGGGCGTTGGCGCCTATCTGGTCGGCGTGTTCGCGGCTTTGCTCACCAGCTTCTACAGCTGGCGCCTGGTGTTCCTGACCTTCTTCGGCAAGCCTCGCTGGGCCGCTTCGGAACATATCCAGCATGCCGTCCACGGCCATCATGAGGGTGTGGACGAAGAGGACGGCCATGGTCACGATGCCCATGCCCACGGTCATGACGATCATGACCACCATGCTCATGAGCAGACCGGCACGGCGGGCTATCATCCACACGAAAGTCCGTGGGTGATGCTGATCCCGCTGGTGTTGTTGAGCCTGGGCGCGGTGTTTGCCGGCTTCCTCTTCCATGACCAGTTCATCGGTCCGGAAGGCGGCATCGAGTTCTGGAAGGGCGCGCTCGCGTTCGACAGTCACCTGATGCATGCGAGCCATGAAGTTCCGACCTGGGTCAAATTCGGTCCCTTCGCGGTGATGATCACCGGCCTCGCGATCGCCTGGCTGAGCTACATTAAGAACACCGACTGGCCGCGGCGTTTCGTCGCCACCTTCGGCGCGCTGTACCAGTTCCTGCTCAACAAATGGTATTTCGACGAGCTGTACCATTTCCTGTTCGTCAAGCCTGCCTTCGCCATCGGCCGCTTCTTCTGGAAGTTCGGTGATGTGGGCTTCATCGATCGCTTCGGCCCGAATGGTCTGGCTGCGCTGGTCGTGCAGGGCAATAAAGTCACCCGTCGGCTTCAGTCCGGCTACCTCTACACTTACGCGCTGGTGATGCTGATTGGCCTCGCCGCGGCCGCAACCTGGGCGATGACACGATAATGGACGGCTTCCCCATCCTTTCCCTGATGATGGCAGTGCCGATGGCGGGGGCCATCGCCTGTCTCTATGCAGGAGCCAGTCAGGCGCGTTTGATCGCGCTGGTGGCGACGCTGGTCGATCTCGTCCTGGGCGTCGTGCTCTGGATGAATTTCGACCAGTCGGGCACGGCGGCCCAGTGGCAGTTCCAGGAATATGCGCCGATCTTCGGCCGCTTCGCCTGGGCGTTGGGCATCGATGGCATCGCGCTGGTGTTGATCATGCTGACGGTGTTCCTGATGCCGATCTGCATCGGGGCGAGCTGGCTCGCGATCGAGAAGCGCGTCGGCGAATATATGGCGGCCTTCCTGTTCATGGAGGTGCTGATGATCGGCGTCTTCACGGCGCAGGATCTCTACCTTTTCTATATCATGTTCGAAGCCGGCCTGATCCCGATGTACCTCATCATCGGCATCTGGGGCGGGGCGGATCGCATCTACGCTTCGTACAAATTCTTCCTCTACACGCTGCTCGGCTCGGTGCTGATGCTGATCGCGATGATGTGGATGGTGCATGAAGCGGGCACGACCGACATCCCGACATTGATGGCCTATAATTTCGACCCGCATGTCCAGGTCTGGCTGTGGCTCGCCTTCTTCGCCAGTTTCGCGGTGAAGATGCCGATGTGGCCGGTCCACACCTGGCTCCCCGACGCGCACGTGCAGGCGCCGACGGCGGGGTCGGTCATTCTGGCCGGTGTGCTGCTGAAAATGGGCGGCTACGGCTTCATCCGCTTCTCGCTGCCGATGTTCCCCGAAGCGTCCGCGCAACTCGCGCCGCTGGTCTGGGGCCTCTCGATGGTCGCGGTCGTCTATACCAGCCTCGTCGCGCTGGTTCAGTCCGACATGAAGAAACTGATCGCCTATTCGTCGGTCGCGCATATGGCCATCGTCACCGTCGGTCTGTTCGCGTTCAACCAGGCGGGCATCGAAGGCGCGATGATGGTGATGCTGGGCCATGGCCTGGTGTCGGGCGCGCTCTTCCTCTGCGTCGGCGTCATCTACGACCGGCTGCATACCCGCGAGATCAGCCGTTATGGCGGCCTCAGCATCAACATGCCGAAATATGCGGTTCTGTTCATGCTGTTCACCATGGCGTCGGTCGGTTTGCCGGGCACCAGCAACTTCGTGGGCGAATTCCTCTCGCTGATGGGCATCTATCAGGCGTCGAGCTGGGTCGCACTGGTCTGCACCACCGGCATCATTCTGGGCGCGGCCTATATGCTCTATCTCTATCGCCGCATCTGCTATGGCGAGCAGAAGAATGCGGACGCGGCCGCCATGCCCGATCTGTCGATGCGCGAAGTCTGGCTGCTGGCGCCGATTGCCGCCGCCGTGCTGTGGATGGGCATCTATCCCGAGAGCTTCTTGGCGCCCATGCGGTCCGACATCCGTGCGCTTGAAGCGCGCATTGCCTCTGCCGCGCCTGCGGGAGACTCCAAGATCAAAATGGGTCCGGCCATCCCGGCTGCGGAGGCCCATCATGAAGAAGCTGCTGCCGCGCATGGGGAGGCGCACTGATGATTGATTCCGCTTCCCTTCTGGCAGTCCTGCCGGAACTCATCCTGACGGCCGGTGGCCTGATCCTGATGCTGGTCGCGGCCTATGGCGGTGATGCGACGGCCCGCGTCATCAACTGGCTGTCGGTGCTGACGCTGGCGGTTGCGGGCGTGGCGCTGTCCTGCTCGCTCGCCCATGGGCCCGTGGCCTTTGACGGGCTGGTGCGGGCCGACGCCTTCTCGGTCTTTGCCAAGGTGCTGATCTATGGCGCAGCGGCGGCGGCGATCCTGCTGGCGCCTCGCTATTTCATTACCGGCGGGGCGCTGCGTCCCGAATATCCGATCCTGATCCTCTTCGCCTCCATCGGCATGGGGATGATGGTGTCGGCAGGCGACATGCTGACGCTCTATGTCGGCCTCGAAATGAACAGCCTTGCCTCCTATGTGCTGGCGAGCTTCATGCGTCAGGATGAACGCTCCTCCGAAGCGGGCCTCAAATATTTCGTTCTCGGTTCGCTGGCGAGCGGCATCCTGCTCTACGGCATTGCGCTGCTCTACGGTTTCACCGGCAGCACCGCGTTCGACGGCATTGCGGTCGCGCTGGGCGATGGCGTGTCGAAGGGCGAGCTGTTCGGCCTGGTGTTCGTACTAGCGGGCCTGGCGTTCAAGATCAGCGCCGTGCCGTTCCATATGTGGACGCCGGACGTGTACGAAGGCGCGCCGACGCCGGTCACGACCTTCTTCGCCAGCGCGCCGAAGGTTGCGGCCATGGGCCTCACCGTCCGCGTCGCGATAGAGGCGCTCGGTCCGGCCGGGCTTGACTGGCAGCAGGTGGTGATCTTCGTGGCGCTAGCCTCGATCCTCTTCGGTGCGGTCGCGGCGATCGGCCAGACCAATATCAAGCGCCTGATGGCCTATTCGTCGATCAACAATGTCGGCTTCGCGCTGATCGGTCTCGCTGCCGGAACGCCTGCCGGCGCGGCGGCGACGATGAGCTATATGGCGATCTACGTGGTCATGACCATCGGCGGTTTCGCCTGCATCCTGCAGATGCGCGATGCGGATGGCCGTCCGGTCGAGACCATTGCAAGCCTTGCCGGCCTGTCGCGCTCCCGCAAGGGACTGGCGGCGGCGCTGGCGATCTTCATGTTCTCCATGGCTGGCATTCCGCCGCTCTTCGGCTTCTGGGCGAAGTTCCTGGTGTTCGACGCGGCAGTGGCGGCCGGCCTGACGGCACTGGCCGCCTTCGGCATCGCCATGTCGGTGATCGGCGCCTTCTATTATCTGAAGGTCATCAAGACGATGTATTTCGATGAGCCGGCGGCGCCCTATGAAGCGCGCGGCGGTGCTGTCGAGAATATCATCCTGACGGCATGCGCCGCAGTGATCGTCCTTGGTTACTTCCTCAATCCCGTCCTCGACAAGGCGAGCGCGGCGGCAGCGGCGTCGCTGTTCTGACCGAGCTTCGCTTCGTTGCGGAGACTGGCTCCACCAATGCCGACATGCTTGCATTGGTGGGGCAAGGCGCTTCTGAGGGCTGTTGGCTGCGCGCGGGGCGGCAGACCGGCGGACGCGGTCGAATGGGACGCCATTGGGAAAGTCCTGAAGGCAATCTCTACTGCTCGACCGTGATCCGCCTGCGAGATGGCGATCCCCCGCCGCATACGCTGGCCCTGGTCGCGGCCAATGCTGTCCATGCCCTGCTGGCGCCGCTTTGCGCGGGAGAAGTGCGGATCAAATGGCCCAATGACGTGCTGGCCGACGGCGCGAAGATCGCCGGTATCCTGCTCGAACGGACCGGCGATGCCGTTGTCGCCGGGATTGGCATCAATGTGACGGGGCATCCGGTCGGACTGGACCGGCCAGTGACCAGCCTCCTTGCGCAGGGAATGCCGGATGGCGACGCGGCCGCGCTGCAGGTCCGGCTTGCCGAGCTTTTTGCCCATTGGCTGGCGATCTGGCGGGTGCAGGGGCTGGATCCGGTGCGCGCGCACTGGCTCGCCAACGCGCATCCCGCCGGCACGCCGATGCGGGTGGTGCCGCCCGACGGCGCGACGGTCGAAGGCAGCTTCGATACCCTTGACCGCGACGGCATGCTGATCCTGCGCTTGGCGAACGGTGAGAGCCGTGCCATTCATGCCGGCGATATCCTTCTCATCTGACATCGGGGATCGGCCATGCTTCTCGCGATCGACGCGGGTAACACCAATGTGGTTTTTGCGCTGCTCGAAGGGCGGGATATACGCGCCCGCTGGCGGATCGCGACAGATCCCCGGCGCACGGCCGACGANTATGCGGTGTGGCTGAACCAGCTTCTGATGCTGGAAGGCTACAGGATCGCGGATGTCGAGGCGGTGATCATAGCGACCGTCGTCCCGCGCGCGCTGCACAATCTCCAGGTGCTGGCGGAGAAATATTTCAAGACGACGGCGCTTCTTGCGGGCCAGGCGCCAGTGGAGTGGGGCATTCAACTGGACGTCGCCGAACCGGCATCGGTCGGCGCGGACCGGGTTGTAAATGCCATCGCCGCGCACCATCTTCATGCCGAAGACCTGATCGTCATCGATTTCGGCACGGCCACGACCTTCGACGTCATCGACTATCACGGCGCCTACAAGGGCGGCATCATCGCGCCGGGCATCAACCTGTCGCTGGACGCGCTGGTTGCTGCGGCCGCGAAGTTGCCGAAGATCGCGATCGCCCCGCCGGAAAACCGATCGGTCATCGGCCGCACCACGGAAGCGCAGATGCATATCGGCGTATTCTGGGGATATGTGGCGATGATGGAAGGGCTGGTCGCTCGTATTCGCGCCGAAATCGGCCGTCCTTCGAAGGTGATTGCAACCGGGGGCCTCGCGGTCCTCTTCGACGACAATAGCGATATTTTCGATGCGATCGCGCCCGATCTCACGATCCAGGGCCTCGCATTGCTGTATGAACGGAGTTTGAAATCAGAATGACACCTGGAAATGAGCTGATCTTCCTGGCCCTTGGCGGTTCGGGGGAGATTGGCATGAACGTCAATCTATATGGTTGCCAGGGCAAATGGGTGATGGTCGACCTGGGCCTGACCTTTGCCGATCCCGCTTATCCCGGCGTGGAACTGGTGCTGCCGGACCTGAGCTTCATCGAGGATCGGAAGGATGACCTGCTGGGCATCGTCCTGACCCATGGGCATGAGGACCATATCGGCGCCATACCCTATCTCGCGGCGGATCTCGGCGTGCCGCTCTACGCGACGCCGTTCACCGCGGGGCTGATCCGGCTGAAGCTGGAAGAGGAAGGGCTGACGGCGGAGGTCGAACTCAACGTCATCGACAATGAGGGCAGCTTCGCGCTGGGGCCGTTCGGTTTCCGCTATGTGCCGCTTGCCCACTCGATTCCCGAGGGCAATGCGGTGCTGATCGACACGCCTTTTGGAAAGGTCTTCCACACCGGCGACTGGAAGCTGGATGAGACGCCGCTGCTGGGCCAGCCCTCGACACCGGAGGAATTGACGGCGATCGGCGACGAGGGCGTGCTGGCGCTGGTGTGCGACAGCACCAATGTCTTCAATCCGGAGGCGAGCGGGTCGGAGGGCGATGTCCGCGAAGGACTGATGGAGACGATCAGGGGCGCGAAGGGGCGCGTGCTTGTCACCACCTTCGCCTCCAATGCCGCCCGCCTGCAGACCCTGGGTGAGGTCGCCAACACCGTCGGACGCAAGCTCTGCGTGGCCGGGCGCTCGCTCGACCGGATCATCTCGACGGCGCGGACGGCTGGCTATCTCCGGGATTTCCCGCCCACCGTCGATTGGGACGATGCCATGGCACTGCCGCATGATGAGGTGATGATCATCGCCACGGGCGGGCAGGGGGAGGCGCGGGCGGCCTTGTCGCGCATCGCCTTCGACAGCCATCCGATCAAGCTGGGCGAGGGCGATCTGGTCGTCTTCTCCTCCAAGCAGATTCCGGGCAATGAAATCGCCATCGGCCGCATCCAGAACGCGCTGGCGGCCAAGGGCGTGCTGATGGTCACCGACCGCCAGGCGGAGGTCCANGTATCGGGCCATCCGGGGCGGCCGGAGCTGGAGGCCATGTATCGCTGGGTGCGGCCGCAGATATTGCTGCCGGTCCATGGNGAGCGGCGGCATATGGCGGAACAGGCCCGCCTGGGCCTGGCGAGCGGCGTGCCCCGTGCGGTGGTCCAATCCAATGGCGATGTGCTGCGGCTCGCGCCCAACGGGCCGGAGATTATCGGCAATCAGGGGACAGGGCGACTGGTGCTGGATGGCGATGTCATCCTGCCGGCTGACGGCGCGACGATGAACGAGCGGCGCAAGGTCGCGCTGCATGGCCAGATCAGCGTCGCGGTGGCGCTGGACGGCAAGGGCAGGGTCATCGGTTCTCCGGCCTTGCGCACCCAGGGCGTGCCTGTGGAGGAAGACAAGGCCGCCTTTCTTGAGGAAGCTGCCGAAGAGGCGGCGGGCGCCATTGCCAAGGGATCGCAGGAAGAAGAGGCGCTTCGCGAGCGCGTAAGGCTGGCGGTACGGCGCACCGCGACGCGCTGGACCGGCAAGAAGCCGGTGGTGGACGTGCTGCTCATTAGGGCCTAAGCCTGCGCCCATGAACTGGTATGCCAGCTTTGCGATATATATATTGTTCTGGGTGATCAGCGCCTTCATCGTGCTGCCCTTCGGCATCCGCACGCCCGATGAAACGGGTGAGGTCCTGCACCCGGGACAGGCGGACAGCGCGCCGAGCAATTTCCGCCCCGGCAGCGTGGCGATTCGCGCGACGATCCTCTCGGCTGCCCTGTTCGGCCTCTATTACGCCAATTATGTCGAAGGCTGGGTCACGCTGGAGCGCTTCACGCATATCAGCTGAAAGTCAGGCTGACGTCGCCTGATCAAGCGCCCTGAGCGAGTGCCGCCAGGAAATTCAGCCGGCGGCGATCACCATCATGTGCATCCGCGCCCTTATGCGGAAGCCAAGCGTTTCGTAGAGCGCCACTGTCGCCTCATGCGCGGCATAGGCGTGGAGGAACGGCGTTTCGCCGCGTTGCAGCATGGCGCGAGCGACGACCTGCATCAGCCCTTTCGCATGACCCCGTCCGCGATGCTCGGGATGGGTGCAGACGCCGCTGACCTCGGCAAAGCCCGGCACGCGCATTCGCTCGCCGGCCATGGCGATCAGCCTGCCTTCTTCCCTGATACCGACGAAACGGCCAAGACGATGGGTGAGGGGCAGGAACGGCCCGGGCTTCGTCATCAGGGCAAGGGCACGCATCTCCGCGGCATCCTGGTCAGTCAGAACGGCCGATTCCAGGGCAGGGGCCTCGCCGGCAATATCTTCCGCCACCATCTGCGCCAGCATCGCCTCCCGGATCAGGCGCGTACCCGGTGGGGGGCTTTGCGGC
>JGI24741J21665_1000690_pt1 | contig 10199 bp, 7 predicted proteins | sample KBSCornC7_FD_21665 | JGI IMG/M metagenome (IMG submission 21665) | reverse complement strand
TGCCGCAGGATCCACGGCGCTTGCAAAACCGCCGGCGGCGAAGTTGTCGGCTGCGGCGGTTTCGGTCGCGGCAGGCATGCGAAAGACCGAAAGCAGGTGCGCCGGCTGCCCATCGGCCTGACGACAGGTCACGATGCGTGCCGTGCACACAGCATGGGGTCCGAGGGCGGCGATTGCAGGATGATTGATCAGCCGCTCCTGAAGAATGTAAGGCCCGGATCGCGAGCACGCCGCAAGGTGTGCCAGCAAGTCCTGCGCGCTCAACGTCTCTCCGTTCTCACCGCGATAATGGCCCGCTCCTTGCCAAACCCAACGTGCTACATCCTTGCCTTCCAGCGAATCCGCTGGCTTGCTGAACAGGTCACATGGAGGTAACGCGAAACCTTGGCCTCCCTGCGGCCATGTCTGTATTGCGCCCTGTTCGAACTCGGCAAGCGTACGGGGGATTGGTAACTGCTGCTCGGCGCAGGTCCGGTAGAAACTCCGCTTGTCCTCAAGCCGCCTCGGGTCCACCGCAAGATGCTCATAGAGATGGCTGCGAAGCGCCATGTTCACATTGAGCGGAAAAAACAATGCCGCGTTGCCAATACGATCGAGCTGGTAGAGGCGATATCGGTAATAGGTGTCATAGGTGAAATCGAATCGCATCGCAATCGCCCATTGCTGCAGGCACTGCCGATGCAGCGGGACGTGCGCGACAGCCGAAACAGCGGGTCCATACAGCCGCGTCGCCTGCCAGGCCCGTACAAAGCATGTCAACGGCCGCAACAGAGAATGCAAGACCGTTTTCGCCCTGCTGTCCGGCGCTTGCCGTCGACGATCCATGACAAGTTGCCGATGCACGCGATGCAAGGCCTTGGCACGCTGCACAAGCGCAGCTTCGCGCGATTTTCCTTTCACTTGGTAGTCAGCAGGCACGCAGGTTCGGTCCGGGAAGGCTCGCACGCAAAGCATACTTGGGTCTGCTGAGCATCATGGAAATCAGGCGGTTACCTTCGCAAACTGGAAGCGAGGCCCGATCTGGATAGTCACAGCATGTTGACACACCAATTGGCAGCATTGATCCATGAGCCTGAAGATAGCTATACAACCTGACGAAATGGTGCATCCCACCGGGCAGCACCAGTCCTTTTCCGAGCGTTGGATCGAGGTCGCAGGTATGCGGGACGTCGAGGCCACTGCAGTCGATGTTTTTTCTCCGGACGCCGTTGCTGAGATATCAGTATGTGACGCATTCATGTGGCGCTATCCATCCTCGGCCGGTGTGCGCAACTACGGCATGCGGCTGATGTACGCCATTGAGAAAGGGTTGGGTATTCCCTGCTTTCCCGACCTCAACAGTTTATGGTATTACGAAAACAAGCCCGCGCAGTGTTATTTCTTTGAGGCAGCGGGAGTCCCTTCTCCCGATACGCATATTTTCTGGACTCGCGAAGATGCCGAACGGTTTTGTGAAACTGCCACGTTCCCGTTCGTCTTGAAACTGGCGGGTGGCCATCAATCATTGAATGTGCGATTGGTGCATAACCAACACGAGGCAAAATTCTATCTGGATGAGTTGTTCAACGAAGGCGTGATTTCGCTGGGCTATCTTCCTGCGTCCGGCATTCGCCTGCTGGTGCGTCATCTACGCGGGGCCGTGAATGTCATCGAGGGACATTGTCCCCATGGCTCATACGCCGAGGCGGAGCTTCAATACGGGTACTTCTATATCCAGGAATTTCTTCCGGGCAACAAATTTGAGATATCGGTCATTATTATTGGCAATCGTGCTTTCGCGGTTCGCCGCTTTGCACATCCCGGCGACTTCCGCACACGCGGGAGCACCGGCCGCATGGATTGGGATTGGCAGGCGATTGATGAGAATGCAATCCGGCTTGCCTACCATACCGCAAGCAAGCTAAGAACACTGACCATTGCCGTGGACATCCTGTACCGCGGACCGGAGCCACTCATCGTGGAACTGACTTTGAACTATGCGAGTTGGGTGGTCGAAGCGTGCCCGGGGCACTGGGTTCTCGACGGTGATCCGAAGTCCGGCAAACTCACATGGGTGGACGGTGCCATGCGTGCTGAAGATGCCATATTCGACGATTTCGTGGGCGCCTTGCGTCGCTCCGCATGCGCCACGGATACCGCGCGGCACGTCACAAAGCCCTACCTACCCCTCGCAACTCGTGGTCACCGGATCCCAACATGAGTCTCAAGATTGCCATTCAAGCGGACGCAAACGTTCTCAGCAACGGCGAGCATCAATCGTATTCAAAGCGGTGGTTCGAACTTGCCGCGCAGCAGCAAGGCATCGAGGCGGTTGCCGTCGACGTCTTCGCCCAGAACATCATCGAGCAGATCGCAGCCTGCGATGCATTCATGTGGCGCTACGATCCATCGGCGCTTCCGCGCCTTTACGCCGACCGTCTTTTGCAGGCGGTCGAAGACGGGCTGCACATGCCGGTTTTCCCGTCTCGGAAAAGCCGTTGGCACTTCGAAGACAAGATCGGCCAAACCTATTTCCTTTCAGCGGCCGGATTCCCAATACCGGCCACCCATGTTTTCTGGACGCGAAATCAGGCGGTAAAATTTTGCGATACAACCACTTATCCGTTCGTACTCAAGCTGGCCAATGGTGACAAGTCGTCCAACGTCCAGCTTGTTCGAAATCGAAGTGACGCCCTGTATTACGTGGACCAACTGTTCAACTGGGGGTGCGTCTCACTCGGTTACAAGCCGGCTTCGAGGGGTCGGCTTGCATTGCGGCACTTGCGGGCCGCATTCCAAATGCTCAGGGGTCAGAATCCGTATGGCCTCAATCCGTACGTGAACCTGCAGCACGGCTATTTCCTCGCACAGGAATTCGTCCCGAGCAATGATTTCGATGTGCGTGTAACGATCACCGGCGATCGCGCGTTCGTGTTTCGGCGCTTCAACCGCCCTGGTGATTTTCGCGCCAGTGGCAGCGGACGTGTCGACTGGGATCCCAAGCAAGTCGGCGAGGATTGCGTGCGGCTGGGCTACGGTGCCGCGCATAAATTGGGTTCGCAGACGCTCACGGTGGACATCATTCGCCGCGGTTCGGAACTGGTCATCGTGGAACTGGGGCTGGCTTACGCCAGCTACGCGATACGCAAGTGCCCAGGGCACTGGGTCCTGGATGGTGCGGCGGAGTCGGGCACGCTCAAGTGGATTGAGGGACACATGCATCCGGAGGACGCTATTTTCGAGGATTTCGTGGCAGAAATTCGACGCGCAAAGAATGTTACGAACGAACCTACCCAAGGGGAAAGGACCACCGCATGAAAGACCTGTTCCGCCGCGAACCTTTGCGCGAGTATCCCGATTATTCGAGTAGCCACTTGCACGCCGGCGAGCAGTATCAGGCGCGTTTTAATGCAAGGCCGGGCCGGGCCGCAATGTGGGAACTGGAAAAGCCGCTAATCAAGGACATTTTCCGGAGCCTTGCACCACACCGTGCCCTGGACTTCGCGACGGGGACCGGCCGGATCGTTGCCGAACTCGAAGGAATTCTTCCGGACTGCGAATTCCACGGCATCGACATTTCTGCCGACATGCTGGCACTCGCCCGAACAAAGTGCGCGCGGGTGACCTTCCACGAAATGGATGGCCGGCAGGCATTGGACGAATTCGGCAAGGAATCCTTCGACGTCGTCTCCGCGTTTCGGTTCTTCCCCAACGCCGAGCCGCCCTTGCGCAAGGATGTCGCCGACCAGATCGCGGCGCTCACGCGACCCGGCGGGCACGTGGTGTTGAATAATCATCGCAGCTTCTGGTCCATTCCCTATGTGTCGATGCGGGCGGTTGGAAACAAGTTCGGCAACTATGGCTCACCGAACGCAGACATCAAGAAGTTGTTCACCGATAGGGGTTTTTTCGTAGCTCGTAAATATTCGCTCGGCGTGTGGCCACAGACCGATCTTCGCTCCTTGCTGCTCTCGTGGAAAACCACGATGGCGTTGGAGCGATTCAATTTGCGGCATTGTTCAAGAGCACACACCTTAGGCTACAACACGATCTTCGTTTTCAGGAAGGCGTCCGCCAGGTAATCTTGACCTCGAAGCGGAGCCCCCGATACCGCATCGACCTCCCTTGCACATGAACGTCGTGGCTTCCAAGATGGCGAAAAAATTCGCCATTCATATCGGCGCGGATGCGGCGCGCCGCGTCGCAAGTATGCTTGAGCGGCAAAACCCGACTGCATTGCAGACCAGCGTATTCGAGTTCTCTTTTGGTGCGATCGGGTGTTCGGGCGCCGAGTTGCCCAAGCAGGGAAACATTTGTTTTTTCACCGGCACGCCGATCAATGGGCCCGACATCCATGAACTGATCGATGCCAATTCGGCGGCGCGGCTGTTTCCGGCCTTTGACGGCGCTTTTGCGGGTGTTTTCTGGGACGCCAAGCACCAGCTCCTGACGATCGCCACCGACTGCCTCGGCATGCAGCCGCTCTACATGCGTCAAGACGGTGACGAGCTGACACTAGTCTCGGAAACCAAAGCGGTGCCGGGCGATCCGGATTTGGCAGCGTGGGGCGCTTACATTTCAATCGGCCATCCCATTGGGGAACGAAGCTTGATGCAAGGCTTGGTCCGCGTGCCTCCGGGCAGTATTTCGACCTACGACCTCGCGCGACGCCGACTCGACATCCGCTCTTATTGGCGCTGGCCAGAACCCTCGGATGCTTGGCGGGATTACGATTTCCTGGCTGCGCTGGAGCGCGATATCCTCGCTTATGCGGCGCCGGGCGATCCGGGCACGGTGCTGCTGAGCGGCGGATTCGATTCGCGGCTGCTGTTGTTCCTGCTCCGGCGAGCAGGCATTCCGATCGACGCGTTGTCCATTGCCCATGAAGACGAATACGGTAATGCCGACGGGCGTTTGGCCGAAGCCGTCGCGAAGAAGATTGGCATTCCGCTGCGGAGGGCGAGTCCACCGCGCGACTTCTTCTCATCGCATGCTTATCTCGACTACCTGATCGCAAGCGACGCGGGTTTTCCGAGCCTCGACCTGTTCATCGCCAAGGTTGCCTCGCAGATCGACGCCGACGTTGTCTGGGACGGACTCGTGCCAGGCTTCGTGTTCATGCCGCTGCACCAACCCGAAGGCGGGTTCGATGCTTATCTGCGACAGGAAATTCGTGGCCCGGGCACCGCCATCTGGCGTGCGGCAGAGATCTTGTTCAAATCCGAAGTCGTAGCCGCAATGCGGGAAGGGTTTGCAAAAGATCTCGATAACGAACTGACCCGCCTGCCCCGCGACATGCACGGGCTGGCGCGTTTCGTCATCGAAAACCGCAGCCGCAATCGTCCCGCCATGAACCCGCTGAAGGTGTATCCGAATCGGGCGCGTGCCTTCATCCCCGGCTTGTCGAAGGACTTCATGACCCGCGCAGTCACCATCCCGTTTCAGGAAAAGCTGCATGGGCGATTCTATCGAAGCCTGTTTGCCAAGCTGGACAAGCGTGCGCTGTCGATACCATTCGTCAGTGGGGGAGAACTGCTTCCGGGCAAGCGATTCAGCCCCTCTTACTGGCGCGAGCGTTTGAGTACGGATGTGCAAAACGTTCGCTCGCGTCATCCCCGGCTGATGGGACACTCGAGAATTTCTCCAGCCAAACGTTCAACGCTCCTCGGGGAACATCTGTTCGAGGACGTAGACAGCTGGATCGACCCCGGGGCACGCAAAAAACTGAAGACCCCAAGTGCCGACAACTACCTGGCATGGAAGCTGCTGTTCCACTGGAAGGCGTGGCAGTGGCTCCACAGCGGCAGGCTCAAGGAGATTTTGCGCAGCCACGTCGGCGATTGATGGCAAGGTCCTTGGGCGCCGGGGGAGCGTCAAGTCGCTCGCGACCGGTATTCCCTTCAGGCTTCGGGCATTTCGGCCAGCACCTTATGCAACTGAGCCCTGTGCCATGCAGCCCGGCGCCTGTAGCGCGAGCCTTTATCCACATCATTCGCATAAAGCACGAGGTGCCGAACGGCGAGACATGCGTTTTTGGCGTGTACATCGCGGTCGCTTTCGCCATAGCCACGGCGGAAAGCTTCTACCGCGCCGGCACACAGCGCAGGAAACCACGTGCCGAGTCCTCTCAACGTAAATCGCAGCGCACGAACCAGTCCGATTTCCATGGATATGCGATCCCACCATGGCGTCATGCGCTCCCATTCGGACAACCCAAAATCGAGCACAGTCAATTTGCGCGGCGACCACAACACGTTAAGTGGCGTAAAGTCACCGTGTGACATGCACGTTTGGCTCACCTCAAGACGCGTCGCAAGGCTCCATATCTTTTCGCGTTCCACGGAGCTGACAAGGTCCAGAAATTTCCCACGGCTCTCGAGGTAGGCAACGAAGGAATGTGCAACGGGTTCGTTCGACGCCGTTTTCATATGCCATTCGCGCAACCACTTTCCGGCCATCGCACAAGCCACTTCGAGTGCCTCCTGCCGGTGGCGTACGTACCGCAGGTGAACAGGCCGACCCCATGAGAACCGACACAAACTGGCGAGATCCGGATCGGATACGTACGGCATGAACAATAGGCGTTTGTGGCCCACGCTTCCGAGATATGGAATGCAAACGCTGTCTTGATTCATGAACAGCGCCTTCGCCTCCTGCAGAATCCTCGCCTGTTTCTCGAATGCCGCATCGGTATCCCACGATTTGGCGACAAGCGGCACAACGCCGACGTCCGTGCTGGCCTCCATGAACCATACGGCAGAATAGGGGCGGCTGGCTTGCCCCGTAATGCGGATGCCATGAACGGGTTGAGCCAACACCTCGCTCAGGAGCGCCGCAAACTCATCGGCACTGAATTGCTCATGTGGCATCAGGGTTTTTCTGCAACGAGCGCCAGATCATGCGCCATGAGACCCAAAAGTCCCCATTCTGCTCGCCTGCGCATGCGGGCAACCGCTGCGGCTGCATCGATCGGGCGATCCGCATCCTCACAAACCTTCTGTACCTTCTCTATGTCGACGCGATCGATCGAGTCGAGGGACTCCTGCCGCCGCCGAATGGGAACATAGCAAACAGGATACTGATAACCAGGAAATGGGACGAACTTGTCGATCCTGCTAAATCCCGCAGACATAAGCAATGTCGCCAGTTTCCGGTGCCCGTATATGTAGGCCTGAAACGGACGTCCGGTCTTGGCCTTGCTGATGACATTTGCCAGCGCCCGAGGCACTGCATTCACCCATGGCAGGTGCGTATGGGGATCTCTCAAGAGGGTACGAGGGTGCCAGCGATTTTCGATCGCAAGGTACAGTATTCCTTTTGGCTTCAAGACTCGCAACACTTCATGCAGGACCTGGATTTGCCGTGCTTGGGGATTTTCACCCTTGTCGTTGAGGCCAACCCACTCAAATACGCCATTAAGCAGCGCCAGATCCACCGATTGATCTTCGACGGGCAGCCTTGTCGCCATGCCATGTTCGAAGTAAACATTCCGCAATTTTTGATCGTCGGTAAGCGACCTCGCCAGCGTGACGTTGTCGGCATTTCCATCGATGCCGATTACTTTCTCGAATTTTCCTGCGAGGCCCCGCGAAATGACACCGGCGCCGCATCCGATGTCGAGCGCACACCCGTGGCGTTCCGGCTGCAGACATTGGTCCAGGAACTGCACCATTCCCAAGTAACGTTCGTCGGAAAGCACGTATTCTTCATAACGTCGATCGGCAGTCTCAAGCAGCCTGCGGAAGGAGTGAGATGTCTTGTCATTCATGGCCGTTAAATTCTTTGAGAGGATTGGAAGGCGCAGGGGCGCAAATCATGCCTGTTCGCGAAACCCGCATCTGAAGTAAATCATGTCACGTATTGCACGCGTCTTGTCGCGCATTGGGAACAGCCAAGCGGTGCTTCGGTTCATTCGGCGTCGGACTGGACCGGTTTGCTTACGGCGAGTTTTCCCGTCCGTACCCTATGCGGTGACTTGGTCCAGCAGGCCGCCAAGCAAAGCAGCGCCGCCACGTCTCGAAAATCTTGCCACGGTATCAGGGCAAGCTTTTGGACCGCGACCTTCACGGACTGCACGAACGAATCCCCAAAGCCCCCTCTCGATCGCTTCGGCATCTTCAAGCGGCACCATCTCGGCACCGCCTGCATTGCGCAAAACTGCTGCCGTATCTCCTTGGTCGCCCACCAACGCGAAAATCGGTCTTCCGATGCGCAAATATTCATACAACTTCGCCGGGATCTGTCGATCGAAGCGGCTGCCTTGAAACAGCAACAGGCCATCAGCATTCGCCTGCTCGATCAAGGCGTCCCTGTTGGAAATGGGCGGCGCCAGCGTCACAAGATCATCAAGTCCGAGGCGGCTTATCTCATGCGCATAAGCTGCTTCGGCACCGCTGGCCCGCAACACGATCCTGAGATCGTCGCCACTGATGCGGCGGGAATTCTTCAGGCGCGCCAGTGCAGTAAAGAACGGAACCGGATTGCGGCCGTCTGGATACAAAAGCCCACTATGCAGCAATACCAATGGCCTTCCGTTCGGTTGTGAGCTTGTGCTGGGCAGGTCGGCGAACGCTGCCTCGTCATAACCATTTTCAATGACCGCAAGACGGCCACCCGCGCTGGCCGCAGGATAATTCTCGGCACAGGTGCGCATGGCGCTCGGTGTCGTGAAAACCACGCGGTTCGCTTCGTGCAGCACGCGTTCCTCCCAACGTCGTTGCGAAGCGACGGCAAAAGGGTTCTCAGCCGACACCGAACTGGAGACGGGATCTCTGAAATCCGCAATCCACGGCAGATTTGCCCGACGGCTCAAGGTTGATGCGATCCGGTGAGCGCTCATGATGGGATAGGTGGACCAGATGGCGCGCACCCGGTGGCGTCGTATCAGCCGCAATCCCTTCCAGACCGCAGCCGGCCACCACGAGGCCCAACGATCCGGCTGCGCGATGAACCCCGGATATTTGCCGGCGATCGCCAAATGACGGCCGGCATCGAGAGCCCATGCGCGATGTACCAAACAATCCTGCGGGATTACGCCGGCATTCAACGGCGCGGTGTGCGGGTACGCCAATGCCCGCGCCGAAAGCACAATCGGATTCCAGCCCGATGCCGGCAAATATTTAGCAAAACCAAGCGTACGCAGATGACCGCTACCCATGGCGGCCGGCGGAAAATGGAAGGCAATCATCAAGACGGTGCTGCCCACGATTTCTTCCTAAATTGCGTGAGGGGCCTTGGGATCATGGATCGGCGACGCCGCGGCAAGAGCCCGTTTGTCCTCCGACAGCGGATCCGAAGCCGCCTGCAAGACGCGGCCGACCAGGAGTACAGACAGCGCCATCAACTGCCAGACCAGATCGAAGTAAGGCATGGGCAGGAACGCGCCGGCCGTGACAAACGCCACCAAGCTGACTTGCAGCATGGAAGCCAAATCGAAAGCCCATCGCAAGGCAGGATCAGCTTTTGCGAGTTTGCGCACTCGGCTGCAACTCCGCCAGCTCGCGAACAGCACCCCAAGGAACAATGCCAACCCAAGGAAGCCTTGCTCCCCCAGAACGCGGAAGTAGATGCTGTGGATGGCACGCGCCTTGGCGCCTTCCGGCCCGTAGCGTTGCCATAACGGAGTACTCCTATATACCTCGAAGCCGCCGCCGACCAATGGGCGATGGATCGCCACGTTGGTCGCAAACTCCCATGATTGCATACGCGTTTCGGCAGAATTTTGCTCGGTCGGATCCTGCAGCGTCTGCATACGCGCGGTCCACTCCGGTGGCATGAAATGATAAGCAGTAAGCCCTACGACAGCCACCGCCGATACCACGGCCAACCGACGGCGGCTCTTCAGAAACAGCGCGCCAGCGACAATGACGAGGCCGACCAGCCCGCCACGCGAGTAAGTTCCCAGCACTGCGATGCCGGTGAATACCATCGTCGCGGCCAGTCCGACCCTCATCCACTTCCCGCTCGCGTGGAGGTGCAGATAACGCATGAGCGGCAATGTCATGCAAAGCGCCAATGCCATGGCATTGTTGTCTCCAATGAAGCTGGCGCTCGGTCCAAGAACGTGCGACACGCCTCCACCGAGTACAGTGAATACGCCGCCCTTCAGTCCATAGAATCCCAGCGAAACCGCAATCACCCAGACGAGCATGTGAATGCGCTCGCGAGTATTCACCATCATCAAGGTCACGAACACCATGACCATGATTTTTGCGAACTCC
>JGI24741J21665_1000682_pt1 | contig 10247 bp, 5 predicted proteins | sample KBSCornC7_FD_21665 | JGI IMG/M metagenome (IMG submission 21665) | reverse complement strand
GTAAGAGGATTGAATACGGCAGCCACATTATGGTGCTCTGCAGCCATAGGTGCATTATGTGCTTTGGGATATCCTTTAGAAGCCCTCATCACAGTTCTTTTCATTGTCACTACCAATATATTCCTGAGACCCTCATTATCTTCTCAGAAAGAAGCAAGGAGCAAAAAACGGTTCAGTACCAAGAAAAACAACAACGAAAAAATAAAAATCAGCAATAGCACTCAATTGTATTAAGATCATGAAAAAGATAATCTTAAGTAGTATTATTCTCTTTGCAGCCTCCTGTAAAGACAATAAACCTCAACAAAACAAAGAACCGGAAATAATGATAAAAGGCGACCAGGTCACCGTTCCGGAAAACAATCCCGTTTTCAAGAAAATTAAAACCCAGATTGTAGCTGAGCAGGAACACAGTGATGGTGTAATTTCAGCAGGAACTATTCAGGCTATTCCTAATCATTATGCAGAAATTGCCAGTCCTTTTTCCGGAAGAATTACAAAATCATTTATTCAGCTTGGCCAAAATGTTTCTGCCGGAAGTCCTCTTTTTGAAATCCTTTCTTCAGATTATTTTTCGGTTCAAAAGGATTATACGGACGCCCTGAATGATGTACAGCTTGCCGACAAAAACTACAGGCGCCAGCAGGATCTCGTAAAACATGGGGTTGGTATTCAAAAGGAGCTGGATGAAGCGGAAACCGATTTTAAAAATAAAAAAACATCCCTCTCCAATGCTTCTTCTGCCTTGAAAGTCTATAACAGTAAAGGCGGAAGTATAGGAAGTCCTCTTATTGTAAGAGCTCCCATCAGCGGAGAAATCATTACCAACAAAATTGTAAACGGCCAATATCTGAAAGGAGATGCTGATCCGGTAATGATCATTGCAGAATTATCCAAAGTATGGATTTCCGGTGACGTAAAGGAAAAAGACATCCGCTTTGTTCATCCCGGAGATCAGGTTTCTGTAAAAGTAAGTGCATATCCGGACAGAAATATTACCGGAAAAGTATATCACATCAATGAAATTGTAGACGAAGATACCCGAAGTATTAAAGTTCTTATTGAATGCGATAATCCGGACAAAAAATTAAAACCGGGCATGTACGCTACAGTTAACTTCTCAACAATTCCTGAAAAAACTGTTATGATTCCCGTAACCGCATTGATGCAACAGGACAATTCCCAGTATGTATGGGTAAAAACAGGCAGGAGCCAATATACAAAGCGTTCTGTGACAACGGGAGAAACCGATCAGAAAACAGTAAGAATCATTTCCGGCTTAAAACCCGGAGAGACCATCATGACTGAAGGAGGAATTTATATGCTGGATGCAAAATAATGTAAAATGTACATAGTAAAGAGAGTGAAATGCCTGGTATTATTTAAAGTCAATACTTAGTACATCCTACTTTTTACTTTGTACACAAATCAAGAACTATGAAGAAATTATTAACAATCTCTATACAGAAGAGATGGCTCATGCTTGCTCTCTTTCTTTTACTGGGATTCTTCGGATATTATTCCTGGACCAGACTATCCATAGAAGCTTATCCTGACATTGCTGATGTAACCTCACAGGTGGTAACACAGGTCCCAGGACTGGCTGCTGAAGAAGTGGAACAGCAAATCACCATTCCTTTGGAGAGATCTCTGAACGGACTTCCGGGAATGCATGTGATGCGAAGCAAAAGTACCTTCGGACTGTCCATTATTACAATGGTTTTCGATGATGGGATAGACGATTACTGGGCAAGACAGCGAATTCAGGAAAGACTGACGGATGTGGAACTTCCTTACGGTGCACAACCCGGATTAGATCCTCTTACCTCTCCCATTGGCGAAGTCTATCGTTATATTATCGAAAGTAACAACCACAGCCTCCGGGAACTTACAGATTTACAAAAATTTGTGATTATTCCACGAATCAAACAGGTTTCGGGAATTGCTGATGTTACCAATTTCGGGGGAATTACAACGCAGTTTCAGATCGAGCTGGATCCGCATAAACTTGAACAATATGGACTTTCCCTGTCAGAAGTTACAGAAACGATCTCCAAAAACAATGTGAGTGCCGGAGGGAGTATGCTTCCCCGCGGAAACCTCGCTTATGTCATCCGCGGAATAGGTTTGGTAAAAGACTTAAACGATCTTGGAAAAATTGTAGTCAAAACCCAAAATGGCGTTCCTGTTTTTTTGAATGACGTAGGAACATTGAAATACGGAAACCTGGAAAGAAAAGGAATTCTCGGCTACACAGACCGAAAACGTAATTATTCTGAAAGTGTAGAAGGAATTGTACTTTTATTAAGAGGACAAAATCCTTCACAAGTGCTGGAAGGAGTTCATGAAGCTATAGAAGAGCTGAATAACGAAACGCTTCCTACCGGAGTAAAAATCCATCCTTTTCTGGACAGAACAGACCTTGTAAAAACAACTCTCACTACAATTTCTCATACCCTTACCGAAGGAATTGTATTGGTTATTATTGTACTGATTGTATTTCTTGGAAGCTGGCGGGGAGCATTATTAGTGGCTATTACCATTCCGCTTTCATTGTTATTTGCTTTTATATTAATGCATTTTACGAATATTCCGGCCAACCTTCTTTCATTGGGAGCCATTGATTTTGGAATCATTGTAGACGGAGCCATCGTCATGCTGGAAACCATTCTGAAGAAAAGAGAAGAAAATTCGGAAGAAGCACTGGAAGAAAAAACGATCACCCAGAGAGTGATTGAAGTGGCAAAGCCTATTTTCTTTTCAACCATTATCATTATTACCGCTTATCTGCCATTGTTTGCTTTTGAAAGAGTAGAGAAAAAATTATTTACCCCCATGGCTTTTACTGTAGGATACGCTCTATTGGGAGCACTCGCCGTAGCATTGCTTCTGATCCCTGGATTGGCTTATGTGATCTATCGCAAACCACAGAAGATCTATCACAATAAATGGCTTGAAAAACTAAGCACAGCCTATGGAAAGAGCATTGAAAAAATAATGCAGACACCTAAAAGAGTTATTATTCCTATTATGATTGTCTTAGTTTCTGCCGGGATTCTCTCTTATAATGTAGGAAAAGATTTCCTTCCCGAGCTGGATGAAGGTTCTATATGGCTTCAGGTACAGCTGCCACCGGGAATTTCTTTAGCCAAATCAAAAGAAATGAGTGATACACTGCGTGCCCGTACCTTGAAACATCCTGAAATTACTTATATGATGATACAGGCAGGACGGAACGATGACGGTACAGATCCATGGACAGCTTCCCACTTCGAAGTTTCTGTCGGAATAAAGCCTTACAGCGAATGGCCGGCAGGAAAAACAAAAGCAGACCTCATCAAAGAACTCGCTGCTGATTATAAAGATATGCCAGGATTCACCGTAGGTTTTTCACAGCCAATGATTGACGGGGTAATGGATAAAATCTCAGGAGCTCACAGTGAATTGGTAGTTAAGGTTTATGGAGAAGATTTTAAAGAGACAAGAAGAATTGCCGAAAATATATTGTCTACTTTAAACACAATTCCGGGTTCAGCAGACCTTGCCATTGATCAGGAGCCTCCATTACCTCAGCTGCAGATTATTGCAGACAGAGACAAAATCGCTCAGTATGGACTGAATGTAGCAGATGTAGCTGACCTTATTGAAGTGGCATTAGGAGGAAAAGCTATTTCCCAGATCTTTATCGGCAATAAAGTGTATGACATTTCATGCCGCTATACAGAAGACAGCCGAGACACTCCTGATAAAATCGGAAATCTGATGCTGACCTCAGCTTCCGGAGCGAAAATTCCTCTATCTCAGGTTGCAGAAGTAAAATTGAGTACCGGTGAAAGTACCATTACCAGAGAAATGAACAAACGCCATCTTACCGTAAAACTGAATTTAAGAGGTACTGATCTTTCTTCTTTCCTAAAAAATGCACAGGATAAAATTGAAAAAGACATCAAATACGATCATGAGAAGTATCAGATCAAATGGGGTGGACAGTTTGAAAATCAAAACAGGGCTTATTCAAGGTTAGCATTTATTGTTCCGCTGGCATTGGCAATTATGTTTCTGTTATTGTATGGTGCATTCGGAGATTTCAGACAGGCTTTGGTTCTGATGTCTATTGTTCCACTGGCTTTATTTGGTGGAATGCTGGCACTCAATATAAGAGGAATGTCTCTGAATGTGTCTTCTGCAGTAGGATTTATTGCGCTCTTCGGAGTTGCTATCCAGAACGGAGTCATTATGATTTCTCATATCAATGATCTGCGTAAAAAAGGATATGAGCTGAAACAGGCTGCCATCAAAGGTGCAAAAGACCGTTTCAGACCTGTTCTAATGACCGCAACGGTTGCCGTAATAGGATTATTCCCAGCATCATTGGCCACAGGAATCGGTTCGGATGTACAACGTCCACTGGCAACAGTAATTGTCTATGGACTGATGTTCTCTACTATTTTAACACTATTCGTGCTGCCGGCTATTTATTTTATGGCTGAATATCGCAACGAAAAACAAAATTTGGAATCAGATGAAAATTAAAGTTCATATTATCATATTATCTGTAGTATTATTGAATATAACAGGTATGAAGGCACAGGAAAAAGAACTTTTACAATTTGAAGAATACCTGAGCCTTGTCGGAAATAAAAATCTTGGGTACGCCTCTCAGAAATACAATGTAAGTATAGCTGAAGCTTCCATCCAGACTGCCAATATGTTTCCTGATCCTCAACTGGAAATGGAAACCACTAACAACGGAGTGCGTAAAGATATGGGGTATGTCTACGGTGCTTCCATCAGCTGGACGCTTGAGCTTGGCGGCAAAAGAAAAGCCAGGGTTAATCTCGCCAGAAACCAATCAGAGTTGAACAAAATACAATTACAGGATTTTTTCAGGAATCTCCGTGCAGATGCCAGTTTAGGATATATTGATGCTCTAAAATCCAAAGCTTTGCTTAAAGTACAGCAGGATTCTTATAAAAATATGCAGCAGTTGGCAAAATCCGACAGTATCCGCTACAAATTGGGGACTATATCATTAGTCACGTCCAAACAGAGTAAGTTGGAAGCGGCTTCTTTGCTTAATGAAGTATATCAGGCTGAAAGTACAGAAGAACAGTCTCTCACCAGTTTATCAGTATTTCTTGGAGACAGTAAAATAACAGGAAGAGATGTTGCAGGAGATTTCAATGCCTTCAACAGGGATTTCAGTATTGATGATCTGATTCTTCAGGCATTGAACGAGAGAGCAGATTTACTGGCAGCCAAACAAAATACAGAAGTTGCCAAAAGTCAGATCAATTTGGAAAAAGCCAATCGTATGATAGATTTAGGTATCAGCGCCGGAGCAGAACGGCATACAGAAGCCACCAATGAAATCGCCCCTTCCCCAACCGTAAATGCTGTAAAAATGGGTATTAGTATTCCTCTGAAATTTTCCAACAGAAGAAATGCAGGATTAAAAATAGCAGAAATGGTGCATTCCCAGGCTAAGGTTGAATACAAACAGATTGAACAAGGCATAAAGGCGGAAGTAATGCAGGCTTATCAGCAATATACAGCGACACAAAAACAACTCAGACAATTCCATAATGGAATGCTGTCAGAAGCACAAAGCATTCTGGAAGGGATTACATACAGCTATAAAAGAGGTGAAAGCTCTATCCTTGAAGTTTTGAATGCCCAGAGAACTTATAACAATGTAAGAAAAGATTACTATCAGGCTCTTGCAGATAATGCAGTTGCTTTAATTGAGCTTGAAAGGAAAGCAGGGATCTGGGATATTCATTTTTAGTTGGAAGAGGGAAGCTGGGAGATGGAGGTTTCTGGAAGTTGAAGAGTAAATATATGACCATTTTATTAACCTTTTTTAATATTAAATACCCATCAAATTATTCATTTTTAGCTGGAAGAGGGAAGTTGGGAGATGGAGGTTTCTGGAAGTCGAAGAGTAAATATATGATCATTTTATTAACCTTTTTAATATTAAATACCTATCAAATTATTCATTTTTAGCTGTAACAAGGAAGCTGAGAGATGGAGGTTTCTGGAAGTTGAAGAGTAAATATATGACCATTTTATTAACCTTTTTAATATTAAATACTATCAAATTATTCATTTTTAGCTGTAACAAGGAAGCTGGGAGATGGAGGTTTCTGGAAGTTGAAGAGTAAATATATGACCATTTTATTAACCTTTTTTAATATTAAATACCTATCAAATGACACCTAGTAATTCTAAAAACACAAATATTACTTCCTGCTTCAATTCTTCCAGCTCCCAGCATAAAAAAAGGCTCTGAAATCTATCTGATTTCAGAGCCTTTTTTTATTTCTTATACTGAGATTCGTAAATTCCGATCCAATCATCAGGAGTCATTTTCTGGCTCAGTTCAGCAATCAGTTCAAAAGGAATATCATCCACTTTTTTGAAACGGATACAGGATTTACCCATATCCAGTTTCTTTTTGGAATGTTTTGGATATTCCCCAACAAACCAGTCGAGAAGTTCAGGCTTTGAATAAAGTCCCATATGATAAAGTGCTATAAAATTCTTCTGGGAAGCAAGATTAATAAATGGCAGCGGTGTTCCGGGAGCACAGTGATATCCGGCAGGAAATGTTGCCAATGGAACCACCCAGCCTATCATTCCATAATTCGTAGCTTCTTCAAAACCTTTAGGAAGATTGTCATTCACTGTATCAAAAAGTTTTTTAAACGCTTCCTGTCTTTCTTCAGGAATTTTTGAGATATAATCTTCTATAGAAACTGACTGAATCTGCATTTTTTAATTTTTTCTAAAATACGATTATTTTATAAAATTATCCAAATTGAGGTTTACTTCCTGATATTTCAGATTATTATTTAGACAAATCATAAAAAAGGCAGCCACACGAATGCAACTGCCTACAGAAATTATTAACTCAAAAAATTTTTATTTTTTAATGGCTTTTACTGTTGATTTTGAACCATCTTTAAAGTTCATCGTCACTAAGTATAAACCAGTATTTAATTCACCTAACTGAAGTTCTGTAGTTGGATTGTCAATAGTTTTCACTACTCTTCCCGCTACATCTGTAACTGTTACAGATTTAACATTTTTGATATCAGCAACATGCAGAACATCTTTGAAAGGATTAGGATATACATTCACTTCTTTTTTCTTAACAGATGTTTCAGCAGTAGCTAAATTAGACTGTGTAAGAGAGAAGTCATCAAATCCCATATAGTATGGATCCGTTGTTGTATTCAAAGCTTTAATTCCAAATGAATAGTTACCAGTAGCCGTTGGGATATAGGTAACGGTAACTTTAGTATAATTAGCACTGTTACCTCCCCCTGCAGCTGTTTGATCAGCAGTAATAAATGTTGATAAGCTAGTTGCTCCGATCGCTGTTTGTCCGTTGTTTACCAATACTTCATTCTGCCAACCAGAATAGCCATCTCCTACCCAATAGAATGTAAAATCATACGAACTTCCTGCAGTTAGAGTAAATGTAGGTGTCCATAAATAAGCTGCATTGCTATATGGATAATAGATCGTCACATAATTTGGAGCAGATTTAGGATCATTATAAGCTTGCTGGGAAGCATTTGCTGATGTAAAGTTATAGGTAGATGAACTTCCTCCCGGAGTTTGTTTCCAACAGTTCGGAATGATTGCAGAACCTATAGTTGCCATTGCATCAAAATTTTCACTCCAAGGCAATGTAGTTATTGGAACACAAAGAGTTGTAAATGATGTAGAAGTACTCCAGATGCTCTTATCAGATGCGCTACAGCTAGATCTTACCCATGTATAATATGTTGTAGAGGGCTGCAGTCCGCTTAACGGTGCAGAAGCTGTTGTAGAAGTTGCAGAGTTTGTAGCGTTTAAAACAGTAGAAGCATCAGGTGCAGTATTGCTTGTGCTGTAATAAACTTCGTACCCGCCTGCAGGAACTGGAGATGGTTCCGTCCAACCGATCGTTGCTGTGTTCGATGCTACGTTTGATGACGTAACTGCTGTAGGCTCCAGACAAGAAGGGATATTCTGAACAGTAATATTATCAATATAAAGTCCACGGCCTGTACCTCCTAAACCATGCTTAAATGCTAACTGCAAATCAGATCCCGCAGGAATATTAACAGTATATTGTGTGTGTGTAGTCGTCAATGCAATAGGAGAACCAATGGGTGTAAAAGAAGCTGGATCTGCAGGGTTTGATAAAGTACCCACTAATAATGTATACCCATTTGATCCGGATCTTGCGTAAAATCTCACCCGTTTAGTACCATCTGAAATGTTTACAGTTGGAGGAGAAACTAACATTTGGCTGCCAGTAGTAGCAGTAGAGTTATATAAATAATAAGCATTAGGTGCTGAATAATTATTCGTTGTTGTTACATATCCATACCCTGCAAATGACGTACTTTCTAAATAGGCCCAACAGCTTGGTGCATTATTATTTGTACTAGATCCTACACTTGTAGTATCAAAGTTTTCTGTATATGGAACAGTGAAAGTAGAGCAGGCTGTTTTAAACGTACCGGCAAAAGACCATACACTTTGGCCTGTTGCAGTGCTGCAATTGCTTCTTACCCAATAATAATACGTTGTATTGGAATTAAGACCTCCAATAGTTGTACTTGTACCTGTTACTCCCGGATAAGTAGGTGTTACGGTACTTGCAGGTATTGTATTTGAAGTACTGTGATACACATCATAACTTACAGCATTGGTAGGAGTTGTCCATGAAACTAATGCAGAATTAGCCGTTATCCCTGAAACCGCCTGTAAGGTAGGAGGCGTACAATCTGAATAGCCATCTGCTGAAAAAGCAAAAATATTGGGTATCCCTGAGCCACTTACTTTGGTTACTGTTACACTTTGTACTAGTTTTGCCTGATTGGCTGCATCTATTGCCAGTTCAGCCTGATATAATCTTGGATTGGTTCCGCCCTCAGGAGAAGGAACATCGTCACCAGCAGCAGGAGTAGCTCCCGGCTTTTTAATCCTTCCTATTCCCTGAATGGCAAAATTAGATCCATTATACCAGTCTGCAAGACTAATACTTGAAAACGTCTGTGAACTGCCATCTGTAAAATTTACCACTACACTTACCGTAGAAGTACCACTTCCACTTACAGCAAGCATATACAGTTTGGTCGCTGCCTTTGGTGTTGTAAATGCCAAAGTTCCATTATCACTGGTTGCAGCCAGTCTCAAAGAATTGTTAGCATTCAAATCTGCTAACTGAAATTTCAATCCGGGAGTTGTTCCCACTACAGAATTAATAATTCCGTCAACAGGAATACCATACGTAATAGCAGCACTTGTGGATGTAAGCTGAAAATCTTTAGCTACAAAAGCGTAAGAAACTCCGTCTACGTCATTATTTGTAGTAATTGTTGAAGAACCTATCCCGTTGGCAATCACATCAGCTGTAAAGCCTGAAGAGACCGGCATAGTTTGATAATTCTGAGCCATTATTACACTAGCTGAAAAGAGAGCGATAGCAGGTACCACTCTAGAAAATAAATTTATTACCATTTTAATCACATTTGAGGCGAAATTTAGTAAAAATAACAATACAAAAAGATTTTTTTTAAATAAAAATCAAGATAAAACAAAAACAAGCAAAATATCAACATTTTAAATCATGAAAATTATTAGAATAAAAAAAATATTGACCCACTTCTAATTGATCCTTAATTTTATTATTGAGAAATTAAATCCTATTTTTGTCATACAAATTTTTTGAACAATGCCGAATATTTCAAACAGAGCACTGCATATGCCGCCATCGCCGGTAAGAAAACTGGTTCCCTTTGCATTACAAGCAAAACAGAAAGGAATAAAAGTATACCATCTTAATATCGGACAACCTGATATTGAAACTCCGGAAACAGCTTTAAATGCTTTAAAAAACATCGATTTAAAAGTATTGGAATATGCGCTTTCTGAAGGAAATATAGAATACAGAAAAGCCCTTACAGAATATTATCATTCATTAGGTTTTTCAGATCTTACCCCTGATAATTTCATTGTTACCAATGGAGGTTCTGAAGCCCTGAACTTTGCTATTTCTACTTTATGTGACGAAGGTGACGAGGTGATTATTCCTGAGCCTTACTATGCCAACTACAATGGTTTCACCAGCACATTTGATGTGAATGTAGTAGCCGTATCTTCTACTATTGATACTGGCTTTGCTTTGCCTCCTATTGAAGAATTCGAGAAAAAAATCACAGACAAAACAAGAGCAATCATCA
>JGI24741J21665_1000678_pt1 | contig 10260 bp, 3 predicted proteins | sample KBSCornC7_FD_21665 | JGI IMG/M metagenome (IMG submission 21665) | reverse complement strand
CACCCTAACGGCAGAAGACGAAACCGTTGGCATTGTCCGTGAATATGGTAATAGCGTAGATGCTATACGTGCCTTGCATACGGTGCTTTCAGGTTGTGACGTCGACTACAGGGACATCCTTCCGCGCAGAACCGCTTCGTTGTATGCAGATATTGTGGCATCCGATAAACCCCTGTTGTCCGAGGTGGCCCAGCAAATGGGGATCAGCCCGAGCGCCCTGGCAAAGTCCTGCGAGCGCATATTAAAAAAGCTAAGTCCTTGTATACCAGCCGGAGCTAAACTGCCGCCAATACTTTTGTCGCCTGTCAAAAGGCAGCGTCTGCACCGCCCCAGAGATATAGACGAAGAGCGCGATTTTATTGACGGTGCACTGATACTGCCTGCCCGGGAGCAACTGAAAGCCTCAAATCATAATATCTTAACCTTGGCACGCCGGCTGGCGCAGTCTGGCGTTGACATACGCGAGACTTTGCCGCCCGGAATGATACAGACATACGACATTATTGTTGAGCATCCGAAGGACACCAACCGGCAATTCAGTGAGCAGCGCGGTGTCGTTTTTACCAGTGTCAGCTATATGAAGCGCTATTTACTCGACAGATTATTCGAGATCTACAAGACATACCAGACGCTGCCAGCCTATGACGGCCAGCTCTCTACACCAAGCCAACAGTCGGAGCTTCTGTGGTATACAGACCTCGTTAGGACAACGCCGGCGTATGCAATTAACCACCGCTACGGCACCGCCCTTGACGCCTTGCGCACCGTGGCCAAGGTACTGAAAGATTATGATGTCGAACCAGGGCTGCTACTAACGCCATATCTTGCACGGTGGTATTCAGAGGCTAACGACAGCAACGAAAGTATTACAGAACTTGCCGAACGCTTTGCCTATGACCCCAGCATCGTTCATGACATCTGTAGTCGTATTATTTCTCATATTCATAAGCACCTCCCCGAAGATGCAGATCTGCCTCCCATCCTTAAGCCGCCGCAAAATGTCACGCATGAGATCGGTGAGCTGCTGGTTGGACGGCTGGTGGCTGGGTTTGCGAAGTACAAAGAACTGGACGCGGAAGTTCTGCAGCGCTTTGTTCGCGGAGATGCGACGATATCGCCAGCCTTGCTGGAAGTCTTAATGCCTGCCCTGGCAATACCTCCGGATCAGGCGGACGAACTCCGCCAACGATATAAAGACGAACACATCCAGGCCACCAAAATCACTTCAGCAAAAAAGCGCCGGTAAAATCCGACGCTTTTTTGCTGGGGTTACTGCAGTCACCGGGGTTATCGCAGCAACCTGCCTTTGGAGAGGCCGCGCTTAGGCAGCGGCAGCCACCTCTTGCTCTTCGGCTTCAGCCAAGTCGTCAAACTCGTTTTGGCTGCCGGCATAACCGGTACCTACAGGGATCTTGCGACCCAGGATGACGTTTTCCTTCAGACCGTACAGTTTGTCGATACGACCGCTGGTAGCAGCACCGATCAAGACACGGGTGGTGTCCTGGAAGGATGCGGCACTCAGGAAGGAGTCGGTACTCAAGGAAGCCTTGATCAGGCCAAGCAGCAACTGGGTGTACTTGGCGGGCTCTTTGCCATCGCGGGTTAACTGATCGTTCGCCTCAACAACAGCCAGCTTGCTGACGGTGTCACCTGTTACAAACTCAGAGTCACCGGCGTCTTCAATTTGGACGCGGCTGAACATCTGACGAACGATGATTTCCAGGTGCTTGTCAGCAATGTTCTGACCCTGGCCGGCGAAAATACGCAGGATTTCGTTCATGATGTAACGCTGGGTGGCTTCCACGCCTTGCAGACGCATCAGCTCTTGCAGGTTGATCGAACCGCTGGTTAGGCGCTGTCCGGCGATAACTTCGTCACCGTCTTTAACGCTCAGCTGCTTAAAGCCAGGGATTTCGTAGCGAACCACGCTTTGACCAGCAGGAGTGATGATAACTGCTTTATCAGTTACCTCTGCCTTACCGGCCATTGGAGCGACCAGTGGTTCAGAACCATCCTTGTGGCTGGCAACAACGTCGCCGATAGCAACATCAGTACCACTCTTAATCTTAGCCTGGCGCTCGCCCAGTTCGAAGGTAATGTTTTCCTTGTCGTGAGCGGTAACCTGGATGATGTAGTGGTCACCTTCTTCCCAAACGTTAGCCGTACCGGAAATGTCGGTGAGGTACGCCTGACCCTTAGGCTGGCGAACTTCGAACAGCTCTTCCACACGGGACAGACCCTGGGCAGTGTCGTCAGCCAGAACGGCACCGGAACGGTGCTTGGAGTCCAGAGACAGCTGCGTACCAGGCTCACCGATAGACTGGGCGGCGATAACACCTATGGGGTGATGGCCAACAACCACGTTGCCGGTAGCCGGATCAACACCATAGGACTTCTGAGGCACACCGTGTACCGAAGTAGCACTGAGGACACTCATGATCTTAACGCTTTCGACTTTGGTGTCGGCAGCCAGCGCTTCGGCGGCTTGCTTGGTAAATACTTCACCACGTTTGATGTGACCAGGTACGTCCTGAGCTGAGTAGCGGCCTTCCAGGCGGGTGGCGTAGTCGACACCGATGGTTTCAGCATCGCTGCGCAGCATTTCGAAGCCTGGGTCAAGCTCTTCAGAGTCGTCACCTTCGATAGTAAAGACGTCTTGGGCGACGTCGACCAGGCGACGGGTCAGGTAGCCGGCGTCGGCGGTCTTCAGGGCGATGTCGATCAGGGCCTTACGGGTACCGCGGGTACCGGTAAAGTATTCCAGCGGGTTAAGACCGGCAATATAGCCAGACTTAATTGGCAGCTCAATAGCGCGGCCGGAAGCGTCGGAGAATACACCGAGCATACCAACCGACATCTTCATCTGGGAGATGTTACCACGGGCACCAGAGGTGATGGCGATAGCCATGGAGGACTCTTGTCCAACCATCTGCTTAGCCAGCATTTCCTGAACGCGGCCATCAATCTTGGTCCAGTTCTCAACGGTCAAGCGGTAACGTTCTTCTTCGGTAATGAAGCCTTCGTCGAACTGGTCGGAGATGGCAGCAGCCCGCTCTTCACCTTCGGCTATAGCGTCATCCATACCGTCAATAGCGCCAAAGTCACCCATACCCATGGAGATACCGGATTGTGTGGCGTATTTGAAGCCAACGTCTTTAAGTTCGTCGGCGATTTCAGCAGTTTTGGCCTGACCATACTTTTGGTACACGGCGGCCATGACCTGCTGTAATTTCTTTTTGGTCATAGGTTCGTCTTGGAACTTGAAGTCTTCAGGGAAGGTTTCGTTGAACAGCAGACGACCAAGGGTAGTTTCACGGACTTCACCGCGGAAGGGTACGCGGATGCGGCTTTGCAGCAGGATCCGGCCTTCGTCAAGCGCCATGATGGCCTCGTCGATACCGGAAACGGCCATAACTTCCTGATTGATGCTTGGGCGATCGTAGGTCAGGTAGTAGCAGCCCAGCACCATGTCCTGCTCGATGTGCAGGATTGGGGTACCGTCGGCTGGCTTCAGCAAGTTCATGTTGGCAGCAATGATGTTTTTAGCTTCCGCTTGAGCCTCGTCAGACAAGGGTAAGTGAACAGCCATCTGGTCACCATCGAAGTCGGCGTTGAAACCTTTACATACCAATGGGTGCAGCTGGATGGCACGACCTTCAATCAAGATAGGCTGGAAAGCCTGGATTGAGAGGCGGTGCAGCGATGGAGCACGGTTTAGCAACACGTACTTACCACGGATAACTTCGTCGAGAGCATCCCAAACGGCGGTTTCACCGGTTTCAATCATGCGGGTTGCGCTGCGAATGTTGTGGGCCTGTTCGCGGGCGATCAGCTCACCGATAACAAACGGCTTAAACAGCTCCAGGGCCATCATCTTTGGCAGACCACACTGGTGAATCTTCAGTTCCGGGCCAGCCACAATGACTGAACGGCCGGAGTAGTCAACGCGCTTACCAAGCAGGTTCTGACGGAAGCGACCCTGCTTACCCTTCAGCATGTCGCTAAGGGACTTCAGGCGGCGGCGCTGGCCAGTAGCGGCAACGGCACGGCCACTGCGGGCGCTGTTGTTGTCCACTAAAGCGTCAACTGCTTCCTGCAGCATGCGCTGTTCGTTACGGCGAATAACTTCCGGAGCGTTAAGTTCCATCAGCTTCTTCAAACGGTTGTTACGGTTGATGACACGACGGTATAAGTCGTTCAAATCGGATGTCGCAAAACGTCCACCGGTTAGCTGCACCATTGGGCGCAGGTCCGGAGGGATGACCGGCAGTACACTGACACACATAGAGCCAGGCTTAATACCGGCGCGCTCCATGCTTTCCAGCAGGCGCAGGCGCTTCATGAGCTTCTTCTTGCGCTGACCCTTAGCATCTTCGGCTTCGGTGGTCAGTTCGGTGATCAGCTCGCCGAGGTCAATCTCGTCAAGCAGGTCCTTAAGGGCTGCACCACCCATACCAACCTCGATAAGGTCGCGTAGGTTGTCAGGCAGGTTGCGGTAGTCGATTTCACTGATAAGACTGCGCTTAACCAGAGAATCAACTTGCGCCTTGAAGGTTTCGAATTCCTTGTCGACATCGGCCAGTTCTTTGGTCTGGGCCTCTGCCAGTGCCTTGAGGTTGGCGTCCTCAGCTTCAGCTTCCTTCTCGTAGCGGAGCTTGATAGCCTCTTTGGCAGCAGCGAATTCGGCTTCTTTGTCTTGGCGGATCTGGTCGCGCTTGGCAACGTCCACCTTCTTGATGATGTAGCTGGCAAAGTAAGCCACGCGCTCCAGGTTCTTAACGGTGACACCGAGTAAGAGTCCGATAGCACTTGGGGTACCGCGCAGGAACCAGATGTGCGCCACAGGAACAGCCAGGCTGATGTGACCCATGCGCTCACGGCGGACGATGCTCTTGGTAACCAGTTCGCCATTCTTGTCAACGGCTGCTTCGCGTGAGCGAACACCCTTGTACTTGGCATCATGTGGGTTAATGTCTTTGACGGGGCCAAAGATACGCTCACAGAACAAACCATCACGTTCCGGCTTTTGGGTCCGGTAGTTGATAGTTTCTGGCTTGGTCACTTCACCGTGGCTCCAATCCAGGATATCTGCAGCGCTGGCTACTGCTAGGCGCACCGCGTCAAAGTCAGCAATATTTGTGCCGGATGTATATCGACGCATATTACGCTACCTCCTTAGTTTCTTGTTCATCTTGATTATCATCAGCATCATCGGTGTTGTCAGAGTCATCGCTAAAGTCGGTTACGGCCAGGGGGTCGGTCTCGTCAACCAACGCACCGCTTACTTCAACTTCGTCTTCTGCGTTTTCCATGACCATAAATTCGTCCACGGCGCCATCTTCGGTTACGTCAATTTCGGAAACCAGAGGGGCGGGCACGTCAACTTCAGCCTGGTGTTCGCCTTCGTCGCGGATGTTAATGGCCAGGACGCTTTCGGCGTCAACGACCTTACCGGAGTTAACCAGATCGACTTTAAGCCCCAGGCCCTGCAGTTCTTTAACAAGCACGTTAAAGGATTCCGGAACTTTTGGACCAACGATTTCGGTCTTCTTAATGATGGCTTCGTAGGCCTTGGAGCGACCATAGACGTCGTCTGACTTGATCGTCAGCATTTCCTGTAGTGTGCTGGCGGCACCGTAAGCTTCAAGGGCCCAAACCTCCATTTCACCAAAGCGCTGACCACCGTTTTGCGCCTTACCACCAAGTGGCTGCTGGGTAACCATAGTGTATGGACCAGTCGAGCGGGCGTGGATCTTGTCGGCAACCATGTGGTTCAGCTTGATCATGTACATGCTACCGGTAGTGGTGCGTTCTTTAAAGGCTTCACCAGTACGGCCGTCAAACAGCTGTTGCTTACCGTCGGTTGGCAAACCAGCCTCGCCAAGCAGCTCTTGGATCTTGTTGGATGGCACACCATTAAATGATGGGCTGGCAACTTTAAAGCCGAGTGAACGGGCAGCCATACCCAAGTGGGTTTCAAACAGCTGGCCAATGTTCATACGGGAAGGCACACCCAGTGGGTTCAGGATGATGTCTACCGGAGTACCATCTTCCATGAACGGCATGTCTTCAACAGGCAGGATACGGGCGATAACACCCTTGTTACCGTGGCGACCACCAAGTTTGTCACCAACAGCGATCTTGCGCATTTGGGCAACGAACACCTGGATCTGCATCAGTACGCCGGCTTTAAGTTCGTGGCCGTTCTCACGGCTGAAGACTTTAACGCCAACGACCTTACCGTGCTTACCGTTGCTCATACGCTGAGAGGTGTCACGGACTTCCTTGGCTTTTTCACCGAAGATAGCGCGCAGCAGGCGTTCTTCACTGGAAAGTTCCTGCTCGCCCTTAGGGGTAATCTTACCAACCAGGATGTCGCCGGGGTGCACTTCGGCACCGATACGGACGATACCGTCGTCGTCCAAATGACGCAAAGCGTCTTCAGAAACGTTTGGAATGTCGCGGGTAACAATTTCCGGACCTAGTTTGGTTTCGCGGACTTCAATCATGAAGTCAACAATGTGGATAGAGGTCAGCGTGTCATCTTCGACCAGCTTGCGGCTGATGATGATAGCATCTTCAAAGTTGTAACCATTCCAAGGCATGAAGGCTACGATCAGGTCCTTACCCAGGGCCAATTCGCCGTTTTGGATAGACATACCTTCGATCAGGACGTCATCTTTCTTAACTTTATCACCGGTGGATACGACAACTTTTTGGTTGATCGAAGTACCTTCGTTAGAACGGATAAAGTGCTGGGGTTCGTAGTCTACCGTACCCTCTTTGTATTTAACGGTTACCTTGTCACCGGTAGCGGCCACAACTTCACCATCAGCTTCGGCCAGGATCATCTGACCGGTGTTGCGGGCGGCAGCACTTTCCAAACCGGTACCAACAATTGGCGCCTGAGGCTGGATAAGCGGTACAGCCTGACGCTGCTGGTTACTACCCATCAGCGAGCGGTACACATAGTTCTTTTCGATGAAAGGAATCAGACCGGCAGAAGAACCGATAATCTGGTTGCGGGCAGCATCAACATGGGTGATTTCCTTGGCATCAACTTCGGCAGACTTCAGGTTGGCACGGGCCGAAACACGTTCCTGTACGAATTTATTGTTCTTGTCCAGCTCGATACCGGCGCCGGCAATAACGGCAACTTCTTCGGCAGCGGCGTCAAGGTATTCAACTTGGTCGGTTACCTTGCCATCAACAACCTTGCGGTAAGGGGTCTCGATGAAGCCATACTCGTTAATACGGGCATAGTTGGCCAGGTTCAGCACCAAACCAATGTTGGCACCTTCGGGAGTTTCTACGGCACAGATACGGCCATAGTGCGTAGCGTGCGCGTCACGGACTTCAAAGCCGGCGCGTTCACGCGACAGACCACCAGGACCCATTGAGCTTAAGCGGCGCTTGTTAGCCAGCTCGGAAAGCGGGTTAATCTGGTCCATAAACTGTGACAGCTGAGAGCTGGCATAGAATTCACGGACGGCAGCCACGATTGGACGGGCATTAATCAGCTGACCAGGGGTAACTGATTCCAGCTCACTCATCGACATACGGTCTTTAGTGTTACGCTCCATGCGCAGCAGACCAACGCGGAATTGGCGCTGCACCAGCTCGCCAACGAGTTTTACGCGGCGGTTAGCCAATGAGTCGATGTCATCAGCCGGGTCTTGAGTGTTATTAAGACGGATTAATTCGGCGATAATAGCTACCAGGTCCTCAAGGCGCATCACACGATTTTCTACGGTGTTAGCAACGTCAAGGTTAAGGCGCTTGTTTATTTTGTAACGGCCGACGCGGCTGAAGTCGAAACGCTTGAAGTTGTAGAACATGTTTTCCAGCAAGCTCTTGGCGTTGTCAACGGTAGCCAGGTCACCGGGGCGCAAACGGCGGTATACCTCAATGAGGGCGTCGCTTTGACCCTTGGTCGGATCTTTTTCGATAGTTTGGTCGATATGGCTTACCTTACCAAGGTCAACGTGCTTGAATGCGTCCTTGATAGCGGTTTCGGTCATGCCCAAAGCCCGCAATAAGGTAGTGACGGCAATCTTACGCTTGCGGTCAATCTTTACGTACAACGCACCTGAGGCAGCGGTCTCAAACTCAAGCCAGGCACCACGGCCAGGAATGACTTTAGCGCCGTACAGGCTGGTAGCGCCGTGTGGATCGGCAGTAAAGAAAACACCAGCGGAACGAATCAGCTGGCTAATAACAACACGCTCGGCGCCGTTGATAACAAATGTACCGCGCTTGGTCATCCAGGGGTAGTCACCCAGGTAGATTTCCTGCTCTTTAACTTCACCGGTGACCTTGTTGGTCAGGACGACAGTGGCTTTCAGCGGAGCTTCGTAAGAAATGTTGTTCTCGCGAGCATCAGCTTCAGTCATCTTAGGATCTTCAAAGTGGTAGTCTTTGAAACTTAGTGATAGTTTAGTACCCGTGTAGTCGTCAATCGGACTAATTTCAGCTAGCAACTCGCCCAGGCCTTCCTCTACAAACCATTGGAATGATTTGTTTTGGTGGTCTACGAGATTGTCGAGCTGAATTGCGTCGTCTTGGCTGGTGAAATATACACGCTGACCATCGTCAGTTGTCTTGGTGCTTTTCGTCGCCATATATACAGCAATCCCCTTCTATGTGGTCTATTGTGCCGCTAAGTCAAATAGACACACGTATATCTTAATAAGGCTTATATATTTGAGTGTTTATCGCGCGAAGATCCTAAGCGGGCGTTTTTGGCACACAAAGCGATTTTTACATCAACTTCTGCACTACCCAGCTTACACTACTTCTTAAGATAGTATTGTGAGCCAGGAAGCATCAAATGTCAAGGGTTTACGACAGCTGGTGGTATTAGCAGGCGTTACTGATCTTACTTATCGGCCTCGTTGTCGGCTTTAGTGCCAACGGTAGCCGGATTAAAACTTAGCGGTTCACTGGTATAAACACGGTACTTCGGCTTTCTGAAGCGGGGTTGCTTTAGATCGAAGGTGGTATAGGCCGCAGTATGAGTGTGATGGGTTGTGAAGCCGCCCAGTACCAAGGCTCGGCGCATGAACAGCGGATATCTATCGTATTCCAAATCCGTAACTATGACAGGCTCGATGGTCCAAACCGGCGACGGCCGGCCATTACGGCGGCTGCCTTCCCGCAGGAATTTGTAGACTTCCCCCAAGCGGGCCGAAAGATCGGCCTCATCGTTGTAACCACGCGTAGGGTCCAGCCAGGCGCTTACGTAGTTCCCCAGTTCACGTCGCTGCGGCATGGTGTAATTGTAAGCTGTCTTACGCCGCTGCAGATCAACCGTCCGGCGGGTGCCCATACCTAGCACTTCACCGGCTCTGCTTACCACATACGTGGCGTTCTGGTAAGGCACATCGGCCGGATTATCGCGGGCCATGTACTCTTCGCGCATACTGCGGCGGGCCATTGTCAGGCTGCGTATCGCACAGTCATCGCTGTTAAAATCCTCGGCGGCTGCCTGCATGTCGCGGGCGTTAAAGTGGATCTGCATGTCCGGGTTCGTGGTCATGTCACACAGGACCGGGGCAAGCTGCACCAACCGCGAATTATTGAAGGTGCTCAGCGGCGTATATTCAAGGGGGGCGTTGTAGTCGGGCATAATCAAACTACTCTATATAAGATGTAAGTTTTTGTCAAAGGGTTGGCCCCTATCGGCGCAGATAGGTGGCCATAACTATGCTATTGAGTGTGCTATGCGCTGCAATGCTGGCGGGTAAGCCGCGTTTGCGGGCGACGCCCCAGAAAACCGCGCCGCCGAGCGTTTGGGCCATAGGCAATGCGTGCATGTTGTACCCGCGCGAAGTATAGTTGTGAGCGTCGGCAAACAACAGCGTACTGGCAATGCCTCCGGCAATCTCGGCCGCGCTAAATGTTCGGGTGGAGGTGCCATGAGCCAATACATCAAGCGGTGATTCCCGGCGTTCAGGGCATTCCAGGACGTCAACGGCCAGTGATGCCAGCCCGCGGTAGGTTACTTCCTCGTATAAAGGACCGGTAACAACCGCATCAAAGATATACGAAATCGATGGCGTCCAGGCTTTTACGCAGTTTTGCGTATCTTCGTTGCTGGACGCACTACACTGCTCTTCCTTATAGTCTTCCTGGCCGGCGTTACCAACATCATAGTCGGTCAGTTTTTCGGTGCCAGCGGCTACAAGTCCCGCCGGTCCAAACAAAGCAGCACCAGCTAAAACCCCGGAGCCTAACGATCCCATCAGAAAGTTGCGGCGG
>JGI24741J21665_1000677_pt1 | contig 10260 bp, 13 predicted proteins | sample KBSCornC7_FD_21665 | JGI IMG/M metagenome (IMG submission 21665) | reverse complement strand
CAGGTCGCCGCTTGCCGCATCCTGCCCCAGCCAGGGGCGAATCTGCTCTGCCAGCGCGGCGGGCGGGACCGGACGGACGGCGCGGACGGTCGCGTTCTTGCGCAGTGCGGCGGCGATGCCCGCACTGAGGCGTTCGCGCTGTTCGGCATTGGCTTCCACGATCTGCACCGTCGCGCGGCCAGCGAGGTCGGCGCCCATCGCCTTCACCGCCGCGCCCAGGCCAAGACCGGCGGCCGCCGACAGCACCGTCAGGAACATCATGATGGCGATGATCCAGGGCATGGGGCCAGCCACCCGCCCCTCCGGCAGCAGCCGATGGCGCGCGGCGGCGGCGGCCCGANGATTGCCCAGAGTGCCGGTGGACGCCATCAGCCGGCCACCTGCGGCCGGGGCGGGTAACGCAGCGATCCGGTCGGGTCGGACAGGCGGCCCTTGTCCAGCTTCATCATCTGCGCGCTTCCCACCTGAGCGATGAGCGGCAGGTCGTGCGTGGCGACGACGATGGTGGTGCCGAGCCGGTTGAGCGCTTCGAACAGGGTCATGAGGCGGCGGGCCATGTCGGCGTCGACGTTGCCGGTCGGCTCATCCGCCACCAATATCTCCGGGCGGCCGATCACCGCGCGGGCGATGGCGACGCGCTGCTGCTCCCCGCCTGAGAGGGTGGCGGGGCGCGCCTGGCCGCGATCGCCCAGGCCCACCCAGTTCAGCATTTCGCTGACAGGCAGGTCGATCTCTCTCTCTTCCATGCCGGCGACGCGCAGCGGCAGGGCGATATTGTCGTATACGGACAGATGCGGGACCAGCCGGAAATCCTGGAACACCACGCCGATGCGGCGGCGGAACCCCGGCAGGCGCTTGCGGGGCAGTGTCACCACATCCTCGCCGAACAGGCGGATGACGCCACGGCTGGGCCGCTGGGCGAGGTAGAGGAGCTTCAGCAGCGATGTCTTGCCCGCGCCCGACGCGCCGGTCAGGAAGTAGAAACCGCCGCCGGCCAGGGAGAAGCTGACGTCGGACAGCGTCTCGCTATCCAGACCATAGCGCAGGCCGACATTTTCGAACTGGACAATGGCCGACATGCGTCAATTTCGGCGCCCGCGCGCTCCCTGCTTCCCCGAGCATATAGCCATGGCACAGTGGACGGGCGGCCGTAAAGCCCATCCGGAAGGCGAGCCAGCCTGTTCCCGCGAGTCGCGCACGATGGAGACGGCATGTTTGAAGCCGCTTGCCCTCGAATCCAACTCGTGCCTATGAAGCAACATGATCCTGGTGTGTCCCAATTGCGCCACGCGCTATATCGTGCCGGACAGCGCCGTCGGCCCGAACGGCCGCCAGGTTCGCTGCGCCGCCTGCAAGCATAGCTGGTTCCAGGAAGGCGCCGCGCTCGCTCCACGGGAAGAAGCGATGGCGACGGCAGGCGTAGCGGAAGCTGCGCCGCCTCCTCGTCCCGCACCACCTCCTCCGCCGCCCCCGCCAGCACCTCCTCCGCCACCTCCACCTGTCGAGGAAGCCGCAGTTCCAGCGGTCGAGGCCGTCGCAGCGGCCGAGGAGCCCGAGCCGCTCGCCGCCGCACCAGAGGAAACCAGGCCGGAGGAAGCCAGGCCGGATTACCGGTTTGACGATGTCTATGGCCGCGCCCAGGCGGAAGCGCATGACGACTGGGCCGAACCNGTGCCCGCCGCCACGAAGCCGCGGCGCAACCGGCTGAAGATCTGGACCTATGCGGCGATCGCCTTCTGCCTGGCCGTCGGCGCGGCGGGCGGCGCGCTGTGGTATTTCGGCACGCCTGGCTGGGCGGTCAATCTGGGCCTGGTGCCGGAGGAAGGCGATCCGGACCTGCTCTTCTATCTCTCCAAGCCCGCCGAGCGGCGCAAGCTGCCCACCGGAGAGGAATATTTCGCCTTTGGCGCCCGGATCGTGAACAGCGGCAAGCAGGTTCTGCCGGTGCCGCCCGTGCTGGTGCAATTGCGCGACCGGCAGAACCGGCTGGTGTTCAGTTGGACCACCAAGGCGGACCGGACCCGGCTGAAACCGGGCGAAGAAGCGTCGATCAACGAAAGCCGGATCGACATTCCGAAAAATGCCGAAAATCTGTCGCTGACTTTCGTCCAGTAACGGGCAGAAAAGCCGCTATCCAGGCACGGCTTGCTCCTGCCATGGTAGAAGCAAGCCGCGCATTATCGGGCCAAGTCGCCGTTCAGGGATAGCTCACCGTCTTCGGCCTTCCCTGCGGAATCGGGATGAATTCCTGATCGTCGCCGGGGATCAGCGGGAAGCGCATGGCTTCCCAATCCTCCCGCGCCTGCATCAGGCGATCGGTCGAGGATGCCACGAAATTCCACCAGACATGGCGCGGCGTCCGGAACGCCTCGCCGCCGCACAGCACCACCCGGCCGCCGTCGACGCTCATCAACGTCGCGCGGATGCCAGGCCGCAGGACGTAGAGCATCTGCGGCTGGAGCATGACTCCGTCCAGCGCCGCGTCGCCGCCCGAAACATAGATGGCCCGCTCCTCCGCAGCGGCGTCGATCGGGACCGAACCGCCAGGAGAGAGCTGGATATCGGCATAGATGGTGCTGGCATAGGTGGTCACGGGCGAGGTGGCGCCCCACAGGCTGCCCATGATCACGCGCGCCCGCGCCCCGGCGCCATCGATGACGGGCAGGCCGCCTTCGCCGACATGTTCGAAGGCCGGGTCCATTTCCTCATAACGGTCGGGAAGCGCCAGCCAGGTCTGGATGGCGGACAGTTTCGACAGCTTCGCGCGATCCTCGTCCGGCGACCGCTCGCTGTGGACGATGCCCTTGCCCGCCGTCATCAGGTTGACCGCGCCCGGCTCGATCAGCTGCTCCGTGCCCAGGGAATCGCGATGGAGGAAGCTGCCCTCATACATGTAGGTGACGGTGGCCAGGTTGATGTGCGGGTGCGGGCGAACATCCACGCCCTGTCCCGCCTCTATCCGGGCCGGTCCGGCCTGGTCGAAGAAGATGAAGGGGCCGACCATGGTGCGATCCTTGACCGGTAGAGAGCGATGGACGCGGAAATCGCCCAGATTATGGGTGGTGGGCGTGATCGTCTGTATGATCGGATCGGTCGGGATCATGCTGCGTCCAGTTCGGGATAATGGCGGAAGATATCTTCATTGGTGAACGGCAGGCGCCGTTCGCTCGCCAGATAGTCCTGCAATTCGGGCAGCGCCGCAACCCGGTCATGCAGATCGGCAAGGCGCGGAAAGGACGGCATCAGCGTCGCCATGCGCAACGGAAAGGCATGGCGCAGCCCGGCGACCAGATGGAACAGCGACAGATCGGCATAGCTCCAGCGCCGGGCAGCCAGCCAGTCACCGGGCTCGGCGCTCAGCGCATGTTCGAAATAGGTGAGGAATTTGGGGATGCGGCTGGCGCGAAAGCCATGGGCGGCGCGAAGCGCTTCGGCCTTCTGTTCCTCATAATAGAGGCCGGGGCCGAGCGGATGGTGCACGTCATGCGCCTCCGCCACCATGTCCATGACGGTAAGCTGCACCTGCGCCAGCCAATAGCGGGGCCTGAGACCTTCGGGGCCGCATTCATGCCGCTCGGCCAGGTAAAAGAGGATGTTGGCGGTTTGCGCCACGGTGCGGCCATCCGCGACCAGATAGGGCGGGGCGAAGGCCGGACCGGCGTCATGGCGTTCCATATCGGCCATCATCGCGCCGTCCCCATCGATGCGGGCGCAGTCGCGATAGGCAATGCCGCACGCCTCCAGCGTCAGCCGCACGAACTCGCCGCGGCCGGCTATGGTGGACCAGTACCAGAAATCATAGGCCATACGTCGCACCTCCAGCCCCTTGCTCTCACGAAATGCCGGCGGTCAGAGGTTCATCCGGCCGGAAATCGCTTTGGGAACGGCGGCACAACGCGCGAGAGGCGCCATGGTGTCATTCGCCCGGCGCGCGCGCCTTGATCGCCAGGGCATGAACCTTTTCGCGCAGCAGATCGGCCAGCGCGGCATTGACCAGCCGCTGGCGAGCCACGCGGTTCTGGCCAGTGAAGCGGTCGGAAACGATCTCCACGGTGAAGTGGCTTTCCCCCGATCCATCATGCCCGGCGTGCCCGCGATGCTTCTCGCTGTCGTCGATCACGGCGAGCCGTTCGGGATTGAGGGCGGCCTGCAGCCGGGCTTCGATTTCGGTGGCCACTGGTCCTTGCGGCGTGGAGGGGTCTTTCAGAATCTCGGTCATCGCCCCTATATAGGCCCTTTGCTCCCCGTTGCATCAGGACAATCTTGGCTGGCGATTCCTTCTCGACCCGACGTTTCAACCGCTTCCACGGCCGCGTGGAAAGCGACCGCCCCTGCGCGGCGCCCGGCTGCGAGGAACCGGGGGAATTTCGCGCGCCCCCCGTGGAGGGAGGCCCGTCGAACCAGGAAGGCCCGCGCTGGCGCTGGCTGTGCCTCGACCATGTGCGGGAATTCAACCAGGGCTATAATTTCTTCACCGGCATGAGCCCGGAGGAGATCGCCGCCGCCCAGCGCCCCTATGCGGGATGGGAAAGGGAAACCCGGGCCTTTTCCTCCAACGCTGCCAGCCCGCCGCCCCGATGGTCGGACTTCCAGGATCCGCTGGACGCCATCGGCGCCAAGTTCAGGGAGCGGGTGGCGAAGGCCCGGGCCGACAGCCAGATGCGGCAGGACGGCAAGTTCCTGTCGCGGGACGACCGCAAGGCGCTGGAGGTGATGGGGCTGCCCATCGATGCCGACCGCAGGGCGCTGCGGCAGCGCTATACCGAATTGCTGCGGCGCTTTCATCCCGACCATAATGGCGGCGACCGCAGCCATGAGGCATCGCTGCAGGGGGTGATCGAGGCCTATCAGCTCCTGCGCAAGGCGGAGGCCTTTGCCTGAGCCGCGTCGCACAGCCCATCGTCCCCTCCCCCCGCCGGCGCTGGTCGGGCAGGGGGCCAATTTGGCCGAATGGGCTGCTTGATCCCGGCCTGCTAAAGCCCCACTCTATCGACATGCCCGTCCCCTATGGCTAGGGCAGTGCCGACCAGACCGTTCAAAGAGATTAGAAGATGACCGACATCCCGAACGTCCAACCCGATACCCGCGCCGAAACGCTGTTGGCATCGCCCGACCGCGAAGTGGATGCGCGCGAAGTGTTCGGCATCGATGTCGACATGAAGATACCCGCCTTTTCGGAAGCCGATGAGCGGGTGCCCGATCTCGACCCCGCCTATGTGTTCGATCCGGATACCACGCTCGCGATCCTGGCCGGCTTTGCCTATAACCGTCGCGTGATGGTGCAGGGCTATCACGGCACCGGCAAGTCCAGCCATATCGAGCAGGTCGCGGCGCGGCTGCGCTGGCCGTGCATCCGCATCAATCTGGACGCGCATATCAGCCGCATCGACCTGGTCGGGCGCGACGCCATCGTCCTGAAGGAAGGGCAGCAGGTCACCGAATTTCGCGAAGGGCTGCTCCCCTGGGCCCTGCAACGGCCGGTCGCGCTGGTGTTCGACGAATATGACGCCGGCCGTCCGGACGTGATGTTCGTGATCCAGCGCGTGCTGGAAACCGACGGCAAGATGACGCTGCTCGACCAGAATCGCGTCATCCGGCCCAATCCCTGGTTCCGCCTGTTCGCGACCGCCAACACGGTGGGCCTGGGCGACACGACCGGCCTTTATCACGGCACGCAGCAGATCAACCAGGGCCAGATGGACCGTTGGAACCTGGTCGTGGCGCTCAACTACCTGCCCGCCGCGACCGAGGCGCAGGTGGTGCTGGCCAAGTCCGGCGAATATGACCATGAGGGCGGCCGCAAGGAAGTCGAGAACATGATCAAGGTGGCGGAGCTGACCCGCCAGGGCTTCATCAACGGCGACATCTCGACCGTCATGTCGCCGCGCACTGTGATAAGCTGGGCGCAGAACGCCCTGATCTTCAAGAATATCGGCTTCGCCTTCCGCCTGTCCTTCCTCAACAAATGCGATGAGGCGGAGCGGCCGCTGGTGGCCGAATATTATCAGCGCGTCTTCGGCAAGGACCTGCCCGAAAGCGTCGCCCACCGGGCGGCCTGAGCGCGCAGGGAGGAACGAGCCATGATCGTCGTCGAACGGATCGATCCATCGGGCGGCACCGCCCACCGGATCAGCATCCGCGGCCATGAGCTGATCGCGGACATGTCGGCGCCCGACGGCCATGACGCCGGACCCGACCCGCATGACCTGTATGATTCGGCGCTGGGCGCCTGCAAGGCGATGACCATGCTCTGGTATGCGCAACGCAACGGCATTCCGGTGGAGGACATCCACGTCGGCGTGGTGCGCGACGCAAGCCGGGAACGGGAGGGCGTCTACAGGCTGACCACACGCATCGCCCTGTCCGGTCCGCTCACCGCCGACCAGCATGACAGGCTGATCGCCGTGGCCGCGAAATGCCCTTTGCACAAGCTGATGAGCGAGGTGGAGACTGAGATCGAGACCATCGCGGTGCCCTATGTCGGAGAGGGCGAGCGGCCATGACCGGCGCCGCCTGTACGAACGCGCTCCGTGCCCCGCGGGATGAAGGGCGTCGCTGCCTGAACGGTTGCCTTCACCCTGTGCCGGGCGGGATGCTGCTGGACACATGACCGACCGTTCGCTCCTCGACGCCTTCAAGGATGTGCTGTCCGGCGCAGCGCGATCGATTGCGCGCGACGCGGAGGTGGAGGTCAGCTTCACCGCCGACACGCCGCATATGGCGGGCAAGGCGATCAAGGTGCCGACGCCTGGACGCAACCTTCCCGCTGATCAGGTGGCGCTGGCGCGGGGCTTTGCCGACGCCAATGCGCTGCGGCTGCGGCATCACAATGCCCGGATCCACAACGCGGCCGCGCCCGCCGACGCGACCGCGCGGGCCGTCTATGATGCGGTGGAGCAGGCGCGGGTCGAGGCGATCGGTTCGCGGGCGATGGAAGGGGTTCGGGCGAACCTGAACCATGCGCTGGACCTGCGCCTGAAATCCGACCCGATCCGGCGGGCGCGTTCGTCCGAGGAAGTGCCCCTGTCGACGGCGCTGGCGCTCAAGGTGCGCGAACGGCTGACCGGGCAGGCCACGCCCAGGGACGTGCAGGCGGGCCTGGCGATGATCGACCAGTGGATCGAGGAAAAGGCGGGCGCTGATCTCGACGCTTTGGCCATGGCCATTGACGACCAGCGCGCCTTCCAGAAGCTGACCGCCGCCATGCTGGAGCATCTCGCGCTTGTCGACGAAGACATGCCGCCCGAGACTGATGATTCCGAGACGCCGGACGAGGGCGAGGACGAGGAGCAGCAACAGGACGAGAGCGACAGCGGCGAGGACGAGGCCGGCGACAGCGACGCCTTTGCCGAGACGCGCGCCGAGGATCAGGGCGGGGAAAGCCAGAACGGCGAAACCGAATATAGCGATCAGTTCGATCCCGGCAGCGAGGATGGCGCGGAGGATATGGGCGAGGACGGCATGATGCCTGTTCGCCCGAACCGGCCGATGGGCGACCTGCCCGCCGGGCTTCGACTACAAGGCTTATACACTGCTGCATGACGAGGTGGTGACCGCCACCGACCTGTGTGACGAGGATGAATTGCTGCGCCTGCGCGGCTTCCTGGACCAGCAGCTCGTCAGCCTGCAGGGCGCGGTGACGAAACTGGCCAATCGGCTGCAGCGGCGGCTGATGGCGCAGCAGTCGCGGAGCTGGGACTTCGACCAGGAAGAGGGGCTGCTCGACGCGGCGCGGCTGGCGCGGATCGTGATCGATCCGACACGATCGCTGTCCTACAAGATCGAGCGGGATATCGAGTTCCGCGATACCGTCGTCACGCTGCTGATCGACAATTCCGGGTCCATGCGCGGCCGGCCGATTTCCATCGCGGCGATCAGCGCCGATATCATGGCGCGCACGCTGGAACGCTGCGGCGTGAAGACGGAGATACTGGGCTTCACCACCCGCGCCTGGAAGGGCGGGCAGAGCCGGGAGGACTGGCTGGCGGCCGGGCGTCCCCCGATGCCGGGGCGTTTGAACGACCTGCGCCACATCATCTACAAGAAGGCGGACGAACCCTGGCGCCGGGCGCGCAAGAATCTCGGCCTGATGATGCGGGAGGGGTTGCTCAAGGAGAATATCGACGGCGAGGCGCTGCTCTGGGCGCATGGCCGGCTGCTGGCGCGGAACGAGGAACGCCGCATATTGATGGTGATCTCCGACGGCGCGCCTGTCGATGATTCCACCCTGTCGGTGAACAGCGGCACCTATCTGGAACGCCATTTGCGGCAGGTGATCGAATGGATCGAGAACCGCTCGCCCGTTCAGCTCGTGGCGATCGGCATCGGCCATGACGTGACCCGCTATTATCGCCGCGCAGTGACCATCATGGATGCCGAACAGCTTGGCGGCACCATGGTGGAACAGCTCGCGGCGCTGTTCGACGATTAGAAGCCCTGCTTGTCCGGGCTTTGGCGCTGTCGCAACCCGGACCTTCCCCTTGAAAAGAAGAGCGCCGGTTTCGACCTCGTCATGGCGCGGACAGGCGTTTTGACAGGAGAGTGCAATGAGTGTCGCCTTTCGTCGCGAGAGTGACGAGGAGCATCTGGAGCCCACGTTCGAACTTCCGCTGCCGCCCGGTCCCAATTGGGTGACGGCGCGCGGCCTGCGGCTGACGCGGGAGAAGGTGGAAGCGCTGGAGGCGGTGGAAATGGATGGCATGGCCGAAGACGAGGCCAAGAAGCTGAAGCGCGAGTTGCGATACTGGCGGACCCGGCTTGCCACCGCGGAGGTGCGGCCGATCCCGGACGGGGAGGCGGTCGCCTTCGGCAGCCGCGTGACCTACAGCTTGAACGGCAAGGAAAGGCAGATCTGCATCGTCGGCGATGATGAGGCGGATCCTGCCGAAGGGCGCATCGCCTTTTCCGCGCCGCTCGCCCGCGCGATGATGGACGCGGAGGGTGGCGAGAGCGTGGATTTCGGTGGAAGGGCCGCTGCGCTCACCATCGTGGCGATCGAGCCGATCATCGAGGATTGATCCCAACGAAAAAGCCCTCCAGTTGCGGCTGGAGGGCTTTGTTCCATCAGGCGTTGCGGCCGGCCTCGAACAGGAACCAGGCGCGTTCCTCCGCCTCGTCCGTCCAATCGTCGATAATGCCTTCCGTCGCATTGTCGCCCGCTTCCGTGGCTGCGGCCTTGGCGGCGCGCAGGGCCTCCACCAGCTTCAGATTGTCCTCCCGCAGCTCGTTCAGCATGTCGCCGGGGCTGACATAATCGGCGTCATTGTCGGCAAGGGACTGGTGACGCGAAATGTCGCCGATGGAACGCAGCGTCGTGTTCCCGGTCTTGCGCACGCGTTCGGCGATCAGATCGGTGGTGGCCAGGATCTGCGTCGCCTGCTCGTCGAACATCAGGTGATAGTCGCGGAAATGGGGACCGGACACGTGCCAGTGGAAATTCTTGGTCTTGAAATACAGCGCATAGCTGTCCGCGAGCACGCCGTTCAGCGCCTCTGCGACCGTTTTCGTGGCATTGCTGCGCAAATCTGTCGGAGTCTTGAGATCGGGGGCTGTCATGCTTGGCTCCTGCTAAAGGACTTGGTTTCGGACATATAATGATCTGTGCCCGATATGGTGCCATGACAAAACAGGGAACTCCGCCAAAAAAGCCGTTCAGTCTGATGCATTCCGTCGATCAGGCGAGGTGCAGAGCCGACACCGCCGCCGCCATCCCCGCGAGCAGCACCAGCACGGCGCCGCCAAGCCGAATGGCGCGAAGCGGCAGCGCGTCGAACGCCGCGCCGCGCAGCAGGAGGACGGGAACAGTCGCGGCGATGATGCCGATCGCCCCGCCCGTTGCGGCAAGCACCGGATCGGCGGTGCGCACGGCGATTCCCAGGATCAGGAATTGCGCGCCGTCCCCGAAGCCGAGGATGAAGAGACCAAGCGCGCTGGTGAGAAAGGGCCCAAGCCGCCAGTTCGCCAGGGGGTCAGGCCGCTTCGTCGGCCAGAACATCCCGACCGCCAGGAAGATCAAAGCCAGCGCCAGGAACAGCAACCGCCCGTCCGTCCCCAGCATCGGCGCGATAAAGGCGCCCGCCGCCGCGCCGATCGCCGCATTGGCGAAAGCCGCCGCCACGATCCCCGCGATCACCGCTCCATCGCGCTGGAACCGTTCGGCCAGGGCCAGGGCCAGCAACTGCCCCTTGTCGCCGGTTTCGGCCAACAGACAGCCGAGCAGCGCGATCAGCAATGCATCCATTCAGCCGGTCAGACGGTCAG
>JGI24741J21665_1000676_pt1 | contig 10262 bp, 8 predicted proteins | sample KBSCornC7_FD_21665 | JGI IMG/M metagenome (IMG submission 21665) | reverse complement strand
AGCGTATCCCTACCTCTTGCTGAACTCGCCGCCGGGCCCGCTGGCGGTGGCGACTTTCCCGACGCTCGCAATGGCGGTCGTCCCTAGCCAGCCGCGGCGTTCAAGCGCCGACCTCGGCGCCTCGTCCACTCTCGACACTTATGGCGGAACCGCGACGAGTAGCCTTAGTCTCGGTTCGATCAAGCTGAAGTCAATCACCGCCTATTCGCGATACAAGTACCGAGACGCCTACGACTCGGACGGAACGAACCTTTCGTTCGTTACCCTAAACGAGCGCGTGCAATCGAAAACTTTTTCGCAGGAACTGAATTTAAGTGGAAGCATCGGCCCGGTCGATTTTCTCGTCGGCGCCTTCTACATGGATGACGACCTCGACGAGAGCGCGGTTTTCGGCTTTCCGATTGGCTATCCACTCGCAGGCGTCGTTCCCGGTGGCTCACTGACAACGCGGTCACGGCCCTATCGGGTGAGAACGATCGCTGGCTTCACCGACGACACCATCAACATCACAGACAAATTCCGGGTCATTCTAGGCGCCCGCTATACGTCGGACAGGGTCGCTGTTCGCGAAGCCAGCGTGATTGACGGACTGCAGGTAGCGCCGGGCGTGATATTGCCGCCAACCGATTTCTGCAGCGGCGGCATCGTCGAGCCGAGATTCCACGCCTTTTCGCCCAAGGCAGGGCTGCAATACGATATTGCCGAGCGCGTCAGCGCCTACGCCACCTTCTCGCGAGGGTTCAAGGATGGAGGCGTCAACGGTTGCAACACCATCTATCAACCCGAGAAGATCACGGCATACGAAGCCGGTGTTCGAGCGCGGTTGCTTGGCGGAAAGCTCACGCTGAATCCAACCATCTTCCATTATGACTACACTGATTTCCAGGTCACTCAGTTCCAAGGTCTATCGTCGCCGGTCGTCAATGCTCCCAAGGCAACCGTGACGGGTCTCGAGATCGAATCCGCCCTGACATTGGGCGCCCATGTCAGAATCAATGCCAACGGCACGCTGCTCGACGCCAAGTATGGCGACGGGTTCTTCAACACCGACACCCTGAATTTCGGCGCCGGGGTTCAGGATCTGTCCGGCAAGAGGCTCAACCGCTCGCCGAAGCGGTCAGGCAGTATCGGCCTCGAGTATCGCACTTCCATGACCGGATATGGCCGCTTCAGCTTGCGCGGTGACCTGTATGCGTCGTCGCGCATCTACTTCCGCGAATTCAACGCACCTCTTGATAGTCAGGGATCCTACTCCGTCGTGAATCTGAACCTCATCTGGGACAGTCCGGACGAGCGTTTACGCGCCCGGCTTTATGTCACCAACCTCGGCAACAGCGCCTATCTCGCTCAGCTTGGCGCCAGCGACGCCTATGGTGCGCGATTCGTCGCCTATGCTCCGCCGCGACAGGTCGGCGTCGAACTGAAGGCGAACTTCTGATGCCGGCAGCTTCGGCCAATCCCGAGTTTCCGGCATCGCGTGCCGGCGTGTCCCTGGGCTCTAAGAGCTTGGCCACGGATAAGCGCATCGACCACCGGATCCGGTCGCTCTTCGCCGACATCCCCATCGGTCCACGGCCTAATGTGTCCAGCCGAGACGAAATCCTCGAAGCGGAAAAGAGCGAGTTGGGATTGGCCATCGCCGCGATGCAGTTTCAGTGGGCAGACAAGCTCGACAACGAGATCATCGCGCCCTCGGCGGGGCTGAGGATCACGACCGAGAGCTTCGTGTCCTCACCGGACCGCAACGACATCAAGGTTAGCTACGTCAGGCCCGATACGAACGAGCGGCTGCCCTGCGTTTACTACATCCATGGCGGCGGCATGGAGATGATGTCCTGCTTCAACGGTATGTACCGGGCGTGGGCAAAAATTCTGGCGGCGCGCGGCGTAGCTGTGGCGATGATCGATTTCCGCAACTGTGTTAGACCGTCCTCCACAGCTGAAGTGGCTCCTTTTCCGGCCGGACTCAACGACTGTGTATCGGGCGTCCGATGGCTGCACGAGCAGGCGGACGTCTTGAACATCGATCGAAATCGCATCGTCGTCGCCGGAGAAAGCGGGGGCGGTAACCTGACCATTGCGACCGGAATGCGGCTGATGCGCGACGGCGACATTGATCTCATACACGGGCTATACGCGCTGTGTCCCTTCATTGCCGGCGAGTGGCCGCAGTCGCGTTTTCCCTCGTCTGTCGAAAACAATGGATTGGGACTCGACCTCCACAGCAACCACAATGCCTACGCTTACGGCATCGATGCATTCCGAGCTCGTGATCCTCTCGCATGGCCAGGATTCGCGACGGTCGCGGACGTAAGGGGGCTGCCTCCGACGGTCATCAGCGTCAATGAGTTCGATCCATTGCGGGACGAAGGTGTCTGGCTCTACCGCCTGCTGCTCGAAGCGGGCGTACCGGCGCGTGGACGGGAGATGTTAGGCACTATTCACGGCACCGAGGTCTTCCACTGCTGCCCGGACATCACAGCCTCGACGGCCACAGACCTTGCTGAATTTTGTCGGCGAGCACGCGATGGCTGAGGAGGACCAGACTGCGGTCACCAGCGCGAGCGACCCGTCGCGCCGCGAAACCGTTGGAATGCTCGTCGGTGCCATCGCCCTCACAACCGCGGACACGATCGCCGCGGCCGCGACGCCATCGTCATTCCTGCACGGGGTCGCGAGCGGCGATCCGACCACCGATTCCGTCGTCTTGTGGACCCGGGTTACGACGGCCGCGGCCAGCGCCGCAGTCCGTTGGGAGATGTCGCGCGATCCGGCGTTCAGGGTGGTAGATAAATACGGCACTGTCACAGCTGATGCCGAACGGGACCATACGGTAAAGGTGGCGCCTGGCGGCTTGAAACCTGGGGAGATTTACCATTACCGGTTCTGGCTCGGCGAAGAAGTGTCACCGGTAGGTCGGGCGAGAACCTTACCCGTGGGACGTCTCGACCGGCTCGGACTCGCGCTGGCGTCATGCTCCAACTACGCGCTCGGCTACTTCAACGCCTATGAGGCGATCGCGAACGATCCCGAAATCGAGTTCATCTTGCACACGGGCGACTACATCTACGAACACGCCAACGATACTTCGCGGCGATCGAGCTACTTCGTCAGGCCATGTCAGCCGGTTCACGAAACGGTCTCGTTGGCCGATTATCGTCTGCGTCACGCGACACACAAGGCCGACCCGCAGTCACAACGGATGCACGCTATGCACCCACTGCTTGCGTTATGGGACGATCATGACGTTGCCAACGACAGTTGGCGCGGTGGAGCCGAGAACCATCATCCGGCAACGCAGGGCGACTGGGAGGTCCGCAAGGCCGCCGCCATCCAAGCCTATTTCGAATGGATGCCGGTTCGCGAGCCAAACCAGGGCGAAGCAAGCGCCGATTTCTGGCGGACTTACAGCTTTGGTGACCTGGCGACCTTGGTGACGCTCGAAACCCGGCTCACGGCGCGCAGTCAACAGGTCGACTACGGACGGTACAAGGAGGCGTTGAAGACGACTGCGGAACGCGACACCTTCGTGCGGGACGTCCTTGGAGATCCGGCGCGCGAGATGATGGCGCCGGCAATGGCCGCGGCTCTCTCGCAAGCGCTGTCAAAGTCCGTGCGCGAACGCCAGCCGTGGCGCATCATTGGCAACGGCGTCCTCCTCTCGCGCGTATGCACGCCTGATCTGAGAAAAGCGGGGATTACACCCGACGCCTATCCGCCGATCGCGCTGCTGGACAAGTTCACCGACGTGATGTGGCGGTCGGACAGAACTCTGCCGCAAAGCACAGACAGCTGGGACGGTTATGGCGCCGCGCGCGACAGGTTCTACGGGCTATGCCACGACGTCGGCGCGACGGATCTGCTGGTCCTGACCGGAGACAGTCACTGCTTCTGGTCCAACGATCTCACCGACGCCAAGGGTGCTGCAATGGGGATCGAGATCGGCACCGCAGGCGTCTCGATTCCCAACGACTTCGCGTTGGCGGGTTGCGGCAGCGACCTGATCAAGAAGATCGACGCGCTTTACGTCGATGCGAACGACGACGTGCGTTGGACCAGCGGCCAGCATCGCGGTTACGTGCGCATCGTCCTGCACCCCACGCACACGCGCGCAACTTTCATCGCCGTTGAGACGGCGAGACCCGGCGTACTTCGGCAAGCCATTTTGCGTCGCGAGGAGATCGTTCGACGCGGAACACGCTCGCTCGCTCGCTCGCCTGGGGCGGTTGGCTGACCCGCGATCAATGATGAAGGAAGGCCGCTAGATGGCGAAAGACATCGACACCCTGATCGTGCCGGCATTGCGTAAGAAGAAGGGCTGCTGGGGCGATATGCGCCATTCACCCCCGGTATCGGCCTCCGACATTCGCAAATGGGCCATCGCTACCTACTGGCCGACGACGCCGCCCGCCGTCTTTTGGGACGAGGCCGCGGCCGCCGCATCGCGCTGGCGAGGGCTGATCGCGCCGCCCGACTTCAACCCGTTCGCGTGGCCGGTCCATCGACCCGCTGCGAACCCGCTTCCCGTTCCGAAAGGACTCAAGTTGACTGGAATCAACGGTGGCCAGGTCGAGAACTACGGCGTTCCCCAACGACCCGGCGACATCATTGCAGAACGCATGCGCGTGAAAGACTTCCATGAACGTGAGGGCAGGTTCGGCCTGATGCTACACGTTGCCCTGGAGGCTGAGTGGACGAACCAGGGCGGCGATTTCGTGCGCCGCCGCGTCCTCACCTCGATCCTTTACTGAGAGGCATTCATGGCTTCGAGACCGACTTTCGACGAGATCCACGTCGGCGACACGCTGCCGGAATGGACCCGTACCACGGACTTCATGCACTGGAACCGCTACGCCGCGGTCAACGACGAATTCTATCAGTTTCACATGGACGACGAGGCCGGTCGCGCGGCGGGCAATCCGGGTGGCGCCTTTGGAATGGGCAATCTCCGTTACGCCTATATCGTCAACGCGATCAGCGACTGGATCGGCGAGCATGGCGTTATCCGCGAGATCGGTTGCCAATACCGCGCGATGAACCAGAAAGGCGACCAGCTGACGGTTGTCGGCCACGTGATCGGGAAGTTCCACGAAGATGGCGAAGCGCGCGTCCGCCTAGAGGTCAACGTCGTGAACCAGAATGGGGACTCGACCTGTCCGGGCCATGCCGTCGTGGCGATCCTTGCGGAGAACCAGTTGTGAAGGCGCTTCTGAGCAAGGAAATCGGTGGACCCGACACGCTCGTGCTCGAAGACGTCCCCGCGCCGGAATGCAAGCCTGGCTGGGCGGTGGTCGACGTGAAGGCGGTCGGGGTGAACTTTCCGGACACCCTCATCATCGAGGACAAATATCAGTTCAAACCCGCCCGCCCCTTCGCCCCGGGTGCAGAGATCGCCGGCGTGGTCCGCGCCGTCGGAGACGGCGTCACGCACATAAAGCCGGGCGACCGTGTCCTCGGCAACGCCGGTTGGGGCGGAATGGCTGAACAGGTAGCGCTTTCCGAAGACCGACTGACGAAGATCCCCGTGGCCATGCCCTATGAGGATGCCGCAGCATTCGCTATGACCTACGGCACCAGTTGGCACGCGCTAACGGGGCGCGCCAATCTCAAGCCGGGGCAGACGCTTCTCGTTTTGGGCGCGTCGGGGGGCGTCGGCCTCGCCGCGGTGGAATTGGGCAAGGCCATCGGCGCGCGTGTCATCGCTGCCTGTTCCACACAGGAAAAGCTCAAATTGTGCATGGATCGCGGCGCCGACGACGGCGTGGTCTATCCATCCGGCCCCCTGGACAATGCCGCGCAGAAAACGCTCGTCGAGACGTTCAAGCACGTATGTGGCGCCGATGGTGCTGACGTCGTCTACGACGCGGTCGGCGGGGACTATGCCGAGCCCGCGCTGAGATCGATCGCCTGGGAAGGCAGGTATCTCGTCGTCGGATTCGCCGCGGGCGGCATTCCGAAAATCCCGCTTAACCTGGCGCTTCTGAAAGGTTGCGAGATCGTCGGGGTGTTTTGGGGTTCGTGGGCCATGCGTAATCCCGAGCGGAACCGGCAAAGCATCGAAGAGCTGCTCGCGATGTATGAAGCCGGACAGGTTCGACCCTTCATATCCAGGTGCTTCCCACTGGAAGAAGGCGCGGCGGCGATAGCCCATCTCGCGAGCCGCAACGCGGTAGGCAAAGTCGTCGTGACGATCGGCGGGAGGTGACATGTCCATCTCCGATTCGCACCCCAGCCCGCTTGCCGGCCTCAAAGTCCTCGATTTTTCCAGAGTATTGGCCGGACCATTCGCCGGCCGCATGCTCTGCGACCTTGGGGCCGACGTCGTGAAGGTCGAACCGCCCGAAGGCGATGTGACCCGCCTTTGGGGTAAGACCATAGGCAACGTCCCGGGCTATTATCATCAGCAGAACGGCGGAAAACGCGATGTCTGCCTCGACCTCCGCCATCCCGGCGGAATCGAGATCGCTCGCGCGTTGGCGCGAGAGGCGGACATTCTGATCGAAAACTTTCGCCCCCATGTCATGCCGAAATTGGGGCTCGGCTACGGCGACCTCAGCAAGGTGAATCCTCGGCTGGTCATGTTGTCGATCACCGGTTTTGGTCAACAGGGGCCGCAAGCGCATCGCGCCGTTTACGCCAGCGTCATCCATGCCGAGGCGGGCCTGCTCGCGCGTGGGGCGCGGGGATCGCCGACTGGCGAACTCCAGCAACTTCCTCTCAACGTCGCCGACAGTACCGCCGGTCTGCACGGTCTCATCGCTACACTCGCTGCCGTGATCCTTCGCGAGCGGACGGGCACGGGTCAGCATATCGACATCAGCATGATGGATGCGATGATGATCACCGACGACTTCCTGAACTTCGAGCTTGAAACTTCAGAGGCTACCAGGCCGGGAAGCGCGGAGGTTTGGCAGTGCGGTGCCGGCACAGTGCTGATCGCGCTAGAATTTCGTTTCTTATGGTGGTTGCTGCGTGACCGCCTGAGTGTGCCCGATCCCGCGACGCCAGACATGCCTGATGAGGTCGCAACGGCACTGAGACGAGATGCCACGGCGGCATTCTTGATGCGGCTCGACTCATGGGAGTCACTCGAGCAAGCGATGAAAGCCATCAACGTCGCTTGGGGAGAGGTGAATAACGGCCGGACTTTGCGAAGTCATCCGGCAGTGTTGGCGCGAGGTGCGATCGTTGAAATTGATGATCGTGCTGGCGGTACGCGACCTACAACTCAAAGCCCGTACCGGTTCAGTGCTGCGACGAGCAAAGTCAGGGGCTTCGCGCCGCACCGAGGCGAGCACAACGCCGAGGTTCTTTCCGAATGGCTGGGGAAAGGGCAACAGGCTATCGATGCGTTGGTCGACGACGGGGTCCTGTGTTCCGCGTGATCGGCGACTTCAAGATTTACGCTAAACGCCTGGGCAAGCAGGTATGAGCGCACCCGGGCGGCCCCAGGCGCTCGGACTGAAAACAAAGCTGGCCTACGGGTTCGGCTCGGCGGCCTACGGCATCAAGGATAACGGCCTGCAGACGCTACTCCTCCTCTTTTACAACCAGATCGTGGGCCTGCGGTCCGATTTGGTGGGGATGGCGATCTTCGCAGCCTTGGTGCTCGATGCGTTCGTCGATCCCGCGATCGGCCGATGGACGGACCGCACGAGTAGCCGCTGGGGCAGACGGCATCCCTTCATGGTCGCGGCCGCCATTCCGGTCGGCGTGCTGTACGTGCTCCTTTGGAATCCGCCAAGGACCAGTTCGACCGAAACGATGATCTTTCTGGTTGTCGTGGCAGTGCTCGCCCGAACTGCAATATCAACCTACGAAATTCCGTCCAGCGCGCTCGCGCCCGAATTGACTGCGGATTATGACGAGCGAACCTCGCTGCTCGGCTATCGCTATCTGTTCAGTTGGATCGGCGGCATGACAATGGCGTTTGTCACCTTCGTCTTCATCATGGCGCCGTCCCCGGATTATCCGGTCGGGCAGCTAAACCCGGTGTCTTACCGAGTCTATTCATGGGTCGCTGCGGTCGCGATGGTTGTCGCCATCCTCGTTTCCGCGTGGGGCACGCCCGTTCCGGCTCGCAGGGTTGGAGCACCCCCTGCGCATGATGGCGTGCCGCGTCCGGCGATATGGTCCACTTTCAAAAACAAAGCGTTCATTATGCTGATGGCATCGGGCGTCTTCAGCTTTGCCTCGACCGGGCTAACCTTCGCTTTGTCGACCTATTTCAATACCTACCTATGGGCGCTCGATGCTAGCGTGTTCGGCATCTTCACAGCCGCCCTGTTGATCGGTGCGGTCGGTGCATTCTGGCTCGCGCAAAGCTTGTCCCGGCGGTTCGGCAAAAAAATCGCCTCAATATGGGTCATGGCGTCCTATCCGCCGGTTGCAATCGCACCTTATGCATTATGGGCGGCGGGCGCGTTTCCCCACGCCGGTGATGCAGCGCTACTGCCGCTATTGATGGTTTTCATGGCGTTGGCAGCGACATTGGGGACGGCGGGGGCGATTTTGGGTGCGTCGATGATGTCGGACGTCGTGGAAGATGCTGAGCTGCGCACTGGTGAACGATCGGAAGGCACCTATTTCGCAGGCTCCTTTTTCATGCAGAAATGTGTGTCGGGCCTCGGCCTCTTTCTGGCGGGTGGAATGTTGTCCATCGTGAACTTCCCGGCGGGAGCAGCTCCCGGCACCGTACCCGCTCCAGTGCTCTCGCAGCTCGTGCTGCTCTATGTCGGAGTGCTGATCGCGCTCGGTGCCTTCGCAACGTGGTTTATCATTTGCTTCCCATTAGGCGGTCGGGGTGAACACGAGACTCGGTTGGCACGCCTCTCTGCGATTGCCTCCCATGCACTAACACTGCCCGAATCCGAGGCGGAATATCCGGCCTCTGATTCCCCTCCGCCGCACGGTCCCGCAGAGACCAGTATCCCATAATCTCTCGTACGAAGTCGATCGAGTTTGCGTCCGCTTTCAGCGTCGACGAACGACCAGAATGGGGCGCGTTGCTGCCGCTAACCCGGCGTCAGGTGCAAACGGGACCCTCCATTGGGTCGACTGGTTCAACCATCGCCGATTGCTGGAGCCCATCGGCAAAATCCCGCGTGCCGAAACCAGGATCAATATTATGCTGCCGCAGACATCATCGATATGGCGGCGTCACTCACAACCCAACGCCTGCGGTAGGCCCGGCGCGGTTCATTCTGCAATGGCGCTCATTCAAAGCGATACCTCCTATCTCGCCAAACGCTTTCAAGTTGTGAGGGGTGTGCCTCTAGAAAGCGGCCTAGTTGAGAGCCACAGTCTCGCATCCGTCGGCAGTTAGCCATCCTGATGCTAGGCCAAATAAGAGGAGCCTAATGTGCCTATCCTTGGGGTTGAAAGGTTGGTCTATGGCGTAGACGACCTGCAAAAATGTTCCAAATTCTGGGACGATTTCGGACTCTCGAAGATCGAACAGAACGATGATGGAAGCATTTTTGAGGTTCAGACAGGCTCTCGCGTAGTCGTTCGTCGCCGAGATGATTGTGGTGTGGATGAATGGTTTGAAGGTAACGGCGCGAAGCTTGCGGTCTGGGGTGTCGATACTGCTGAGAGCTTGGATCGACTGGCCAATAATCTTGCTCGGGATCGTAAGGTTCGGCAGGATGATGATGGAACGATCGTTGCTGCGACTGATGAAGGCATTCCTTTCGGACTCAAGGTTTGGGCAAAGCGTCCCGTTATCTCACAGCCTGATCCTGTCAACGCGCCCGGCAATATCCAGCGGTTCAATCAGCTTCGCAAATGGCGCAGCCGCGCTATTCCCAAAGCACTCAACCACGTAGTTTTTGCGACCGATGATTTTTTCGGCACCTACGAGTTCTACAAGGAACGACTTGGCTTTCGGCTAAGCGACCATTCGCGCGGCATCGGCGCATTTTTGCGTGGCGACGGGACATATGAGCACCATACGGTGCTTTGGGCGAATGCCAACGGACCTGTTCCCACGAAGCCGGGCTACCATCATGCATCATTTTGCGTCGAAGACATCGATGAACTGATGATCGGCCTAAACCGCATGCAAGAACTGGGCTGGGTGAAAGACACAAACAAGACTGGCGGTCTTAGTCGTCATCGTATTTCATCGGCGATGTATTGTTACATTTCAAATCCAAACGGGGGTGAAGCAGAATATCTGTGCGATACCGATTATTTGGATGATAGCTGGATCCCGAGGGTCTGGGGTTGGCAATTCGGGGCAGTCTCGTGGGCGCATGAGC
>JGI24741J21665_1000674_pt1 | contig 10264 bp, 10 predicted proteins | sample KBSCornC7_FD_21665 | JGI IMG/M metagenome (IMG submission 21665) | reverse complement strand
TTATATTGGGGCGGCAGCCTGCCATTGGCCGGGCCGAACTGGAAAGTGTTTTCGGCACAGCCCACTTGGCAAAAATTGGTAACGGCCAGTACGCCATGGCCAGCGACCTATTACCCGATGACATCCCTTTTAGCCGGCTGGGCAGCAGCATTCGGCTGGCACGTCCGGTGGCCACCATTAAGCGCGGTAAAAAATGGTCCGATACAGCCCGCGCCGCATTGAAACACCTGCCCTCCCTGATTGATTACCTGCCCATAGAAGGAAAAATCAAGCTTGGCATCAGCACCTACGATCTTGATGTTTCGCCAGCAGAGCTGTTACGCACAGGCCTGGAGGCAAAAAAAGTCGGCAAAAAATTAGACCGGTCAGTCCGCGTCGTCCCCAATACCGAAGTAACGCTTAACACCGCCCAGGTGCTGCACAACAGCCTTACCGGCGAGTTGGGTATAGAGCTCCTATTCATCGCTGACGGCGAGCACGTTCACCTGGCTCAAACCGTGGCCATTCAAGACATCGACGCCTACACCCGCCGCGACCGCGAGCGGCCCAAACGCGATGCCTTTGTGGGCATGCTGCCGCCCAAGCTGGCGCAGACCATCGTCAACCTAGGTGTTGGCCAAGCACCGCCCAACGAAGCAACGGTTGTACTGGACCCTTTTTGCGGCACAGGTGTCGTGCTGCAAGAGGCCTTATTAATGGGTTACGGCGCATACGGAACTGATCTTGAACCGCGTATGATCGAATACAGCCAGCAAAACCTGGCCTGGTTGGAAACCCACGGTCTGGAGCCCAACCCTACACTGGAGGTCGGTGATGCCACGACGCATACCTGGGCACACCCCTTCTCGGTAGTAGCCGGCGAGACCTATCTGGGCCGGCCGCTCAGCAGCTGGCCATCCCCCGAAAAGTTACAGGAGATTAAAGGCACTTGTAACGTCATCATTCAAAAGTTTTTAGCCAACATGGCAGCCCAAATACCCAGCGGCACCCGCCTCTGTTTGGCCTTACCGGCCTGGAATGACCCGAAAGGCCGGATTCATCACCTTACAGTGCTTGACCAACTCGAGGTTTTGGGGTACAATCGAGTGAGTTTTGTGTGGGCTAACGAACAAGAGATGGTGTATCACCGTCCAGACCAGCTGGTCGCTCGTGAGCTCTTGATAATAACAAGGAAGTAATAATTACATGTCACACGTAAAAGCAGGCGGTACCGCCAAGAATATCCACGACAGCCCTGGACAGCGTCTCGGCGTTAAGGTCTACGGCGGTCAAAAAGTTAAAACCGGCCAAGTAATTGTCCGTCAGGTTGGTCTAACCAAGCGCGCCGGTAAGGGCGCTACCGTTAGCCGCAACTACACTCTCCACGCCGAGCGTGATGGTGTAGTAACATACAAGACCCGCAAAGTCCGCCGTTTTACCGGCAAGACTGTCCGTCGCACCGAAGTTACCGTCGAGTAATTTCCAGACACCGCTATTACTTCCAAAAAACGCTCCTTCTGGAGCGTTTTTTATTTCTTAGGCGTTATACGTGATAACCGGCAGCGAATTTAGGGTCGGCGCTTAGGGTCATTAGGGTTTACATCTGGCCCTTGGCCTTCTTCAGCATCGACATCGAATGCGTTTTCACCAAAAGCACCACGGCGCTGAGCAATTCGTCGCTGCCTCGCCTGGTGGTCACGCTGATAAGCTCGGGCCCGATCAGTAGACGTGTTTCCCCTTCGCTCACGAACACTTCTAGGAATGTTTCTTTGGTCTTCTGGTAACCCAGGAGCCTGACTATGCAGCCGTGGTCCATCCACTGTTCCCCAGCGCTCCTGGTGCTGACGCTCAGCGGCCTGTTCGGGGGTTTCTGCACTGGCATCGGAATGCGGCATTAGCTCTTCTGGCTCATCGGCGCTGGCTTCACGGGCAGCTGCCAGATCACCTAGCAGAGCCAACACGTTAACGCTGGCGGTATCGTCTTCCTCGTTGTGTAGATCAGGATGCTCAGCGAGGTACTCGGTGACACTTTGAGCTGCCGGCTGTTCGGACTGTGGTGGTTCGTATGGCGTAGCCGGTCCAAAATCGCCCAGTAGCTGATCATATTTGCTATGTTGCAATAGAGGGTTGTCATCTTCCAGACTACCGCTCAATCGCTCGGTATGCTGCCCGGGGGCGCCAAAAATTGGAGATTCGTGTGTACTCATAATTACCTTTCTGTTTTACCAGGTCCCTGGCCTGGAATTGGTGGCAAGCCTTGGTAAGCCTGGAGGCTGTCTTCGCCAATTACACCTGGAGTAAAAGGCTGTTCTGGTTTAGGCAGCGCCTCAGCGGGTGCGTCAAAACGCAGCGGTACGCCGTGCGCAGCTTGATCTACCTGGCTTAGGTCAATAACCGGCCGCGCTTCCGCGGGAACATTTCCGTGCAACAAACCATTAACAGCCACCTTAGCTTCTTCGGGTGATACGCCGACGATACCCTGGCTTACATCCGGGGTATGCGGTGCCTGGTCGGCATTTGGTAAGGCGCCAAAGCCGGGTTGTTCCTGATGACCAAATGTATTCATATTCTATAATTATTAGCATAAACTTTATAAAATGTCAATAAACGTATGCGGTACATATGCGTACTGCTGTCCGCCTTTGACGTCACTCATAATAAGGTGCGCGGCCTAAGGTTGGCTGGAGAGAAGCACAACAATCCCTTGGGGGAAAGCTCGTCGGTGAAGCATAGGCCTAGCTATAGTCGGAGCTATAGGCCCAAGTGCTTCTTGATACGATCGATAACGTCGGTGATAACCACCTGGGATTTTACCAGGTAATCATCTACACCAAGTTCTTCGGCACGCTTTTTGTCGCTATCTTGGCTGAGGGCAGTCAGCATAACCACCTTCAGGTTGGCAGTCTCAGGAGTGTTGCGCAGGATATCCAGGACGTCAAAGCCGCTGATTTTGGGCATCATGACATCGAGTAATACAAGATCAGGCTTAAAGCTTACAGCCGCCGCAAGAGCATCCTCGCCATTGGCAACGCGCTGAACCTGGAAGCCTTCGGCCTCAAGACGAACAAGATAAACGCTGGCAAGCGCATCATCATCCTCAACAAATAAAATACGCTTAGGGTGAACAGGAGGCGTGGCTGATTGGGGGCTGATTGCTGTATCCATACGTTTACGCTACCCTATCATGATTACTTTTGCAATAAACTAGCTATGAATCCGGAGAACATCGGGTGTGCCCGGTTTGGACGCGACTTAAACTCAGGATGGAATTGGCTGGCCATGAAGAACGGATGATCGATAGCCTCGATCATTTCCACTAGCTTACCGTCAGGCGATAAACCGACCGGCCGGATGCCCCAACTTTGGTACTGGTCGCGGTATTCGTTGTTGCATTCGTAGCGGTGACGGTGACGTTCGACAATGCTGGTTGCACCATATATTTTAGCCGCCAGGCTATCGGGCGCCACTTCGCAGGGATAGTCGCCAAGGCGCATGGTGCCGCCGGTGTTTTCCTTACCCTGCTGATCAACCATAGTGTTAATAAGCAGTTGCTTGGCCCCGGCGTCAATCTCGGCCGTTGTAGCTTCAGTAAGGCCTGCGTTCCGTGCTGCCGCAATGACAGCCATCTGCAAGCCCAGGCACAGGCCAAGGTATGGCAATTTATGCTTAAGGGCATACCGTGCCGCCAGGACCTTGCCTTCAATTCCACGAGTACCAAACCCGCCCGGCACCACAATGCCGTCCACACCCTGCAGGGCGCGTTCTATGTCGGCTTCGCTGGATAGGCCCTCAGCATCAATCCAGTCGATGGTAATGCTGGCTTCGTTGGCCCAAGAGGCTGCCCGAAGCGCCTCAAATACCGACATATACGTATCGAGGTTATCAAGATATTTGGCAATGACGCCCACGCGCACTTGCTTGTCTTGCGGAGTGGTAGCGCGTTTTACCATATTCCGCCATTCGGACATATCTGCCGATCGCGCCTCCAGCCCTAATTTTTCGCAAATGACCGTTGAGATACCGGCTTCTTCCAGAGTAAGCGGTACGCCGTAGATACTGGGAGCGTTTGGCAGTAAGGCGATACTTTCGTCGCCTACGCCGCAGAACAGGCCCAGCTTGTGCCGGATAGATTCGGGCGCGGGTTTTTCACTGCGGGCCACCAGGATACCAGGAGCGATTCCCATACCGCGAAGGTCACGTACGGCGTTCTGGGCCGGCTTGGTTTTTACCTCATTGCTGGCGCCCAGGTATGGCATGTACACCACGTGTACATACAGACAGTTATCCAGGCCAACACGCAAGCCGAATTCCCGGATTGCCTCTAGGAAACTTTGGCTTTCGAGATCGCCAACGGTACCGCCAATCTCAACAATGTGGACATCATGACCTTCACCCGCCTCACGGATGTAGGCTTGGATGGCGTTCATAACATGAGGTACGATTTGTACTGACTGGCCTTCATATTTACCAGCGCGCTCATCATCAATAACTTTACGCAGCACCCGGCCGGACATAAGAGAGCTGGACTGCGTTAGCTCCTGATCGATAAAACGTTCGTAGTGGCCCAGGTCCAGATCGGTTTCTGCGCCATCTTTGGTAACAAAACACTCACCGTGTTCACGCGGGTTAAGCGTGCCGGCATCGACATTAAGATAGGGGTCACATTTTTGGATGTTGACGGAAAATCCGCGAGCCTTAAGTGTAGTGGCAATTGAGGCGGCCGTGATACCCTTTCCTAATCCAGAAAGCACACCACCAGTCACAAATATATACTTCGTAGGCCTCGCCACCGTTTCACCTCTATTACCAATTTCACGCCTAATAGTACCCTATATTACTTCGGCCTGCAAGCAATTAATACCCGGCACCAACCACCAGGGCATGGTGCGTGGGATCGTCACTGTAGGTCAGTAAGCCAACGCAGGCGATCTCGTGTGCCTCGTAGGGCGCGTCCCCAGCCTTCTGCGTAACGCTCGAGACGTTCAGCCAGGCCGTGAAGCGGCTGTCCATGCCCTGCTCCAGGGCACGCTTAGTGGCCTGCCCAAAATCAACCGGGTTAACCGAGCCCGAAAAACTTCCTCCCTTGGCCGCTTGCAACGGAAGCTGAATAGATAATGGGCCGCTGTCGATTTCGGTTGGGTTGCCCGTCGTCAAACGAGCCTCGGGACGTCTATCTTGATAGCCAGACGTGTCCAAAGGACCATTTGGGCCGCTAACTTCTATGGTGATTTGGCCTTCGCCGGTTGCCATCAACTCGGCTTGCGAAACCTGACAGTGATATGCTTGGACAGCCGCTGTGGTTGACTCGTCGGAAACATGATCAATACCAACCATCAGGCCAGCTCCGATTGCCAAGCTCCCTGCTCCAATAACAAAACGATTCTGAAACCATCGAGGACCTTTTTCACCGGCCGCATTGGCTCCGTCGATGATGCCTGGCTGCTGAGGGTTATCCGGACGGTTCGCTCGTGGTGCTGGGCCTTCTGTCATAGCCTACTCCTTACCGAAACAGCGCACTAGCGCTGCTTAAGGAACTCAATGGCAGCGTCTTTTTGCGGGTCCTTGTTCTGCTTGTAGTCGTCGTCGGTCATTTTGATAGCTTTGTCGGGGTTAATTCCCTTTTTATCGATGTTCTGTCCATTTGGACGATACCAGCGAGCAACAGTGATCTTAATTTCCGCACCGCTGGGCAGATTATGGATTTCCTGGACGCTGCCTTTTCCGTAGCTCTTTTCGCCCATGATGGTGGCTACATTATTATCACGCAAGGCTCCGGCAACAATCTCGGCGGCACTGGCGCTGCCGGCGTTAACAAGCACGGCCGTAGGCATGTCTTTAAAGGCCGGATCAGTATCGGCATGCGCATTGGAGTTGTAGCTCTTAACTACAACGCCGCCACGCTTTTCCTGGAGGACCATTTTGTCGTGAGGCAGCCATAAGCTGGCCATATCTACAGCGGAGTCAAGCAAGCCGCCGGGGTTGTCACGGAGGTCAAGCAGAATCGTTTTGGCACCCTGCTGTTTTACTTCGCTGGCGGCCCGTAGCATCAGGCTGGAGGTATCTTCACTGAACTGGCTAACCTGAATGTAGCCAACGTTGTCGTTGATTATCTGCCATTTAACGCTTGGCACCTGGATATCGTCGCGGGTTATGGTTACGTTAAGCGTCTCGGTTTTATTACGCAGGATCTGAAGCGTAACTTTCGTGTTCTTGGGGCCACGGATCTTAGTAACCGCTTCGTCAACACTGAGGCCGCTGGTGGACTTGCCATCGATACTGACAATCAGGTCTTGGGCACGCAGGCCGGCCTTGCTGGCCGGGAAGCCGTCGATTGGCGAAACGATTTGAATGGTGCCGCTGGCGTCCTGCCCCAGCTGGGCGCCAATACCGGTAAATGAGCCGCTCAGCTGCTCGTTAAAAGTTTTGGCCTCATCGGCGCTGAAGTACTGCGTGTAAGGGTCGCCGGTGGCCTTGGCCAGCCCGCTTTTAAGGCCGTCGATGAGTTTGGCCTCATCCAGTTTGCCGTCGTAATTGGTTTTTAACAGATCATACACTTGGTCGACGGTAGCGTAGTTAAGGTTGGCCGGTAAGCTCTTGTTGGCGCCATCTTTGGGGGTGGAATTGCCCAGCATCACCTGGCCGTCGCCTACGCCCATGCCAAATAGAAAAATAAGTACTGCCGCGAGGCCCAGGCCGATACCCTTAAACACCCGCCGTGATTTTGTATCTCTAATGTCGTCCGCAGGACGGCTCTCAGTCTCTGACCGCACGTAGTTCCCCTTCAGTTATTCTCTCTGATTATAGCGAACCGTCGGGACAATTCCTATTCAGATTCTGCTCAGCTTTAGCCGCTAAATACATAAAAAATGCCCGGTAACTGGACCGGACAATTTTTATGTAAGTCAACGGGTTAGAAATGGATGAACTGTAGGTTGTTATCAACGACTTTTGCACGGGAGATAGTGTAGCGGCGATATACGCCATCGTACTGCTGGTTGTAATCACTAACCAGGATAGAGCCGTCGCCGTAGGCGTGCTCAACGTAAAGGGCGTGCCCATACGTACCGGAGTTTTTGATAGCTACGTCGCCATCACGGGGTGTGGTGTCTACCGGGATACCAGCGGCGCGCGCATTGTCATCCCACTGGTTAGCATTGCCAACTCCGCCCCAGTACGGCATGTAGCGGCCGCTTTCGTAGACTTTCCAGGCAGTGTAGGAAACACACTCGCGGTTATACATGCCCCAGTTGTCGAGCATAGAGTCCAAAGGAGCGGTACACCACTTGGCAGGGTACGTGTCGCCGTTACCAGAGTCACAGGCCCGGCCGCCGGCTACGCCGCCCAGTTTGGCGTTCTCGATAGCCTGCTGGTGGCGAAGATTAGTGATCTTGCCCTGGTTGGCGTTAATCTGGCTGTTAAAGTCATTCTGCTGGGCAGTGTTGTATGCCAACATGCTAGCCTGCTGGCTGCGGCTCTTGTCCAGGTCGGCCTGCTGGTTTTTCTGGTCGATGAGCAGCTTGTCTACCTGGGCTTTCTGCTCTTTTAGCTGGTTCTGCAGGTCGTTGATGCGCTGCAAGGTAGCCTGGATTTTATTCTTTACGGTGTTGCGGTATTCTTCTTTGTCGACAAATTCGCTTAGGTTTTTGCTGGTTGCCAGCATTTCAATGGTGGTGATTTGGCCTTCGACGTACATCACACGGATGTTTTCGCCCAAAATGCCCCGTTGCTTGTCCAGCTCGGCCTGGTTGGCGGTAATACTATTTTGGATCTCGGTTTGTTTGGCAACATTAGCGTTGATTTGGCCCTGCAGTTCATTGATTTGGCCCTGCAATTTGTTGATAGCATCCTGATAACTGGAAGCTTGGCTTTGCAGCTGGCTTACAGCATCAAGCTTGGTGCTGTTCTCTTGCTGGAGGGCCTTAATTTGCTCGTCATAAGTGTCGGCAGTAACGCGGGGTACAACGGCAAAACCCACCGCAAGAACGGTGGCAATAGCTAAGGTAGTGACGGCGCTAACTTTTTTTAGACTGGAGTTTTTTTGTTTAGTTGCATTTTTCATTTTTTGTTTGCCTAGTTTCACTTTAAACATTAGCATATCCCCGCAATATTTTCAAGGTGTCGTGGCCTTGCCCGTTAATCCGTGGCGGCAAAAAATGCTGTCCACAGTTGGCTGCGGGCAACAAGATTGTCGTACGAATGTGCCTGTAAATCGTACTATTTGTGCGTTTTAAATTTTAGGTACCGCTGCGTAGCGACAGTTGATGAGGCGGCTCCAATAAGTATACCTACTCCTAACTGCAATAGCAAAAGCATCCAGAAATGTTCCCGGAAATATTCAGCTGAGTAGTTGATATCCAGCAGCCCAAGAGAGGTAGCCTCCAGCGTAGAGTGGGCTGCGATAAAGGCCAAGTGGATCAATAGCACCGATACCAGGGCGGAGATGATGCCGTACAAAATACTCTCTACTACAAATGGCCCCCTGATGTACCAGGTGCTTGCCCCTAGTAAACGCATAATAGTTAACTCGTCCCGGCGGTTGAAAATAGCCATCTGAATGGTATTAAAGATGATCAGCACCGAGATAATAGCAAACACCAACACGGCCACCACCCCCACCCGCTGCAGGATATTAGTAGCATGGGTAATTTTATCGATGGCCTCTTTACGGTCCCCGGAGTATGACGGCTGGTCAGACTGCAGGGCGGCGACATCCTTTTGACTAAGGTAGGTCTTGATATCGCCTAACTTGTTAAGGTCGCGCGGTTTAATTTGGATAGTCGCCGGTAAGGGGTTGTCGGTTTGTGAAACCGCCGACAGCAAACTGGCGTTACCGGCATTAGCCTGAACATAGCGCTTCAGGACTTCCTCTTTGGAAACAAACGTAACTGCCTTAACGTTGGGCAGCTTTTTGATGTCAGTGATGAGCTTGGTGCGCTCGGTCTCGCCTACACCATCTTTTAAGTACACAGAGATGTCGATTTTGCTGGTAATTTGTTCGATTGTGTGGGCAAACGTAGCATTAGCCAGAAGTGAGAACAAAACGATAGTAAGTGTAACCACCATAACAGCCATGGCCGCAATAGCCAGCCAGGCATTACGAATAAAATTAACGGCGCCCGTAGTAACTATGCGGGAAAACGTTACTAACTTACGTTTCATAGGTTATAGGCCGCCTTTGCCCGGTCGCTAATAATTTGGCCATGCTCGATGGTCACCACCCGGCGCTTCAGCTTATTAACAATCTCCTGATTGTGGGTGGTTAGCAGAACGGTCGTACCGTAGCGGTTAATTTTTTCCAGCACATTGATAACATCCCAGGCATGCTTGGGATCAAGGTTACCCGTTGGCTCATCGGCAATCAGGATTTTTGGCTGCCGGACAATTGCCCGGGCAATAGCCACACGCTGCCGTTCGCCGCCGGACAGCTCCAGGGGCATACGTTTTTCTTTGCCTTTGAGGTTAACGATGTCCAGCACTTTTGGCACCGTATGGCGGATTTCACGGTTACCCATGCCCACAACTTCCAACGCAAAAGCAACATTCTCAAAAACGGTGCGGTTAGGTAGCAGCTTAAAATCCTGGAATACCACACCTATTTTGCGCCGCAACAGCGGAATATCACGGTCTTTAAGTTTGTCGTAGTCGATACCGCCAATGATAATTTTGCCACTGGTTTGCCGCTCTTCACGGGTAAGGAGCTTCAGGAGTGTAGACTTGCCTGCCCCACTCTGCCCCACAACGATAACGAACTCTTTTGGCTCAACGTGTAAGCTGATCCGATCGAGCGCCGGTGTTGCCACGCGGCCATACTTTTTGGTTACCCTATCCAACAAAATCATTAGCAGTATTATAGCAGAGCCATTTATAGCTGTACATCTTCACGCTGCTGGCGGATAACAACGGCAGCGGTACCTAATGCGGTGGCGAATCGTTGCAGCTTGGCCTCATTTAACTGCAGAAATGGCTCTTCGCCGGTAACGAGGTCGTGGTCGATAATCGGGTCAGTGATATCTTGTTCGGCCAGCATTTCGACGCCGGAATAGCTGCGCTCGTAGGTATAGCGCACTGCCTTCTCGGATTGGGCCGGGGGTAGTACCAGGATGGTTTTTAGGTCAGTAGCATGAGGTATGCTACGCCTCATGCGCTCGCTGTAGGTTGCGTTGCCGATTGTCCGTTCAAGTGAAAAAGCAGCCACCTTGGAATCCAGCAGCGTGCTTAAGCTGTACTTGGTGGAAAACTCAGCCGCAAAAGGCGAATTAGTTACCACGTCATGCAGCGCTACCCG
>JGI24741J21665_1000673_pt1 | contig 10284 bp, 8 predicted proteins | sample KBSCornC7_FD_21665 | JGI IMG/M metagenome (IMG submission 21665) | reverse complement strand
CTCCGCGACTGTCGTGCCGCCGCATACAAAAAGTTTCCAGAGCCATATGCGGCTGGGCTGCTTTAATGCCGTGCACGGCACGAACCAAACCAGCAAACCAACGATCGTCAATAATAAGACCCGTAGTGATGTCCGGGAATTCTTTGGCTGCCTCTCTGTAGAGTGGTGCTTTGTCCCACCTCATGTGCGCAGGATGTACTTCTCCCGTTGTGGCTACGTTAGGGGCGGCAGCCTGTATAGCAGCCAGCCGGTCATTGGCCAGATAATCATCAGGGTTGGCACTGACAAGCATAATGGCTTCAGCGGAGCTTTGCTTCAGGTATTCCCCGGCGTCGCCGTATAGTTCGGCCGTACCCGCCAGGAATAAAGAGTTGTCGCCATCGGCAAAAACTACTCCGCTCGTGGCAGATACCGTTTCAAAGTTTCGAACAACGTTATTTAAAATGGCCATAGACGCTTCTTCGCAAACTGGATGGCTTACATCCATGTTTATATAAGCAGTTTAACATATGTGTGTAAGAAATCTTACAATACTTTATATGAGCGTAGCCATGCTTATGGTTTGCCTGTACTATAGAGTGAATGGGTGTTCCCGCAATGACCGCTTGGCTACAAACACGCAAAACCCGTTGGCTGGGGCTGTTTGCGGCTGGCTTTGTGCTGACTATACCCGGGCTGTGTCTTGCCGCTGCGGCCATCTCGCAGGGGTATAAAACAACATCAGATAACGTGGCCAAAGGAGCTTTATTAAGCTTGGTAGCTGACAATTCTACGGAGGTAGAGCCGGCCAATACAAGCAATGCCACCAAGCTTGTAGGCGTGGCCGCCGACAAGCCCCTCGTGGAGCTTTCGGGCAATAGCTCCAGTAACACCCGGGTGGTAGTGGGTGGTACGACCGAAGTTCTGGTAAGCGACATCAATGGTAATGTCCAGGCTGGTGATAAGATAACGGTTTCGCCAGTAAGCGGTATAGGAATGAAAGCCGTGGGTTCAGCCGAAGTAGTAGGCAGCGCACAGGCAGATTTTAGCGCAATTACTACGCTTAACCGATCGGTAACCACCAGCGATGGCCAGCAGAAGACGATTAAGGTTGGGTTGCTGCCAGTAGCGGTTAACGTGACATATTATTCGGCCTCGATGTCGCAGGGTACCATTTCATCATTTGTGCCGCCATTTTTGCAATCTTTGGCAAATACAGTGGCTGGTCGCCAGGTTTCACCGGTGCGTGTATTAATTGGCGCTACAACCTTATTGCTGGGTTTTGTAGCTGTGATGATAATTTTGTATACATCTATCCGTAATGGACTTATCTCAATTGGACGTAATCCGCTGGCGCAAAAGGCTTTACGCCGCGGGCTGATTGACATCATATTTGCAGCCATGGGGTTGTTGCTTATAACGGCAGCAATCGTGTACGCAACACTAGTACTGTAAATCACAATATTGACTATAATCATAAACTATGCTAATGTTTATTTATAAACAGATGAAGTGATAACGCTTCAAATAACAAAAACAAAACAAAAAATCATGAACAACGGACCTGACCCCGCCAGCCCCCAAACTCCCCAGATCCTCCAGGCTACTGCTGATGATCAGGCTCTCCAAACCGACACCAGCTCAAATGTGACATCGGTACGTACTGCTGTAAACCCCGGCCAGCCCGAACTCCAACCCCAATCAGCCAGCTATAAGCCAGCCCGTGCATTTCCATGGCGCCGTATTATCGGTATAGCTTTGTTGGTAATCGGACTTGCCGTAGCTGTTTTTCTGGTGCTGTACTTCGGCAAAGGTACTAAACATGGTTCGACCAGTGCAAACTCTTATATTAAGACACAAACCATTGCCTTGACAGGCTTAAGCCAGCAGCTTGCGGCCAGTAAGACCCAGCAGGCGAGTACACTTACGGTGAACGGCCAGGTGAGTGTGACAAACTCACTTATCCTCCAGCCAACTGCTCAGCCTACCAGCCCTGTCACCGGCCAGCTGTATTATGACCAGACCGGTAATAACCTGGCTTTCTATAACGGCAGCCAATTTTTGAACCTGTTGGGCAGCACCGTCAACACCCAAATTACTAATACCCAGATCTCTAACATTACTAATGTCTTCGGCGGGGCTGGCGGCGTGGCTGCTACCGGCACGCCTGGGGCGCTCGCGATGTTTACGGCTGGTAGCCAGCTTGGCGATTCACTTATTACTCAAACCGGCAGCACCATAAGCGTTGGCGGCTCTAACTTGCAGATTGGTAGCTCAAACAGCGACCATACGATCCAAATTGGTACAGGGGCAGGTTTGCAAAATACCACGGTAGGTTCAACTTCTGATGGCAGCACTACCTCCCTACAGGGCGGCACGGGCAACGTTTCTATCCTGACCGGCGGTACCAGTGCCATCAGTGGGGACATTTCAATTAAGACCGGTGATTCTTCCACAACTGCCTCCGGCGACATCACTATCGATGCCGGTGTGGGTGTTGTTGACGGTGAAGTAATTGAACACAAAGGTTTTGAAACCGGCCTGGACAATATGAACGCCTGGTTCGGCAATACCGTTGCCCGGACCTCTGCGGTTGCCCATACAGGTAATTTCAGTTTGGCCGAGACCGGCAACGCGGCTAACTGGGGAGTTATCGAAACGCTGCCGGGTGTTAGCGTCACCGCTGGCCACCAGTATTACTTCAGCATATGGGTCCGTGCCTCGACGACACCTCGGAATATTATTGCAAAGGCAGTTTGGGCTGGTAGTAGCGGTGTGGGCACTGTTTCGCTTACGCCAGTAACCGACAGCACTTCGGAATGGACTGAGATGACCGCCCTAGGTACAGCGCCGGGTGGTGCCACCTCGGTATACTTCGAGGCACAGAGTACCGGCGTAAACGGGGAAGTACACTACTTTGATGACATGACGGTGACCGACTTAAGTTCTGCTGCGGCCATTTCATCTATCTCGATCGGTAGTGCCAATGCAAAGAGAATCACTATTGGTAACATCAACCAAATCGGGGCAACCACAATTAACGGCGGCAGCGGCATAAACTTGAACAGTGGCGCGGCGGGCGTAACCGTGACTGCCGGGGTGCTTAATATGACCGGTAGTGCACCTTCAAGTATTAGCACCACAGTGGGTGCCTTAACGTTAACTTCGGCCGACACGGCCATATGGGGCGTTGGTACTGCTAACTCCGGGGCAGGCGGCAGCCTGACCTTGCGCGCCGGACGCGGTGGCACGGAGGCTGTCAACAATGGCGGTGATCTGGTACTTCAGGGCGGTGCGCCGAATGGTGCTGGCGCACCAGGGAGTGTAATTGTAAAGCCGCAGCAGGATACGACGAGTACTTTCCAGATCCAGAATACGGCAGGCACCTCATTCCTGGTGGCTGATGCTACTAACGCGACTATCAGCGTCACGGGTACCGATACCAGCTTTGCTACACTTACCCTTGCTAATGCGCACTTTAAGACAACACAGACTACTCCGCCCACCATAGCCACGCCCTCGAACTGCGGTACGGCACCGGTATCAGCTATGACCGTCGGTTCTACCGATGTAGCCGGTTCGTTTACCATTACCACCGGCACCAGTGGTGCCTCTACGAGCTGTGATACGGTCGTGACATTTCATCGCCCATATGGCGCGGCGCCTAAGAGTATTCTGGTGGTAGGTAAGGGCGATGCAGGTTCAGCCAGCCGGCAGGTCTTCGTATCGGCCGCCGATGCCAATGGCTTTACTGCCAGTTTTGCTCAGAGCAGCGCTTCAACCGCTGCACCCTACAGCTTTAGCTATTGGGTTGTGGAGTAGCAGGCCGTCGATGCAGGCAGTCTCAGAATATTAGACTTAACGCTTACGCTTTTATACGGTATATTAGAGCGTAAGCAGTTATGAAAAAGACCACCACCACGGTTATTCAAGATGAAAGACCACAGCGTTGGTATCGCAAGCGCAATGTCTTGATTGATGCCACAGTCATTATCGCTGTGGTACTGATTATCGCTGTGATTTGGTGGGTGGGGCATCGTCCCAAAGCCGATACAGCCGCTAAGGTTCCACAATACAGCGGTCAAGTCCTGGTAGAAGAGGTGAACAAAAAGTATGGTAATCACGATTACCTCGGTGCTATTCATCTTATTGAAGGCCAGAAAACTATCAGCCAAACCGATACGCAGTTATTGCTTGCCGGGGCCTACGCCAACGCCGGTAATAACCAAAAGGCTTTGGAGATCTACGAAAAACAGGAAGCTAAGAAGCCTCTAAGCGAGTCATACGCCGCATTGGCTGCCACTGCCGCCAGCCAAGCCAAGCAGTACCAAAAAGCTATCGATTTTTTCCAGAAGGCCAAACAGCGTGCGCCACAGGCAAACACCGACCAAATTGCCGTCTATGATTATCAAATACAGGAGCTACAAAAGAAATTATGATCGGGGTAGGGCGTCATAGGCGGCTATTCGGCCTGGCTACGCTAGGCATAATTACTTTCGGAGTAACGTTATTCGCGTTAGCCCTGCACCCCCAAAAAGCTGCCGCTGATATTTGTACCCCTAACGGGCGTGACTGTTACTATGGTTACTTCTTTAATGGATACGATGGTGGGCCACCTGCCAATGGTACGCGCCACAACTTGTTAACCGCTCCGGCGCTGCTGAACGTTAATAATGGCTTCGAACTGGTACAAAACATCAAAGGCCAATTGGGGGGCTGTCCGGGCGGCAACATTCCTAACCCTAACAGCCAGAACTCTACGGGTGCGGCATTTATCGTCCTCACCATGCTTGGCGTAACCCCGGGCACCAACAAAAATGTAGCGTGCCAGCGCTTTGACGAGTGGGCCGGTAACGTCTATAACCTGGAAGCTTCTGGGCTGATTAACTTTAACCAGGTTTACAACTTTGGCGGTATAAACACCCGCTCAACGATAACTGACGTTGCTTATTATCCTAACAATGGTGCGGCAGCGAGTATTGTATTCTATAACCCAGCCAATCCTAGCCAGCCTACCTATGCTATTAAAAAAGATTGTGGTAACCCGGTTGGCCGGCTCTTGGCGGCTAATGTCACCTGGGATCTAACGCCTGATGTTCAAAGCAAGGTTAACGGTGTGACGGCCGATACTGCCGAAGTCGGTGATTCTATTACCTTTACCTTTACTGTCCGCAATACAGCCCTAACCGATAGCCACCAAGTGGACTGCTCAGCGGCGTCCATTAACCATAGTGGGTACTTTAAAGCGCCAACTCCGCCAGAGTCAGGAGGTAGTGCTGTCGGCACATCCTGTCCGCGCTCTTTTGGACGCAATTCAACGACGACGGTGGCCAGCCAGTCGGTTGGTTCGGCGGCGGCCAATACCACGTACTGTAGAACGTTAACCGTTGACCAGGCTACGCCCGGCGGGGCACCGCGCAGCACCGAAAAGTGCGTAACTGTAGTGAGCAAGCCATACATACAGGTCTACGGCGGTGATGTTTCTACGGGTGGTGACGTAGAGAGCTCACCTGGCACTTGTACATCAAATCCAAGTGCAATAGTTTCATGGAACCAAAATACCGCGGCATCAGGCTATGCTGGCGCCGGTGTCCAATATGCCGCCCAGGCCCTAGGGGTAATAAAAGAATTCGCCACTGCCCAAAAGAGCCCCACGGCCGGTGCTGCATCACCCAGCGGATTAGCTTTTGCCAATACCACTGCTACCGGCAATAAGTATGGTGGAGCCTTCGGGTCACCCAAGTGTATTAAGGATTACTATGGCCAGAAGCCAGCTACTACAACACCTATGCCTGGCAGCGTTAGCTCGATGACAACCGGTAACTTCTCGGCAACTTCCAGTGTTTCGCTAGGCGGCGGCAATATCAACCCGGGCCAAAAGACTACCGTGTTCGTTGACGGCGACGTATACATCACCGGAAACATTACCTACACCGGCAGCTGGTCGTATAATAATATTCCCTTATTCCAGATCGTGGCCCGCGGTAATATCTATATAGACCGCAGCGTTACCCAATTGGATGGTGTATACATTGCCCAACCATGGGCTGATCTTTCGCACGGGTACGTATACACCTGTACTACGGGTGCGGCTGCGCCTACACTGGCTGCCGGCGCTTTCTACAACAGCTGCACAACGCCACTAAAAGTTAACGGGTCACTCGTGACACGCAGCCTGCAGCTGCTACGTACCAGTAACAGTCTGCACGATGCCAGCTCCGCACAGAACCGCAGCAATACCAAGGCCGCAGAGATCTTTAACTACGGTCCGGGCTTCTGGATTACCCAGCCTGATCTAACTACCACAAATGGCGGTGAAGTGGACAACTATGACGCTATCACTAGCTTGCCGCCCGTTCTCTAAAAAACAGCTTGCGTTATTGCGTAGTGCTTATGCTATACTTGGGGTAATATGAGTTTACTGAGTGGGGTTTCTGCATTTTTCGGACTTGATATCGGAACCACCGCAGTTCGGTTAGTGGAACTGCATGGCAACGGCCCGGTTAAGACGTTAGTTAAGTATGCCTATGTGCCCGTTGACAGCAAAATTGTTCTGAGTGATTCTAAATCTGACCAACAAAAGCTGGCCCAGGTTATTAAGGACCTGTTGGCGCAAGCCCGCATGACTACTCGAAACGTTGCGGTGGGTATTCCTTCGCAGCGCGTGTTTACGGCGGTCGTAGACTTCGATCGTTTACCCCAGGCAGAATTAGCTAAGGCCATCCGCTATCAGGCCGATTCATTAATTCCAACGCCACTGGAAAGCTCTAAAATTGACTGGGCGGTCATTGGCGACTCACCAAAGGACAAAACCAAAGTCGAGGTGCTGCTTTCGAGCGTCGAAAATACCTTTATTGAGCAACGGCTGGATATGCTGGAGTCGATTGGCTTGGAAGTTATTGCTTTTGAGCCTGACAACTTGGCCCTTACGCGGGCAATGGTAGCTCAAGATAATGGTGCGCCTCAGATGGTGCTCGACGTTGGCAGTAAAACAACCGACCTGGTTATCACCATGAATGGTGCACCGCGCCTAACGCGTTCGATACCTACAGGCGCAGAGGCTATTATCCGGGCGGCTGCCCAAAACCTTAATATTGAGGATAAACAGGCACGTCAGTTTGTCTTTAAGTTTGGGCTGGGGCAGGATAAACTCGAGGGTCGTATCTATGACGCAATTATCGGCACTATCGACATCCTGACTGGTGAAATTGATAAGTCCATCAAGTTTTTCCAAAGCCGCTACGGCGAAACTCGTATCGGCCGTATGATCGTTACCGGCGGAGCATCGGCCTTGCCGGAATTCCCTCTGTACCTGGCTAACAAGTTCGGCATGGAAGTTGAGATTGGCAACGCCTGGCGCAACGTCTCTTTCTCGCCCGAACGACAAAACGAGCTATTGGCAGTATCTAACCACTTTGGCGTGGCTGCCGGGCTTGCGGAGAGGGCCGAATAATGATTCAGTTTAACCTCTTACCCGATATCAAGATCCAGTACCTGAAGGCTAAGCGCCAGAAACATGTTGTTATCCTGGTTGCTGTACTAACTACCACTGTCTCACTGGCGGTATTTATCTTGCTGCTAACCACAGTGTTTGTACTGCAAAAAAAGAACATCAGCGATCTAAATAAAGACATATCTTCATCAAGTAAGCAGCTGCAGAGCGTGCCCGAACTGAACAAGATCCTAACCGTCCAAAACCAGCTTGGCACGCTAACAACCCTGCACGATCAAAAGGTTGTGTCTTCCCGCCTGCTCGATTATCTAACGCAGATTACACCGGCAAACACCAGCGTCTCCAAGCTCGTTGCCGATTATTCGCTGAATACTATGACCATTGGCGGTAATGCCAGCGGCCTAAGCTCGGTTAACACATACACCGATACGCTTAAATTTACCCAATTCAGCACAAGCGCCAACGGCGCCAAGAGAAATGCTTTCTCCAACGTGGCCCTGAAGACCTTTAACCGTAACAATGACACCACTACCTACGAGATCACCATGAAATACGATCCGGCCATCTTTAGCAATAAGCAGCAGATAACGCTTGAAGTACCTAAGATTATTACCACCCGGTCACAAACTGACAAACCTTCAGAAGTATTCCAGCAGGGGGCACAGTAGTATAGTTATGGCAAAAACAGGATCATTCACCAAACGAGCACTTATCTCTAAGGCCAGCAGTACGATGGTTATGGCTACGGCCGTCGCCGCCTTTGTGGTAGTATTTGCCGGCGTCGCCTCCAAGGCGTTGTTTAGCCAGGCAGCCTACCAAAATAAGGTTATTTCGCAAAAGAAGAAAGCACTCTCGACGTTGAAGGGCGACATTAGCGCTGTCGGCACACTTAAAAGCTCCTACAAATCGTTTGTGGAGACGCCACGCAACGTTTTAGGCGGTAACCCCACCGGTACCGGCGATCAAGACGGCGATAACGCGAAGATCGTTCTGGACGCTATGCCCAGCAAGTACGACTTCCCAGCCTTAACGGCCAGCTTGGAGAAACTTATTAGTGCGCAAGGCCTCCAAATCCAGAGCGTGACCGGCACCGACCAAGAAGTGCAGCAAGCCAATCAGGCTAGCCCTTCACCAAAGCCCGTGGCTGTGCCATTCCAAATCCGGGTGTCTGGTTCTTACGATGGCATCAAGAATCTGCTTAGTTCCTTCGAGCGCTCCATCCGTCCAATCCAAATTAAAAAAGTAGAGGTTGATGCCGCTGCGCAAGGCGGTAGCATGGTAGCTATCATCGACGCGCAAACCTTCTACCAGCCAGAGAAGACACTGACAATTAAATCCGAGGTAGTACAGTAATGAAGCAAAAAGACATTGCACTGATTGTTATCATCGTTGGCATAAGCGGTGTTGTTTCCTTCCTGGCTTCCCGGTGGATATTTGCCAAGCCTGCCGATCGTCAGCAAAAAGCCGAAGTAGTTGATACTATTACGTCTGATTTTCCTTTGCCAGACAGCAAATACTTCAATAGTAACTCTATCGATCCTACCCAGCAGATCAAGATCGGTGACAGCAATAACCCGAATCCATTTGGTGGCAGTAGTCAGTAACCATAAAAGGTTTATACTATAGGTATGAGCGTCTTATCTACTGCAGCCCAACAGCAGGTTGAGGATACCCTTGTTGCTGACAAGGTGCTTACCAAAGATCAGTTAGCTGATCTAAAAGACCGTGCCGAAAAAGAGAACACGCCGTTCTTAAGCTACCTTACAACCAACGGTGTTGTGCCCGACGAGACTTTGACTAAGACTATAGCCCACGTTAACAAGGTGCCTTACGTAAACCTCAGCGCAGCTCATATCAGCCAGGAAGTCCTGGATTTGCTGCCTCAGGACATTGCAGAGCGTTATATGGCTGTTCCTTTGGGTGAAATGCAAAACCGGCTGGTACTGGCTATGCTGGACGCTGACAACGTGCAGGCGGTCGACTTTCTTTCTAATAAGATTGGCCGGGCGCTTAAAGTATATGCTGCCAGCGAATCAGGTATCCGCAATGTACTCAGGCAGTACCAGGCCAGCATCTCCGACCAGGTAGTGGGCGAGATCAGCAACATTGGTACGCCGGCGCCGGATCTTGAGCAGGATCAGGCCGCCCTTAAAAAATCCCTTTCCAAGGTCACCACTGAAAACTCCAAAAATTTCCGCACCATCGTGCAGGATTCGCCGATCAGCAAAGCGCTTTCAACGATTCTGGAATACGCCGCCAAAAATGGCGCCAGTGACGTGCACATCGAACCTTTGGCCGATGGCCTTAAGATACGCTGCCGGATAGATGGCATTTTGCGGGAAATTTTGCGTTTGCCCAAAAGTACTGAACCACCGCTGGTATCACGCATCAAGATTCTGGCCAACCTAAAAATTGATGAACACCGTATTCCCCAGGATGGCGAATTCAGTATCAACGCTGCCGGCAAATCCATCGACTTACGTATTGCTATCTCGCCAGTTATCTGGGGTGAGCAGGTAGTCATCCGTTTGCTGGACAAGACCGGCACCAGCCTGAGGCTGGAAGACATGGGGTATGCCGGCCGCGCGCTGCGCACCATTCGTGAGGGTATCAAGGCTTCCAGTGGTATGATCCTGACCTCTGGGCCTACCGGCTCCGGTAAGTCAACTTCGTTGTACGCATTACTACAAGAGGTCAAAAGTGATGCCATTAATATTGTCACACTGGAAGACCCCGTTGAGTACAAAATGGAGGGCATTAACCAGATCCAGGTTAATGCCGAGGTCGGCCTGACGTTCGCTAACGGCTTGCGTTCTATCCTTCGTCAAGACCCCGATGTGGTGATGGTGGGG
>JGI24741J21665_1000665_pt1 | contig 10374 bp, 9 predicted proteins | sample KBSCornC7_FD_21665 | JGI IMG/M metagenome (IMG submission 21665) | reverse complement strand
TCGCCTGCCCCATGCGTCCAAGACCTATGAAAACTACCTTCATTACAAAACTCCGTGTCCACCGCGCCCGTCCATCAATGCGAGCCGTAATAACCGACAACCGCCGTCATGCGATGACCAAGCTCGTCGACCAGTCCTTGCGCATGATGTCCATGACAGTAGGCCGGAGGGCGCACGAATTCTGATCAATGCACCATCATATCAGGCGATGCCCCAAGGCTGTCTCGTGCAAGCCTGGCATAAATCCAGCCGGCAGCCGCCAGCAAATGCCGGCGGCCGCTTGCATGGTGCGGCTTAACGCTCGACCAGCGCCAATACGCGCAAAGGACTGCCCGAACCGTCCTTGATCTTGAGCGGCGGCGTGATCAGCATTGAGCCAGTGGGAGGCAGGAGATGCAGGTTTGCAAGGCTCGACAGGCCAAATTTATTGCTTCCATGCATGTAGTGATGGCAAGGATTCGGCTGGGAAAAGGTGGCGCCCTGACCAGCATCCGTTCCTACAGGTTCGGTACCGATGCCGATAACATCGCGCTCATGCGCCAGGAATTTTGCAACATCGGGGTGGTTGCCCGGCCAGTGACCGCCATCCTCGCGCATATTGAGAAACCGATCGGTATAATTGCGGGATGACCATCCCGTACGGATGAGGGCCCAAGAACCGGCGGGAATACGGCCATGTTCGGCTTCCCATTTCTCAATGTCGTCCATGGTGGTTACAAATTCTTCGTCCTCCCCCGCGCGCTCGGAAACGTCGATCACGCAGGCGGGAGCCATGAACTTCCTGACCGGAATCGTGTCGGTCGCGCCATCTTCGTAATGCCGGCCCGAAATCCAGTGCACCGGCGCGTCGAAGTGCGTCCCGGTATGTTCACCACAGTGAATATTGTTCCAGTACCAGTCCGGCCCGCGCTCATCGAAACGGGAGATTTCCTCCAATCGGAAAACCTGAATTTGCTGGGCGAACTGGTCGGGCAGTTTGAAGATCGGTGTGCGCTCCTCCAGCGTATGGGTGAGGTCGATGATCTCCACCGACCCGCTTGAGAGAGCCGTAGCCAATTGGTTCAGTAATGACATGGATATTCTCCCTTGATATTCGGTCGGTCTGTACAGCTTTTCTCAATCAGCTTCGAGGTCGTCAGGAGACCTGGCTTGGAGACGCCGCGGGGGCGCCGTCCAAAATAGTAACCGGATCATCAATGGCCTCGGGAACGTGGCCAGACCCCCTCCCCGTCGGCTTCAGGACGGTTGTGCGCAACAGCGGATAGAGCAGGATCGAGATGATGAGGGTCGTTATCGCCTGGATCGGCAAGATGCTCGCGAGGACATAGTGGGCCATGAAGGCGGAGACGAGCAGTGTCACGACCCCTGCCCAATTCACATTCTCCGGCTCTTCCTGAACAGCCTTCGGCTCTCTTCCGAGCAATGTTTTCACAATATAATAGTCAGCAACGACAATTCCGGCAAATGCCGTCACCAGCACTCCCAATATCGTCACCCAGGAATCGATCAGTTCGAGAATGCTTCCATAAAGCATCAGGAGCCCAATGACGTTTGCAAGGACGACAAAGGTCAACCGCCCCATTCGCAAATTAAGCGCATCAAACAGGTTGGAAAGGGAAAGCGAAGCCGCGTAGTTGTTCAGAACCTGCGTCTTGCCCTGCGCGAGAACCAGGAGCCACGCCCCCATCGCTCCTCCCAGCACCACGAAGGCCGCTACAATGCTGTCCGGGCTTTCGAGCGATGCTCTCTGTGCTGCCTCATGGGTCATTCCGGCAGTCTGCGTGTAGAAATCAACAAGTGCGGGGCCGCCAGCATACATGATGATGCCGCCAAGCCAGAGCATCAGGATATCCAATGACAGGAGACCAATCAGCGTTGAAATCCCGACATCCTTCGATCGGCGGGCATATCTGCCGATGTCCGCGCCGAACATCGCCATCCCTCCCGCTGATCCGATCAGGACATTTATCGCAAAGATGAACCTGCCCGCGGGACTATCGGCGCCCATGCCCTTGAGAACATCGTGGGAGAACTGGGGACCGAACGAAACAAGGCTTTCGACCGACCGGTCGCCGTTGGAGACCACGAGGTAGGTGATATAAGCCAGCACCACCAATGATAAAGTGAGGGTTATCGACGATGCGCGGGCGATCAGCTTGAACCCGTAAGATGTCAGAACAATCCAGAGAACCGTCATCAACCCATAGATCAGGATCTTCGTGGTCAACGTATCGGAAAGCTTGAAGTAGAATAAAAATCCTCGATACAGCAGTGCATTCTCAAGAGCGAGGAAGCCGATGATCATGAACGAATATATGATCGAGGATATTATCGACCCTTTCTTGCCGAACCCGAAATATCGCGACATGACCGTGCTGGAGAGGCCGGTACGATAGGCGACATGGGAACTCGCCCAGCTCAGGGGCCAGCAAATCAGCATCACGATCAGGCCCGCGACAAGTGCGGCCTGGAACCCCGCGACAAATGTCACCAGCGCGCCAAAGAACAACTGCACCAGCGAAACCACCACGCCCGCCGTATTCCACGTCAATGCCAGCCATCCCTGACGCTGATCGTCGGGCACCCGTTCCAGGGCATGGTCCTCGATGGTTTCGGAGAGACTGTTGTCACTCATGGCCGCATTCCTTCGGGCAGGGTTGCTCTTTCATATCGCATATCTCTTAGCGGACGAAACCACAGGCTATTGGTCATCCTGATCACGAGACATGGCCAGCCCGCTTCCCCTTCACTGCGCGGCATGCGCGGTCAGCTTGAGCGATTTGTAACCGCGCAGGACATTGTTCGAGATGCGCTCCGCCTCGTGCAGGTCGAACCGTTCGACCCGGCGGATCAGGGCGGAGAGCAGCGCCGAGATTTCCATCCGGGCGAGATTGGCACCCATGCACATGTGGATGCCGTGGCCAAAGCCCAGCTGCTCGTTCGCGCGACGCGTGATATCGAACCGCTCGGGGTCTTCCCAACGCCGTTCGTCGCGATTGCCCGACGCATACATCACCAGGACCCGCGCACCCTTGTGAAGGCGCTGGTCTTCCACCGAAAAATCATCCGTCAATACGCGGGAAAAGCCCTGTATCGGACTTTCGACCCGGATCGCTTCATTGACCGCATTGGGGATCAGCGTCGGGTTCGCGCGCAGCTTGTCCCATTGATCGGGGTTCTGGGCAAACAGGGCGATCGCGCTGCCCGTGGCAAGGATGGTGGTATCCAGGCTCGGCCCCAGATAGTCGCCCATCACCGGCCCGACCTGTTCGGGCCTGAGTTCGCCGGCCTCGACCGCTTCGTAGAGTTTGGCGACCCAACTGCCCGGCTTCACCCGATCGGCGGTGCAACCGCGGGCATAGGTCACCATTTCATCCACTATCGGGAGCGCGGTTTCCGTCAGTTCCAGACCCCGTGGCCCCAAGGAGTTGAACACCGCGCCGGCCCATATGAGCATCCGTTCACGCCCTTCCTCGGGCAGGCCGACGAGTTCGGAGACCACCGTGACCGGAAGATATGGCGCAAGTTCGCTCGCGGCATCGAAATCGCCCTTGGCCACCAGGCGCTCGACCAGATTTTCGGCGAGATCGTAAAGTCCCTGACGCAACTCGGTCAATCGGGCGGGGGTAAGCGGCCGGCTGACGATCGAGCGCAAGGTGCTGTGGTAAGGCGCATCCGTATGAAGCGTGCTGCCCGCAATCGCCTTGTTCATCAGGTCGTTCATCGCGACGCCGTCCCCGGACGCGAACAAGGTGTTGTTCTTCAGCGCCCCCTGCACATCCGCAAACCGCGCCATGAGATAGAGGTCGTATTTGGGAAGGCGCACGATCGGGGCCGTGTCCCGGAAAATGCGATAATTCTCGTATGGATTGGCAAGCGCCTCCGCCGAGTAGATATCGATGTCCACGTCAGGAATATTGAATGCCATGTCGTTACTCCGGGAATTACTTAGGGGTGTCAACGATCTGCCCGGCTCGGCGATCGCCTCCACGCCTTATGCCGGGCTGTGAAGCGCGACGATGATGCAGCACAAGCCCCAGAACATGTGGAACTCGCAGCCGCCCAGGTTCCAGAACCAGCGCCCCTTGGAGACTTTGAACGCCGCCAGCCCCGCGCAGATCATGAAGATGCCGCCCAGCCACGCCGCGTAGAATACATAGATCCCCAGCACCATGCCGAGCAGCGCGAGCGTCTGAACGACCAGCGCAGTCCGCACAAAGATCCATGCAGGCTTGAGCCCGGCGGTCTCAAAAAATGCGAAGACAGCGTCCTTGACGGTAAACTGCCCGATAATATGCGGAATGAAGAGGAGGCCGCATATAATGCGAAGCTGAACTATGGCGTCCGTGAGATCCGGAAAAACGATGGCGTTCACAATACCCTCCCAGGCATGACATCAAAAGCAGGATCAAAATAACAATTTTCTCGATCTCCAGAAGCTCTCCGGCGCACAGCCTCAACTTGGCAACATCAAGGCTTCACCTGCTTCCGATGCCTGCATTGCCCCCGACCGGCATGTTTGCGGCCAGGGGCAATGCAAAGCGATCAATCGACCTTCGCCGCGATGGCTTCCATCTCTACGACCCAGTTGGGATTGGCGAGCGCCGACACCACAACCCAGGTCGAGGTCGGCAGGTAACCTTCAGGCAGATACTTCTTCCGGTGCGGGCCGACAAAGCGGATGGCGCTTGCATCGGTCGAATAGACGTTGAGGTGAACCAGGTTTTCCGGACCCATGTTCGCTTCGGCGAGAATGGCCAGAACGTTCTTCCAGATTTCCTCGTGCTGCGCCTCGAAGCCCTCAGCCAGCGTTCCATCGGGCCGGATGCCCGCCTGTCCAGCGATCGACAGGATGCGCGCACCGGCCGGAATCTCGACCGAATGGCTGTATGGCCCCACCGGGTTGGCGATCGACTGGGGATTTCTAACTACAAACATGATATCCGTCCTTTGCAAAATGAAGGGTTTGGGATTGAAGATCGGGTTTAGTTGCCGTGCGGTCGTCCTCTAACCACCTGACAATGGGACCAGGTGAATTGCCCTCTCCCCGCAACGGCCCCCAACGATCTCTGGAATAGCAATCAATATGTTGATCAGCGAGCGGCTGATCAACGGGTTTCCAGGGCGGGAAACCATCGCCGTTCAAGGAATCGCGGTAACTAAAAGATCTAAAGCGGCGATCTGACTCAGTCGGATCAAAAGCAGCTTCAGGTGCCAAGGGCGCGATGATCCAGCGGCCCAGACCGAGGAACCCGAACCCCCTACCCTTCCATTCGGAGGCAGGATCAGAGCTGTCAGTCGGGGAGTGCACCATGGCATATCCTTGCTAGTCCCGGCACATCATCATGTCCCGACCGGTCCGGTAACCGGTCGGGACATTCGTCGAAGTCAACTACACACTAAGGCGAGACCCCATATGCATGAGGTAATCAAAAATTGTACCGCGCACCGAGCTGGAAGAAGCGGGGCGGCTTGTAGGAGACCGCGTTGCAACCGCACAGGGTCGCCAGGTCGAAGCCCACGACCCCAGGGTTCACGTTGGTCAGGTTCTTGACACGGAAGTTCAGCTCCCAGTTGTCGTTCGACCAGCCGATCCCGGCATTGACCATCACCGCCCTGCCGAACTTGTCTCCGTCGAAATTGCGGAGGTTGTAGTAGAATGGGTCGGTATAGCTCGCATCACTCTGGACCGACAGCTTGCCGCCGAAAGCCTGCCATTCATATCGTACGAAGGCATTGCCCTGCAGTGGCGGCGCATAGACCGGCTTGACATCGCGCACGATCGGGCCTCCTGCCCGAAGCGGCACATCCTTCACCTTCGCATCGAAATAGGAAACGGAAAGACCGACATCGAGGCCCCTGACAGGCGATGTAGCGAGACTGGCCTCGCCACCGTAGGTTCTATCATCGGCATTGATGACGACGCCACCGACGCCCGCGAAGAGGAATGCCTGATAGTCCTTGTAATCATAATAGTACACGGATGCATTGAAACGCGTTACCCGATCGGGGAACGTATATTTGAAGCCGCCCTCGTAATTGGTAAGAATTTCCGGCTTATAGGGGATGAGGCTTAGAGGCACCGGATAGGCACCGCCTGGATTGGTGGCGTTGTAGCTGCCCGCCTTCACACCACGATTGACGCCTGCATAGATGAGCAGGTCCGGATTGACCTGGAAATCGAGCTGGACCTTGCCGGCCCACAGCGTCTTGCCGGATTTGTCGGCGTAAGGCATCGGTCCATTCGGACCGAATACTGGGCCGATGACGATCGGCGTCCCGCTCTGAGCCTGCAGCGCGGTCTGGACGGGCCAGATACCGTGGAAGAAGTCGTATTTCTTCTGCTCGCGGATGATCCGCGCGCCCGTGATCAAGGTCAGCCGCGGGGCGATGTGCCAATCCAACTGTCCGAAGGCCGAGTAGGAATTGGTTATCAGGTTCGCGTCGACACCAACATCGAAAGGTGCCGGCGTCGACGCAACACCGCCGGGCGGGAACCTCAGCGCCGAGTTCGAACGGCTCGTGATGTGAAGATAGTAAAGACCGCCTGTCCAGTCGACAAGGTCGCTCTTTCCTGTCAGCCGGACTTCCTGGCTGAACGTGTAAGCGCTAACGCCATTATAACCGCCAACCAGGTTAGTCGGGCTGCCTTCGATATCCAACAAGCTGAACTTGAAGAAGTGCTTGTAGTCAGTCACCGACGCCAACGTGACGCCGTCGCTCAAGTCGAACTCGCCGTTGAGGTTGACGCCCCAGGTCCGGATGTGATTCCCCTTACGGAATGAAAAGTCCTGCGAGGTCAGCGGCCCTGAGCCGTCCGGATCCTTGTAGCCGAAGAAATCTCCGCCGGCGGCCGCCCGCCCGAAACTGTCACCAAAGACGCCGTCGTTGTTGAGGTCCGATCCGTAATCCTGACCGTTCGCGCCAATCGAGGCGCGGGTCTCTGTGGGCGAAGCGTCGATCGTGTTGATCTGCTCTCCACCAGCGTTGAAAACTCCAATCGTAGGCTTTGATTGATAAGGGGACGTCGCCTGAATGGTCCTTGCCCCATTCACCGAGAGTAGCACCCGTACCCCGTCATTGGGCTCGAACAAGGTGGTCATACGCCCGGCCAGCGTGTTGTCGTCGCCCAGATTGGCACCCGCGCCAGGGCCCGGCGACCCGCCGACGGCATCGAGCGGATAACGGTTGCGCACATATCCTTGCGCCTTGTTCCACATGACAGCGAAGCGCGTCGCCAACGTGCTGCTGATAGGCACGTTGATCGCCGCTTCACCATGGAATGCGCCGGGCGATCCCGGAGAATCATACATCCCGTAATTGACGTCGACAAAGCCTTCGAACTTGTCCAGATTGGGCTTGCGCGAGATGTAGCGGACGAGACCGCCGGTCGCGTTGCGGCCAAACAGCGTGCCCTGCGGCCCCTTCAGCACTTCGACGCGGTCGATGTCGAACAGGGCGAAAGTCTGCCCCTGGCCGATCGCGATGTAACCATCGTCCAGATAAACCGCGTTCGGCGCTTCGGTGATGTCGCTGAAGTCATTCTGGGTGACGCCCCGGATCGTGTACTGGCTGTTCTGGCCGCCAAGCGCGCCGCCGATGTGCACGCCGGGCGTAATCGCTGCGATCTGGGGAGAATCGGTCACATTGAGGGCGCGCAACTGGTCGCCGGAAAAGGCGGTGATGGCGATACCCACCTTCTGGATGCTCTGCTCGCGACGCTGCGCCGTCACGATGATCTCGCCCGACAAGGCCGAGCCGCCCTTGTCGGCGTGAGTTGATTGATCCTGCACGGCAGAGGCGGCCGGTGCATCCTGCGCCAGCGCAGGACTGGCAAGCGCACCAACCGCAACTGCACAAAGCAAGGTTGCCCGGATTCGAAGATCTTTCCTCATTATTATTCCCCTTTATGACGATAATAATATGCAACTCAGCCCTGCAAGATCCTTTTTTGTTCTAATTACCTATCCATCAAATCAGATACTTCACTCCAAACCCATCAGATCACCTCGCCGCCGGGCAACTGGATCTCGTTGACGCCCTTGGCAAAGCTGTGACCGTTCCAATATTGCTGCCCGGCCACCAGCAGATCCTGCGCCGGAAACTTCGTCAGAAGCCGCGGACCATCCTTCGTGACATGGATCTCTTCCTCGATCCGGGCCGCGGTCGTTCCGTCTTCGGAAGGCCAGTAGGTCTCGATCGCAAAGACCATCCCTTCCTCTATCGTGATCGGGTGTTCGATCGAGTGATAGCGGCTGATCAGCGGCTGTTCCCACAGGCCAACGCCGATGCCATGCGCATATTGCAGCCCGAACGCTTCCTCCTCGTTCGCCATGCCGAATTCCTGGGCGGCCGGGAACTTCTTGGCGATATCGGCCGAAGATGCGCCGACCTTGATCTCTGCAATCGCTTCGTCGAGGATTTCACGCGTCTTCTTGTACACGTCCCGCTGCTTGCGGGTCGCGCCGCCAATATTGATCGTGCGGTAATAGCAGGTGCGATAGCCCATATAGGAGTGAATGATGTCGAAATAGGCCATGTCACCCGGCCGCATGTAACGGTCCGAGAACACATGGGGATGCGGCGCGCAGCGTTCGCCCGAAATCGCGTTCACCGCCTCCACATTCTCCGAACCCATATTGTAGAGCACGTGATTGACGACGGCGACGGCCTCGCTTTCCTTGACGCCCGGGCGCAACACGCGGAACAACTCGTCATAGGCGGAATCGACCAGGCACGCGGCGGTCTCCAGCAACGAGACCTCGTCGATCGACTTGATGACGCGGGCGCGTTGCATCAGCCCTTCTGCATTGACGATCGTCACCCCTTCGGCCTCCAGCGCCCGGAGCACCGGAATTTCAACGACATCTATGCCCAGCGGCTCGTTGATGAGGCCAGCATCGCGCAGCACGTCCGCGATCCGCTTCGCGTTCGCCTTCTCAACGCCAACCTCTTCCATGATCGAGCCGCGCCAGCTTGATACCACCGGGCGCCAATTTTCGGGGCTGATCCAGGGATTATGCTTCTGATGCTGCTTGGCGGCCGAACCGATATCCCACATGATCGGTTCGCGATCGCGCATGATGAGCGCACAGCGAAAATATTTGTCGCGCGCCCAATTGCCGATGTGCGCCGCAGTCGTATAGCGGATATTGTTCATGTCGAACAACAGCACCGCGCCCATGTTCGACGTCTTCAGCTGGTCCTGAACGCGCTTGAACCGATATTTGCGAAGCCGGTCGAAATCGACCCGATTTTCCCAATCCACGGCCATGATCGCATTTTGCGAAGCACCCCGCTTGAATTCCTCCGGCAGCATCTCCGGAGTACAATGGATGTGTTGAGGGTGGCTACACATGTCGCTCTCCAATGGTCCAATTAAACAGGTGCGTATTCGTCGGCAGACGCCGTATCAAAATGCGCGCGAGGCGGATCCGCAGGGGCGAATCCAGAGCCAGATTTCGGTCAGATAGTTAGGTGGCCGCTGCCCACCGGTCGCGCGCAATGCTTCATGAAATGCCATGCCCAAATCCCCTATCTTCAGGCTCGTCGCGTATTTCAGTCGCTGCGCCGAGGACCCACACTCGGCGAACTTTGTAAGAGAATAAGGGCTGAACGGCCGCCTCCGTTAGGATTGAAGGCTTGATCGCTTGAAATACTTTGTCTTCTGCACAGCGTACAAAGTAACTTTCTAGTCTAGCATTACAGTTGCATTTTTGATTTGATATGAACGCGGCGTACGGCAGCCTGATGCGCTCGTCTCCAGCATGACCAAGCGATGATGTGGGCGGGCAGGATCCGCCGCCGAGCCAGTTTGTTGGCGATCCGCCGAACCTCCTGGATTGACCAGCGGATCAGATCCTGATGGCTGCCATCCTCAGTCTTTTGGGGGGCGTCGCGTCGTTGGCGCGATACCGGATCACCGCCATCATGGCGAAGGCGAGTATCACGAGCGAGACGTGGCGATGCCAGCCATATCACGATCGCGTTTCGTTGTGGTCAAGACTGAGTTCGTTCTTGGCGAAGTTGTGAAGAAAGCAAGATCGCCGTCGCTGATATTGCGGCGGATCAAAGAGGCCCCGGGTCCAAAGCCCCGATTTCGTCTCATCATATTCATTGGCTGCGAGATCGGCGAGTTCACAGTACGCCCAGTCATGAAGCCGCGCGCCCTTGGTCCCCTCGCCAGCGGACAGAAACTGCCATGCATTGGGCGCAAGATTGCGGGCAATCTCCTCCGCTTTGCCCGCAGCCAGGGGCTTGCCTGCCCATGAGCCGATTACGGCATCTGGGCTGTGAGGAACTCTGTTAAATGCCATTATACCATGACCAGCCGTTCTGGATCGTCCCAGCGCGACCCAGGTCGTCGAACTTGTC
>JGI24741J21665_1000657_pt1 | contig 10437 bp, 11 predicted proteins | sample KBSCornC7_FD_21665 | JGI IMG/M metagenome (IMG submission 21665) | reverse complement strand
GAAGCGCACCGGTCGCTGGGTCGGCCGCGTCGGTCCCTTGCACCCGGAGGGCTGGCCGGGCGATGAAATCGGCTGGACGCTCGCGCGCGAAGCGTGGGGCAAGGGTTACGCCACCGAAGCCGCGACGGCCGCAATCGACTGGACCTTCGCAAACCGCGGCTGGACCGGGATCATCCACTGCATCGCACCCGCCAACACCGCGTCGCAGGCGGTGGCCAGACGGCTCGGTTCCACCCTGCAAGGACCCGGCCACATGCCCGCGCCGCGCGATCAGGATCCGATCGAAATCTGGGGCCAGTCACGCGAAGAATGGTTGGCGCGCCGCACCCACCGTATCGCCTGAAATCATCGAGATGAATGCCATCAAGACTCCCATCCCGGCGCGGCACAAGGGTTTCAATCGTGCCGAAATCGTCGACCAGAATTTCACCGAATTCGTGCAGGCGTGGCAGGGCAAACCCGCGTCCAAGTCGCGCGATGATGCCCCGGTGCTGCCTGGCAGCGCGTGCAGCGTGCGCGATTTCCGCGAGCTGTTCGAGTCGCAACTGATTTCGCGTCACCTCGACCTGATGGCGCGCGTGCTGCGCGTGCAGAACAAGGTGTTCTACACGATCGGTTCGTCGGGCCACGAAGGCAACGCGATGGTGGCGCGGCTGACACGGCATACCGATCCCGCGTTCCTGCACTATCGCTCGGGGGCGTTCATGGCCGAACGCTTCCGCAAATTGCCGGGCATGGACCCGGTGATGGATTCGGCGCTGTCGTTCGCGGCCAGCAGTGAGGATCCCGCGTCAGGCGGGCGCCACAAGGTGTGGGGTTCGAAACCCTTGTGGGTGCTGCCGCAGACGTCCACGATCGCTTCGCATCTGCCGAAGGCGCTCGGTACCGCCGTCGCGATCGAACAGGCGCAGCGCATCGGCCACGCCCTGCCGGTGCCGAACGATTCGATCGTGATCTGCTCGTTCGGCGATGCATCGAGCAACCACGCCACCGCGCAGACCGCGTTCAACGCGGCGGGATGGACGGCGTACCAGCGCCTGCCGGCGCCGGTGCTGTTCGTGTGCGAGGACAACGGCATCGGCATTTCGGTGAAGACGCCGAGTGGGTGGATTGCCAACAATTTCCGTGATCGCAAGGATCTCGACTATTTCTTTGCGGATGGCCTCGACCTCGCCGAAGGTTATGCACAGGTGCAGCGCGCGGTCGAACATTGCCGCGGCATGCGCCGCCCGACGTTTTTGCATCTGAAGACCACGCGCCTGGCCGGCCACGCCGGCACGGATTTCGAAATCGAGTGGCGCAGCTTCGAGGAACTGATGGCGCTGGAAGCGACCGATCCGCTGTTGCGCTCGGCCGCGATCGCACTGGAATCCGGCGTGTACACAAAGGAGTCGTTGCTCGACCAATACGAATCCACCCGCAAGCGCTGCTTTGCCGCGGCCGAAGAAGCCTACGGCCGCCCGAAACTGAAATCACTCAAAGCGGTGATGAAGCCGCTGGCGCCGTACACGCCCAAAGCCGTCGCTGCGGAAGCCGCGCGCGCGGACTACGCCGACAAGCGTGTCGCGGTTTTCGGCGGCGACGACAAGTTGCCCGAAAAACTGCCACCGCGTCACCTCGCGCTGGTGATCAATTCGGCGCTGCACGACCTGCTGGCGAAATACCCGGAATCGCTGCTGTTCGGCGAAGACGTGGCGCAGAAGGGCGGCGTGTACACCGTGACCCGTGGGCTGCAGAAAGCCTTCAAGGGCGCGCGCGTGTTCAACACGCTGCTGGACGAGACAATGATCCTGGGCCTGGCGCAGGGCTACGCCAACATGGGCATGCTGCCGGTTCCGGAGATCCAGTACCTTGCGTATTTCCACAATGCCTGCGACCAGATCCGTGGCGAGGCGGCGTCGCTGCAGTTTTTCTCGAACGATCAATACCGCAATCCGCTGCTGGTGCGGATCGCGTCGCTGGGTTATCAGAAGGGCTTCGGCGGGCACTTCCACAACGACAACTCGATCGCGGCATTGCGTGACATTCCGGGACTCGTCGTCGGTTGCCCGTCGCGCGGCGACGATGCCGCGATGATGCTGCGCACGCTGGCCGCGCTGTGCAAGGTCGATGGCCGGGTGTGCGCCTTCCTCGAGCCCATCGCGCTGTACATGACGAAGGATCTGTACGAGCACGGCGATGGCGCTTGGCAGTTCGAGTATCCCGCACCCGATCAGGCGATGCCGCTGGGCGAAGGGCGCGTGTACGGACCGAAGGCGAACGATCTGGCGATCTTCACCTTCGGCAATGGCGTACCCATGGCGTTGCGCGCCGCACGTGACATCGAAGAGAAGCACAAATGGAAAGTGCGGGTGGTCGATCTGCGCTGGTTGGTGCCGCTCAACGAAAAATTCATCGCGGCGCAGGCGAAGACCGCGAAGCGCATCATCGTTCTGGACGAGGGCCGTCGCAGCGCGGGCGTGGGCGAGGGTGTGATCACCGCGATCGTCGAGGCAGGATTGGGCGACAAACCGCTGCAACGCGTGGTGGGCGCGGATACCTATACGCCGTTGGCGGACGCGGCGCTGCTGGTGCTGCCGAACGAAGCCGACGTGGCCGCCGCAGCGGACAAGATGGCGTGACCGGCGCACGCGTAACGCGATGAAGGCGAACGTCGCCACGGACGCCGGCGTGCCGCAGCACGGGCCCGCCCGCAAGCCGCCGCGCCGAACGCATTTCGGCATGATCGGTTCGGTCAGCTTCGTGCACATGTTAAACGACATGATGCAGTCGGTGATCGTCGCGATCTATCCGCTGCTGAAGGGCGATTTCCATCTCAGCTTCTTCCAGATCGGCGCGATCACGCTGACGTTCCAGTTGACCGCCTCCCTGCTGCAACCGGTGGTGGGGATGGTCACCGACAAGCACCCGCTGCCGTATTCACTGCCGGTCGGGATGTGTTTCACCTTCAGCGGTCTGCTGCTGATGTCGGCGGCGCCGACTTATCCGGTGCTGCTGCTCGCCGTCGCACTGATCGGATGCGGCTCATCGGTATTCCATCCGGAGTCGTCACGCGTGGCGCGGATGGCTTCGGGCGGGCGCTATGGCCTCGCGCAATCGCTGTTCCAGATCGGCGGCAACCTCGGGCAGGCCCTGGGNCCGGTGCTGGCGGCGGTGATCGTGCTGCGGGTCGGGCGCNCGCACGTGGGCTGGTTNGGNCTTGCGGCCTTGCTGGCCATCGTGGTGCTGCTGCAAGTGAGCCGCTGGTACAAGCAGCACGCCGACGAGCGGGTGACGCGCCGCGCCGCGAATGCCCAGCCGCTGTATTCCCGTCGGACGGTCGTGCACACCATTTTGGTGCTGCTGGTGCTGATGTTTTCGAAGTTCTTTTATCTCGCCAGCATCAGCAGCTACTACGAGTTCTACCTGATCCAGCATTTCGGCGTGTCCACGCACACCGCGGCCAATCTGCTGGGCGTGTTCCTGTTCGCGGTCGCGGTCGGCACGATGATCGGCGGACCGCTGGGTGACCGCATCGGCCGCAAGCGCGTGATCTGGTTTTCGATCCTGGGCTGCGCGCCGTTCACGCTGGTGCTGCCGTACGTCGGCCTCGGCTGGACGGTGGGATTGAGTGTCGTGATCGGGCTGGTGCTGGCGTCCGCGTTCCCGGCGATCATCGTGTACGCGCAGGACATGCTGACCCACCGCATCGGCATGGTGTCCGGGCTGTTCTACGGCTTCAGTTTCGGACTCGGGGGCATCGGTGCCGCGGTCTTGGGCGGCGTCGCCGATCGTTTCGGAATCGTGTTCGTGTACCAGGTCTGCGCGTTTCTGCCGTTGCTCGGAATCCTCGCGGTATTCCTGCCCGATGTGCGGCCGCCGCAGGCCGAGCGGTAGGTTGGGCTGAGCGGCTTCATGCGAAGTCCGCAACGCGCTCAGCGCACCAACCATCGCAAGTGCCGTTCGCTGAGCAGCAGCAAGGTGAACCCCATCGCGAGCGCGAACACGATCACCGGAAACGCGAATTCCCACGCGTAGCTGTGGAAGTACGCGTGCAGCATCCACGCGGGCTCGACGAACAAGTCGTGGCAGACGTAAATGCCGAGCACGCATTCGGCGCCGACGTGCGGCCACCAGCGCCCGCCCCATCCCGGCACCGCAAGGCCGAACAGCAGCGCACCGATACCGAATACCGGCGTGAACGCGCCGTAGTCGATGATCGGCGGCCACGCGTGCGACAGCATCGGCACCCAGTGCAGCTCGGCCTCGAACCCGAGCAGTCCGATGGCGGCGACTGCGAGCGCGACATACGGATCGATCCGTCCGCGCCATCCCGCAACCCAGTAGCCGCAGGCCACCAGCAGCGCACTCATGACGGGGCCGTTGCGTGGATCGAACGGCATGGAGAAGCCCGCCGCCGTATTGGCGTACAGGCCGCTCAAAAGGCCGCAAGCGTACAGCGCAACCGCCAACGCGTAGAACAGCCATCGCGCGCGCAGCTTTTCGCAAATGGCGGCAAGCGCCAGCGCCATCACCAGTGCCATCAGGAACCAGAGATGGCCCTTGCCGCCCACGAACACGATCAGCAGCGGATGCGCGGCCATGTGCCTGAACTGCTGCACCACCGCCGGCCACCAGCCCTGATGGAACCATTGGCCGAGTCGCAACGGAAGGCACAGGTAAATCAGCGACCACAGCACCCAGATGCGCAGCAATCGCTTTGCATAATTCGTGAACAACGGCAGCGGCGGCGCGCCGTCCCGAATCTTGCGGCCGAAGAAATAACCCGACACCACGAAGAAGAACGGCACCGCCAGCCGGCCGGCACCGGTGATCATCAGGTTCGCAAGGTGCTCGGGCGCGCTGGTGAATACCTTGCGCGTGACCGGATCGGTGTGCACCACGATCACGCCGAAAATCGCGATCACCCGGAACAGGTCGATGGTCGCGTTGCGTGCATGGCCCGGCGGCGCTTCGGGCGTCTTTGCGTGCCAGGGCCGGATGGGTCGCCAGCGTCCCTCGAGCGGTGCAGGATTTGCCGGCGATTGCGGCAAGTCCGACAGGTTGAACCGATCCATGTTCGACATCCTGATCGACATTATCGATCGTGCCGCCTGACTGGCACCTGCGCGTAATGACAATCGTCACCCGAGTTGCCGGNATGTGCGGTGTACCCTGCGCGGTCCCCGAAGATGCTGGGCGAACGGGCTACNGNGCCGGGTCCGAGGCGTGAAGCGCGGAAGGGTTCGTGCGAACGCATTGACGCCATTGCANCCGGAACCCTGCACCCCGACACGGGGTCTGATCCATGGCGGTGTCGCGGCGCATCCGCTAGAGTCTTGGTGGGCGGCGCGAGCCGCGCATTTCATTCGCACATCTGAGGAATCCCATGGCCCTCCGTTCCCATAATCCCGCTCTGCGCGACAAGGTTTTCCAGAACCTGCCCGCGACCGGCGAACCGATGACGATCAACGGCACGCTCGCGCGTTCGGGCCTGTTGCTGGTTTTGATGCTGATCACCGGCGCGTGGACCTGGCATCGTTTCATGCTGGCGATCGAGGCAGGCGGCATTCCCGCCGGATTGCAGACGATGCAGCCGTTCATGTGGGGCGGCCTGATCGTGGGGCTGGTCTTCGCGATCGCCAGTGCTTTCAAACCGAACTGGTCATCCATCACGGCGCCGTTGTATGCGCTGGCGGAAGGCACCTTCCTCGGCGCCATCTCGGCGATCTTCGAGGTGCAATATCACGGCATCGTGCTGCAGGCGGTGATGGCGTCCATCGGCGTGCTGGTGGTGATGCTGTTCCTGTACCGCAGCGGCGTGATCAAGGTCACCCAGAAATTCCGGATGGGCGTGTTCGCGGCGACGGGCGGCATCATGCTGCTGTATCTGGTGTCGTGGGGACTCTCCGCGTTCACCAGCGTAGACACCTCGATGCTGTTCGCGGGCGGCACCCTGAGCATCCTGATCAGCGTGTTCGTGGTGTGCATCGCGGCGCTGAACCTGGTGCTGGATTTCGACCTGATCGAGCGGGCCCAGGCGGCGGGCGCGCCCAAGTACATGGAGTGGTACTGCGCGTTTGCCCTGATGGTGACGCTGGTGTGGCTGTATCTGGAGCTGCTGCGATTGCTCGCCAATTCGCGCCGCTGAACACCATGATCATTGTGACCAGCGAATACGTGGCCGGCTACAAGGTCACCGAAACCAAGGGCCAGGTTTTCGGGCTGGTGGTGCGCAGCCGCGGCATCGGCGGCAACGTGATGGCGGGCTTGCGTTCCATCGTGGGCGGCGAGATCAACGAGTACACCCAGATGCTGGAAGAGGCGCGGCGCCACGCCACCGACCGCATGGTTCAGAACGCGCAGGCGATGGGCGCGAACGCGGTCGTGATGATGCGCTTCGATTCGTCCGAGATCGGCCAGACCATGAGCGAGATCGTCGCGTACGGGACGGCGGTGGTGATCGAGAAGACCTGAGCGCGCCATGCTTGCGGTCGCGCTCTATGTGATCGGTGCGTTGCTGCTGCTAGTCGCCGCGATCGCATTGCTGGTGGGTGGAGTATTGGCGGTGTTCCTGCCGCAACTGATTCTCGGCGGCGTATTCCTGATCGTCGCGCTCGCGATCGAGCGCTGGCGCTACAAGCCGGTCCGCGCCGCGGGGCCTGACCCGAACTGGACCGACACCGGCGAGCGGTTCGTCGATCCTGAGACCGGTTTGCTGACCGCCGTGTATTTCGATCCCGCCAAGGGCGAGCGGCATTATCTGGCGGCGCCAGCATCCGACAAGGTGCGGTAAAGGCACGCGGCGGTGCGGGCGCTTGACCGCTGCGACTATGCCGTTATGACGCGCGGCTCCGGTTCCAGCTCGACACCGAATCGTTCGCGAACGCCGTCGCGCACGCGCTGCGCGAGTGCCCACAACTGCGGGCCCGTGGCGTGGCCGTGGTTCACCAGCACCAGCGCATGGCGATTCGAAATGCCGGCATCACCTTCGCGCAAGCCTTTGAAACCTGAGGCTTCTATCAACCATGCGGCAGACAGTTTCGAGGTGTCGTTCGGGGCAGGCCAGCACGGCAGCTGCGGATGTTCGGCGCGCAGGGCCGCGGCTTGTGCGGCGGGGACCAGAGGGTTCTTGAAGAAGCTGCCGGCATTGCCGATCACGGCCGGGTCGGGCAGCTTGCGGGTGCGCAAGGCCATCACTGCGTCGGCCACGTGGATGGGCGCCGGGCGCTCGATGCCCATGCGACGAAGTTCGTCCTGCACGCCCGAGTATTCGATGCGTGGGGACCACTCGTGCGGCAGGCGCAGCGTGACCGCGGTGATCAACCAGCAATCGGGATGGCGCTTGAAGATCGAGTCGCGATAACCGAATTCGCAATCGCTATTCTGGAAGGTGGTGTGGCGTCGTTGCTGCAGATCATACGCTTCGACCGATTCGATGAATTCGCCGACCTCGACGCCGTACGCCCCGATGTTCTGCATCGGGGCGGCGCCCACGCTGCCCGGAATCAGGATCAGGTTTTCGAGTCCGGCATGGCCGTGCGCCAGCGTCCAGCGCACCAGACCGTCCCAGTGTTCGCCCGCGGCGACCCGGATGCGCGCCGCATCGTCGCCATCGTCCAGGACTTCGACCCCGCGGGTCCTCATGGTCACGACCGCGCCGCCGAAGTCGCCGGTGAACAACACGTTCGAACCTTCGCCCAGCAACAACATCGGCGTATCGCGCAGTGCCGTTTGATCCAGCAAATCGGGGATCGCTGTCGCGTCATGGACATCCGCCAGCCACGCCGCGCGCGCGTCCACCCGCAAGGTGTTGCGATCGCGCAGCGATGCGTTTTCGGTCAGCGCAAAAGCCGAACGCTGGACGGTGTTCACGGGGCTACACCCATGGACGGATCTTCCGATTGCCGGCGGATTTCCTCGACGCACTCCGTGAGCAGCCACGGTCCGCGATAGATCAGTCCCGAATAAATCTGCACCAGTTTGGCGCCGGCCGCGAACTTGTCGGCCGCATCGCTGCCGGTGAGCACGCCACCCACGCCGACCAGCGGCATCGCATCGCCAAGCCGTCGTGCCATGCCGCGCAGGACTTCGGTCGACGGTTCGAACAGCGGTTTGCCCGACAGGCCGCCGGTTTCGCCGGCGTGCGCGCTGCCTGCCATGCCTGTGCGGTCGATCGTGGTATTGGTGCAGATCAAGCCGTCGATGCCAGAACCCGGCAATGCTGCCGCCACCGCGTCCATCTGCGCATCGTCCAGATCGGGCGCGATCTTCAGCAGGATCGGTTTGCGTGCGCCATGCAAGCCCGCGAGCTTTTCGCGCGCATCCATCAACGTGGCGATCAGGCGCCGCAGCGAATCGCCTTGCTGCAGGTCGCGCAAACCCGGCGTGTTCGGCGAGGACACATTGACCGTAACGTAGCTGGCCAACGGATACACGCGTTCGAGGCAGGCGAGGTAATCGTCGGCCGCACGCTCGTTGGGCGTGTCCTTGTTCTTGCCGATGTTGATGCCCAGCACACCGCGCCAGTGCGATTGTTCGACGTTGCGCACCAGCGCGTCCACGCCATCGTTGTTGAAGCCCATCCGGTTGATCAGGGCCTCGTGTTCCGGCAACCGGAACAGGCGCGGCCTGGGATTGCCGGGTTGCGGGCGTGGCGTCACGGTGCCGATTTCGAGAAAGCCGAAGCCCAGCGCACCGAGTGCATCCAGATGTTCGCCGTTCTTGTCCAGTCCGGCCGCGAGCCCCACGGGGTTCGGGAAGTCGATGCCGAACGCGCGCACNGGAAAGTCCGCGGGTGGCGGCTGCGCCACCCAGCGCATCAGATTGCTGCGTTGNNCGACACCCAATGCATACAGGGTCACATGGTGCGCNGTTTCGGCTTCCAGCGAGAACAGCAGGGGACGCAGCGTGGTGTACATCGTGTCAGTGGAATCCGCTGAAGGCGATCGCGCCGAACAAGATCAGGAAGGCGCCGCACAGCAGCGCCAGCATGAAGCCGATCTGCAGCCAGCCGAGGATCAAGCCTGCCAATGCCATCCCGTCGCCCTCCAGGCTGCCGGGTGCGGCCCGCCGGATTTCCGAGCGCGCGGAATGCCCGCAGACCACGGCGATCAGCGCGCCGAGGCCCGGGAGACACACGTACGCGAGCACCCCGAACACCAGGCTCACCACGGCCAGCGAATTGGTGCGCGGGTAAACCGTGTTCATGGCGGCAGCGCTCTTGGCAACGGCAACGCGATTGTGTCCTCTCGTAAAAACCTTTACATCGTCATTCCGGGGCATCGCCGGCTTCGTCGGCGGAATCTGCTGTTGTTTTGCGGAGCAGATTCCGGACCTCACCCACTCCGTGGGTTCGTCCGGAATGACGAATGTATTTTCGGAAGCCACCCTATGTTCTCATGGCGCGTCATTTGGCGCAGTCGCATTGGATCAAAAACGCAGCGACTGGCCACCATCGACCGTCATGATCTGGCCGGTGATCCAGCCCGCGAAAGGCGAAGCGAGGAACAGCGCGAGATGCGCGACTTCCTCCGGCGTGCCGAAGCGGCCGAACGGAATCGTGCCGAGCACTTTTTGGTACTGTTCCGGTTTGTCGTGCTTGACGCGATCCCACACGCCGTCCGGAAATTCGATGGAGCCGGGTGCGATCGCGTTGACGCGGATGCGGTACTCGGCCAACGCCAGCGCCTGCGTGCGGGTGTAATGGTTCAGCGCCGCCTTCATCGCGGCGTAGGGCGGACCCATGGTGCGTGGACGGAACGAGCCGATCGAACTGGTATGCAGGATGCAGCGCGTTGCGACCGTTTCAGGTGCGGCACGGCGAATCGAGACGCTCGCACCGCGGCCATCAAGTCGACGTTGAAATCGACCAGCCAGGATTCGTCGTCTTCGCGGAAGCCGTAGCCGGTGGCATTGTTGATCTGCACGTCCATCCCGCCCATGGCTTGCGCGGCGTCGCCAATCCAGCGCTCGATTTGATCGGCTTCGGCGAGATCGCAAGCCTGCGTGTGCAATCGGTTTGCGTGTGCGCCGGCAGCCTTCGCCAGCGCGTCCAGCCCGTCCTGTCCCCGCGCGCACACGGAAACTTGCGCACCGGCGGCAAGAAAATCCAGCGCGATCGCACGGCCGATGCCCTTGCTGCCGCCGGCGAGGGCGACGCGATAGCCGGTGAAGTCGAATGGCGTCGGTGCGCTCATGCGGCGTGCTGATGCAGCGTGGTCGCGGGCATGCGCCCATGCCGAAGCGCGTGGGCCCACTCGGGACGACCGTGCGGTTCGGCCAGGCGCGCCGCGGACTCCCAGTCATAGGCCACCGCGACGTGCGCCACCGTCCAGCCATGCACGCCGCGTTCGAGCAAGGCATAGCGCGCGTGCGGCGATCCGGTCTCCATCACGTGCGGATGCGCGTGGTCTTCCCATGCGAACGCCTGCAGCCCCACGCTGCCGGGATTCACGA
>JGI24741J21665_1000653_pt1 | contig 10485 bp, 16 predicted proteins | sample KBSCornC7_FD_21665 | JGI IMG/M metagenome (IMG submission 21665) | reverse complement strand
TGACGAACAATGTACCGCTTACCTACCAGGAGATTGGCAATAGGTATAATATCACCGGCTCGTCGGTTGGCGAGCAGATACGGAAGGCGCTGGGTAAGCTCAGCCGACAAACTATCCTACAAGAGCTACAGGTGGCAGCCGGCTAATCAGCAAGTAGCTTCTGGACTATATCGTGGAGTTCCAGGGCATCATTAACGATGTAGTCGGCGTCAACAGCCTGCATGTCGGCATGGCTGCCGTGCCCGAATGTCACGCCGATAGTAGCGGCGGCCCGGCCATTTTTTCCGGCCAGAATGTCGTTGGGGCTATCACCGATCATAATAGCGTTCGTCGGCAACACGCCGCACTCTTCGGCGGCCAGCAGAAAACCCTCGGGGTTTGGCTTGGCAAATTGAACGCGATTGCAATGCACCACGCTCATAAAAAACTTCCCGATATCATAGTGCTGGAGCAGCTCTTCAACCAATTTATCACCACCGGTTATTACCGCTGCCGGCACATCCCGATCGTGTAGCATCTGCAGCAACGGGATAATGTTCTGAAAAATGGCGGCAGAGCCGGCATTAGCTTTGCAGTATGCACTGTTAAGAGCCAGTAGCTCAGCTACCGGGCGACCGGGAAAGAACAAACTCATAATGTCTTTGACTGGCGTGGCGGCCCGAAACTGAGCGCCAAGCTCCTCGACGGTTGGCTCAGAGTAGCCATAGGTATGCGCGATATGGCGATAGGCGCCAACAAGCACTGGTTTGGTGTCGACCAGCGTGCCGTCATAATCAAAGAAGACTGCTTTTTTAGCTTTGACTTCCATTTTTACTCCGGCTGGCGCAGCCAGGCAAGATAGTATTGTAGTTCGGCAATTGATGCCTGGATATCATCGAAAGCCCGATGTACTTCTTTTTTCTCGAATTCAAGACCATATTTGCCCTGCATAACCACCTTAAGCGCGCTGACATCCAGCATACGGTAGTGCAGCTTAAGGTCCAGTTCAGGCCACCAGTATTTCATAAAGTTCCGGTCGTTGTGGATGGAGTTTCCGCCTAGCACAGCCGGTTCGTTGCCAAAATGCTTCTTAACCAGGGCGATGAGCTCCTGCTCTACCTGCTGTAATGGCTTACCCTGATCGAGCTTACCCACAAATTCGTCACGGTTTTCGGGGTAATTTTTCCACCATACGTCGTTAACCCGCATGCGGTCGATGACTACCTCTTTGTTGTGGTGGATACGCGCCTCGTAGCTACCGAGTGTTTTAAAATCAAAATCGGTTATTTCGGCGGCGACCTCCAAGATAACGTCCTTGGTAGGGTCCAGGCCGGTCATCTCCAGATCCACCCAAAGAATCTTTGTGGGAATAGCTTGTTTATTAATCATATGTGGCCATTATACCTTAGTCGGTTTTAGTTGCCGTACCTTTAGGCGCATCCTGGGCCATAAAGCCCAGGGCTGCTGAATTAATACAGAAACGTTGGCCGGTAGGCTGATCATAGGCGTCGTGAAAGAGATGACCAAGATGACTGCCGCAATTGGCACAGGTAACTTCGGTGCGTTCCATGCCCAAGCTGTTATCAGGTGTCAGGATTACCGAGCCAGGCTTGGCATCATAAAAGCTGGGCCAGCCGGAGTGACTATCAAACTTAACCGATGAATCAAAAAGCTGGGCCCCGCAAGCCGCGCAGGTATAAGCACCTGTTTCAGTATTGTGCAGCAAGGCACCCGTGCCGGGTGCTTCGGTGCCTTTTTTACGTAAAACTTCGTACTGTGCCGGAGTTAAACGTTTTTTCCATTCATCGTCGGATAAATGCATACTAATCGACTTTCTTTTTATCGAGTTTATCAAGCTTCAGGCCTTTGAATACAAAATAAACCACGGCGGCCACAATCACAAAAGTCAGAATGCTAACCACAAAAGCACCCCACCCAAAGCTGCCCGTCTTATGCCCAAGATGCAGCGTGAAGGTCTTTTCCTTTAACGTTCCCTGCCCCGGCAGCAAAAGTCCAACCATAGGGTTGATAAAGCTGGCAATCAGCTGGTCTACCAGGGCCTTGGCCTGGGTACCAAGCACCAAACCAATAGCCAGTCCAACTACGCTTTGTTCGCGTAAGAAATCAACAAAACCATGGATTTGTTTGTGTACGCCAACCTTGTTAAGCGAAACCAGCCGCTCGGCCTTTTTTTCAAAGTCCATGGCCTTGCTGGCAGATTTTTTAGCATCTTTGGCAGAGCCCTCAGCCTCTTTAGCTGCTTTGGTTGCTACTTTACTGGCAGTTTTGGCGATAACCACCTCAGCGTCTGGCTTTTTTGTCAGCGCTTTAGATGCAGATTTTTTAGTTGCCATATAATACTCCTTACGCCACCCGTTTAGTCTATTGTACACAACCTGTCTAGCAGCCGTTAATCCTGATTAGGAATTGCTATGCTGGCCACGGGCTACGCGCGCCAGCATCCATACCACCACGTACAGCCCGGCGGTAAGCGCAAAAAAGCTCAAAGTGGTTGATAGCATGCGCGGATGATCACCGGCGTTAATCAGCCGATCGGTAACATCAAACAGCAACGATGAAGGGTTGGCAACGATGTCCCAAGAATTCCACCGTAAAACCCGGCCGATATACATTGCGAAACTGCATAACAGTAGCACCAAGCCAACCAACAGCCAGGAGGCCCGTGGACTAATCCGGCGCAGCAGTTCACGATGAACAATATATATACTGATAATGCCCAGCAAAACACCTGTAAAAATAAAACTGGTAAGCATAAAGATACCATTTAACAGATCAGCCGGGGCAAAGTCGCGGATATGAATAAAATCAGTGATCATATAAAAAGTATTAGGTAAAAATAGTATCCATACCACCGTAACCCCCAGTGCCAGCCAACTGGACCAATAGGTTCGGTGCAATGTCCGCTCCAGGAAAAGCGTCACACCAAGTGCCACCCAGGCTAAAAATAGGTTCCAGATCATATAGGCAAAATCATGTGTATGCGGGCCCCAGCGGCCGGTCAGATACATACAAACGCTCAGCAGGCTCAAGGTAGCAAGAGCCAAACCGAGACGTGCCCGGGCTGAGAAATACACTTTGCGCATAGGTATAGTATACCAGCTTATGGCGTTGCCTCACGCGCCTAGGCCGGCGCTCGCGGCACCAATTCCATGCATACATCGAACCGCGCACCACCCTGAGGGTTATTGCTGGCTACAATGGTAGCGCCATTTGCTTGAGCAATCTCTTTAGCTAAGGCCAAGCCCAGACCATACCCGGCTACCTGTGCTGAGCGTGCTTTGTCACCCCTATACAGACGATCAAATAAATGAGGAATATCCTGGGCGGCAAGGCCTGCCCCCTTATCGATAACTGACAGGGTGTAGCGCCCCGATTTCTCCTGGCCGGAAATATGAACAACTTTGCCCTTGGCGCCATACTTTAGTGCGTTATCAAGCAGAATGTCCATAACCTGCACCATACTGGCCTGGTGCACCCGCACGTTAGCTTCCGGGATGTCAGTTTTAATGCGTACGTGTTTGGCGTCAGCCGTAGCCTTAATCTGGTTAACAGCCTCCGTGACGATATGCTGGACAACAACGTAGGTACGCTCTAGAGCTGTCTGACCGTACTGATGTAAGGCAAGCAGGTTATTAGACAAACGCTCGAGGCGTTGCACGTCTTCGAGGTTGCTGGCGATTTGTTCGCGGCCCTCGGCCTCGGTAAAGTGTTTCTGGCGCAAAAATACTTCATTCTCAAGGCGCATATTGGCCAGCGGTGTCCGCAGTTCATGGCTGGCATCGGCAGTAAAGCGGGCCTGAGCCTCATGGGCCTCTTCGATAGGCCTTAGAGTCTTCCCGGCAAACCAATAGCTTAGAACACCGCCTAACGCCAAGGCAGCCATATTGATTACAAACAAACCCTGATTCAGGTGAGCCCGGACAATCTGGGCTTGCTCGGCTTGGATGTCGTCAATTGCTACTTCGGAGCGAGGAATATTATTGTCAAAAAAGCGGATTATCCACTGCCTTACCTCTCCGCGCTGGGCATTATTGGCCCGCAAAAATTCGTGCTCGGCATAAACCCGGACGCTTAAGGTAACGGTAAGGTTGAATAGCGCAATAATGCCTAAATAAAAAAGCGTCAGCTTAAGCCGGGCTGACCGGAACATGTTAAGACGGTCAGACCACTTTGTAGCCATAGCCCCGGACAGTTTGGATTATCGAATCACCTTGACCAATTTTTTTACGAACGTTGGCAATAAAGGTTTCGACGGTGTTGTGTTGTACTCGCTCTTCGTCAACCCACACATGATCGAGCAGCTGGTCTTTGCTGACCACTTCCCCCTTGTGGCGCAGCAAGTACTCTACCAGCTGAAATTCTTTGGCCGTAAGGTGGATAATCTGGTCTTTGATATACACCGTTTTGGCAACAACATCCAGCTTCAGGTCACCGCTTTCAAGCGTATTGCTGCCGTGTGCTTTAGGCCGCCGAAGCAAAGCGCGGGTGCGGGCCAATAACTCATCAAATGAAAAAGGTTTGGCAAGGTAGTCATCAGCACCGGCGTCGAGGCCTTCAACCTTGTCGCCAATAGTGGTTCGGGCCGTCAGCATCAAAATGGGTGCTTGCTCGCCGTTATCCCGCCACAGCTGGATAAGGCCTGGGCCGTCATACTTACCGGGAATCATCCAATCAAGCAGCACAAGGTCATAACTATTGGATGCTGCCAATGTTTCGGCGGCATCACCATCATAGGCTATGTCAACAACATAACCCTCGCTGCTAAGGCCTTTTTCCAGGCTTTTAGCAATTTTAACTTCATCTTCTACAACTAAAATCCGCATGTAGGTATGATACCACCTCTGTACTGCAGTATTGCTGGAAATTTATGTGTTCAGCCCAGTTACTGCGTTTCGATATGAGCGTTCTTGGCATATTCGTCGGCCCGCTCTTCGGGTGTTTGGTGCTTACGGGCGTAGTCATCCTCCAGACGCCAAGTGGTGCCGGCTTCTGGGGTTGAGACTTCAATGATGTCACAGTCAGTGATACCTTTTAAGCGATGCTTTTGACCTACCTTTGTACTATAGCCAACGCCAGGCTGCAATTCGGTCTCCACCATGTTGCCCGCGGCGTCATTCCAGATAACAGCGCCCCGGCCCTTGATAATGAACCAGCTCTCTTGCTTTTGGTCGTGTACCTGCAAACTTAAACGAGCGCCCTCATTAATATGCAGCAACTTACCCATATAAGGGGCATCTTCCTGGACCCAGTGCAGCTCGTAACCCCAGGGTTTTTCGGCCCGCTTGACGTACGGTGCGGTGCTAAAGCCTGCACTATCAAGCGCAGGGGGGTCAGGCTGTTCGCCATTTTGATTGGTGAGTGGGGCTGGTTGGTTGTCCATTAACTGTTCAATTCCTTCTTAAACTTTTCGATAAGATCCACCGGTGCGGGATTAAGGCCGTTAAGCAAGGCCAAATACAGCGTTACAAAATCGCCATAGGCAATTGTCCAAAGGAGCTGTTCTAATACTGTATCACCTTGTGCCTCTACGACATGCGGCTGAGGGCGCATACCGGAGAGCAAGCGGGCACTCACCTCAAAACGTTTTTGGACCCGCTCGTGCTCAAAGCTGCTGCGCAAATCAATGACGGCGTAGGGCTTATCAACAGGCTGTTTACTCCAGCCCAAAAACTCATTGTGGTTAAATTCCGGATACTGCCCTGCCCAGGCAATGTGCTTCGCATTTTCGTTGCAGCTTATTTTCCATTTATACGCGGCTGGCCACATCTTTGGTCCACCGTATACTACCAGCGACTTCCCCATCAGTTCACGGGCTAATTGTTTGGCAGGGTTATTGGCCGTGGGCACATCGGCACGCCACCCGGCGGTAGCTTTGGCCAGGAACGGTGCGGCAGCCTCCAGTTCGGCAAAAACCTTAGCACGGTCAAGCAGCTGTGCGCTGGCCAAAATTTCCAGTAGAGCACGGAAATTATATAAGACAGCATAGCGGGGCTGGGCGGCCTCAGGTAATTCAATCCAGGGGTACTGATACGTTTCGGCCGCTGTTTTAAGTTTGCCTCCACCAGCAATAACAACAATCTGAGCCTGGCGGGCGGCGGCATCAGCCAAAGCGCTGAGCGCTTCTTCGGTGTTTCCCGAATAGCTAGCGACGATTACCAGCGTCTGCTTGCCCACATATTCCGGTAGGGTGTAGTCACGAATAACTTCAAAAGGAATGGCTAGCCGAGGCCAGGTAGCTATAAATGAGGCGGCCAGTGCCGAGCCGCCCATGCCGGCATATACCACATTGCGTATGTCCGTGAACGAGGTTTTGCCCAGCAGCGGCAAATCACGCAATAGTTGCTTGCCCTGTTTTTCAGCTATACCTAGAGCATCTGCAGTATCTCTCTCGTGAATTAGTTTAAGATCGTCCAGCATAGAGATCCATACTCCTTGTGCTTTTATGATAGTATCAGTATTATAATACCTAAATAGAGTGTAACTAGGGGGAATTTTTATGTTTGGGCATCATGATGACAATAACTTACCGGAACCTGACGGTAATCTCGTCCACGGCGATCAGGGGCAGGACGCTACAGCGCCACCAGTCGTCGAAGATACAGCAGGTGCATACATCGATGATGTTACGCCAGTGGGAGGCAGTTCAGCCGCCCCGGCAGTAACTGATGACCAGTCAGACAACGGATTGGCCGCCGATACAACAGCCAGTGACCCAGATCCAGTAGCAGCACCGGCCGGACCAGCCCCAGCTGTAACTGACGCCGCTGTGTCAGCCGCACCGGCTCCAGGCGCAACTGCAGATACCGATAAATTACTCGATATTAAACAACAGGCTCTGCAGCAGCTAACCCCGCTTGTCGGCCATCTAGAACAAAGCCCTGAAGAAAAATTCCGGACTACTATGATGATGATTCAGGCTTCAGACAACCACGAACTGGTACCTGCAGCCTACGAAGCAGCTGGTCAGATTACCGATGAAAAAGTGCGCGCCCAAGCACTGCTCGACATCGTAAACGAGATCAACTACTTTACACACAGCAATAACGACGCTGCAGCGTAATCTTACTCTCGCACGTTACACTACCACAGTGAAACTCTCTCGTGTTAATACGATTCTCTTACTCGGCATTATATTTGTTAATGCTATTACCTTAGGACTGCCCTTTGTGCCGGCATTACTGTTTTCTGTGCGGTCACATAATGGTGCGCAGCAAAAGCTTGAACATGCTTTGCAGGTTGCACCGCCAGCCCACACTGCGAATACACTCATTATGCCCACCGCCTTGTTCAATGAACCCGTGTTTGAGGGGCCCGACGCCAGAACGTTACGCAACGGCGTGTGGCACCGACCGGCCAGCAGTACACCGGATAAGGGTGGTAACACGGTATTTGCCGGCCATCGCTTTACCTATACCGATCCCGAAGGATCCTTTTATCACTTGGATAAGTTAAAAATTGGTGATCCTTTAGGACTAGTATGGGAGGACCATCTATATCGTTACACTGTGCAACAAGTACGAGTCGTCGGCCCCAATGAAACCGCCATTGAAGCGCCTACTGTCCAGCCGCAGTTGACGCTATACACCTGTACCCCCCTGACGCTGCCCAAGGACCGTCTGGTAGTCATTGCAACACCAACCACAACGGTGGAGCATCATGAGCGATAAGCGCAAATGCTATATCTTATGCGCCTTGCTAGTAGCCAGCATCGGCTTGCTCGTGTATGCCTATAATCTGGCCAATAGCGTGGTAATCAGCCTGTAGCCTATAATTATGTTGTTAGCTCACGCTAAACTAGTAACGACCCGAGAGCCGTTTTTCTTCGCTTGGTTCGACTTCCTGGATGGCCTCGACCTCTTGGATCGCCGGCTTGCGTCGCCAAAAGCGGACGACAAGGCTGATAAAGATAATCAGGCAGGCAATCGTCAGCAAAGCGACAAGCGCAACGCCAGTATTGGCTAGGCCGCTACCACCGTTATTAGCGCCAGTTGATCCACCTGCGGCTGTACTACATTGTGAACCAGTGGAGTTATAGGTACAGGTACCATAATTCCCATCTCCGTAGGCTTGGGCAAAAACTGTATAGTATTTCATAGTTAATATTGACCTATCATAAAGCAATACGCTTATGATATCATGGATACACGGAGACCTAGAGTAACTTTATTAATTGTGAGGGAATCATGAATCAACTAGCATTTTTAGATGTGGGTGCACCTGAGCTTTTGCTCATTTTATTGATCGCACTTTTGCTATTCGGTGGTCGTAAGTTGCCAGAGCTCGCTAAAAGCTTAGGTACTTCAGCTCGCGAACTGCGAAAGGGTTTGGACGGTAGCGATGGGAAAGACCAGAAACAAACCAGCGAAAAGACTCAGTCAAAGACAACTTCGTAGTCAATCCGAAGTAGTTACTAAAGTCCCCTTTATCGCGCATGTCCAAGAGTTACGGAAGCGTCTCTTTTACATAGCTTTGGCCATTGGCGCTGGCACCGGCCTAGCCTACGCCATCCAAAAACCTCTTACCCGCTGGCTCTTGGCTCCCTCCGGCAACCAACAATTTATCTATACAACACCTGGTGGTGGTTTTGATTTCCAGGTTCGTTTATGTCTGTACGCCGGTATTGCATTAGCAATCCCAGTGATCCTGTACCATATCTTTCAGTATATTCATCCTTTGCTCGGCCAAGAATCAAAACGATTTTTACGGTGGATGGTAGTAGCCTCCAGCCTTTTCGCCCTGGCTGGTATATGTTTTGGCTACTTTTTCGGGCTGCCCGCTGCCGTTCGCTTCCTGCTCCAAAACTTCTCTACCGACCGTATCCAAGCCCTTATCAGCATTCAGTCCTATATGTCATTTGTCGTAACGTACCTGCTTGGTGCAGCCTTGCTGTTTCAGATACCGCTTATATTGCTGATGATCAATCGCATAAAGCCCTTGCAGCCTAAGAAGCTGTTTACTAATCAGCGGTGGTTTATCCTGGGGGCGTTCATTGCCGGCGCCGTACTCAGTCCAACGCCCGACGTACGCAGCCAGCTGATGTTAAGCGGACCTATTATCCTAATGTATGAAGGCAGCATTGTCATGATCTGGGCTGTTAACCGTCGCCATCGCCGACCAACCAAAGTGACGGCGCTGCTGCATAAAGACAGTGAGATGCAGGCCGAGCGCCAGGCAAGTTTTGAAAAAGCGCGTCAGGAGTGGCGAAAACATCTCCAATCCGGCCAGGTAACTACCCTGCAAAATGCCCGTTCGATGGTAGAAGTCAACCGCTCCCCTGTAGCCGCTGCACATAACCGGCCAGCGCCTGCGGGACAAGCTAGATTACGTCCCCGACAGTACGTTCAGGATTTTCGACGACCCACTTCTTTGAGCGGCGGCCAGGACGTGCAAAATCCCCTGGCATCTTCTTGACACCTGGTGGTTATCTATCTTACAATTTTGCTAACGGTTACATTCACAAAATAAACAAGGCAAGCATATGCAAAAGATAACAGACATGATGCACAAGGAAATGACCCGCAAAGAATTCCTAGCTACGCTGGGGTTTGGTATTGCTACAATCGCCGGCTTTTCGACTGTTCTGCGAATGTTAGGCAAAAATAATCCTTGGCAGCACGAATCACAGGTTGGTTACGGTGGTGGCACTTACGGCGGCCGTAGTAAAACGTAGACGGTGCACTCTGCCACCTTCCAATGACATCTCAAACAACAGCCCCGGGATCCCGGGGCTGTTGTGATTAGTAAATATAGCTTGTGCTTAGGTCTACTGGAGCTACATTCCAAGGCCCATGCCGCCCATATCGGGTGTACCGGCAGCGGCAGGTTCTTCTTTCGCGGGGACTTCTACGATTAGCGCTCCCATGGTCATGCTCGTTCCGGCAATGGAAACGGCGTGCTGGATGGCTTGTTTCGTAACACGAACAGGGTCAATAATTCCCTTGTCTTTCATATTGACGGTCTGGTGAGGATTATTAACATCGATGCCTTCGCCGCTTTTTTTGTTGGTCAGCAGAGTGATAAGCTTAGCTTCACCATTCTCGCCGGCGTTTTGCATCAGCTGGATAAATGGCTGATACAGCGCATTGGCCAACAAAACACGTCCGAAGTCATTATCTTCTTTGCCAGCTTTGAGTGCTTCGGCCAGTTCAACCAATGTCACTCCACCACCAGGGACAATACCCTCAGCCAGAGCAGCCTTAACGGCAGCTACAGCGTCATCAACGCGGAATTTTTCTTCTTCAATTTGGGTCTCGGTAGCTCCACCAACCTTGATAACAGCAACCTTGCCCGATAGCGCCGCGCGACGCTTTTCCAGCTGTTCACGATCGTATTCGCTGGTGGTCGCCTCGATCTGGCTGCTGATTTCCTGGATACGGGCCTGCAGTACAGCGGCCGGGCCAGCGCCTTCGATAATGGTAGTCTCATCCTTGCCAACGATAATGCGGCGAGCCGAGCCGATCATGCTTAGGTCGGCATCTTCAAAGG
>JGI24741J21665_1000651_pt1 | contig 10487 bp, 16 predicted proteins | sample KBSCornC7_FD_21665 | JGI IMG/M metagenome (IMG submission 21665) | reverse complement strand
GGAATCGGCTCAGCCGGCCGGCTACGCGGCCGCTGTACATACTTTGCAAACACCGGCGGTAGCCGCTCATCTGCTACAGGCCTATCAGTCAACGCTACAGGAACTGTACAATTGTTATCGACGCACCGCCTTTGACGAAACCTTAGGACTTATAGACCCCGAGATCCATTTGTCGGGCGCCAAAGATATTACCCGGCGCCGTTCGGCTTTCTTTGATAATGTTATTTTCTGGAAGACTACTCAATTGGCGATGCGTTTAGGTGTTATAACCGATGATCAAGCTTTTTTACGGGCACTTAAAAAACGCCTTATCAGCACCTTTTGGCTTCCCGAGGAGGGATATTTTCTGGAGGATCTCTCCGAGGAAGGCAAGGCCCAAAAATATTATTCTTCAGATTGGCTGATTATCTTAGCCACCGGCTTTTTAGATCCGGCTAAAAAGACCGACCGACCATACTTTACGCGAAGTATCGCTTATCTCCAGGCGCAGGCCATTGACCGGCCTTTCCCGCTAAAGTACCAGGCCGAAACACGCGCGCATCGCCAATTTTTTGCAGTACGGGTTGCCGTGGCCTCTTATGGCGGTGATGCCATCTGGAGTTTCTGGGGTATGGAGTACATCAAGGCGCTGCTGCTACTGTACAAAGCCACTGGCAACCGACGCTATCTGCGAACTGCCGACCGGCATATTGCCAGCTACAAGAAGGTAATGCGGCACTATGGTGGTTTTCCGGAGGTCTACGACAACCAGGGACGGCTGCTGCAAACGCCGCTGTATCGCAGTATTCGTCAAACGGGGTGGGTTATCGGCTTCGAGCAAGTGCTGGCTATGCGGGCCGCTATTCGGTAGCTGGGCTTGAGCTGTTTGTTTGTCCGCGGTGATCGACAAAATCATGGTACGTAGCCAACAGCGCAGCGCATTCGGCCTCTAAAATCCCACCCTGAGCATCCATGGTTACGCCGTCGCGTAGATTCATGAGCTGGTCTTCGCGTTCATCGCTGAAGTCGCCCTTGATGTCAAACAGGCTTTCATCAACATCTTTGCGGTAGGCCCCAAAGTACACCTTGGAAATGCGTGACCAGGCAGCGGCGCTGAGGCACATATGGCAAGGTTCCAAGGTTGAATAGAGAGTGCAATCATATAAATCGTCGGTGCCGCGTTGGGCTGCTACGGCGCGGATGCAATTAATTTCTGCATGGGCGGTAGGATCATGGGTTACGCCAACGATACTTTCGCCACTGGCCAAAACGTTGCCTGTAGCGTTGTCTACCAGCACCGCACCAATGGCAACGCCGCCATCCTGGACAGCTTTTTGGGCAGCTTGCAGCGCCTGGCGCATATATGCTTCGGGAGTCATACCCCCACTATATCATCTGATAGAGGTGGCAGTATGTATGGCTGATTATTGTTCGCAGCGGATGATAAGACGGCGCAGCGCGGTATGTGCCTGCGGAAAAGGCATGACCACATTGCATAAGTAACGGTCATCAGCTCGGTCGTGGCCCAGAAAGATTGCCCCAAACTGCTTATTCGGCTGTTCTCTGCGGCCCTGAAGCCCAGAAGCCGCTGGGCAGCCATAAATAGTTGGGCCTACGATGGTTGGTACCAGCAGGATGCCAATTAATCCGCCAGCGTCAAGAGGCGCAAGCAAGGCCTCACGCTCGCCGGTATCCCATTCGCCGGCCACTGTATCTGGAAAAGCCTGACCGTGCGGGCCTTTGCGGAGGGTGAAGCTGCCTGGTTGATACTCGGCATCGATGGTAAGCGCCAACGTATCAGGCGTGACAATACCATTGTACAGCTCTACGCGTTCGCCGGGGCGGTGAGACCACATATTGCCAGTATCTACGCCAGGAGTGGCTGACTCCAGGGCAAAAGAGACAGGGTTGATCATGCGCAGATAATACAATAAAGTCAGCCAAATAACAATATATCAGCCATGAAAATGGCGGTTAGTGCAACTTAATCGTTTTGTGTCAGGCCCAGCTGATAATCCGTTTTGTATATCTGATCGCCGATAGCGTTACGGGCCAGCAAACCCAGCTTTCCCGTCACGCTGGCGATGTGTTGCATCTGTTGAGGCACCAGCTGCCAAAGCTGTTCTGCTGTTACGTGCTCTAATTGTTCATCAGTAAAGCCTTGTCTACGAAGGGTGTCACAGATAACGTCGCCGGCTTGTAACTGAATGTCGCTGGCGGCTTCTTTGGCTAGCTCACGGCCGACATAGGGGTCAAGAATAGCAAAGGCTTCAATCTGCTCCATGCGCTGGGCGGCAGCTTCAAAAAGGTCAATAGGTGATTCATTGGTGGACATATCTGGGACAGTATGTCATAAGTGCATAAGATTGTATAGATAATTATTTGCGCTTCAGTGGGTCGTGGCCCCAGTTCATGAGCGAATAGCGCCAGCGTGAGGTCTCGATTTTTTGTTTGGTTGGCCGTTGGGCGCTGTGCCGCCTGATGTAACCAATCACTTTTCGCATGTGGGCAAAATCGTGCTCATCAAACTCAGAGAATTGCATATGCAAAAACTCAACAATAATCCGGCCCGATTCGTGACCAATTGATTCCTGCGTCTTAGGGTCAGTTATCTTTTTATTGACCGTCCCTTTCTGGATGCCGACCATTTTTGATTCCTTGGTGGCCAACCAGGCCTCCAGCTCGCTGGCCGTGAGGTTGACCAGCTGCGTAAATGTCTGATAGGTTGCGCGATCTTTACTTGCGGTGCTCATCTGATACCCAAACCTTTCGACACAATTATTGTTGCGCCAGCCGTTGCACCTTAGCCTTGATGCTATCCCTTACGGTGCGCAGCTGCGGAAGAGGCATGCCGTTAACGTTAGGCACCTCCCAGTACTCAAACTTGGGGCTCTTGCGCAGCCATTCGGGGGTACGGTCGGGCTCGGCCATAACCACGACTTTATCAAAGTCCTCCAGCATTTCAGGGGTGAGGGTGGTGCGTCTGTTGGCGGCCAGGTCAATACCATCCTCCTGCATTACCTGTAGTACATTTTGAGCATCTTCACGGCCACCGATAGCTTCGTTTTCAACAGTAACGCGCGTACCGGCCGAGGCTGTCGGGTCCTGCGAAAAGCGCTTGAAGTACTCCATGGCCATTTGGCTGCGGCCGATATTACCCGAGCATACAAATAATACTTTCATAGTCGTACTATAGCAGAGTTGGCTGGTACACTTTTCAATTCTATCCTCTACGTTTGGTCTGATCTACGGCTGGTCTTGCCAAGGCTGCCGCAGGTTTGCGCCTAGAGGGGCAATATATCCTGCTGATACTGTTGCCAGATAGCCAGAAAAGTCAGCGAGAACTGGTCCTTATGGTTTTCGAGGGTTTCCTGGAGTGTGTGACGATCAAAACTAACCAAGTCCTCGATATCAGTATGGCTGTAGTCAGTGGGCACAGGATACGTCCCGACGAATACGCTCATGTACTTGCGATGGCCATCAGGTAAAACAAGATAACGGTCACCCAGGTGTGTGAGCTGGGCATCGGTGATGTATAACTCATCGTTGGCGGCTCTTTTGGCGGCGGCTGCCGCAGTTTCATCGTGGCGGCGAATAGTGGCGGCAGTGGCGCCCAACAGCCCGAAATACAGATTAGGCAGGTCGGTACGTTGCGGTATCTTACTCAATATCAGCTTATGGTCGGGAGTACGCAGCACATTGAAAACCGTGTGGTAGAGGTCGGTGGCCTTATCAATGAGCTGTCGTTGTGTGGTGCCGGTAACGACACCATTTTCGTCAACCAGGTCCACGAGTTGTTCGGCGTGCTTCATAATTCTTATGATAGCAAATAGCTAGTAAATAAGTATGGCTAAGGCTAACGCGGGCACTATGGCCATAAGCTATTTTTGTTGGCGCAGCATCGCCTCGCGGCTGCCTGGCCGGTGATCAAACATCTGTACCATAACCATTTGGCTGAGTCCTGGCGTAAAGATTGTATGCTCTACTGAAGCAACTGACCGGGCTGAAGCGGGCTTCTCTGTCTCCTCAACGATGTTTTTTTGAACGGAATGTAGATAGGCTGTCCTCATTTCATCACTGGTAAAGACACCGGATATGCGGGTCTGTAGCTCATTTTCCCAGCGGACATTGTGCATTTTCACAGAGTGGATGTTACCATCCATAGTGCGTACAAAATTACTAATGTCTTCAAATAGCGCAACCGCGTTTTCGGGAAGGTGTTCGGGCACTTCAGCGATAGGTCGCTCGAGGGTCTCGATTAAGTGGACATGCGTACCACCCGGCAGCCTGACATTGTTAGAGAGCATACAAGCAGCCTTGTTTTCATCACCATAGCTGCCCATACCGGCGACCGACCCTAAGATCTGTAGCCGGGTGGCACGAGCATCTTTGACGTGCGGCGATTGCTCCAAAACAAGCATACCGCCACCGTCACCAAAGTAACTTGATTCCATACCCGATAAACAATTGTCGGGCAGAATGGCCGTTAGGTTGATGCCTTGATCGAGCAGGCGGGCGTGCTCGACGCCGTAGGAAGAGACAGACATGGGCAGATTATATCTCCAGCTCCAGCTCCGGAATGGTTGCCGTACCAATCGTCCACTCTTTGGTCCTACCGCTTAGTACAAAGCCCATTCGCTGATAAAAACTAATGGCTCTGGTATTTGCACTGGCTACCAGGACGCTGCGGGGCTGTTCCTGGCTTTCCAGGGCTGTTTCCTGTAGCACCTGCCGCATTAAACCCGACCCTATCTGTTGGCCCCGGGTGTCTCTAGATATATACACTGAATGGATAAGCCGCCTATTAACGTTATAACCAGCCATACCAACCACTGTTGTGCCTTGTTTGGCGAGCCAAAACCTCTGGATAGGATCGGCAAGTGTTTCGGGCAAGTTATCGGCTCTGGCTGAAAAGTAATCGTGCAACTGATTTTGGGTATGTGTGTCAGCAACTATTTCTGAATAGGCTTCGGCAGCGTCGTTACGATAGAGCTGCTGCATCACTTCCAACTCTTCAGGCTGAAGGTCCTGATGGTGAAGCCGGCTATAGCTGGTGGGCTGGGGCGGGAATGTAACAAATTCAGTCATGGCGAATCTTTCGGACTTATAGGAAGCCAAGTTTCAGCAGGGTAGCTTTTGTATTAGGACCAATCGGCAAATCTTGCAGATCGGCGGTGGTATACCACCGGGCATCACTGAAGTCATCGTCAAACATCATGGGGATAGCTGCCGCGGGCTTGTCCAGCTTCACGACAAAGTCGTAAAACTCCATTTTCATGAGGACCGCCTCGCCCGTGTTGCGGAGTGTTTTTTTGCTTTCACCGCTGGTCACAAAATCGAGCTGACGGATCGAGCCGGCGGAGATATCTATACCGGTCTCTTCCAGGATCTCGCGCTTTACGGCATCCAGCTGGGTTTCGCCGGTTTCAATGCCGCCGCCTGGTATAACCAGCATGCCCTGGTATGTGCCGCCCTGTATATTGTGCCCCAGCAGCACCTTGTCATCGCTCGAAAAGATGAAGGCACCAACTATTTTACGATGAAGCGTTCGCATGCAGGGATGGTAACAGATAGCACAGGTCTTGGAAACCCCTTAGCGGCACTAGATAGCTTTTTGGATGGCTGCAAGGTAGTTTTTGTCGGTAACATCATGGCCGGCATCAGGCACCACAATCAGCTGGCTGTTCTTGATTGTTTGGTGGGCTACTTTGGACCTATTGCCGGTTGAAGGGTATTTTTTGGCCTCTACAGCGCCAACAAAAATAAGGGTCTTGCAGGTAATATTTTTGGCGAGTTTGCTAAAGTCGAGCGCCCGAAAGGCCGCTACTCGCCGGTGGCCGATAGTGGCCAGCCAGGATTTCTTCATGTGAGGTATGTCATCGGAAAAATAGGGTGATAGCGAAAACAGCCAGAGCTCACTGGGGGTCCTGTTGGTAGCGGACAGGAAAGCGGTCATTGAGCCGTAGGAAAAACCGGCCAAAATCGTTTTCTTGGGGTCATGTTTTTCGTACACCTGGTCGAGTTCTTTAACCCAGTCACTAATGAGTGTTCTTTGCCAGTTAATAGGTACAAAAGTAACTTTATAACCCTTGTCTTCGATGGCCTTTATGGTGCTTTTATAATCTCTGCTATTAAGCTGCTCTTTAAATCCGGGCACAAATAATACCGTCTTCATAAGGTAACTATAACAAACAATGCATCAGAAATAGCTTACCCGGGTCAAGATCGCAGGCTCAATCTTTCAGCTCGCCCCATATCGCATCAAGTACAGCGAGGGTGAACACTTTGTTCAGTTTTTTCTCGTAGTATCCCTGAAGCTGTTCAGGGATACCTTTGTTAAAAGAGAAGGAGTGTAGCCATCGCTTTGAAATAACAGCCGCCCGTACTTCCTCTTTGTCGAAGGTAAGCTCACCAAAATCCAGCAGAATTATTTGGCCGTGCTTATCGACGCCGTTATTGATGGTGCAGTTGAATACGCGTTCAGACAAACCATACCGCCAGTGATGCATAACGAGGTTCGTAAAACCGTTAATAAGCTGTTTGCCCTTTGTGAGCGAAGACTGTTTTAGGGCCTCGCCCAATGTTGGGACTTTATCCTGCGTGTATATACCCCCAGCTTCAAAAATCGGATTTCCGAAGGAAACGGCAAGTCCAGGGTAGCTGCCAAGCAGCGTTTGGATGTTTCGGCACGATTCTAAAGCAAGCGTAGGATAGTCAATAGCTAGCATTGCCGCCGGAGGGGTGTGTGGCTTGTACCAGCTTTTCACTACCTCCTGAGTCTCCCCTCTCGTTAATGGGACTTTTCTAACCCGCCCGTCATGCGTATCAACAACTCTATACTGCGCGCCCATGCCGATAATATCCATGAAGCCATCATAGCAAAAACTCGTAATAGTTTATCGCGGCCGGTCTTGATCCGCTTCCAGCGTAGCTTTTAATTGCTTCCAAGCTATAGGGGTTGACCAATTATTAATGAGCGCACTCCTTAACATGGTACTTTTTTCGACTGGATCACCCGAGTAGGGATCGGTTGCCTCTTCTAAAATTTTTACCTTATAGCCGCGCAGATACAGTTCCTGGGCGGTGCACAGCACACAGCGGTCAAGCGTCAGACCGAACAGCACTACGCTGACCTCCCCAGGCTGCCCGATTACTTCAGATAGCCAATTACCAAATAAAGCGGGGTCTTCATAGGGAATGCCGGGTACTTTGTCCGGGTTTCCGGCATTTTCCCGAGTCCACAAGGGAGAATTGGCGGACTTTATCCATATAGCGGGATGTCGAACATTTTGAGGGATCTCTGATGCATAGCCTTCGCTGCCAGGTTTGCAGAAGTCACCCTTCTTATCTGGCCGTGGCTGACGATAGTCAGAAACTATTTCGGCGGTCAGGATGCCCTCTTTTCGAAAGTACAGTACCAATTCTTCTTTTATAAATTGCACACTTGGCCGATGTTTATAGTGAGCGCCGGCTTCAGCAGTAAAATCTTTTTGAAAATCTACTGACAGGAATTTGTATACTTCGGAAGACATGCGCTTATCATATACCGGATAGTTTTTTACATGTACGAGCGATTGAAACAAGCTCATCATGGACATGCCCGTTACTTATCAGCGCGCCGTTAATGTTTCGGTCATAGCGCTGTTCGTTTCCAAAAAGATCGGTAACTTTGCCGCCCGCTTCTTCTACTATCAACTTCGCCGCGGCCGCATCATGAGCGCCAGAGCCTATAAAAACCTGCGCCTCAAAGAATCCTGTTGCTACAACCATTGACTCGTATAACACCGAGCCCATGGCACGTGTTCTGTGACAGTGCGCGGCTACTTCCGATTTAAAGGCGGCGGGATCGACAATTTCCGAGCGGTCTGAAGTAGTGCTCACGGTAGCCTCAGATAACTGACTCGTCTTGCTAACCTGTATACGCTGATCGTTGACGAAAGCACCCTCATTTTTGATCGCCGAGTAAAGACGCTTCATGTATGGATCGTAAATGACAGCAACGACTGGTAGCCCGCTATCATTTTCGACTAGGGCTAAAGCAAAGACGTTAACTGGAAGGCCAGCAGCATACATTGGCGTGCCATCAATTGGGTCACAAACCCAAGTGTATTGAGCGTTGGCTTGCAAGCTACTTTGTTCCTCGCCTAAGACACTGTGCTCGGGAAAAGAAGCGGTTACGCGGTCGACCACAAGTTTATTTACAGCAGTGTCAGCAAGGGTCAGCGGCGTACTGTCGGCTTTGATTTCGGTGTGGACGCCAATGGTGAAATGTTCAAGCATGATGTTGCCGGCGTCGTACGCCAGCTCTTTTGCCCAGGCTAGATATTTTGCCCGGTCTGTTTGCTGATCCATAGGTAGATCATAACAACAAAAAATGCCACATGACAGGATTGGAGAGTTATCGTAGGGATTACTGGGGCCAAAGTTAAGAACCAAATGCCGGCTGGTTCACGGTCAGGGCTTTGAACGTTCCCCGCATTTCATAGGTGGTACCTTTTGGGATAAAACAGGCGTCGCCGGCTTGTAGTGTTGACTCCTTGCCGTCGCTACTAATCTGTAATTCACCGTCGAGTACATAGTAGATGCGGTCGTATCCAGATGTTTCTTTCTCGTAATAATCTGTTGCTTCAGTGGTTGCCAACGATACGCCGGGACTTATTTCTTTTGTAATAAGGTTGTTCGCAGTTTTGTTGTCTGCGATGCGGCGGATGGTGCCCTCGGAGGCTTTGACGACGGTATGCATGGCCATATTGTAGCAAAACAAAAGCTCCGCATGTGCGAAGCTTTGATACTGCCGAACCCTTCCGCTCGCGGTGCTCGCTTGTTCGGGTTCGAGTGCATTCAAGCGACCAATATAAAAAGACCTACTGGTGCAGGTCTTTTTATATTGGAGGGCCAGGATATACATTTTTGAAACCCTCCGAGGTTGATGAGCTGATTACGGATTTGGTTTTGTTGCACAGCCGATTAGTTGAATTGGGCATGGAATACCGCAATGGTGAAGTGTATCTAGCAGACATTGAGGTGCGTGATGTATAGGCTCTTTCCGGTGTCTAGCCTATATGACCAAAACACGTTTTATCGGGCGTTTGAGCGAGATTTGCGACATGCGAGGCAGGAGGTGATTATAGAATGCCCGTTTATTACCAGGAAACGAGTAGACATGTTTTTGCCGATATTTCGCAAATTGAGCGGGCGATGCGTCCAGATAATTATCAGTACACGTCACCCCGAAGATCATGAGGGAGATTTTATTGCCAACAGGCTTATGAGGCGATAGCAAAGCTCCAAGATATGGGTGTCATCGTGTTGTACACTGGCGGACATCATCGCAAATTGGCAATCATAGATCGTAAGGTATTCTACGAAGGAAGTCTGAACATACTATCGTATCGAGACAGTTGTGAGATAATGAGGCGAGTGGCATCTTCGGCAGAAGCCAAAAGATTGCTGCAATTTATAGGAATCATGAAATATGTTGGACCCATCTAAAGATTTTGACGACAGGAACCTCGCCAATAGCGAAGAAGCTATAGAGAAGGCGCTGGAATATTTACGCTATCATGACCCCGCAAATGCGAACCGTGAATATGCGATTGGCCTACTCAAGCGGATGCAGACCGCAGCGGATAATGTTGCGGGCAAGGTTACATTAGACTTTGGGCAGTTCGTTGAGAACAATAACAAGCCAAAGCAAGACTAAAACGGCAAAATGTCGGCCGATTTTACGCCAAGTGCTTTGACGATTTTTTCGAGAGTTCTCAACGAAGGCACAACTTCGCCACGTTCGATTTTGGCATAGTGGTTAACAGTCGTACCGGCACGTTTAGCTACTTCTACTTGAGTCGCACCTTGCTTAGTGCGAGCCATGTGGAGCGCCTTGCCAATCTGAATGGGTAATTTCTCTGACATCTAGAGAAATTATACAACAGGCGTCTACTTAATTGGTTTGGCGTTTTTAAGTTCGTTAAATTTTGCCGCCATTGTAGGGTTGCCGCGGGTGAGCTTTTTGACAGTGAGATCATCGGCTTTGTTATTGGAAATGCGGTAGTGGTCTTCGGATTTGAGCAGATTCTCTTTGGTTTTTTGAAGCTGGGCGATGGACTTATCTATGCTGGCTACGGCGTCTTGGAAACGTTCTGAAGCTAAACGGTAACTGCGGCCAAATGAATCACGGAAATCGTTGAGTTGATCCTCAAAGTTCGTGATGTCGATATTCTGCGCCCTTACGAGTGCTAGTTCAGATTTGTACTGCATTGAACTGAAGGAGGCATTGCGCAGAAGGGTGATAATTGGTACGAAGAACTGGGGGCGAACAACATACATTTTGGAGTACTCATGCGATACGTCGGTGATGCCATTGTAAAGTTCACTATCTGATTCGAGCATACTAACAAGCACGGCGTATTCGCACTTCTTTTCAGTGCGGTCTTTGTCTAGCTCTTTGAAGAAGTCACGATTTCTATGCTTCGTGGCGGTTGTATCGGCTTCATTCTTCATCTCGAACA
>JGI24741J21665_1000640_pt1 | contig 10581 bp, 9 predicted proteins | sample KBSCornC7_FD_21665 | JGI IMG/M metagenome (IMG submission 21665) | reverse complement strand
AGTGCGTGTATTCGTGCGCCAGCAAGTCACGGTTGGGCGCACCGTCGTCCCAGTTGGTGAAGTAATCGGGATCGGCGCCGTCCTCGCTGGACTGGTGATGCTCCAGGCCGTTGCCGCTCAACTGGTCGGACAGCGAGAACAGGAAATTGTAATGGTCGTAATGGTGGGAATCGAACAGCTTGACCGCCTGGGTGACGAGGTTCTTGTGCACCCGCACCTGCTCGGGCGTCAATTCGAGATCCTTCGGCGCATCGGCGAACACGTCAAGGTACACCGGCGCCTTCGCACCCGGATTGAGATCGACGCGCTTGAAATACTTGCCCGCGTAGATCGGTGAATCGACCAGCGTGTTGAACGTGGTGGTCTTGAAAGTGACGGTGTCGCCCGCCTGCGATTGCCCATTTTGATGAGCAACTTCCAGCGCCGTGCCGAACTGCCAGCCGGCCGGGAACGTCACGCTCGGTTCGACCTTGATCTGGCGCGAGTAATGGCCAGCCGGATACAGCGACACCGTGTTCCATTCAAGCGACAGCATCTTGTCGGTCATCTGGATGAACGCGTGCGAGCCGCGGCCGGACAGGAACTCGAAGTCCACGCCGATGGCCGACACGCCCTGCGGCACGTCCACCTTGAAAGCGTAAACGTCGTACTTGTTGCGCTTCCACTTCAGCGGTTTGCCGTTGGCGGTGACTTTCAGGCCCGCCAACATCGCGATCGGCCCGCTGGGCGAATGATCGCCCGGCAACCATTTCGGATACAGCAGCGTCAGTTCGCCCGCCTGCACCGGAATGGTTTCGTGTACGCGGAAAATGCCCTGGCGCGTATCGCTGGCGTCGACGTGGATCTGCAGCGTGCCGGGATACGGCGCGTCCTGCGGCGGTGCGACGTGCGCATCGGCGGCGTCCGCGGACGCGCTGCCTGTGAAGGCAAGGCCCGCCATGCTCAGGGCCAGCAGTACGAAAAAACGAACGGGCAGCGACAAACGGAGGTGCAGCAAGGACATGCAAGTGCTCCGCGGGGGATGGCAACCCGTCGAACCTAGCACCACGCACGCCGGCGCGCATAGGCCGGATGGCATGGGCGTCGCGGATCAGCCCTTGCGCGCACCCTGCCCGAACAGGATTTTCTTTTCCTCGTCGCTCATCGGCGTGCCGGTTTTGGGGTTGGCTTCCGGGCCGCGTGCCCAGGCGCGCTGGGTCGCCGGGCGCACCGCGATCGCGTCATGCCAGCGCCGCACCTCGGCGAAGGGCGCGAGATCCAGCGGCGCCTTGTCGTATGGATTGATCCACGGGTAGCACGCCATGTCGGCAATGGTGTAGTCATCGCCGGTGATGAATTCGCGTCCGACGAGGCGACGGTTCAACACGTCGAGCAGGCGCTCCGACTCCTTGCGGTAGCGCTCGATCGCGTACGGGATTTTTTCGGGTGCATATACGCTGAAGTGCCCGTGCTGGCCGGTCATCGGCCCAAGGCCTCCCATTTGCCAGAAAAGCCATTCGAGGCATTCGACCTTGCCGCGCGCGTCGTCCGGTATGAACTTGCCGGTCTTGCCGGCCAGGTAAACCAGGATCGCGCCCGATTCGAACACGCTGAGCGGCGCACCACCACCGACCGGATGATGATCGACGATCGCCGGCATCTTGTTGTTGGGCGAGATCGCAAGGTAAGCCGGTTGGAACTGATCGCCCTTGCCGATGTTCACCGGCTTGATCGTGTAGGGCAGCCCGGCTTCCTCGAGGAAAAGCGTGATCTTGTGGCCATTGGGAGTAGGCCAGTAGTAGAGGTCGATCATTTTTGTCCACTTCGTGGGAAGGGTCGACGAGGAACACGGAAGCCGCGCTCCGCCGTCGTATCGATTCCAAGTGGTGGCGCCGCGACGCCAATGCAAGCACTGGTTGAACGCGGCGCGTTTGCAGGGGTTCAGTCGCGCCGCGCCAGTGCGCTGTGCCGGATGCCATAGGCGAAATACACCACCAGCCCGATCACCATCCAGATCACGAAACGGTCGATGGTGATGCCGGCGAGGCCGCCGATCAGATGGACGCGCCCGTCGCCATACCACGGCCAGCCGATGATCAGGAACAGCGAGAACAGCATGCCCAATGGCGCGACGATCCCGATTGCCGGGGTGCGAAAACCACGCTTCACGTCCGGGCGTCGCATGCGCAGGATCAGCACCGCGAGACAGATCACGATGAATGCGGACAGCGTGCCGATGTTCACCAGTTCCGCCACTTCGTTGATCGGCAGGAAGCCTGCGACCAGGGCGCTGAATACACCCAGGATCAGGGTCGGGCGATACGGCGTGCCGAAGCGCGGATGCACGCGTGCGAACCAGCGCGGCAGCAGGCCATCGCGCGACAGTGCGAACCAGATGCGCGCCGCGCCCAGCATGAACGCGAACAGCACGCTGGTCAGCCCCGCCACCGCGGCGACGTTGATGATGCCGCGGACCCAATCGAGGCCGAGCGCCTTGAACGCCGCGTCCACCGGCGCGGGGCTGTTCAACTGCGGATACGGCACCATGCCGGTCAGCACCAGCGACACCGCCAGATACAGCGCCATCGAAATCGCCAGCGACAGCAGCACCGCGCGCGGCAAGTCGCGTTGCGGATTCTTCGATTCCTCGGCCGCGGTCGTAAGCGTGTCATAACCGAAACAGGCGAAGAACACGATGCTGGATGCCGCCAACACACCGCCCCAGCCGAAGTGCGAAACGCCATCCGCACCCGTGGCCACCGGCGGCACGAACGGATGCCAATTCGCCGGATTGACATAGAACGCGCCCACCGCGATCACCAGCGCCACGCCGATCACCTTGATCACGACGATCACGGTATTGGCGCGCGCCCCCCATTCGGTCTTGATGGTCAGCATCCACGCGATCACCAGCGAGATGCCCGCGGCCACCACGTCGAACACCTTGCCCGAGCCGGGATTCGCGGGGTCGTACGCGCCCTGCAGCCACACCGGCAGGTGCGCACCGAACAGTTGCACGAGCAGCGCCTGCACGTAGCCCGACCAGCCGATCGCGACCACCGCGACGATCAGCGCGTACTCCAGGATCAAGTCCCAGCCAATGATCCACGCCAGCAGTTCGCCCAGCACCGCGTAACCGTAAGTGTAGGCGCTGCCGGTGACCGGGATCATCCCGGAAAACTCGGCGTAGGCCAGCGCCGCGCAAGCGCTGCCGATGCCGGCCACGAGGAAGGAAACGATCACCGCGGGCCCGGCGTTGATCGCGGCCTGCTGCCCGGCCAACACGAAGATGCCGACGCCGATGATCGCGCCGATGCCGATCGCGGTGAGTTGCCACACACCCAGTACGCGACGGAAATCACGGCTGCCGCCCGCCTCCGCCTGCAGTTGCTCGACCGGCTTGTGACGGGTGAGTTGCTGGATCAGGTTCATCGCTGGACTCGGGGATAAAAGATTCGGGCGAGCATAACGGCGCAGGCCTCGTTTGAGCCGTGCGTCGATCCCAGCCGCCGGTTGGAGTCCGCCGCGGGCTGCGCGACAATCCGGCATCGAATCCAGGCACGCATCCGCTGACGCATGTCCCGCAAACGCAGATCGTCCAAATCCACGCAGCCGTCGACCCAGCAGGGTACGCAGGCCGAATTGCCGTTGCTCGACCTGCGTGCGGCCGACCTGCCGGCGACGCCGCCTCCGGACACGTCGCGGCCCGCGGACGCGTCGGTGCGCTCGACGCGCACGATCGAATTCCTGTTGCGCGCGTTGCCCGCCGACTGGCGCGACAAAACCCGGGACCTGCTGGTGCTGGTGCGGATGGACCGCCCGATCGGCGCGCTGCTGCTGCTGTGGCCGACATGGTGGGCGCTGTGGCTGGCGGCCGACGGCTTCCCGCCGTGGAAATACCTGATCGTATTCACGGTGGGCGTGTTCGTGATGCGCGCCGCGGGTTGCGCGATGAATGATTTCGCCGACCGCAAGCTCGACCCGCAGGTGGCGCGTACCGCCGGGCGCCCCATCGCCGCGGGCCGGGTGAAGCCGCGGGAGGCCGTGCTGACGTTCGTGGTGCTGGCGCTGATTGGCTTCGCGCTGGTGCTGGCGTTCACCAACCGGTTGACGATCTACCTGTCGTTCGTCGGCGCCGCCCTGGCTGCACTGTATCCATTCTCCAAACGCTACACGCACCTGCCGCAGGTGGTGCTGGGCGCGGCCTTCGGCTGGGGCATCCCGATGGCCTTCGCGGCCATCACCAACGGTTTGCCGCCGGTGTGCTGGCTGCTGTTTTTCGGCAACGTATTGTTCTCCACGATCTACGACACCGAGTACGCGATGGTGGATCGCGACGACGACCTGCGCGCGGGCGCGAAATCCACCGCGATCCTGTTCGGCGAAGCCGATCTTCCGATCCTCGCCATCCTGATGGCGACGCTGTTGTTCACGCTGCTGCTGGTCGGGCAGCGCGCGCAACTCGAATGGCCATTCCTCATCGGACTGGCGGTGGCACTGCTGCTGTTCGCGTGGCAATTGTGGAACATGCGCTGGCGCCAGCGCGACGCCTGCTTTGCAGCGTTCCGCAATAACAACTGGGTCGGCGGCGCGGTGTGGCTGGGAGTGGTGGCGGCGCTGGCGATGAAGTAATCGGCCGGTCAGCGCGCTGGCGCGCGCGCCAGCGCCCATACGTCCACCCGTGCCACGCCGGCCTGCTTCAGCACGCGCACGCACTCGGCCAAGGTCGCGCCGGTGGTGAAGACGTCGTCCAGCACCGCGACGTGTTCGGGCAACGCGCGGGAGAAATTCGCTTCGAACGCGCCGCGCACGTTGCGGCGGCGCTGCACCGCGGTGAGTTCGGTTTGCGCGTCGGTGGCGCGCGTCCTGCGCAACGCATCGTGCAGCAAGGGTACGGCGAAATGTTTCGCCAGCGGCTTGGCCAGTTCCAGCGCCTGGTTGTAACCGCGCCGGCGCAGCCGCGTGCGATGCAGCGGCACCGGCACGAGGGCCTTGGGCACCTCGCCCGGCGGCTGCGACGCCAGCCAAAGCAGCGAGAGCGTACGCCCGGCCGCAAGATCACCGCCAAACTTGAAACGCGATTCCAGTTGCGCCAGCGGCCATTCGTATCGGAACGGCACCCACGCCCGATCCCACGGTGGCGCCCGTCTGATGCAGCGTCCGCACAAGGACGCTGGTGCATCCAGCGGCAAGGCGCAACGCGCGCAGCACTTCAGGTTGCGTGGCGCCTCCGCTTCGCAGGCAGTGCAAAGGCTCAACGCGCCCTGCCCGCGCGCACCGCACAACAGGCAGTGCGAGGGCAGCAGTGCACCCACGGCCCCGTCAACCAAACGGCCGGTTTTCAAGTTGACAGACATCTCCCCCGCCCATGAAACTTTGCGATCACTGTAACGCGGAGCACCCCAATGGACGGAATGAATCCCGACACGCCGGTCAGGCACGACTGGAAATTGGCCGAAATCGAAGCCCTGTTCGATCTTCCGTTCATGGATCTGTTGGCGCGCGCCCACGCCGTGCACGCGGCCAACCACGATTCGAATGCAGTGCAGGTTTCCACGCTGCTGTCGATCAAGACCGGCGGCTGCCCGGAAGACTGCGCATACTGCCCGCAGGCACAGCGCTACCACACCGGCGTCGAGGCGCAGAAGTTGATGGACGTCGGTGCGGTGCTGGAACGCGCGCGCGCGGCCAAGGCCGCCGGCGCCTCGCGCTTCTGCATGGGCGCCGCGTGGCGCGGCCCGAAGGATCGCGACATTCCGAAGGTCGCCGCAATGATCCGCGAAGTGAAGGCGCTGGGCATGGAAACCTGCGCGACGCTGGGCCTGCTGGGTGAAGGCCACGCGCAGCAACTCAAAGACGCCGGGCTCGACTACTACAACCACAACATCGACACCTCGCCCGATTACTACGGCGAGATCATCCACACCCGCGAATTCGCCGACCGACTGGACACGCTGCAGGACATCCGCGCGGCGGGCCTCAAGACCTGCTGCGGCGGCATCGTCGGCATGGGTGAAACGCGTGCACAACGCGCAGGTTTGCTGCAGGCGCTGGCGAATCTCCCGGAGCATCCGCAATCGGTGCCGATCAATCAGTTGGTGCCGGTGCCGGGCACCCCGCTCGCCGATGCCGACAAGATCGACCCGTTCGAATTCGTGCGCACGATTGCGGTGGCGCGGATCGTGATGCCAAAGTCCATCGTGCGCCTGTCGGCTGGCCGCCAGCAGATGAGCGACGAGATGCAGGCGCTGTGTTTCTTCGCCGGCGCGGGTTCGATCTTCATGGGCGAAAAACTGCTGACGACCGGCAATCCGGACGTCGAGCACGATCACGCGTTGTTCCGTCGCCTCGACCTGCACGCGATGCAGGTCGATGTCGGAACGGACGAGTCCGGCACAGTGCATGCCGACATCCTGGAATCGTGTGCCCACGCGGCCTGAACCGTGCGCGCCGATCTGTTGCAATCGTTGGCGGCGCGCGTCGCCGAACGCGAACGTGCGGGTTTGCTGCGCCACGCGCGCACGCTGGATGGCGCGCACGGCGTGCGCGTCGATGTCGCTGGCCGTCAACTGGTCAATTTCTGCAGCAACGATTATCTCGGGCTTGCGCAAGACCCGCGCATCGTTCGCGCATTGCAGCATGCAGCCAANGAATGCGGCGTCGGCGCCANGGCCGCGCATCTGGTCTGCGGCCACCGGCGCGAGCACGCGCAGCTCGAAGAAGCCTTGTGCACGTGGACGGGTCGTGAAGCGNCCATGCTGTTCTCTTCCGGCTGGCTGGCCAACCTGGGCGCGGTGCAGGCGTTGCTCGACCGCGACGGCGTTTGCGTGCAGGACAAGCTGAATCACGCGAGCTTGCTGGATGCCGCACAGCTCGCGGGCGCNACGTTGAAGCGCTACCCGCACAACGACGCCGAAGCCGCGGCNCGGCAACTTGCTNGCGTGCCGGGCTCGCCCGCACTGCTCGCCACCGATGGCGTTTTCAGCATGGACGGCGACGCGGCGCCGCTGCGCGAACTCGCGNTATTGTGCAAGCANGAAGGCGCCACGCTGATGGTGGACGACGCGCACGGGCTCGGCGTGCTCGGCGCGCATGGCGCAGGCAGCGTCGACGAAGCCGGGTTGCCGCAGGAACAGGTTCCGGTGCTGATGGCGACGCTGGGCAAGGCGCTCGGCTGCATGGGCGCATTCGTGGCCGGCAGCCAGGCGCTGATCGAAGGCCTCACCCAGTTCGCGCGCACCTTCGTGTACACCACCGCGATGCCACCTCCCTTGGCCGCGGCCGCCTGCGCGGCGATTCGCATCGCGCGCGAAGAAGATGGACGACGTGAAAAATTGCACGCCCTGATCGCGCGCTTCCGCCAGGGCGCCACGCAACTGGGGTTGCCGCTGCTGGAATCCTCGACGGCGATCCAGCCGATCGTCGTGGGCGATGCCGAACGCGCGGTGCAGGCATCGCGTGTGCTGGAGCAGAACGGGTTGCTGATCACCGCAATTCGTCCGCCGACCGTACCGGCGGGCAAGGCGCGGTTGCGGGTGACGCTTTCGGCGGCGCATTCGGAAGCGGATGTCGATCGGCTGCTGGATGCGCTGGAGTCGACCCTTGTTCGTCATCCCGGGGGCGCCGAAGGTGTAACCCGGACCCCCGTCCACACTGAAGAAGCGACGGCGCAAAACCCGCTCCCCAGCACGACACCGCGCGCATGAACGCCGACCCCCTCAGCCCGATCCTCTCCCGTGACCAACAAGCCGTCGAGGGAGAGGGAGACAAGCTCTACATCCACACCGAAGGCCGCGGCGACACGCATCTCGTACTGCTGCATGGCTGGGCGATGCACGGGGGCGTATTCGCGCCTTTGATCGAGGCGCTGCGCGATCGGTGCACGTTGCATGTCGTCGATCTGCCGGGGCATGGACGTTCCCGCGACTGCAAGGTTTCCCTGCAACCCGCCGCCTGCGCGAAAGCGATCGCGGCGCGCGTGCCGCCCGCGCTCTGGCTTGGCTGGTCGCTGGGCGGCCTGTATGCGCTGGAGGCCGCGCTGGATCTTCCGCAACAGGTGCAGGCGCTCGCGATGCTGTGCGCGTCGCCCCACTTCGTGCGTGGCCAAGGCTGGGCACACGCGGTATCGCCGGAAATCCTCCAGAACTTCGGCCACGATCTCGGCACTGACTACGAGGGCACGCTGGAACGCTTCCTCGCACTGGAGGCATTGGGCAGCGATTGTGCGCAGGCGGACCTGCGCAAGTTGCGCGCCGATACTTTCAGCAAACATCGTCCCGACGTGCGGGCACTGGTGGAGGGCCTGGACGTGCTGGAGCATACCGATTTGCGCACGCGTCTTCCGGAACTGTCGCCGCCCAGCGCCTGGATCGCCGGACGCCGCGATCGCCTGATCCCGTGGCAGGCGATGCAGTGGAGCGCGGCGCAGTGCGCCGGGGCATTCACCTGCGTCCCGGGTGGCGGCCACGCGCCCTTCATCGGGCACACCGACGCAGTCGTGGCGGCACTGCGGCCACTGCTGGAAACCATCCACGCATGAATACCTTCGAACTTGATCCGCTGCAGGTGCGACACGCCTTCGGCCGCGCCGCACGCGGCTATGAACGCCATGACGCCCTTCAACGCGAAGTCCAGGCGCGCCTGCTGGAGCGGCTGGACTACTACGAAGGCACCCCGGAGCTGGTGGTCGACATCGGCAGCGGAACGGGACGCGGCACCGCGGCCTTGCGCAAGCGCTGGCGCAAGGCGCGCGTGATCGCGATGGACATCGCGCTGCCGATGTTGCGCGCCGCGCGCCGTCACGCGGGGCTGCTGAAGCCGTTCGCGCGCGTGTGCGCCGATGCGCGCGCGCTGCCGCTGCCGGACCAGAGCGTGGACGTGCTGCACGCCAACCTGTGCGTGCAATGGTGCGGGCCGCCGCAACCGTTGTTCGAGGAATTCGCGCGCGTGCTGAAACCGGGCGGCTTCCTCGCAGCGTCCAGCCTCGGGCCGGACACGCTGAAGGAATTGCGTGCCGCATGGGCCGAAGCCGATGACGCGAATCCGCGTGTCAGCACCTTCCTCGACATCCACGATCTGGGCGATGCCGCGTTCGCGGCCGGCCTGCGCGAACCGGTGCTGGACGTCGACCGCATCATCACCCGCTACGACGCGCCGCACGACCTGTTGCACGAGCTGAAGGGACTCGGCGTTACCAACGCCGACGCGCAACGCGTGAAAGGCCTTACCGGCAAGTCACGCTTCACACGCATGCTGCAGGCCTACGAGCACATGCGGCACGACGGGAAGATTCCCGCGACGTGGGAAGTGATCGAACTGCATGCGTGGGGCGCTGCCGCGTTCATACCACGACGCCGGCCGGGTGCCCGCGGTGCAGCGGCCATTCCCATCGAGTTCTTGCGGCAACCACGATCGTAATCCGTCGCATTATCCGCGCTGTGCGCGCCACTCACGACGCCAGCTTCTCCGCCAGCTTCATCGCGTCGAATGGCGCGTGCACCTTGGCATCGTTGTCGAAGTAGCAGTACACGTCGCGTGACTTGCGTGCCCTGGGAGCCAGCGCACCCGCGACGCGCGCCGCATCCCGTGGCTGTGAGCCGCGCCGCCAGGCACGGATGCGCGCGGCCCAGCGGTCCAGCGCCGCGTCGGTGTAGCCGCTGGCGTACAACTCCTTGTCGCCATGCAGCCGCAGATACACGAAACTCGCGGTGAGCTCCTCCACGTATGGCCACTTGCCTGCGGTGTCCGCCACCACCAGCGCGATGTCATGTTGGCGCAACAGTGCGACGAACGACGGGACCAGGAAACCCGGATGGCGCACCTCGATGGCGTGGCGCAGCCGGCGGTTGCGATCGATCGCGAGCCGCGCGCGGCCTTTCACGTGGGAATCGCGCCGCCGCGCCAGTTTCGAGGCGGCTTGGGTATCGCGCGGAAGGAGGTCGAAGAATCGCGCGAACACGTCATGCGCGTATTTGAAGTTGGCGGGGAACTGCCACAGCATCGGCCCCAGCTTTTCGCGCAGCGCGAACACGCCGGAGGCGAAGAAATTCGCCAGCGGCACTTCGACATCGCGCAGCCGCAGCACATGGGTGACGAAACGCGGGCCCTTGATCGCGAACACGAAACCGCGCGGTGTCTGCTCGCGCCAGCGCGCATAGCTTTCCGGCCGCTGCAGCGAATAGAACGAGCCGTTCAATTCGATCGTGGGGAAATGCCGCGACGCGTAATGCAACTCGTCGCGCTGCACCAGGTTCTTCGGATAGAACACCCCGCGCCACGGCGGGTAGCGCCATCCCGAAATGCCGATACGGATGCCAGCCATGCATCCCATTGGACGGGTGCATGGCTGATCGCGGGATGAAGCGCATTACGAAGTGGCTGCGGCGTTGACGCCTTGGTCCTTGGCGCGACCACGCTACTGCTCAATCCGAGGTCTTGGGCGGCTTGTAATCGCACGTTCCGATCTGCTTGCCCGTGTATTCGGTGTCCACGGTCATCGGATGCCCGCCCCCCGCATCGAACGTCGCGTGCATGCTGCCGGTGAAATTGGCGCCACCGGTGGTGCGGAAGGTGCCATGCATGGTCATCGCCATCGGCGCGGTG
>JGI24741J21665_1000635_pt1 | contig 10621 bp, 6 predicted proteins | sample KBSCornC7_FD_21665 | JGI IMG/M metagenome (IMG submission 21665) | reverse complement strand
ACGGGGATCTCGATCAGCGCGAACAATGGCGCAAACACGTCGCCACTCCACGCCGCCAGTGCTGCAACAAGCAACGCGCGATGCACACTTCCCACGTCAACCGGCGAACCTGGCTGCGGTTGAGCGCCCGATTGGGCGCCAACAACAGCGTCACCTGCCCGGTTTCGGCAGCCACCGGTAGACGTGTGATCATGGACATTCACGGTACCGCAATCCGGGAATCATAAGGCCGCGCGGCCACGGCAGCAAGAATAGCCCGACCATGCGCGCGGTTTCTGCCGCGCATCATTGGCTGCGCCGTACGCAAGCCGTACAATGGACGGTCACGCTTCGAGTTGCCGTCATGGCCGAAATCCTTTCCCCCGAATTGCCGCCGCCAGCTTCGGCAACGCGCGCGTGCATCACCGCTGCGTGGAGCGACGATGAAGCCGACGTGGTCGCGGCAAGACTGGCCGAAGCAGGTCTGCCTGCGAAGGAGAGCGAGGCCGTCGAGGCGCAGGCCGCGGCGCTGGTGGCGCGAGTGCGCGAGCGCAGCGCCGGGCAGAGCGCCGTCGAATCCTTCATGCGCCAGTACGACCTTTCCAGCGAGGAAGGCGTGCTGCTGATGTGCGTGGCGGAGGCGTTGCTGCGCATTCCTGATCGGCTGACCACCGACAAGCTGATCCGCGACAAACTCGGCGAAGCCGACTGGAAAAAACACCTCGGCGCCAGCGACTCGCTGTTCGTGAACGCGTCCACCTGGGGCCTGATGCTGACCGGCCATCTGGTGAACCTCGCCGACGCGACGCGTGCGGATGCGCCGGGCGCGTTGAAGCGCCTGATCGCGCGCGCCGGAGAGCCTGTCATCCGACTCGCGGTGCGCCAGGCCATGCGCATCATGGGCCACCAGTTCGTGATGGGCCGCACCATCGAGGAAGCGCTGGATCGCTCGGCCAAGGGCGACAACGCGAAGTACCGGTATTCCTACGACATGCTGGGCGAGGCCGCGTTCACCGCGCCCGACGCCGCGCGCTACAAGAAGGCGTACCACGACGCGATCCTCGCACTCGGCGCGCGCGGACCGTTCGCCGACCTGCTGGATGCGCCATCGATCTCGGTGAAGCTGTCGGCGCTGCATCCGCGCTACGAAGTCGCCAAACGCGCCCGCGTGCATGCGGAGCTGACGCCGGTGGTGCTGGAACTTGCGCAACTCGCGAAGGCACAAGGCATCGCGCTCACCATCGACGCCGAAGAAGCCGACCGGCTGGAACTGTCGCTGGAAGTGATGGAAGCGGTGTTCACGCACCCGTCGCTCGCAGGCTGGAACGGTTTCGGGCTCGCGGTGCAGGCGTACCAGAAGCGCGCGCCGTTCGTGATCGAATGGCTGGTCGAAACCGCCAGGGCCGCGAAACGCCGTTGGTGCGTGCGGCTGGTCAAGGGTGCGTACTGGGATTCCGAAATCAAGCGCGCGCAGGAACTGGGCCTTTCCGGCTACCCGGTGTTCACGCGCAAGCCCAACACCGACGTGTCGTACCTCGCCAACGCGAAGCGCATGCTCGATGCGGGCGCCGATGTGATCTACCCGCAGTTCGCGACCCACAACGCGCACACCATCGCGGCAATCCACCACCTCGCGAACGGACGTCCATTCGAATTCCAACGCCTGCACGGCATGGGCGCCGACTTGTATGCGGAAGTCGTCGGTCCCGAGCATTGGAACGTGCCGTGCCGCGTGTACGCGCCGTGCGGCAGCCACGAAGACCTGCTGCCGTATCTCGTGCGGCGCCTGCTGGAAAACGGCGCCAACACCAGCTTCGTCAACCGCATCAGCGACGAGAAGTTGCCGATCCACGAGCTGGTCGCCGATCCCTGCACCGAAGTGCGCGCGTTCGGCGCGGCGCATGGCGGCCAATACCGGCATCCCCGCATTCCCCTGCCGGTCGACCTGTACGGCACACTCCGGAAAAATTCCATGGGCGTCAATCTTGCCAACGAAGATGAATTGAAATCCCTGGCCGAGGCTGTCAACGCCAGGCGCGGCCCGTGGCACGCGGAACCCCTGGTGCCCGGCGCGCAATCCGCGCAGCCACCGCGCGACGTCACCAGCCCGGCCGACCACCGTGTCGTGGTCGGCCAATCGCGCGATGCCGACGCGACAACGCTGTTGCACGCGCTCGACAACGCGGTCGCCGCGCAACCTGCATGGGACGACACGCCTGCGGACGAACGCGCGAAGATCCTCGAACGCGCGGCCGACCTGATCGAACAGAACCGCGGCGAGCTGATCGCGCTGTGCGTGCGCGAAGCCGGCAAGACCATCCCCGCCGCGATCGGCGAAATCCGCGAAGCCGCCGACATGTGCCGCTACTACGCGGCGATGGCGCGCAAGCTGTTCGGCAAACCGGAAGACCTGCCCGGCCCGACCGGCGAATCCAACCAGTTGTTCCTGCGCGGACGCGGCGTGTTCGTGTGCATCAGCCCGTGGAATTTCCCGCTGGCGATCTTCACCGGGCAAGTGGCGGCCGGTCTCGCTGCGGGCAACGCGGTAATCGCCAAGCCCGCGGAGCCGACCACGCTGATCGGCTGCATGGCCGTGAAACTGCTGCACCAGGCCGGCGTGCCCGAAAAAGTCCTGCAGTACGCACCGTGCCGCGGCTCGGTGATCGGCAAGACCTTGTTGACGCGCGATGAAATCGCCGGCGTGTGCTTCACCGGCTCGACCGAAACCGCGTGGACCATCAACCGCACGCTGGCCGCGCGCAACGCGCCGATCGCGGCGCTGATCGCCGAAACCGGCGGCCAGAACGCGCTGATCGCGGATTCCTCGGCGCTGCCCGAACAACTCGTGAAAGACGTGATGACCAGCGCGTTCGACTCCGCCGGCCAGCGCTGCTCGGCCGCGCGCGTGCTGTTCGTGCAGGAAGACATCGCCGACCACGTGATCGACATGCTGAAGGGCGCGATGGACGAGTTGAAGGTCGGCGATCCCGCGTTGCTTTCGACCGATGTGGGCCCGGTGATCGACCAGCCTTCGTGCGCCACCCTCGAAGAACACGCGGAAGTGATGCGCGGCACGGCCAAGCTGATCAACATGGCGAAACTTCCGGAAGGCGCCGAGCATGGCACCTTCTTCGCGCCGCGCGCGTACGAAATTGCATCGATCAAATTGTTGACGCGCGAAGTGTTCGGCCCGGCGCTGCACGTGGTGCGCTGGAAAGCGAGCGAACTCGACGCCGTGATCGATGCGATCAACGCGACCGGCTTTGGCCTGACGCTCGGCATCCACAGTCGCATCGACGAAACGGTGGACCACATCCGGCGCCGCGCGAAAGTCGGCAACGTCTACGTCAACCGCAACCAGATCGGTGCGGTGGTCGGCGTGCAACCTTTCGGCGGCGAGAACCTTTCCGGTACCGGCCCCAAGGCCGGCGGTCCGCATTATCTCCTGCGCTTCGCGACCGAGCGCACCTTCACCGTCAACACCACCGCCGCGGGCGGCAACGCGAGCCTGCTGACGTTGCAGGATTGACGGCGGCAACGCCTTTCACCGCGATCTCCCGCGAACGTGCTCCGCGGGAGCCTGCGCGTGCACCATCTCCCGCAGCTGAAGGTGTTCGTGGCAGCCCCCACCACGTTGTCGAATATTCATGTACGGCAACAACTACGGATGAAACCGACCCCCGTCTGAACCGGGTGGCGGCGCCCGGTTGCGCCCGATCCGGCCGACATCGTTACGGTGGAAGCCGCGGTGGCCGTCACCACCGCGCCCTCCCCCAGCCACAATGGAACATTCCAATGAACGGACGATTTCACCGGTCGGGCATCGCCCTCGCAGTGAGCTTGGCGATCGCCTTGGCGGCACCGGCCGCACTCGCACAGACGCAACCTGCGAGTCCGCCGCAAACCCCACCCGCCAGCGCGGCGGCAACCCAAGGCGACATGGGCCCGGCTCCCAACGACACGGAGCTGAAGAACTTCGCGCAAGCGATCGTGGAAGTGCAAGGCATCAAGGATTCGGTGCAGCCGCAGCTCGCGGCCGCGAAGACCCCCGACGACCGCACGAAACTGCAGCAGGCAGCCGAAAAGAAAATGGAAGCCGCGGTCGAAAGCCATCAACTGTCGCCGCACCGGTACGTGCAGATCGCGACCCTGGTACAGACGGACAGCACCGTCCGCGCCAAGGTGCAGAAGCTGCTGCCCCCGCAGCCGCAACCGCAGTCATGACGCGCGTGGCGCCGCCCGGCCGATGTCGCCGGGCGCGTGCCGCCCTTCCATCACGCCCACGCGCGCCCGGGTAATCACACCGATCGCGTCGCGACCACGGGAGGCACTTTGGAGGCCCGGCGCGCCGGCGCGAATACTGCGAGCTGCCCCAGCGCCAGGATCACGACCACGCCCACGATCACGTACGACACGGGCATGCGATCCATCTGGAACATCCGCAGCAACATCAGGTTGATCGCGATGGCCAACACGACGCCGACCACGCAACCGCCACCCGCGATCAGCAGATTCTCCATCTGGAAGTAGCGCAGGATGTCCGATCTGGTCGCGCCCAGTGCCCGGCGAATGCCGATCTGCTTGTGGCGCTGGTTGACCCAGAAGCTGGTGAGGCCGGTCATGCCGACGCCGGTGACGGCCAGCAGGATCACGCAGATGGCGGTCATCACCTGCACGATGAAGTGATCGGCCACGTAGCCCCAGGTACGCACCTGGGCGAACGTGTGGATGCCCTGCATGTCGTAGCGGCCGCCCTGCTGGACCACCCGCATGGGATCGGTCCTGAACAGCGCATCGCGTGCGGCAGCCATGGCTGCGTGCATGCGTCCGGGTTTGGCGCGCACCGCGTACATGGTCGCCGCGCCATCGATGCGGGCCGGAACCAGCACCGCATTCCAGGCGATGGATCGGACACCGTCGGGATTGGAGGTGAGCATGCGCGCAACGACGCCGACGATCGTGCTGGGTGCCGAGCTGCCGTTGAAATAGATCGACTGGCCAAGCCCGTCGTCGTGCGGGAACAAACGCTCGGCCAGCGCGCGCGTCACGATCACCGCGGGTGGTGCGACGGCATCGTCATTGGCGCCGTGGCGCACGTCCGCGCGGACGAAATCGCGCCCGGCCACCAATTGCAGGCCCAGCGTGGAAAGCATTCGCTCGTCGCCGTGGTAAATCGACGCACGCGTGACGCCATGGGCCTGCGCCGGCTGCGTGGAGATGCCGCGCGTGTAGCCGGTCCGCAACAGCGGCAGCGACGTGACCGGCGTGGCGTCCTGCACATCCGGCAACGCGCGCAGCGCGGCAAGGTCGGTCATTTGCATCGAATCGAGCTTCGCCAAGGTGGCGGCATCCTGCCCCGCCGGTGCACCGACGTAACTCTGCGCGACGAGGAACAGGTTCTCTTCGACCAGTCCCGACGGACGCTTGATGAGCTGCGCCAGCGGACCGATGATCGCGATGAGGTTGCACACGATCGCAAGCGTCAGTGCGATCTGCATGCCGATCAGGAACGCGCCGGCCTTGTGCCTGCGCAGCGCGGCGATGATGGGGAGAACGTTCATGGCTGTGTCTTCTCCTGCATGTCATTCCGGCTTGTCATTCCGTGCACCTCGACCTTGTCATTCCGGGGCCGCGCGGAGCGTGGGACCCGTATCGGTTGCGGTGCCGAAGGAAACCAGTTGCACGAATCCGGCTCCCGCATTTCCCGCGCGAACCACCGAGACGAGGACTCGTTTGTTCGAGCAACGGCACAGCACCCCGTCACCTCAATTCGTCTTGACCTGCCACGCCGGCTGCACGTGCGCCGCACGCCAGATCGGGTACACCGCGGCGGCGAGCGTGGCGACGATCGCGGCCCCGATCGTGAGTGCGAGCAACGGTGTATCCATGCGCGGCAGCATGGCCGACCACGACTCGGGAAACCGGGCACCCAGCCACCACACCCCGAGCGCCGTGAAGCACACGCCGGCCACGCCGCCCGCCGCCCCGATCAGTGCGCCTTCGGCCATGAACTGCGCGTAGATCGCGCGGCGCGGCGCGCCGAGCGCGCGGCGCACGCCGATCTCGCCCGACCGGCGCAGGAACCGCGCGAGCATCAGGCCGATCGTATCCACCAGGCACACGATCAGCAGCCCTACGCCCGCCAACGGCAGCATGCGCACCCCAGGCGGCAGCGCCTGGAAATAATCGAGCCAGCCCATCAGGTCGTACAGGCGCACATTGGGCGCCCAGTCGAAGCGCTGGCGCGCGAAGTTTTCCAGGTACGCCTTGTATTGCCGCGCGGGCGTGTCCAGCTCCGCCATGTAGCTGACCCAGGCGCAACTGGATTGCCTGAAGGCCTCGAAGCCGGGTTGCGCCGGTTGCTTGAAGCAATCGGTCGAACCCTCCGCCGGCATGCGCGCCGCAACGGCCGTGCTGAACGGCAGGAACAGGCCGACCGGCTGGACCATGTAGCCACCGTAGGCCGGCACGTCGTAATACGCGAACTGGGTGTTCCAGTTGCCCAGCACGCCCACCACGCGGTAGTTGCGGCCGTCGATCGCGAACGACTGGCCGACGCTGTCGCGGCCGCCGAACAGTTTGTCGTTCAATTCGCTGCTGATCACCGCGACCTGCGCGCGATCCGCGTCCTCGGCATCACTCCAGCCGCTGCCGTAGCGGAACGGCACGTCCAGCATCGGGAAAAACTGGCCGGTGACCGCGAAGCCCGACGCGTTGAAGGGATGCTGGTCGCGACGCGACGGCACCACCGTCGGGGCAATCCAGTAGTTCGCGGACTGGTATCGCGCGCGCGCGTCGCGCAGCAGCGCCTGCGCCGTAGCGTAATCGAGCAGCACAGGTGGGTCGTTGTCGCCGGTCTTGCTGCGGGCTTCCGGTCCCCACATGTCGATGGTCGGCACGAACAGCCGCGCCGACTTCTGCGGGATCGGATCGCCCGCGAGGCTGTGCACCAGGGTCCACGTGGTCATCGCCAGCGCCACGCCCACGCCGATGCTGAGGACCATCAGCACAGTGATTCCGGGTGAACGTTTCAGGCTCCGGAAGGCAAGGGCGAGGTAATAGCCGAACATTCCCGTCTCCATGAAGGCGATTCAGCCGCCGCGTCGGATGCAACACGAAATCGCTTCTCTTTGTGCATGCCGCATGCCAAGCGACAAGGACGTAATTTGTCCATCGAATCAGCAGATTGGGGTCAACACGTCACCAGCCGTTGTGTCCGCGGACAGTGCGCGGACAATGCGGACGCCAACAAAAACCCCGCCTTGCGGCGGGGTTCTCGAGGCACGGCTGAAACCGCGGGCGCGTCAGAACTTGTACTGCATCGAGATGCCGAACAGGTCGCCGGAGTTTTCGAAGCTGCCGACCAGGTGATCGCCGGTCGCGCTGATGTCGTTGACGTTGCCGTCATCGACGAACAGGTGGGTGTAGCCGATGTCGAAGCGCAGGTTCGGCACCGGGGTGTAGCCCGCGCCCACCGAGATCCATTTGCGTGCACCATCCGGAATGCGCGGATCGCGCGAAAAGTCGCGGGTCGGGGTCTGGTCATACGCCACGCCCGCGCGCCAGGTCCACTGGTCGCTCATCTTGTATTCCATGCCGACCGAGCCGAACAGGGTGTTGCGCCAACCGTAGTACTGGTTGATGTCGGGCTGCGCCGGGTTGGCGAAATCGATGGCGAGGTTCTGGAACGAACTCCAGCCGGTCCAACTGAGTTCCGCGCCCCACGACACCGGGCCAAGCGTCTTGTGCCAGTAGCTCAGGGAGGCGGTGGCCGGGGTCGCCAACTGGCCGCTGCCCGCGGTGTTCTGGAACAGCGGTGGCACGCCGGGTTGCGAGAGCACGAATTGCACGCTTGCCGGGACCGTGAAGTACGCCTGCCCATCGAAGCGGTGATTGATCTTGCCGTGATAGGAAAGCGCAATCGTGTCCTGGGTGGTCGGCTTCCACTCCGCACCGATCGCCCAACCCCACTTCCAGTCATCGCCGCGCAGGCGCACCGCGCCGTCCGCCGATTGCGGCAGGAAAGTCGGCGCCAGTCCGAACGGCGGTGCCGCCAGCACCGCGCCGAGGTCGATGGCGTTGCCGAGGTCGATGGTGGTCTTTTGCGCGATCACCGAAAAGCCCAGCGCGAACTGCGGACTGATCGCCCACGCCACCGAGCCGGTGAAGTCCATCGACTTCACGCTGGTCTTCAGCGCCTGATAACGACCCATCCAGCCGGCGTCGTATTCGGTGGCGAGGCCGAACGGCGCGTTGACGCCGAAGCCGAGGCGCCAGTTCTCGGCGATCGGCGCGATGAAGCTGATCGCCGGCACGCCGTGCACGCCGCCGCCATTGCCGCCATCGCTGCCGGAAAGCGGCTGGCCGATCGCGTCGGTACCGCTGCCATGGAATTGGGTGCTCACGTTGATCGCGGTGGCATCGATCTGCACCGCGTAGGTGTCGAAGTCCACCATCGCCGCGGGATTGTTCATGACCACCGAGGCATCGTTGCCGGCGGCTTCGCGGCCGGCATAGGCGCGGCCCATCGCCTGCACGGTGTTCTCGCTGATCTGGAAGCCGGAAGCGGACGCGGCCGGACTCACCATCGCCCCGGCCACGGCCACGCTCAGCGCGGCGAGCGCCAGGCCTGCAAACCCCGGCGTGGTAATGGAATGCTTGCTCATCGATGGATCTCCAGTCGTGGATTTTGACGGGCCGCCGGCCGACACGGCCGCGCCCGTGCGTATTTCATACGTTTGTATGAATTTTGTTATGCCGACTATCGCAGTTTGGAATGAGCCGCGCAAGCCCGTACGTCAACTGCCGATCGATGGCCGAAATGCCGCGGCTTTCGAAAAGCCGGAGCAACCGCGTCGACCCGATGCCTTCGCTGCGGGTCGCCGGCGCACGAATCGGGATCGACGCACCGTCTGCGTGAAAGCGTTGTGGTCGATACATACACATTCCCTATACTTGGGCGTCCGCCGCATGAGCCCGTTATGCCCGCCAAGCCCCGCCGCCGGCCGCCGCTCCTGAAGTCGCTGCCCTGCTTTCTGCCTTCGCTGGTCGCGGTGCTGCTCGCGATCTGGATTCCGCCTTCCTGGGAACGTTACTCGCTGGTGTTGCTGCTGCTCGGCGCTTCGCTGTCGATGGCGGCCGTGTGCCACGCGATCGGCTTCGGCTGCGAACCTTCGTTCACGCGCACCGTGATCCGGCGCGGCCCGCCCCACCTGATCGCGCTGGCCGTCCATACCGCCGTGGTGTTCCTGCTGGTGGCCTGGCCACTCGCGGTACTGTCGCGCGCGCCCTCGTTGGCGGCGGCACTGGGACTGGCCGTGGCCCTGGCGATCGCGCTGGTGGTGTTGTGGCGGTTGTGGCCGGTGTTCGGACTGGTTTTCGAATGGGACGATGCATTTCCCGCCGGCGCGGAACATTCGTGGATCACCGCCGCGCTGGCACGCAGCACCACCTTCGCGCGGCATCTGACCCGCGGGCGCGACCTGTTCGTCACGCACTTCCTGCCGGCGGCGTTGGCGCAACTCGCGATCGCGTTCGGCGCGTTGAGCCTCGCCGGCATCGGCGCCAATTTTCCCGATGAAATCCGCACCGCCGCGCTGTTCCTGTTCGCGGTGGTGGTGTTGCCGGTGGGTTCGCTGATCGTTGCAGACCGCACGCTGCGCCTGCTGTTCGGCGGACGCGGCCAGCGCGTGCCACCACCGGCCGACACGCCACCTTCGCACACCCCCGATCCCGAACCGGACCGAGCGCCGCACGCCAACGCGAACGACGCGAACGATCCCGACGACACCGCGCCGCACGCGGCCGAACCCGTCGAACCGAAACTGCCGCAGGCGAGGTTGGACGAGGGCCTGCTCGACGCGATTCGCGCGGGCGATGTCAGCCGCCGCCAACGCTTGGCTCGCACGTGGCGCGAATCCGGACGCCGCCCCACCCGCCGGCGCGCGCGACCAGCGTTCCGCGCTGGTGCTGGCGGCGGAACTGCCGGACACACGGCTGTTGCGCGCGCTGATCGGCAAGGGCGCGCACGTGAATCTTCCGCACGCGGGCCTGACGCCGCTGCTGGCGGCGACGCGCTCGTGCAGCCAGGGGCGGCCGGAAACGGTGACGACGCTGGTCGCGAATGGCGCCGATCCATCCTTGCCCGATGCCGACGGCAACACGCCGCTGCACCACGCGGCGTTGTGTTCGGAGGCGGCGGTCGCGGCGATCCTGATCGACGCGCAGGCGCCGCTGGAAGCCCGCAACCGCAACCAGGCCACGCCGCTCGCGGTCGCCGCCGGTGCCGCGAACTGGCCGTTGCTGCGATTCCTGGTCGAACACGGCGCGCTCGCCGACACCGCGCTGCCCGCCGCGGCCGGCATCGCCGATGACGATCCCGAAGGCGTGCAGATCCTGCTGAAGCACAAGGCGCATGTGAACGCGGTCGATGCATTGGGCGCGAGCGCGCTGACGCATGCCGCGCGCGAGAATCATGCGCAGATCGCGCGCGTCCTGCTGGACGCCGGGGCCAACGCCGCGAGCGCCGATCGCTACGGCACCACGCCACTGATGGAAGCCGCGCGCGCGGGCGCCACCGACGTCGTCACCTCGCTTGCGGAAAAGCAGCCGGACGTGCACGCCGCCGACCAGCACGGCCGCA
>JGI24741J21665_1000634_pt1 | contig 10625 bp, 5 predicted proteins | sample KBSCornC7_FD_21665 | JGI IMG/M metagenome (IMG submission 21665) | reverse complement strand
GTTCCTGGCGGGCGTCCTAACCGGGTCGCATACCACGCGCCAACGCCACCTGCGTCAGGCGAGGGCCATCCAAACAGCGATCGCTGAGCGCTGGCAACGCGACAATCCATGGACTTGGCAGAGAAAACACCTTGCGTGGTTTTTGAATCACCACCTAAACCAGCACACTCAATCGACGCGCTATTACTATTCGCTGACCATGCAATTACTCACTCATCGCTTAGGAAAATCCTGGCAGTTCAACCTCTAAACGAAGGTCAGAAAACGGCCGATTCTGTTGAAAAAGTCAGTTTTTAAAGAATGCCGTAAGATGGATCGGTGAAAGCGCCTCTTCAGCACGCTTCTACGTGAAATCTCAGCCTGAAAGGCTCTGCGGACATTCAGGATTTCAATCTCCGACGCGTACTTTTCTGCTTTAGAAAACACGGCCGACTTTTTCAACAGAATCGGCCAGAAGCGGTCACTCGAAGTTGTCTGTGAACCTAGTGCGAGGGCCTATTGATCACGGTAAAGCGGTATCCATTGACGAGCGACATGTGCGGTTAATACCTCAGCCCATGGCTGCCTCAGAGTTCACGGCATACTCGCGGTAAAGCGTCTGAATGAGGTGGTGGAAATTCTCTTGACCGATCTTCCGAGCGAGAATCGCTTATGCTGCCTCGAAAACTGCTCCAGTGTGGATCGCCTCATCTTCAAAAAGATCAAGCTGACGTATGTGAGCCTCTGCCTGCTCAGGATCAACCGTGAAAAGTACTACAGCCAAGTCTTTAAGCGCCCTTGTGCAGCTCACATAAAAAAGACGGCGCGTTCGATCCACTGTTGTTTCTTCACCCGCATCTATATGTTTTTTGTCGTTATCTGATAGTTCTTTAAGGCCTAAGTATTTTTCATAGGAGAATTGGAAGTGGCTACTTTCAGCGTCATCTAAGACCACAAGTACCCTGTCGAACTCAGCACCTTTTATGCCTTGCTGAGTCCAAAAAGGTGAGCGTTCCGAGATGTAGGTATGGTAAGGCAAAAGCTGGCTTGCGGGACACGCTAGAAAAGCATCCATGGAAACCATTTCCTTTTCGGACTCATCGTCTTCTTGAACGTCGTCGTCATCGTCCTCTCCTACTTCGGGCTCGGGCTGAACAGACACAGCTGCACTTGGGTCCAAATACGATACCAACCTAGGGTCGAGGATCAGTAGCTCAGAGGCATGTACTTGTTTCAAAAGGTCGCCGATCGTTGCACCCGAATTCCCTGCTATGCCTGCTGCGATCGAAGCAACAAGTTCGCCGAGTATTTTAAGGCGCTTCTCCACACTCACCTCGAAAAGGGACTCTTTATCAAGAAGAAGTGAATAGTCTCGGATCAATCGCATTACCTCAAGCTGTCGACCATTGGTATGAGCGATAGCGATCGGGATCAAAAACTTTACACACGGCGAAATAGGCCATGCAGATCCGTCTAAAAAGCCATCTTTGAACGCTGAGGGAGCTTTGGAGTTGAGCGCAGCGTAGAGAGTTCCAAATCCTAAGCGCCTTGCAGCCATCTGATGAACAATGACGAGAAGCTTTACCCACGCTTGGTCGTCATCACCTGGTCGCCAATGATCATCACCGGTATGTGCCGCCATCCATTCGCGTACTCGAATCAAATTCGCGTCGCGTGTATCGTCTGCAGGCAAAATGAAAAGGTGCGCCGAACCTTCAGGGGTTTGAACGATGCCCTCAGGACCTAGCCGGTTTCCAGGGATTTGAACGAGGTCATCACCGTCACGACGGATGGCATTCGCGAGATTCAGAACCTTAGTTGAGCACCGGAAATTTTCAGGTTTCGGAATGTCGGCCCAAGTAGGTTCTGCTTCAACCTGTCCAGTCCCCGTAGCGTAGATTCTTTGCATCGGATCGCCAAAGAATCCAAGACAAAATGTGACTCCGGGTTCGCGCTCGACGGTCTTCAGAGATTCCACAACCTCTGTGGTCGTGTCTTGGCTCTCGTCCACAAATACGAACGGAAACTGGCGCGCGAGAAGGGTTCGGAAGAGGGGGCGTTCGGCAATGAGATAGGGGACGAGTTTCAGAATGTCGTCATGTCCCAAAATACCCTTCGCGTAATTGCTACCTGTACCGTATCGGAATCCTTTGACTGCCGCGATCCGCCCCGACTGCCGATGGAGGCGTTCCAAGTCTCGGGTGTCCTTATCCTTCGTGCGCTGTTGAACCCTAGGGCCATAGGTTGCCCGCTTTTCTTCAAGGGCCTCTATTTTTTCCACGATGCGCCCCGACACCCAGACGCGAATGTCGTTCTGAAAAGGCTTTGCCAACAGCCACATAAAGCTGTGGATCGTCGAGACGTGAACTAGGGGGTCACTGCCGACATCCCTCCAAATCTCTCCGGCCGCAATCTCGGTGTAGGTAATGCAGGCAACGCGCTGACGAGTTTTCTTCAGCTTATCGCCGTGCATTTGGATGACCGATGACAGGCCCTTAATTAGCGACGTGGTTTTTCCGGAACCAGCACCGGCCTTCATGATGAAGCTACGCGGTGGAGCATTCCCAAGGCAGTTCCGCAGGTCGATGTCGGCCTGGGTATCCGGCTTGTTCGCCCGGCTACTCATGCTCGCCTCCTATCGCACCATCTTCTTCGGCGATGAGAATGGCGTCAGGCAGCACGGCCTCGAGTTCGATCCGTATTTCGTCTTTCAGCCAGACAAGCCCATCACGGATGTAAGTCGGCACATCCCACGCTTTCTCGTCTTCAGTGAGAACGGCGAGCGCGAACTTCGTTTTATCGAAACTCTTCCGCGAAACCTTCTGATGGAGGCCTTTGGCAAGAGCAGCAGGACCAGCGGCTTCGCCCTTCACAATCAGGCCTAAAGGCTTCCTCGCTATGGACTGGGACCAGTCCGGGTTTTCGAGGCCGAAGTCTTCTTCTAGCGTACGCCCGCAGAGGGTTTCGGTGGCCCCGTTCCAAGTGATAGCCCGTTCAGTCTGATAGGCCACGCGAACCTTCGCATCGTCTTCGAGCACGTGAGTTTTGTCCGCTTCCGATGCGTTACGCAAGTCTTCGATTGTGAGCTTCCCCGGAAGCCATTTAATGAGTGTTTGATTCGAAGTTGCAGCGTCCGGTTCACTGGGCAAACAAGCTCGCCCATATTTCTTCTTAGTCGCTGGGACTATAGGCTCTTGGACTGGATCTTGCGCATTGTCCAGAGCCTGCCCTGCTGCATCGTCTTCCGCGTCGGCTGGAACCTCAAACTCTTCGACTTCCTCGTCATCCGCGGCATCGTCAGCCGCCTGTGCTACGAGGGCAACACTATCAATATCGGTGATGATCAGAGTTGTCAGACCGAGAAACTCGATGAGCGACTGGAAGCGGTGCCCAAAGGCACCGCCCACCTCCAAGATGCATAGACAAGCTGAGCGGAGAGTTTTTGCGCTCTTCCGGATCATGACAGGAAGGAGCAATCTCTCAACATTGCCTTCAACCAGAATTGCTGCATCTGAGAAAAATAGATCACAGTGTGTCAGCTTAAGATATCGTTCTAGAAAATCACGATCATCCGGCTGGGATTGGTAGAACGCCGATAGATTAAGTACTTCCGTCAACTGTTCCTTGCCAACTTTCTTGCGTCGGAAGTAGCGGATCGGCTTGAAGCCTCGCTCGTAAAGGATGTGCGGGGAGTGGGTCGTGATGACCATTTGACTGCCAAAAATGCTTCCGTCATCGCCCTCTATATTCAGAAGCTCAAGAATATTGCGTATGAATACCTGTTGGAGTTGGGCGTGTAGATGGGCCTCTGGTTCCTCCACAAAAAGTAGGTGCAATGGAGGGCGACTGTCCATTGTCGCCCACCTAGCTTGGGAGTCGAGAATCTCCACAACCATGTAGATCAAATTCTTGAACCCAAGCCCGTTATAGCTATCAGGAAGGGTGGCCGTGTCTTCGCCATCTCCTATCTGGTAGTGAACCCGTGCGTCCTGGCTCATGACGTGCGCGGGGTCTAGCGCTGACATTATCTTCAGTCGCGGGTTATTGACGCCCGGATAGCCAAGCTTGGCGAGCCGATCAAGCGTCGGCTTGAAAACGCCATCCAAGTGAATGTTGAGCGCTTGCTCAGAGTCGAACAGCGCTTTTAAGGCTATGTGATCGTCCTGCCTCTGATTAAGGTTGCGCTTGTAGAAACGGCTCAGACGCTTTGACAGGTCTTCTGATCTTGCGCCAGCTTCCGGATTAGGATCAGCAAGGTGTCGTTGAGCACCCAGATTGTCGATATGAATAAGAGACTTTAGAATCGTTCCGCCGCCTGGCTCTCCACCTAGTTCATCTGGAACATAATCGCCGACCTCGCGGAAGCTCTCATCAAATTGCGAGCGATCCAAGATGAAGTAGCGCAGCTCGTATTCGCTCTTGAGCTCACGCTGGAGATAATCCGTCATAGAACGCGGCCAAGGAATATATTGCGACTCGGGCGGCAGTTCCGCTGTCTGCGCAGCACCTTTGGCCTTAGCTTCTTGGAAGTTTTGAATGAGGTTGATGGGGCTTCTAGCAGTCAGGGAAACTCGTATACCAACTTTGGTTCCTTCCCACGCAGTACTAGGGAGCAAGGGAATCACTAGATAGAGATCTGGCGCTGCAACCTCGAACCAAAGATCAAGATCTATACTTGGAAGCGAGAACCCCCGAGGTAGTGCGCCGGCTAAGTCGATATTTCCAGCTTCATCGAAACTCTTCCAGCATGAGGAGCTGAAATCATAGAGGCTGAAACGATCCCTTCCACCCGTCACGAATGCATGGATTGCCTGAGTTGCCGACGTTTTGCCGCTGTTATTCGATCCTACGAATATTGAAATATCGTCAGCCAGCTCAATATGAGCATCCTTTAAACGTCGAAAATTTCTGAGACGATACGAGTGAAGATGCACGAAAATCCTCCGCTGATTTTTGAAATCTATAGCAAGCTGTATCTCCGAAATACATCAAGCCAGTGGCCGTTTTCCATTAGGGCGTGCAGGTTTTGCATCGTCCCAGTTTAGTAGACGATTTGAGTGTCTGCTTTTGGCCGATTCTGTTGAAAAAGTCGGGTTTCTCCGGCTGCCGCAGGATGGGTCGGTGAAAGCTCATCTTCAGCACGCTTCTACGTGAAATCTCAGCCTGGAAAGGCTCTGCGGACATCCAGGATTTCAATCTCCGACGCGTACTTTTCTGCCTTAAAAACTACGGCCGACTTTTTCAACAGAATCGGCCGTCTGCTGCCTGTCGCCACGGCAGCTTTTGGCGGATTCCTGCCTATTCTCTACGGAAGGGATGATCGACAACGTTCGAATTCAGGAGGCTTTCCATTCGTATGCGGCTCTGAATTACTTACAGACCGACAATGTGCTCACATCTAAAAAATCCCGAATTCGATTCCACCAAGCGCCATAACTAGCTGATTTGTTTATATTTATTAGTTTTGGTACGCCGAACTTTCCAGTGAACTCCAGACGCCCGAAAAACCTAGCCCCGCCGTAACATACCGTTCGTCTGGTGCCGCACCAAACAAAACGAAGCCTCCACAGAAATGTGGGGGCTTTGCTGTTTCTGGGGTTTGGGGGGTTGAGCGTACCCGTCTTTTCCACTCTGCCGTTTACGTCCTCGCCGTCCTCGCCTGGCTATTTACCACCCGACGTACTCACTGCCTGCATATTACGGGTGAAAATACATCCGTCCCCTTTTCCGTTCGAAACACACAGTTCGCCTGGTACCGTCACCCTTTGCGTCCGACGCAATATGGTGGCACATGGCTTGCCCCGCTCAAATTTTTCACGTAATGTCGCCCAGCCTCCATTCAGGTATTAAATAGGGTTGTTCAAATGCGACCCGATTCAAAAAAGCCACAAGCAACGGCGATGAGCGACTCTGAGACGTTATGCTTAAAGGAATAGGGTGAAATATGAATGGAGGCTTCTTTTTAAATTTCGTCGCCTTGAATCCATCGACTACACCGATCGAGCTTGCTGAACATCTCGGCACAGACTATGGAAAGATTAAGCATTTATACTATCGCGGCGGAATGCTGCGTCACTACCTTGAGTTTGAGATCCCAAAGAAAAATGGGGAAAAACGCAAGATTTTGGCGCCTTCGGATAAGTTAAAAACTCTTCAATCCCGCTTAGCCGGGCTTCTGAAAAAGATTTACAACCCACGCGAGCCAGTTAAGGCCTTCCGCGAGGGGAGCTCAATTGTTGCCAACGCTTGGCCGCATTGCCGAAAGAAATTCGTCTTCAACATTGATCTCGAAAATTTTTTCGGCACCATTACATTTTCACGTATTCGCGGAATGCTGATCGCCAAACCATATTCGCTTACACCTGAAACCGCAACCGTTATAGCCCACCTTACTACAGTAAACGGGATTCTTCCTCAAGGTGCACCTAGCTCACCTATTCTCTCAAATATGCTGTGCGCAAGTATGGATCGCGTTCTTTATTCACTAGCCAAGCATAATCGCGCTGTTTATACACGGTATGCCGACGATATAACGTTTTCTTTTTACTGCCCCATTGAATTTATTCCTAGCAGCATGGTGGAAAGCTCAGTTTCCAATGACAGACCCAACCATTACTATAGTAAAGTAGGATATGAACTGCAGTCTGTGATAGACCAACATGGCTTTACTATCAACACAAGAAAAGTGAGACTGCAAGGGCCAGGCGAACGCCGAACTGTAACTGGACTAGTTACAAATCAAAAGCCTAATGTGCCCCGCCCCTACATTAGAAAAACGGCAGCCTTGATTCACTCCATAGAGAAGCACGGAGAGCAGGCAGCAAATGCTATCTATAAAGAGAAAAACCCGAATACTAGTGGAGTGCTTGAATCCCATCTTCAGGGCCGTTTGCTTTTCATTAAACAGGTTGTCGGAGAAAGCTCGGTAGTCTATCGAAGGCTCGCGCAACGTTACAACATGCTGCCAACTAAATCCAAAGTGCCGAACACTCCTCAAGCGACTGATGAAGACTCTGATAACTTTAAAGTCGGCGAATTTATAAAGGACAAGTGCTGGATAACTGAAGTCGAGCAAAAACTAGACAATGATCTAGTGCAGATTCAGGGTAGCGCCTTTATGATCCAAGGGGGCCTACTGATCACATGCGAGCACAACCTAAGTCACAAGATTGGCGACAAGTGGTTTGAGTTCAACGAATGCCTTGTCTATAGAGTAGGTGAAGGCGAGAGCATGTATGAGGCCAAAGTAATTATTCGCGACAAAAAACTAGACCTTGCCGTACTGAAAATTCAAGAGCCACCGCTAGGCTTAAAACACTTCACACTAGAGGTTTCGAAAGAGCCAAACATTGGCGAGCGTGTTGCAGTGCTGGGTTTCCCGAACCATAAGTCTGGGAGTCATCATGTCGGCATCCTGAAATGCCGCTTGACCAACAAATACCCGTTACACGATGTGCAACATAGCGAAGTTGATAAAAATCTTTATTCTGGCAATAGCGGTGGCCCTGTAATTAATTCCAGCTACCACGTTGTAGGTGTCGCCGCCAAAGGAGCTGAGGGAAATCCCCACGGCAAAAACACTTTTATCAGGGTTTCAGAGTTAATAAAGTACCTTGAGAAAAGTGGTGTCATTTTGTAGTTTTCGCTCCATTTACGAAGCGTCGGCCGTGTCTTTTCTTTGTGGGCTCCGCTAAAACCGAGCCGGACGAACTTCGAAAAAAGCAATCTTCCTCGAACAAACGAATTTCTTTCGAAATTCTAACGAGCGAGGTGATAATGGATCCTTCTCCGTCGACTCTACGGACCCGCTCAAAATCTGGTCAGGATGGTAGCGGTTACCCTCTACTTCTTATTCGTGATGCGAGTCATTATTTACGAGAAAAATAGACTTAACCACGATTGAGATATAGCTGATGAGTCCGTGGCCTGCCTCTGCAAGTAGCTACAACTCCGCGACCACCACTGGGCCAGGGCGATTGGAGTCATACATGTAGGTTCTATTGGTTCCTGAGGGGAACTGTACGGTAATCGCCCCTTGACCCAGTTCATATGCCTCCACGTTTGTCTGGCCACTGAGATTTTTGTAACCTATACGCTAGTTGATAAAACTAAGCATAAGAGTTGAAAAAACGCCCCGCACTCATGCGGGGCGTTTTCATTCGGACCCGCCAGTTCTGCCGCCTGGTCGAACGCATCCGAAGGAAGAGAGAAAGGGCCTTTTCAGACCCCTTCATACCAGCTGTTACCAGAGATTTACGTCCTAATCAGTACCACGGCGCGAGGAGATGAGTATCCGCCGCCGACCAATGCGCGATTTTCATCGTCTAGCCCGGCTCGAAGCTCAAAACCTTCTAACAACTCGCTTGGGAGCGTTGATTCGGGATACTCACTCTGAAGGGAGACCAAAATTTGCGTAATCCAAGCGCGGTTTTGTTGGCCTCCTGGCGTGCCATTCAAAAGCTGTGTTAAGGGAGTACCAATGTGCCCCTCCTGAATACCGTCTCCAAAATATTGTAAGCAGCAAGTTCCCAACACTTCATCATGGCTCCCTACCCTCCGGACCTTACGTATCGGCGTATCCCACTCAAGGGTTCCAGAGCGACTGGGGCTATTGTTAAGCGGAGTGAGGGCGTTTGCGACGAAGTAAGCGAACTCAAATCCCCCTGCCGACGGATAGAACACCCCAAACGATCCAACTGAAGGCAGCAACGCATCTTTCAGAAGCCCCGCTGGCGGGCTAAATGTAGCTGTCGCTGGGTTAATCGAGGGCCTATTCGATAGTAAATCCCATTGCTCAAGATTCGCACGGAAACGGTATGGGCCGTGCGAGGTGGGGGACCAGCCGCAATCAAATGGAGAGCCAGCAACCTTAGCTTGGTTGAACGTAACTCGCGCAGCCCAGGGGTTTCCCTTCGGATAGCTTACGATCATCACGTCACACAATTCACATCGAGGCACTGGGCGCCCAGCTCCTCGCCCCTCATCGAAGGTTACTTGGTAGCGACTCCCATGATATTCCTTCGCTAGCGCTTCGCCTCCTAGCGCATCGAATGCGCTTATGAAAGCACGGAAGAGCGCAATTTCCCCGCGTGCGCCTTTCTAATTTTTTCGAAAGGCAGTCTGAAGCTTGGCACCAATCATTGAAAACTAAAGCTCCATTTCAGCTATCCATTCCAGGGCATCAACATCAATATTGTTGGCACATCAATCTTCGCCTGCTTCGGCCAATATGGGCCCTTCTAGGTCATCATCCGCGACTGGCAGAGCGGCAGGTGCCGCTGCGTCATTCGCTACCGCAGGCACCCGTCGTGCCTCAGGAGTCGGGATGCGGTTGCAAATTATCTCGTCCATAGCGGTTACCATGTCTTCCAACGCTTTAATCCATCGCTTGACCTTAACCTCGTCAATATCTTGGATGCGGTTTGCCTGATTGTAATCTCCGGCGTGAACGATCTCATGGCGTCGAATGATGAGGTCCCCCACCCGGCTCTTGATGTGAGCCTGACGAGTCTTCCTGAAAGCGGCGTCAGTTAGCTTATTTAATCGATACACAAGAAATACGGAGTCGATAACGTCAAATCGCTGGGTGGTATATTGAGCGTAATATGACCGTACTAAATTGCGTATACGACGGTAGGGCCGCTCCATAGTCAAAAGGCTTAATGCTTCACGCGTATCTAGGCCTGCTTTCAAAAGCAGTTCAACCAGCGAGTCGTCGGGGCGCTGCCTTTTAAGGTACGTGGCTAGCTTTTCGACGAACACGTCGGTCACATAGGCGTCCAGAGCCGCCACTGCAAGCACGACCGCTGCGCGGATTATATCCTTGGGAGCTGACGGGACGTTTTCATCCGCCGCGTTCATCGTGTGGATCGTCGTATAGGCGCCTACTGAAGTTTCGCAACGCCTGGCGGTCTTATGGAATTTTGCAAAAGCTTTCGATGCCATCCTTGCCTCAGTTACTGCTTTGAAAGGCGTCATATTGACATCATTCAAAATGCAGCCGCTAGCACAGACGTCACTCTTGTCAGGTGCCACTTCCGGCGACAACGTCGCTGATGCCTCGAAGGGCCCGGGTTCGATTCCACAGAAAGCCATAACTAGCTGATTTATTTATAGTTACTAGTTGGGGTACGCCAAATTTTCCATAGACTTCCAGACCCACAGAAAACCTAGCCCCGCCGACCGCTACCGTTCGTCTGGTGCCGCACCATATCTCGAAGCCCCGCAACGCAGGGCTTTGTGGTTTCTGGGGCCTGGAAAACACTGAAAATCTACACTGCGGTTTTCGGGAAAACGTCCACAAAACGCCCAAACTCAAAAAAACACAGCCCGCATTACCCCCAAACCTCCCTTCTTTTTGTTTGCCCCGTCAGTTAGCTAACGGCCGACCTTCATCGCAACCTCCAACAAATCCCCTGCCTCACAAAAACCATCTGAACCTATAGTCCCTTCGAAAAGCGATCCTACGGTGGTGACATCCAATCTCCCGCTGTCAGCCAACTGATGGAAACGGACAACCTGTTTAGCTTCATTCGGCGCCCCCCACCAACACCACACGGACCCTCTCCCCCCACAGGTCCCCATGCTCAGTAGAAAAAAACAGACCTCCCCTGAGCGCTGAACGCCTTCCTCTGTACCCCCCCCCC
>JGI24741J21665_1000628_pt1 | contig 10673 bp, 7 predicted proteins | sample KBSCornC7_FD_21665 | JGI IMG/M metagenome (IMG submission 21665) | reverse complement strand
GGGTGTCGTGGCGCCGGAATTCTTGTCGATCGCCAACCAGCCGGGCGCCGCGGACGCGTGCGTGCACAGCACCATCAACCGGGCCAGCCGTGCGGTATCTGCAAAGGGCGCATGGTCCGCGCGCAGGGTGGCGCTGTGATTCAGCCGGGTGAACTGGCGCAGGGTGATCTGCTGGTTGGGTTCTGTGAGCCTGCTGAATTGCGTTGCCGCGGTCAGCGAGTTTTGCCGTGCATTGGCCACGATCACGCGGGTCAGTTGCTCTGGTCGCTTGTCCGTGATTTCCAGCAACTCGGTGCTCGCCACGAGTGGATCGATCACCCAGTTTTGTCTACCCGACAGGTTGCTTGTGTAGACCCACGACACAAACCCCCACGCCAGTGCGACGGCGACGACGAACCCGGCGACAAAAGCCACCGCGCCGATTGCAAATGATCTTCTGGATGGCCAGCGCATCGCTCCCCCTATGGTTCAGCTGGTCCAAGCTACCGAGTCTAACCCTGCTTCGGTTTCGGCCCGCGCATCGGCACGGGATGCCCGTACAGTGAAGCCGGGTCGCGCGAAAGGTTGTTCTTCTCCAGCGCGTCCAGATAGGCCCGCCAGTTTTTTTCCTGGTTGCGCCGAGGTCGTGGAGGGTTTCCCAGGAATAGATGCCGGTGGCGTGGCCGTCGGTGAAACGCAGCGACACGGCGTAGTTGCCGATCGGGTTCCAGTTCCATGATGCCGACCTCGCGCTTGCCCGCGACCAGCACCTGCTGGCCGGGACCATGGCCCTGCACTTCGGCGGACGGCGAATACACGCGCAGGTATTCGGCGGGCAGGGTGAAGTGCTCGCCGGAATCGAACGCGACTTCCAGCGTGCGCGATTTCTTGTGCAGGGTGATGTCGGTGGGTTTGGGTGTGGTCATGCGTGCGATTTTAGCGAGACCGAGCCTGCGGCCGCCTGACGGCGATCAGTGTTTCAGCGTTGCCCGACGTCCGGCGACGCCGAAACAGGTGGCACCGCGCTTGCAGCCGCAGCGGGTGGTGTCGTTTGCGCGCGCGATGCCGGCACTTTGCTGGCGGGCAGCCCATCGATCATCTGCTCGGCCAGGCGCTGATAGCCTTCATCGAAATGGTGTCCTCCGGCTTCGCCGTGCACCGTCACCCAGGCGGGCAGGCCCCGTTCCGTGCACAAGCTGTCGTCGGCGTCGTCCTTGCCGTAGTAGCAAACCACCGGGAACCGCTTGTCCAGCGCCACGACCGGTGGCAGCGCGGGATAGTCCGGCACGTTGTTGAAACGATCGGACAGGTTCTTCAGCAGCATCGCCAAACGTCCCTGCGGTTTCATGTAACCCTGGATCTGGATCTCGAACGTGGCATCGTGGCTGGGCGACAGCAGCACCAATTGGGTGATGTGCGAACGCGCGGCCGGGCTCAATTTGTCGATCAGCGTCGGCAGCACGTCGGCGCCGAACGAAAACCCGACCAGCCACGCGCGTTGCTTGTGCCACTTTGTCAGAGAATCACTGATCAATGCGTCGAGTTGCTGCGCGGCGACGTCGGGCGAACGGCTGCGCCAGAAATACTTGAAGCTGTTGACGCCCAGCACCGGAATGCCGCGCGCCGCGAACGCCGTGCCGAGCTGCTTGTCGAGATCGGCCCAGCCGCCATCGCCGGAATACAGGATCGTCAACACGTCGCCCTTGCCCGCGGGCGCCTGCACGCCCGGTGCGGGTGGGACGACGACGATGGAATGTTCCAGACTGGGCCGCGCGAACGGATTCCAGAACAGGGCGAAACCCAGCACGCACGCACCCAAGATCGACCCCATGATCCATTTGCCTCGTTTTGAAATCTTCATCGGCGCACCACCCCGCCAAGACCACCCGAAATCAGACTGGCGACGTTCGCAAGGATCATCGGCAGCGCGATGCCTCCCGGAACGGCCATGTAGCGCGGCTCCCATTCGGGGTCGAACTTGTCCTTGTAGCGCTTCAGGCCCTGGAAATTGTAGAAACGTTCGCCCCGCCCGAACACCAACGCGCCGAAACGATTCCACAGCGGCGCCAGCCGGCGGTTGGTCATGCCGGCCATCGGCGCCATGCCGAGGTTGAACCAGCGGTAGCCTTCCTGCCGCGCCCAGCGCATCAGCGCGATGAACAGGAAATCCATGCTGCCGGATGGGCTTTCCGGCGCGAAGCGCATCAGGTCCAGCGAGGCTTCTTCCTTGTTTCCGGTGAGGAACAGATTGGCGAAGGCGAGCAACCGTTCACCCTGCCAGACCAGCGCCATCGGCGTGCGGGAGAGATAGGTCGGATCGAACGCACCCAGCGAGAAACGTTTCTCGCGCGCATGCTTTTCGGCGAGCCACGCGTCGGAAATTTCCTTGAGCCGCGGCATCAGCGGCGACACCGCTTGCGCCGGTATGACTTCAAGCCGCAGCCCTTCGCGTTCGAGTTTGTTGAGCGTGCCGCGCAAGGTTTTCTTCGACTTGCCGTCAAGATTGAAATCCGCGAGCGGCACGCGCGCTTCCTCGCCGATCTTCAACAGATTCATGCCGACTTCGAGATACAGATCGAGGTCGGCCGGACTGACCTGGTAGAACACCGGCCAGCCGCCGGCGCGCTCGCATTGCTCCATGAAACTCCACACCAGTTCACGCCGGGCGTCGTCGTCATCACCCACCGGGTCACCCATGCTGACCCAACTGCGGCCCTCGATGCCGTACATGAGGAACGCGCGATCCTCGGGAGAAAACAGCAGATGCTTGTCGCCCATCAACGCGAGGTGCGCCTGCGCCGAACGATAGTTGCGGATCAGCGGACACGCGCGCTCCAGCTCCGCCGCGCTGGGCGACGCGCGGCGCGGTGTCTGTGGACGGATCAGGCTGGCCAACGCGAACAGTAGCCCCACTGCGGCCGCGGCGACGAGTGCCCGCAGCGCGCGCGGCGCGCCACCGTGGTGGAAACTGAATTCCCACCACAGGCTGGTACTGTAATCCACGTGCTTGTAACTGAAGAACACCAGCCACGCGGCACAGCCGAGCACCGCGAGAATTGCGACGATCCAGCCCGGCGAAAAGGTGGTGCTGAACAACGACGCGCGGCGATAAAACAATTTGTGCGCCGGCATCAACGCGAGCGCGAGCAGACCGAGGAAGATCGCCTCTTCGTAATCGATGCCCTTCAGCAGCGAGAACACCGCGCCCGCCAGCAGCAGGACGAGCGTCAGCCAGTACGCCGCGTCCAGCCGGCGTTGCAGGCCGCGCGCGAGGATCAGCAGCAGCATCCCGATCACGCTGGCCAGCAGGTGCGAGACTTCCAGCACCGACAGCGGCAGCACGCTGCGCAGGATCGCCATGCGATCGGGCAGCGCCTTGGTCGCGCCGGAAAACAGCAACACGGCGCCGGAGACCAGCGTCAGTCCTGCGAAGAACGGGGGCAGCAGTCCCGCGAACCAGGGCGACCACGGCACGTGCCGACGCAGGCTCTGCGCCTCGCGCTGCAGCACCAGCACCGTCGCGGCGCCGAGCGGCATCAGGTAATAGATGATGCGGAAGGTCGCGAGCGAACCGAGGATCGGCGCCGCCAGATGTTCGTTGCCGGTCGCACCGAAGCCGGCCAGCATCACCGCTTCGAACACGCCCAATCCGCCCGGGACGTGGCTGATCAATCCGGCGATCTGCGCGACCACGAAGATCGCGAGGAAATGCCCGAAGCCGGCATTGAGACGATCCGGCATCAGCACGTACATCACCGCCGCCGCAAGCGACCAGTCCAGCGCGCCGACCGCGACCTGGCGTATCGCGTGCATCGGTGTGGGCAGTCGCAACTTCCAGCGCCACAGGTTCAGCGGGCGCCGGACGAAGCTGCCAAGAATCCACGCCAACGGGATCGCCACCATCACGCCGGCGAACGCGACTCGCCAACCGCTCATCGGCAGGCCCGACGGCAACGGCACCACCAGCAACGTCACGCCGGTCAGCGCCAGCAGCCCCAGCCAGAAGCTCAGCGTGCAATACAGGATCAGCTTGCCGATCTCGGTCGGCGAAAGGCCGCTTTGCAGGTAGAAGCGATAGCGGATCGACCCCGAAACCAGCAGTGACATGCCGACGGCATTGCTGAAGGCGTAACTGATGAAGGAGATCAGGGTGACGCGTCGCCATGGCAAACGTTTGCCGATCGCGGCGAGGCCGAAACGATCGTAGAACGACATCACGCCGAACCCGAGTATCGTCAGTGCGATGGCGAGAACGAGCCGCTTGCGCGACACGCCTTCNACGTAGTCGCGGATCTCGTTGTAGGTGACGTGGCGCGCGAGCAGGTGCAGCGCCCACAACGCCAGCGCCAGCATGCCCAGCGATACCAACGGTCCCGCGACCCGGCGCAGCCACACGCTGCGCGGGCTGGGCGGCGTCAGCGCGCCATCGGCGCCTGGCATCTGCGCAAGGTTCTCCACGCGACGTTAGTTTCCCCTGAAAGCGCCAGTTTAAGGCACGCGCGGCAGCCGGCCGTGAATGGCCGTTGCATCGCCGCGATTGGCGTCAATCCCTGATTCCTCGTCATTCCGGCGCAAGCCGGAATGACGACAGAGGGGTTTGTCCTACCAGTCCTGATGCAGCGGCCATGGACGGCAGCGTGAGCTACGGCAGCGTGAGCTATTGTGCGCTGCCGAACCCCGAGCCCGTGAAGTCGATCCGCGGCGGCTGGTCGGCGACGTCCAGCAGCACCTGCGCGTAAGGCTCGTCGAAACTCACCGTGGAAATCTCGTCCCAGCCGAAGAACGAAGGCTCGCGCAGCCATTCGGCGTCGGGGGTGATTTCCTGCAGCGTGAAGCCGTCCTCCTCGATCCCGAGCGGACGGCCGATGTAGCACACCTCATGCTCGTCCTCGGTATCCACGTGCACGCACATCACCGCCGCGTACTCGGCCGCGGCGCGCACGACCTGGGTGATGTCGTCCAGCGGGAAGTTGCGCGGCAGGCGCGGATGGATGTTGCGGATCGCCAGGGCCTTTTCGATGAAGACGTGATGGCCGTCCGGCGCCTCGACCTCGGTGATGTCGGCCAGCCGCATCGCGTACAGGCCGTCAAAGCTGATCTGGTCGCCGACCACCCACATCAGCAGCCATTCCTTGCCGATGCCCGCGAGGTAGCCGCAGAAGCTCCCGTCCTCGATGTTGTTGCGCCACACCCTCACGAGTTCGCCGCGCTGCATGGCGCCGCGCAGCTTCGGGCGCGGACTTTCCGATTGGAATTTCAGAATCTTGCCCATGGCGTCATTCTAGCTGGGGCGGGCAGGGACTGCCCGGCCGCAGGTCTCACAGGATGTAGCGTGACAGATCTTCGTTCGAAGCCAGATCTTTGAGGTTTTTATCCACGTATTCGGCGTCGATAGAGTACTTTTCGCCGCTTTTGTCCGCGGCCTCGAAGGAGATCGACTCCAGCAGCCGCTCCATCACGGTCTGCAGGCGGCGGGCGCCGATGTTTTCGGTGCTCTCGTTCACCTTGAAGGCCACCTCGGCCACCTTGGCGATGCCGTCGTCGGTGAATTCCAGCTTGACGCCCTCGGTATTCAGCATCGCGGCGTACTGCTTGGTCAGCGCATTGTTCGGCTCGGAAAGGATGCGTTCGAAGTCCTTGACCGACAGCGCCGACAATTCGACCCGGATCGGCAGGCGGCCCTGCAATTCGGGGATCAGGTCGGACGGCTTGACCATCGAGAACGCGCCCGAGGCGATGAACAGCACATGGTCGGTCTTCACCGGACCGTACTTGGTGGACACGGTCGAGCCCTCGACGAGCGGCAGCAGGTCGCGTTGCACGCCTTCGCGCGACACGCCCGCGCCGCCCCAGTCGCTGCGCTGCGCGACCTTGTCGATCTCGTCGATGAACACGATGCCGTTCTGCTCGCAGTTCTCGACCGCATGCGCGCGCAGCTCGTCGTCATTGAGCAGTTTGCCGGCTTCCTCGTCGATCAGCATCGGCCGCGCGGCCTTGATCTTGAGTTTGCGTTTCTGGATCTTGCCGCCGCCCATGCTCTGGAACATCGAACTCAATTGCTGCGACATTTCTTCCATGCCGGGCGGTGCCATGATCTGCACGCCCACGTTCATGGAAAACTCGAGCTCGATTTCGCGCTCGTCCAACGCACCCTCGTGCAATTGCTTGCGCAGCTTTCCGCGCGTGGACGAATCGGAATCGATCTGTTGCGTGTCGCCTTGGCTGTCCCAGCCGCTGCTCTGTTCGCGGCGCGGCAACAGCGCGTCNAGGATGCGCTCGTCGGCGTGCTCCTCGGCTTGGGATTTCACGCGCTCCTTGGCGAGATCGCGCGTCAGCTTGTAGGCAACGTCGGCGAGGTCACGCACGATCGAATCGACGTCCTTGCCGACATAGCCGACCTCGGTGAACTTGGTCGCTTCCACCTTCACGAACGGCGCTTTCGCGAGCGTCGCGAGGCGCCGCGCGATTTCGGTCTTGCCGACGCCGGTCGGGCCGATCATCAGGATGTTCTTGGGCGTCACTTCGTTGCGGAACGAAGGCTCGAGCTGCATACGCCGCCAGCGGTCACGCAGCGCGATCGCCACCGCGCGCTTGGCGTTGTGCTGGCCGATGATGAAGCGGTCGAGTTCGTTGACGATTTCGCGGGGGGTGAGTTCGCTCATCTTTCTTCTCAGAGTTCTTCGATCGTCACGTTGTGGTTGGTGTAGATGCAGATGTCGCCGGCGATGCCGAGCGCCTTCTCGACGATGGCGCGTGCGTCCAGGTCGGAGTTGTCCAGCAGGGCCTTGGCCGCGGCCTGCGCGTAGGGTCCGCCGGAACCGATCGCGATCAGGCCGTGTTCGGGTTCCAGTACGTCGCCGTTGCCGGAAATCAGCAGCGAAGCCTCCTTGTCGGCCACGGCCAGCATGGCTTCCAGTCGACCGAGCCGCCGGTCGGTGCGCCATTCCTTGGCCAACTCCACCGCCGCGCGGGTCAACTGGCCGTTGTGCTTGGCCAGCTTGTCCTCGAACAGCTCGAACAGCGTGAACGCATCGGCGGTCGCGCCGGCGAAGCCGGCGAGTACGTCGGCGTTCTTGCCGAGCCGGCGGATCTTCTTCGCGTTGGCCTTGACCACGGTGTTGCCCAGCGTGACCTGGCCGTCGCCGCCGAGGACGACCTTGCCGTTCTTGCGTACGGAAAGGATGGTGGTGGCGTGAAAAGACTCCATGGCGGCCTCTTGGCGGCGGGTAATGTCGCCTAGGTGGGGGCGGCGGCGGACGATGGCAACCGTGCCGAACGACCCGACCGTATGCGATAAGGAAGCGCCAGATTGCGCGCTGCTGGCGCCGCGAGTATCGTTAAATCGAAGTTGGCGGTTGGCTCGATTGGAGGGGGATGGTGCGCGACACGTTGGAGCGCGTTGCATCGGTGCATCCGGAACGGCTCAGCGTGCGCGTTTACGTTGTTTGGTATCCACTGGGAAGAACCCATGAATCACAAAGTGAAACGCTTGTCGCTGGCGGTGCGCGTCGGTTTGACGGCTGGATTGGTTGCAGTCGCCGGGCTGGCACAGGCGCAACAAGCACCAGCGAACCCGAATCAGGCCGTGAACGGCCAGGATCAGTCCAAGGGTCAGCCAAAGACCCTGCAAACCGTCGTAGTCACCGGCTCGTTGATCCGGCGTGTGGATACCGAAACCGCCAGCCCTGTCACCATCATCGATCGCCAGAACATCACCAATTCCGGCAAACCGACACTCGGCGACGTGCTGCAGCAGTTGCCGAGCATCGCGGGCAACGCCACCAATCCGCAGAACAACTCCAACGGCGGCGGCGTCGCTTCGCCGTTGACCGAGGGCGGCGACGGTGCCTCACGCGTTTCGCTGCGCGGCTTGGGTACCGGCCGCACGCTGGTGCTGATCGACGGCCAGCGCATGCTCAACGCCGATCTGAACCTGATCCCGCAGAACATGATCCAGCGGATCGACGTGCTGGCCGAAGGTGCATCGACGACCTACGGTTCCGATGCCGTGGGCGGTGTGGTCAACATCCTGCTGCGCCATGATTTCGATGGCGCCGAAATCTCACTCAACGACGGCATCTCCGGCCACGGCGATGGCCAGCGGCATGGTCTCAGCCTGACCATGGGCCACACGGGCGACAGGTACAACATCGTCGGCGGCCTCGACTACAACAAGTACAACGCGGTGCCCAACTCGCGCCGCGATTTCGCGGCGCACCAGTTGTATCTGTCCGACGGTCAGGTTTCCGTATCCGGATCGTCGTCGATCCCGACCGGCAAAATCCTGATGCCCCCGGGGCTCCCGGGTTTGTCTGGCTGCGCAACGGGCTATGCCACGCTGGCCAGCGGCAACGGCACCAGCTTGGGTGACTATCGCTGCTTCACCAACACTCCAACAGACCGGTTCAATTACGCGGCCTACAACTACATCCAGGTTGCGCAGCAACGCACCGACGGCTTCGTGCTGGGCAGCTTCAACCTGACCGACAACATCACGGCCTTCGTCGATGCCTTCTACAACCATACCGAGTCGGCGGGCCAGGACGCGTCGATTCCGGTGGGCACCGGTGACGGTCTGATCATTCCCGCCACCGCATCGTTCAATCCATTTGGCGTGACGTTCAACCTGCCGGGCGTGTTGCCCAGCGACCCGAACAACGGCTTCAGTTTTCAGACCCGCCTCACCGGCGTGGGTACGCGCATCCATCCCTATACCACCAGCACCGGACAGTTGATCGCCGGATTGCGCGGCGCCGTTGGCCAGAGCAGTTGGAACTGGAACGTGAGCGTGGATTACGGCCACACCTCGCGTACGCAGGTCGACGAGAACGAACTGTATATCCCCGCGTTGCAGGCAGCCATCGATGGCGGCGCCAACATCTTCGACCAGGCCGACAACGGTGCGGCACTGGCTGCGGGCGCGCTGGATGCCGTCTACCGGAAGCGCGAGATCATGCGGCAGATTTCTGCAGGCGCCAACGGCAATCTGTTCTCGTTGCCGGCCGGGGACGTGCAGCTTGCGGTCGGTGCGTTGTATCGCAAGCAAAGCCTGAACTACACGATCAATCCGCTTGCGACGCTCGATGTGCCTACTGGTACATGCCAAATCTCGGGAGAGGCCTGCGGTTCGCCCGGCGCCGGCGACGACAACGTCAAGGAAGCCTTCGCCGAAACGTTGATTCCGCTGTTGAAGGACGTGCCGGGTGCGTACTCGCTGAACCTCGATGTGGGCGTGCGTTACTCCGACTACGACAGTGCGGGTTCCACCACCAACGGAAAGATCGCCATCGAGTGGCGTCCGATCCAGGACCTGCTGGTGCGCGGAACCATCTCGCAAGTATTCCGGGCGCCCAACCTCGACCAGCTTTACGACGGACGCTCGATATCCCAGCCCAACTTCAATGATCCCTGCAACGGTCTGGACGCAGCGGAATTGGCGCAACACGCCAATGCGTGCCAGTACGCGCTCCCCGGTTACATGGCGAGCGGTCAGCAGGTCAACTCGTACTACTCGGGCAGCAGGGTGGTGAACAGCAATCTCAGGCCCGAGCATGGCAAGTCGGTCGACTTCGGGCTGGTCTACAACCCGAGTTGGGCGCCGGGATTGAATACGAGCCTCGACTTCTGGCACATCTATCTGTACGACACCCTGGTGCCGATCTCGCCGACCACGGTGGTGTACTCGTGCTTCAACAACAACGCGAGTCCGCTCTGCTCGTTCATCCATCGCTACGACGACACCACCCAGGTTCCGGGGCAGGTCAACTACATCGACGGGCCGGTGTACAACCTGGGCACCCTGAGCACCAGCGGCATCGACTTCACGGCCAATTACAAGATCCCGCACTTCGATATGGGTGGTTTCAATCCGGGCGACTTCAAGCTCGGACTGGCCACCAGTTACATTGCCACCTTCAACAACAACGCGACACCGGGCGTGCCCGGATCCACCGTGGACAAGCTGGCCGGCACATGGAGTGCGCAGTTCGGCAACGTGTCGCGGTGGCGCGGCACGGTCACGCTCGGCTGGAACCGCGGCGACTGGGATGCGCAGTGGCGGACACGCTACATCAGCCCGGTGACTGCACTCAGCGCGGACGCTGCAACTCACGCCAACCTGGCTGTGGCTTCGGTGGTGTACAGCGACGTGCAGCTGGGCCTGGTGGTGCCGACCCTGCACACACGCTTCGACGTGGGCGTGGACAACGTCTTCGACAAACTGCCGCCGCTGATCTACCAGAACGGACAAGGCAACACGGACTCCAACACCTACGACATGATGGGCCGCTACTACTGGGCGAGGGCGACGCTGAAGTTCTGAGCGTTTGTGTTGGCGGCATTCGGACCGGACAAGGGCACCGCGCAAGCGGTGCCCTTTTGCATCCGCTAGAGTCGGGCCTCTTTGCGTGATTGGCCCCGCATGACCGCTTCGTCCATCTCGATCGTCGACTCCATGGCCAACGCATGGAAAGCGGGCGATATGAAACGTGTGCTCACATTGGCGAGGCAGGCTTCCGGCGCCGAGACGGACAGCGTGGGATTCCTCGGATTGCTTGGCTTGGCGCAACAACAGACTGGCGAATACCCCCGGGCTGCGCAGACGTTCGAACGGCTGACGCGGATGCAGCCGGATGTCTCGGCTTGGTGGAACAATCTCGGCGAGGTGTCCCGGCAAGCCGGTAATTTGTCGGCAT
>JGI24741J21665_1000622_pt1 | contig 10694 bp, 5 predicted proteins | sample KBSCornC7_FD_21665 | JGI IMG/M metagenome (IMG submission 21665) | reverse complement strand
TTTACGGTGATCCGCTTTACCTGGAAGCGCTCGCCCAAGTCGATGGAGTCGTAGCTGCCCCACGGCCGGTACACTTTGCGGTGGAACATGTGTTCCTGACGGCCATTTGCCTTGATCTTGTCGACCAGCTTCTTGACTTCCTGCACACGCGCTCGTGGTGCCACCAGGACGGCGTCCGGCGTATCAACGATCACAATGTCTTCCAGACCTAATGCCGCGATCAAGCGGCGATCGGTGCCACGCACGAAACAGTTGCGACTGTCGATGGCGATTACGTCGCCTTCCAGCCGGTTGCCATCGGCATCGCGTTCGGACGCAGCCCACAGCGCGTCCCATGAACCGATGTCGCTCCAGGCGCAACTCACCGGGACGACCGCGGCCCGCGAAGTTTTTTCCATTACGGCATAGTCGATGGAATTATCGGGCGAAGCCGCGAAGGCATCCCTGTCGATGCGTACGAAATCCAGGTCGGCCTTCGCCGCTTCGAAAGCAGCCTGGGTGGCGGCATGCATGGCCGGCGCATGTTGGTGCAATTCTTCAAGGAAACGCGAAGCCTTGAACAGGAACATTCCCGAATTCCACTCATAATCGCCGGCATTCACGTACTGCTTCGCCTTAACGGCGTCCGGCTTTTCCACGAAGCGCTCGACGCGGAAGCCTGCACCACCCAGCGCCTCGCCGCGCTTGATATAGCCGAACCCCGTTTCAGGACCCTCGGGGCGGATGCCGAAGGTCACCAGCCAGCCGTCATTGGCAAGCGGCTGCGCCTTGGCCACGGCTTCGACGAAGCTGGCGGTATCACCGATCAAGTGGTCGGCGGGCAGCACCAGCAACGTGGCGTCTGCATCTTTCGCCAGCGCCTGCCACGCTGCCAACGCAATCGCCGGCGCGGTATTGCGTGGCATCGGCTCCAGAAGAATGATGGAGTCCTCGATCTTCAGCTCGCGCGACTGTTCTGCAACCAGAAAACGATGTTCCTCGCTGCACACCACGATCGGTGCGCCAACTGCGGCCAGCGCTCCAGTCCGGGCAACGGTTTGTTGGAACAACGTTCCAGGACCCGCAAGCTCCAGAAACTGCTTGGGCAAGTTCTTGCGCGAGAGCGGCCACAGCCGTGTGCCGCTGCCGCCGCTGAGGATGACGGGCGTGAACATTACGATCTCCCTGAAAGTCAGTGCGCCAATGTAGCAGGCGGCGGCGCACCATGAAATGGCTGAACGGACCCAAAAGCACCGCAAAGGGCCCTTTCTGGGCCACCCTATAATTGCGCTCGCCGCATTCGAGGAATTGAGTCCATGCGATCCCGTCAGATTGTGCTCGCTTGTTGCATCTCCGCTGCATTTGCGCTTGCCGCTTGCGGGTCGAGCCAATCATCCAACCCGCCGATATCGACTGGGCAAAGCGCGTCACCCGAACCAGCGGTCGGGTCCCGCCAACACCGCGCCGTATTGGCGCTCATTGGGCAGCCGGAGCTGACGGCAGACGGCAAGAACATCGTCGTCGCGATGAACGTCACTAATGATGGCACTGCTACATTCGGGTCGGCCACGGAACCCGATAACGTGAACCTAGGCGCCCATGCGATCGATGCCGCAGGGAAGATCGTGGTCAATGATCTGGCGCGCGGGCGCCTGCCGCAGATTGCCCCCGGTGCCACGGAAGAGGCTTCGATATTACTACCCGTGGGCGAGACGCTCGGTCGCAGCGTTCAACTGTTGCCCGTCCAGGAACATGTTGGCTGGTTTGATGTCTGGGGCACCAAGCCGCTCGTTGTGGGTCCGTTCCAAAATTGCAAGGATGCAATGACGGGCAAGGTATGCGACGCTTCCGGCAAAGCATTGCCCAGCCAAACGGCCGGACATCCATGATTTTGGTCTGCGGAACAAGAGTCACGCGTGTGCCAGCATCCAAAGAGAACATCGCGGCCAAGTCCGGGCAGCGGCTACTGAAGCCGGTAGAGATGCATTGATCATGGCCAGCGAACGAGCTGCAGAATTGCCTTCGTGGCATCCAACCCCGCGATTCGAGGCCAAATCCGAGTATGTGCTGTCTGAACTGCTCCGATTCGATGATCTCGAGTTCATTGAGGTCGCATATAGAGCATTGCTACGCAGGGAACCAGACCTCACCGGTCGCGATGACTATTTGAATGCCTTGCGCGGCGGGTCGATCAGCAAGGTTGAAATCCTCGGGTCGATTAGGTTTTCCCAGGAAGGCAGGAAGTGCGGAATCCATGTCGACGGACTGTTGTTGCCGTACAAATTGCACCACTGGCGCCATCGGCCACTGGTCGGCCCTGTGCTGGGATTTCTCATGGCGGTGGCGCGATTGCCCCGTCTTGCCTTGCGTCTCCAATCCATGGAGGCGAGGGCTGCGCAGGAAAACCAGCGAGTGGGCATAGCCGTAAATCGCTTGGCTCGGGCAGTGGAGCAGAAGTTGCTTGACGTGCAGGAAAGCGCTTCGAGTGACGCTGAGCTCATTGTCGCCCAAAGTTTCGCTACCCTTGAGCGCTCCCTCGGCGCCGGCAGGGCCTTCGCTCGCGATCGCGGTCGGGCCGGCTTTCCGGAATCTGCCCCGGGCCCAGCGGTCCACGAGGAACGCGCAAGGCCGGGCGTTGATCCAGCGGCGTTCGCAAATGCCGTGCGCACGGCATTAGCTGCGCCGATATCTGCAGAAGAAGCTCTTCATTCGGGTCTGCCCCCTCTCGAAGATGCCGTAACGTATGCCCGGCGTGCTGCCGATTCGATTGAACGTGGCATCTATGCGCACACCCGCGCGTTCAACGATGCTGCGCATGAACGGCTGCTTCGAGCCCAAGCGGAATTCCAGCGCATGCTGGGCGGATTCGCCGAACACAATGAACTCACGTCTCTCGAGGAGCGGCTCCACGCGCTAGAAGGACAGCTGGCTGATCTGACTCATCTCATCGGCGTGACATCCTCTGAAACCAACGACCACATCACCGCGATCAAACAGGTGCTTTCGACCAGGGCGGAAGAAACCAAGGTAACCGCACTGCAGGCTGCCATTGAGGAACTGAAGCCGGCTTTGAGAGTTGGAATGGAGGCAGCAAGCCGTGCCGTGGAAAACCTGGCGCAAAACGTGCTGGCTACGCGCCGCGAACTGCTGCAGCTACGTATCGAGCGCGCCGCGGGAGATCCGCGCACGCTGACAAGCCCGGAGCCATCCACTGCGATCGGTTCAGACGAAACGAATCCTCATGCGCTCGATTCTTTGTACGTGGCGCTGGAGGATCAATTCAGGGGCTCCCGCGAATTGATCACCGAACGCTGTCAGGCTTACTTGCCGTATGTACGGTCGGCGCTAAAACGTACTGGCGGCGGTGCGGTGCTGGACATTGGCTGCGGGCGCGGAGAGTGGCTGGAAGTACTGCGGGAGGCTGGCATCGAGGCTCGCGGCATTGATCTTAACAAACTCCAGATTCTCGACTGCCGGGCCGCAGGTCTCGATGTGCAGGAGGCGGAAGCCATCAGCTACTTGCGCGCCTTGGCCGATGCCAGTCTTGCTGCAGTGACTGGCTTTCACATCGTGGAACACATTCCGTTTCCCTCGCTGGTCGTCCTTTTCGATGAAGTGTGTCGGGTATTGAGACCCAGCGGCGTCGCAATTTTCGAGACCCCCAATCCGGAAAACCATGACGTCGGCACGTGTACGTTCTATATGGATCCCACGCATCTGCACCCTCTTCCGCCGGCGCTATTGGAATTCCTTGCCCTTGCGCGCGGCCTCGGCGAGGTGGAAATCCGGCGGTTAACTGAGCACCGCCCCACGTTGGTGCCTCCGGCGGTCGTTGATTCGAATAATCCGAACGCCAAGGCTATACAATGGCTGCTGGACAGATCTCGCGAGCGGTTGGGCGTTGCATCCGATTATGCGGTCATTGGGTGGAAGGCTGAGGAGTGGACGGGGGCGTCCGGGGGTGGCGTGCGAGAGGGCGCAAGCTGACCCATCCGCACAAGCAAAACGAGCAGCCTGGCTCGTCATCGGGGAAATAAGGGGAATTGAGTTGCATCAGCGATCTTCCGAAGGGATGGATGCCAGTAATGCGCCTGATTGTTGATGCGCAGGCGTGCCAAACCGAGTCGCGCAGGCGTGGCATCGGCCGTTATATGGACGGCTTGGTACGCGCGGTTCTCGCGTTGCGGGGCACTGGCGCCGACACGCTAATCGCGTTTGATGGAACGTATCCAAACGAAGCGGATGGCGTATACGCCGGCATGCGCGACCTGTTGCCCGCAGCCAATTTTACGCGTTATTTTTATCCGCGCCCGGTTCTGCCGGAAGGCGATCCGACCGATCCACGCCGCCATATCGCGTCGCAATTGATTGCGCGTCAGTACGCTTCGCTATGCCCTGATGCTGTTTTGTTCGGCAGCATGTTCGAGGGCTATGTCGAGCCTTCGGTTACTTGCGAGAATCTCTCTGATATTCCGGGTTCCGTCGCTGCTTGTGTGCTTTACGACTTGATTCCATTGATATACCCGGAACATTACCTGGCACAAGCAAGTCAGCGCACCTGGTATTCCAGAAAACTTCAGGCGCTCAAGAATTGCGATCTGCTGCTCGCCATTTCCCAAGCAACACGGCGGGACGCTATTGAGCGATTGGACTTTCCTGCCGATCGTATTGTGACCATTTATGCGGCGGCCGACCCCATTTTCAGACGACTTGAAACTGGCTTTCGGCAGCACGAGGAGACGTTGCGGCGATTGGGCATCACGCGCAAATACATCATCTACACGGGAAACGGCGATTTTCGAAAGAACGTCCGTGGGGCGCTTGAAGCCTTCGCCCACCTACCTTCTGCATTGCGCGGATCGTATCAGTTGGTACTTAATCAGGCCGACAAGGAACAGGTGCTTGAGCGATCGCTGGTGCAGTTTGGGCTGACGCCGGAGGAAGTCGTCATTACTGGATACGTTGATGATGCGGATCTTGTGACATTGTTCAACTGCTGCGAATTATTTCTGTTCCCTTCACTGTATGAAGGGTTTGGATTGCCTGTTCTTGAGGCCATGGCCTGCGGTGCCCCGGTGATCGGGGGCAACAACTCTTCGATTGTCGAGCTGATCGGGAATGCAGATGCTCGCTTCGACGCGGCGGATCCTTTGGCAATTGCCGAATGCATGCAGCGAGCGTTGACGAACGGCAACTTCCGTGAGCAATTGCGTGAACAGGGTGAGCGTCGCGCGCGCGCTTTCAGTTGGGAATGTAGCGCCAGTCTTGCGCTCGAAGCAATCAAAGAAGCAGCGCAGCATAAGCGGGCAGTATTCAATGTGCCGGTTCGGCCGCGCCGGCGGCTGGCGATGTTCACACCGCTGCCGCCTGAACGTACGGGCATCGCCAATTATAGTGCCGAGCTGCTACCCCATCTGGCACGCCATTTCGTGATCGACGTGTATACGACCGCTGAGGTCACCGATGGCGTGGGACTTGCGGAGGGTTTCTGCGTCAGGCCGTGGCAGGCCTTCGAAGCGTGGGCGACAGAATACGAGGTAATCGTCTACCAGATCGGCAACTCCCCCTTTCACACCCACATGTTTGATCTACTTGCCAGATACCCCGGTGTTGTCATTCTGCATGATTTTTTCTTGAGTTCCGCCTTCTGGTACATGGATCGTCATGGGGGGCGGCGAGGCTTGTTCGCCGAGGAGCTTGCCTACGGCCATGGGGCACAGGCGTTGCGAGATTTGGCGGAGCCGGATGGTGATGCGCTTTGTCGCAGCCGGTACCCCTGTAATCGTCGCGTGATCGAACGCAGTACCGGCGTGATCGCCCACTCACCGGGAGTTCATGCGTTGTTGACAGAGCACGGAATCGATCGTATCGGAAAACCGGTGCGAGTGGTGCGTCAGATGCGCGCGTTGTCGCCTTGTACCTCTCGCGCCGAATGCATTCGGGTGCGGGAGCGGCTCGGGTTGCATCCTGATGATTGGATAGTGTGTTCATTCGGCTTTATCGCAGATACCAAGCTGGCCCATCTGCTCGTTCGCGCGATATCAGAAAGCCGATTGTCGGTCGACCAGCATGTGCATCTTGTTTTTGTCGGTGAACTCGATGGCGGCGCCTACGGGCTCATGTTGCAGGACCTTATCGCGTCATCGGGAATTTCGGATCGCATCCACATCACTGGCTTTGTCGACGATCCAACATATGAGAATTATCTGAAGGCAGCGGACGCGGCGGTCCAGTTGCGCGCACAATCACGTGGCGAGACATCGCGCGCCGTGCTCGATTGCCTTGCGCATGGCATTCCACTCATCGTGAATGCGCATGGCACGATGAATGATTATCCTAAATCGGTTGTCATCCTGCTGGATGCCGACGCTGACCCGAAGGCACTGGGGAACGCGCTTGTAGGCTTGCGCGGCGACGCTGAAGCCGCAGGAGAGATGGGGGCGCGAGCACGCAAATATATCGCGACGGAGCACGCGCCGGCACGGGTCGCCGCCGATTATGCAGCCGCCATCGACGAAATGCTCGCGCGCAAGGCTTACCTCGATCCCGGCAAATTGGCCTCTGATCTCGCGCCGGTGCTGGCACACCGTGAGAGCGTAGCTGAGTTGGTGGACTTGGCGACCGAAAGCCTGCAGCGAAACCTGATAGCCAACGCTGCGCCGGCCCTGTTTGTTGACTTGAGTGAGGTCGTGCATGTCGACTACGGCACGGGGATCCATCGGGTGGTGCGCAATCTCACTCGTGAGTTGATAAATTTGAGCGGAAGCAGCGGCTATCGCTGCGTTCCGGCACGTCTGGACGCCGACGGCTATTGGATTGCTTCGGAATACGCCCGTGAACGATTGGGCGTCATAGCTCTCCCAGAAAATGGACGCGTGACGTTTGCGCCCGGTGATGCTCTGCTGCTGCTCGATTCGGCTTGGAGCGAGCCGGAGCGCTTCATGCCGGTTCTCCGTGCTGCCGAAGAATCTGGCGCGGAGGTCGTGGGCTATGTTTATGACCTTATTCCGGTGCTTTATCCGGATACCTGTGTACCTTTCATGCCGCCGGTGTTTCGTCTCTGGCTGGAACACATTGTGCGGAAAAGCCATGCGATCATTTGCATTTCGCGAGCAACTGCTGACGACCTGATTGCGTTTATTGTGAGAAATGGCTTGCGACACCGCCCGGGTCTGCGGATTCATTATGCCCACCTCGGCAGTGACTTGGACGGCGAAAACATTGCTGAGCCTAGTGACGCGGTCCGCAGCGTGTTTGCTGGTTCACCTCGTCCAACTTTTTTGATGGTCGGCACCCTTGAACCACGTAAAGGGCATCTGGAGGTTCTGGATGCATTCGACGAGCTCTGGGCGGGTGAGTGCGATGTGGCACTATGTCTGATCGGCAAGCCCGGCTGGAAGATGGACCGCTTCGTCGAACGCTTACAGTCACATCCGGAATTCAAGAAACGTCTTCATTGGTTGGAGCGTCCATGTGATGCCGAGCTTGACTTCGCCTATCGGCATGCTGCCGCGCTTATCCAGGCATCCCACGCGGAAGGCTTCGGGTTGCCATTGTTGGAAGCAGCGCGTTGCGGCACACCTATTGTGTGCAGCGACATTCCGGTTTTCCGCGAAATTGTGGGAGATAACGCAACTTTCTTTGAACCGCGTGCGACTGAGGCCTTGGCGCGAGTGCTGCGGTGTTTCGTGGAACGCGGAGAGCCATCGCTGCATACTCCCGGTTGCGTGCGCACTTGGCGCGATGCCGCCGAAGATGTAGTCCGGGTTTTGGGAGCAAATCCGGCGTACCACATATTCGCGTAGATCCCTAAAAGCCAAGGACTACAACGAGGTAGCTGGGTTGCAGGTATCGCGCGGTTCATCGACCATAGCATCCCCGAAGTCGCGCCATAGGAGTTTGCGCGTGTATATGCAAGATTCAAACTTGCAATCAAATTGGAAACGCGCTTGGCAATGGGCGCAACATAGAGTTATTGAGAAAGGATCAGAATCAAAAACGGCCACGTCATATGGCCGCGCAGTTCCGAGTGGCAATCGTTTCCTGCTGGCACTGCCATGCATGTTGCTGCTGGCGGGCTGCGGTCGGCCGGCCACCACTGCTGCTGACTGGATCAACCAGCAGGCGGCGCGAAGCGCGATTCCGCCCCCCGCGCCGTTCTCGCCCGTGCCCGCCATGACACTGGACGGGGCGCAGAGTACGGGCGATTGCAATGTGGACAAGATCGACGGGCAGACCGCGCAAGGCATGGCGGTCGACCATCTTGGCGGTGCCATGTTCACGGGGTGGGCCGGGGATCATTTGACGCACACCGTGCCGACTGGCGTTGAGGTGGTCCTGACGGGTGCAACCGGTGACTATTGGGCCTCGGGCGACTCCGGACGCGCACGCCCGGACGTTGCAGCGGCGCAAAAGGTCGCTGCCTACGCGACGTCGGGCTTCGATGTCGGCACAAGCATGTATCGCGTTCCCATCGGCGCGTATGGAATTTCGCTGGCCTATCGGATCGGCGGCGAATGGGTGAAATGCCCCACCGGCGTTCGGATATCTGTGGAATGACGACCCGACAGGCTGCCAACATGGCACATGAACTTGCCGCCGTGCCCGCAGGACGGCATCGCATGCTGGCCGTGATGGCCGCCTTGCGCCCACGCGTACCGCTCATTTGCCTCGGGATATGTGTTGCGACGGCGGTCGTGGTTGCGCTGTCGCTCTATCCAGGTTGGTTCTTTTTCGACAGCGCGACCCAATGGGGATGGGCGCGGCAGATTGCCACCAAGGGCCTGCCCGACAGCTTGATGGCGTATGGGATCACCTCCCACTGGCCGATCTTCAATACGTTGCTCAAGGTTCCGTTCTACTGGCTGACAGGTGAAGCGGGTTTCTACATTTTCGTCCAGGCGGCGCTCTTCAACATTTCGCTGTACCTGTTGGGCGCTGCCCTGTTGGGACGACGGTCGCTGTGGCTGATCGCCTACACGTTGGTGATGGTGGGGTCACCGATCAGCGTCAATTACTCGGTGTTCCAGTCTTCCGACACCATCGTGGCGATTTGCACGCTGGTTGCCGTGGCCATGATCGTCGATCGTGAACTCGGGCTGGCGCGGCGGTCATGGTTTTTGATCGTCGCGGTCCTGATGATGTCATGGGTACGTTACAACGCGTTGCCGGCATCATTTTTCCTGATCTGTTTGTTCTTCTGGAGTGTTCGTGCATCGTTCGGATCGCGGCGAGCGCTGACATGGTTTGCCGTATCGCTGATTTTGCTGGGCGGGAGCGTCGCCGCCGCACGAGCCTACGAACACCAGGCACACATCCGCGATTCGGCGGCAGGCGGGGTTGCCATGCGCCTGCTCGATGCATCGCGGTACACGGACGACCCCTACGTCCACGCCTTGGTTGATCCGTACGTGGCGGAAAACCCGGCGCTGCGCGAGCCCCTCACGCCGGATTGCTACAAGCATGCAGGTTGGTGCGCCCAAATGAACGGCAAACCATGGCGGAATTTGTCAACCGCAAAATTCATGCACGCGTACCAGCATTTGCTGGTTCACCATCCCGTGGTCTTTTTTGAAACCAATGCCCGCTTCGCGATGTACTCGCTCGGCTTCAAGTCACGACTTGAGGCCACCCAGATGGCGCGCACCGATATCCGGCCGCCATTTCCGGCTGCCCGCATGACCTTCAACCATCGCCGCCTTGCTTACTTTGATGCTTTGCAGGTCGCCCTCGGTGCATTTCACGGCCTTGCTGCTCGAGCCGGGGTGATCTGTCTGTTGGGGTTGGTGGCGGCGTGTCTGCTGCGTCGCCGCACGCTGATCGCTGCTTTCATCCTGTTGGCCGTCGGCTATCTGGGGCCATTGTTGTTGCTGGTTGGCACCAACAATTTCCGTTACACATTTCCGGTCACTATCGTCGGCATGGGCATCCTTGCAGGTGCCTGTTGCGTGATGATCCGGTTCGTCGTGAGGCGATTGCTGTTGCGGACCCGACGCAGGCGTTCCGCCGCTCAAATCACCTCCGGGTAGGCGCCGTGTTGATGCCGCCAGAGCGCCTGACTCGGCCGGGCGACTGTCGGTGTCGATGATTCAGGGAAGATGCTTCCCGCACGCGAGTGCCAGCCTGTCTGGGACTTGGGTTCAGGCGTTGCGAGGAGTCGAGCGGGCTCTTTTGTGGGCAGGATCCGGCGCTTGCCTCTGCAATCGAAAGTCGATTTGTTCCAGGAGTTTCCGGTTGGTGGCGATCAAATCGGCGATCAATCCAATCATGAACGACAGGCCGCCCAGCATCAGACAGAGCGCCGCCAGAATCAGCGACTGCACGTGGCCACCGCCATCTCCCCCAATGAAGAACACCAGATACCGGATGCCGAGCGCGACGCCCACCGTGGTCAACAGGATGCTGAGCCACAGGAATAACGTCAGCGGACGGTAGATCACGAACACACGGAGTATCGTAACCAGCGAGCGTTTGACGTAGTTGGGGATGCTTTTGACGAGCCGCGATGGCCGCAGGTCCGGGTTGGTGCGCACTGGCACCGAGACGACGGTGAGATTGCTCAGGCCGGCCTGGATGATGGTTTCGAGGGTGTACGTGTAGGCATTGAACACGTTCAACCGCATTGCGGTTTCACGCGTCATGGCTCGAAATCCGCTGGGGGCATCGGCCACATCGGTATTGCTGGCGATGCGCACTGCCCAGCTTCCGATACGCTG
>JGI24741J21665_1000609_pt1 | contig 10827 bp, 9 predicted proteins | sample KBSCornC7_FD_21665 | JGI IMG/M metagenome (IMG submission 21665) | reverse complement strand
CGATCCGGCCGGGCAAGCCGATGCTCGCGGGCCGGCTCGGCGATACGATAATGATGGGACTGCCGGGCAACCCCGTATCGGCCTTCGTCACCGCCACTCTCTTCCTGCGTCCGCTGATCGCCGCGATGGCCGGCGCGGCCGATCCGTTGCCGCGCACGCTCCGCGCAGAACTCGCCGCCCCCCTTCCCGCCAACGACCATCGCCAGGATTATCTGCGCGGAACGTTGGCCGATGGCCGCGTCTCGGCTGCCGGCATGCAGGACAGTTCGATGCTCGCGACGCTCGCTCGCGCAACCTGCCTGATCGTCCGCCCGCCGCACGCACCGCCCGCCGCCATCGGCGATACCGTGGACATCCTGCCGCTCGCTTGACTTGACCCGCGACGTTCCGTAAAAGTTCCATGTCTGTTCTGGACGGAGGAACGTCGATGCTCACCAAGAAGCAGCATGAGCTGATCTGCTTCATCAACGATCGCTTGAACGAAACCGGCGTGTCGCCGTCGTTCGAGGAGATGAAGGAGGCGCTCGACCTCAAGTCGAAGTCCGGCGTGCATCGCCTGATCTCGGCGCTCGAGGAGCGGCAGTTCCTGCGGCGCCTGCCCAATCGGGCCCGCGCGCTCGAGGTGTTGAAGATGCCCGAGCGGGCCGACAGCAAGCGTCCGGCGGCGGCCCAGCCCAAGCCGAACACTTTCCGCCCCACCCCCGAGCCCGCCAACGACGTGATCGAGATCCCGCTGCACGGCCGGATCGCGGCCGGCGTGCCGATCGAGGCGTTCGAGGGATCGTCGATGCTCCCCGTCCCCGCCGCCCTGCTTGGTAGCGGCGAGCATTATGCGCTGGAAGTCGCCGGAGACTCGATGGTCGAGGCCGGCATCCTCGATGGCGATTACGCGCTGATCCGCCGCACCGACGTGGCGCGCGACGGGGAAATCGTCGTCGCGCTGATCGAGGAAAGCGAAGCGACGCTCAAATATTTCCGCCGCGAAGGCGCTATGGTGCGGCTCGATCCGGCCAATCGCGCCTACGATCCGCAGCGTTACGCTCCTCAGCAGGTGCGGATCCAGGGCCGCCTCGCCGGCCTGTTGCGCCGCTACGATTAGAGCTCGGACTCCGCATAACCCAGGNATGGCGATCGCCGGGCGTACGGACGGTGACGATCCGCTCGCTGGTCAGGCTGATCGCCATCCCGCCAGTGCGGCGCAGGAACGGCGCATCGAGCTTGAGCCATGTGGGGCGGCACGCTGACGGCAATCGCCGGTCGCTGACCACGATGTCCGCCGCGCGGCACGCGGCGATCAGCTGGTCGGACGGCAATTGGTACAGGCTTCGCGTCGCCAGCACGCGGAATATCCGTCCACCCGATTGGACAAAAGCGAGGCACGCGTCCGGGGTGCATTTGGCGAAGGGCTGATCGGACAGCAATAACGCCTCCCCATCCACCCCGGCATTCTGGGTCATCGTGTCGCGCGTATAATCCCCTGCCTTGTCGCGCAGGATCGCGACGCCACCATCGGGCGTGCGCACCGCGAGATGCTGGCCATCGCCCGAGATCAGCAGATCGGGAGCCGGGATCGCCAGCGCCCAGGCCGCGCCCATCGCCATCGGCGCAAGACCGGCAAGACGGATTCGCGAGCGCCACAGCATCAGCCATAGCAACCCCAGGATCATCAGCCCGAAGGCGCCCGCCGGCACGCCCGGCAGCATCGCCACGGAGCCCGGCGCATGGGCGGCAATGTGCGCAATCCACAGCAGCAGCGCGAGCGCCTTTCCCGCCACCCACCAGAACGGCGCACCCAGCCCGATCGCGTCGGCCGCCAATGCCAGCGCTTCGGCCGGCATGATGACGAACGTGGTCAGCGGGATAGCGAAGATATTGGCGAGGACGCCGTACATCCCTTCCTTGTGGAAGTGATAGAGCGCGATCGGGGCCAGAGCGGCTTCGACGACNAGACCGGTCAGCAGCAGCGACCCTATTTCGCGCGCGGCTCGACGCCACCAAGCCTCATCGCGTTTTTCGAACAGGCGCTTGACGCGCGGTTGCTCGTGGAACGCAATGAGCGAACCGACCGCGGCGAAGCTGAGCTGAAAGCTTGGCCCGGCGAGAGCTTCTGGCCAGATCAGCAGGACGATGAAAGCGCCAGCGGCAACGAGCCGCAAGGTGATCGCCTCGCGCCCGATGGCGAGCGCGGTCAATACCAGCAATGCCGCGATGCACGACCGCGCCGTCGGGACCTGGCTGCCTGTGAGCAACGTGTATCCGATCGCCGCTATCGCGCCCGCGCCAGCAGCGATCACCGGAATCCGGACTCGCAGCGCCAGCCATGGCCACAAGGCGAGCAGCCGCGTGACTGCCCAGATCGTCGCGACGACTACGGCGGTGATGTGCAGGCCACTGACCGAGAGCAGATGCGCGAGCCCCGACCGCCGCATCGCGTCCGCATCCTCCAGCGAAATCGCGCCCTCGTCTCCCGCCGCCAGCGCGGCTGCGATCCCGCCGGCGCTGCCTTCGACCTTGCTCTGGATATGCGCCGCCAGCGCCGCGCGCAGGCCGTTCGACTCCGTGCCGGGCGCGAGCACCTTGACCGGGGCGTTTCCCCTGCCCGTCGCACCGAGCCCGGCGAACCACGCCACTTGCCGAAAATCGTAGGCGCCTGGCACCGTAGCCTCGTTGGGCGGCATCAGCCGGGTCTGCAGCTTGATGATCGCGCCCGGTCCAAGGCCAGCCGGGACGTCCGTGTTGGCGATGTTCACCCGCACATGCGGCGGCAGCAGGAGCGGCGCCCTCGGCCGATCGTCGCATCGCCGCCCTTCGGTGCTATAAGACGCGCTGCGCTTTTTGCTGCAGTCTGGCCGTTTCGGACTGGCGACAGCCTGCGCCGCGATCGGCGCCAAGCTCGCCCGGACGAGCTCGCGCGCCGGCAGCGGCTCGACACCCTCAACCCGCGCGGTCAGCATGACGATCGCCGGTCGCGCCAGGACAGGATGCGCGACATAGCTGGCGCGCCACCACGCCAGCCCGACACCCATAGCCGCCAGCGCGGCGGTGAGCGCCACCGCGCGGCTGGCGCGCCCGCCTCGCCCGATCGCGGTCGCCGCCAGCGCGATGCCGGCCAGCGCGAGCATCGCGGCGGTCCATTGCATCGGATCGTCGAGCACGAACCACAAGGCGATGCCGCCACCCAACGCCACCGGCAGCCATAACGGGAGTTGATCGCGCTCCGCCTCCAACCCATGTTCGAGTGCAAGGCGTGCACGCGTGCATCGTGCCGCCAGCGTTTGAAGCGGCCGGAACCGCGTGCTAGGGCGCGCGGCGGCGACGGTCGCCATCAGTCATCCAGCCTGGGAGCATGCGCGGTTGAGCGCCAGTTCTGACTCCGGGGCGCCCGCAGGCGCACCCGTCACCAACGTCGTCACCCGGTTCGCGCCTTCGCCGACCGGCTTTCTGCATATTGGCGGCGCGCGCACCGCGTTGTTCAATCTGCTGTTCGCGCGACACCACGGGGGCAAATTCCTCCTGCGCATCGAGGATACCGATCGCGCGCGCTCGACGCAGCCCGCAATCGACGCCATTTTGGCGGGGATGCGCTGGCTCGACCTAGAATGGGACGGGCCCGAAATCTATCAATTCTCGCGCGCCGCTCGCCACGCCGAGGTCGCGTATGAGATGGTCGAAAAGGGAGCGGCCTATCGCTGCTACCTCACCCAGGACGAGCTCGCCCAGATGCGTGCCGAGGCGGAAGCGGCGAAGAAGCCGCTCAGGATTCGCTCGCCGTGGCGCGACCGCGTGCCCAACGACCCGCAAGCCCCGCACGTCATTCGCCTGAAGGCCCCGACCGAAGGCGCGACCACGATCCACGACCGCGTCCAAGGCGAGGTCACCGTCCAGAATAGCGAGATCGACGACCTCGTCCTGCTGCGCTCGGACGGCACGCCGACCTATATGCTGGCGGTGGTGGTCGACGACAACGACATGGGCGTGACCCACGTCATTCGCGGCGACGACCATCTCAACAACGCTTTTCGCCAATTGCCGATCTATCGCGCGATGGGCTGGGCCGAGCCAATCTACGCGCACATTCCGCTGATCCATGGCGCGGACGGCGCCAAGCTATCGAAGCGCCATGGCGCGCTGGCGGTCGATGCCTATCGTGATGACATGGGCCTTTTGCCCGAAGCGGTCGACAATTACCTATTGCGGCTTGGCTGGGGGCATGGCGATGACGAGATCATCAGCCGCGCCCAGGCGATCGAATGGTTCGACCTGGACGGCGTCGGAAAATCACCAAGCCGGTTCGATTTGAAGAAGCTCGAGAACCTGAATGGCCATTATATCCGCGAAGCCGACGATGCGCGTCTCGCCGATCTGATCGCCCCGCGAATCCCGCTGGAACTGACCCCGCCCCAGCTCGAACTGTTGCGCCGCACCATGCCGTTCCTCAAGCCGCGCGCCGCCAATCTGGTCGAGCTGGCCGAGGGCAGCATGTTCCTTTTCCACGCCCGACCGCTGCCGATGGACGCAGATGCAGCATTGCTGCTTCAGGGTGAGGCACCCACCTTGCTTGCGCGCCTTCACACGGCGCTTGACGCCGTCGTGGACTGGGATACGGAGGCGCTCGAAAACGCGGTTCGGCAGGTCGCCGAAGACGCCGGGGTCAAGCTCGGCCAGGTCGCGCAGCCGCTTCGCGCGGCGCTGACCGGCAAGCGCACTTCCCCCGGCATTTTCGACGTACTCGCCGTCCTCGGCCGCGAAGAAAGCCTGGGCCGCATATCCGACCGGATGGCAGCCTGAATTCGAAGGAACGTTATATGGCCGACACGAACACCCTCAAGTTCGGGAATCACGACTATCCGGTGATGTCCGGTTCGGTCGGCCCCCAGGTGGTCGATATCCGCAAGCTGTACAGCGAAACGGGTATGTTTACTTATGACCCGGGCTTTACCTCGACCGCGAGCTGCGAATCGGCGCTGACCTATATCGACGGCGATGAGGGCATTTTGCTCCATCGTGGCTATCCGATCGGCCAGCTCGCCGAGCAATCGAGCTTCATGGAAGTCAGCTACCTGCTGCTGAACGGCGAATTGCCGTCAAAGGGCGAGCTCGACGAATTCACCCACACGATCACCCGCCACACGATGCTGCACGAACAGCTCGCGACCTTCTATCGCGGGTTCCGCCGCGACGCGCACCCGATGGCGATCATGTGCGGCGTGGTCGGCGCATTGTCGGCATTCTATCACGATTCGACCGACATCAACGATCCGCGCCAGCGAATGATCGCGTCGCACCGGCTGATCGCCAAGATGCCGACGATCGCGGCGATGGCGTATAAGTACAGCGTCGGACAGCCATTCCTCTATCCAGATAACTCGTTGAGCTATACGGGTAATTTCCTGCGCATGACGTTCGGTGTGCCGGCCGAGCCCTATGAGGTGAACCCGATCGTCGAGCGCGCGCTCGATCGCATCTTCATCCTCCATGCCGATCACGAGCAGAATGCGTCGACCTCGACCGTCCGCCTGGCCGGATCATCGGGCGCCAATCCGTTCGCTTGCATCGCGGCGGGCATCGCTTGCTTGTGGGGTCCGGCGCATGGCGGCGCCAACGAAGCGGCGCTGAACATGCTGCGCGAGATCGGGACGCCCGATCGCATCCCCGAATTCATCGCCCGCGCCAAGGACAAGAACGACCCGTTCCGGCTGATGGGCTTTGGCCACCGCGTCTACAAGAATTACGACCCGCGCGCGACGGTGATGCAGCAGACCGTGCGTGAGGTGTTCGATGCGCTCAAGGTCAGCGATCCGGTGTTCGAGGTCGCGCTGCAGCTCGAGCATATGGCGCTCAACGATCCCTATTTCGTCGAGAAGAAACTGTTCCCGAACGTCGATTTCTATTCGGGCGTGATCCTGTCGGCGATCGGCTTCCCGACGACGATGTTCACCGCGCTCTTCGCGCTTGCCCGCACCGTCGGCTGGGTCGCGCAGTGGAACGAGATGATCAGCGACCCGGCGCAGAAGATCGGCCGCCCGCGCCAGCTCTACACCGGACCGACGCAGCGCGATTACACCCCGATCGGCCAGCGCTGATGCGCTTGCTGCTCCAGATCGTCGGTGCTTTGTGCATCGCGATGGGGCTGCTCTGGGTGGGCCAGGGCCTCGGCCTGGTCCACTGGCCGGCATCGAGCTTTATGCTCGACATGCGCATCTGGGCGCTGTGGGGCGCACTCCTCGCGGCCGGCGGCATCGTGCTGGTATGGATCGGGCGGCGCTAGAGTCGCTACTGTTCAGATCATGCGCGGAACTGGTCGATTAAAGTTCTCGCACAAAGACACGAAGGCACGAAGATTCGATTCGCGCTGAGGCGCAGAGAGCGCGGAGATTATGCGCGCGAAAGCGCGCTTTCGTTTTCGCCACGGGAGATGAAAGGCCGCTGACGCAGCAGAGCGAGACAGCTCGGCGCCCTCTGCGCCTCTGCGCGAAATCACTCTTCTTCTTTGCGCCTTCGTGGCTTCGTGCGAGCAGAATCTTTCTATCAGCCGCCCGTTCCCGGCAGGGTCAGCATGAAACGCGCGCCCTGCCCCAGCGCCGAATCGACGGTCAGATCGCCGCCCATCGCGCGCGCCAAACGCCGGGCAATATAGAGGCCCAGCCCACTGCCGCCCGGCTCGGTCGAATCGACGCGCTCGAATTTTTCGAAGATGCGCTCCTGATCCTCGGGGGCAATGCCCTTACCCTGGTCGGCGACGATGATCACCGCGGTGCCGCGATCGCGATGGGTGCGGATCCAGACCATGCCGCCGTCGGGCGAATAGCGCACGGCATTGCCGATCATGTTGACCAGGATTTGCAGCACGCGTTTGAACTCGCCGGTGGCGGGTGCGCGGTCGATGTCCTGCGGCGCGTCGATCTTGACGCCGCGTTCCGCCGCGCGGACGCCGAGCAGACCAGCCGCGCGGCGCCCGATATCGGCGAGGTCGATCGGTTCCGCCGCGGGGGCGAAGTCGGGGCGCTCGACCGCCTGCAGATCGACCAGATCGTCGACCAGCCCGAGCAGATGCCGNCCCGCGCTGGCGATGTCCGAGGCGTAATCGGCATAATCGCGCCGGATCGGNCCCTCGGTCTGGGCATGNATGCTGTCGGCATTGGCGATGATCCGCCCGAGCGGCGTGCGCAATGCGCGATCGAGCCGCGCGCTGAACGCGTCGAGCGGGTCGCTGGCACGATCGTCCGCCGGTTGCGGCAACTCGCGCGTTTCGGCCCTGACCGCGCCGATATAGCCCGCGAACATGCCCTCTGCATTGAGCATCGGATTCGCCGCCAGGGTCACGCCCTGCCCCGTCGCGCGCACGGTCGCGGCCTGCCCTTCGAACGGCTGGTGCACGGTCAAAACACCGAGCATCGGCATCGCGCCTTCGGCATCCATCTCCAGTGCGAACAAGGATGCGAGCGGCTTGCCGAGCGCGGTTTCGGGCGCCACGCCGAACCGCTCGGCCCCGGCGGCAACTGCCGTCAACCGCAAGGTCGCGTCGGTTTCCCACCACCAATCGGCGCCTTGCAGCAACAGATCGCGGTCGCGCCGCGCCGGGTCCGCCGGCGGCGTCCACGGCGCGCGCAGTTTCCAGCCACCCAGATCCAGGCGCACGCCATCCTCGACCGGATCGGCGCGCACCCATAATTCGACTTCATCGGGGCCGTCGGCAACCAGAACGTGGCGCGCGACCGTGATCCCCAGACGCTGCGCCAGCCGCGCGAGCACGGCGACCTGCGGCACGGCGAACGGCTCGCCGAGCGCGCCGCCGGCGCGCGTGTTGAGATCGTCGAGACGCGGCCCGGCATCGACCAGGCGGCCGTCGCGATCGACGAACCCATGGACGGGCGGCAAGTGCGCGTCTACCGCGCTCATCGACGCTTCTCCAGCTCGGCCATGGCCGCACGAAAATCGGGATGGAGCCGGAGCGGCGCAAGCGCCCCGCGTGCCTCGTCGGGCGTGACCGCGGCGATCGCTTCCAATTGGTCGGCAAAGGCTTCGACATCGCGGCGCGGGTCGGCTTCGCACAGGCTGAGACCGATCCGCGCGACCGTCGCCCGGTCGAGCCCAGCCCCGCGCAGCGCCAGCCATAATTGATCACCGCCATCCAGCACGATCTGCCGCATCGTCGCATAGTCGATGCCCAAAGCGTGCCCGAGCAACGCGATGACCAGCGCTACCCGCCGGTCCCCCAATGCATGCCTCAGCACCGTCGCCAGTTCCGCGGGTTGCGGATCGATCGTGGCGGCAAGCCGCATCGCCGCGCTTTCCAGGCGGTCGCCTTCGTCATGGTCGGCAAGCGCGCGCAACGCCGCCTCGACGATCACGCGATCTGCCGTGCTGGGTCCCAATTGCTCGCGAATCGCCGCCGCTACCCACCAGACCAATCGATGGTGCAGTTCGGCCGGGAGTTCGGTCCGCTCCAGCCGGTTGTTGTCGATCAGCCCGCGACGCCGACTTTCGGCGGCCATCATCGCCAGCGCCGCGTCCGCGACCCAGGTATCGGCGCTTCCGGCCAACCGCGCGAGCAGGCTGGCCGAGCCGATCTCATCAGGCGGCAAGGCAGGCAACAAATCGACCAGCAGGTCCTGCCGGGTGCGCGCGATCAATTCGCGCATCAGCTCGAAATCACGCAGCAGCCCGCTGCCGACCAGGCGGTCGAGGACAGGCGCACCGCTTTCGATCCGCTGGATTGCCGCGGAATCTCCGCCAGACAAATGTGTGACGGCTCGCCGGCGGAGATCGTGTTCGACCACCTCGACCATCGCGGTCAGCGTCGCCGCGAGCGCCGCGCGCATCCGGTCGTCGAGCCGCGAATCGTCGGGGAGGAAGAAGTCGTCAATCGCCTCGGCCAGACGGCGATCGGCATGACGCACCGCTGCCGCCGCGCGCGCGAGCAGCGTGCTGGCGCTCGCACGGGCGCCATCGTCCCAATCGCCTTGGTCGATCGACATGATCTCGTTGTACGATTGTGTCGTTAAAGCGAGGTTAGCCAGAATTCACCGATTTCGCCGGCGGTCGATTAACCGCCGATACGCGAGCGCAACGCCTCCACCGCGAAGGCCAGCGTGACGCTGGCATAGCTCGCGGCCACCGCCAATCCCCAGACCGGATATCCGATCAATACGGCCGGCAGCAGGATCAGCGGATAGGCGGCCGGGACTGCCCACCACCATGGCCGGGTGACCGCCGCCGCGGCACGTTCCGCCAAAGCTCCGGCCAGAACCGTGGCCAAGGCCAGCAGCGGCGGCGTCGCGCTGGCAGCGAGAAATCCCACGCGCTGGCCCAATAGCAAAGTTGCCAACGCGGCTACCGCGGGCGTGCTCCAGCGCAAGATCCTGCCGAGCGAGCGCTCGTCGCGCAGCCATGCCAGAACATCGGCCAGCGCGAGAAACGCGAGCGCCAGGACGATCGCCGCCATGCCCGAGGCCGTCCACCCGATCGCGATCGCGGCGAGCCCGCCCAACCCGCACAGACCACCCAATCCCGCCAGCGCGACCGGAGGTACGCCGCGCGCAACCAGCGGCGGCAGCGCCAACCTGGCGAGCGGCGCGACCAGGAAGCGGTCGACCCAGTTGGTCCGGGTGCCGAGCGCCGCGACCAAAGCGGCGCGGCCCTTCGCCGCCAGCGCCCGCGAATCGCGCTGGACGCCGTGACCCTCACGCACCGCGGTTTCGGGCAGCGGCAATTGCTCGGCGCCGCGTTGCGCGATCACCCGCAATAACGACGAGGCGAAATCATAATCCGCCGGCAGCTTCACGACATCGGCGATGCGCTGGGGATCGATCGTGGCGATTCCCGCCCATACCGCGCTGGGGCCGATCCGTTCGAGTTCGTCGCCGGTCGGGGCAACGAGCAACGTATCGCGATCACGATCGCGCATCGCCTCGACCATGACGCTGGTCGTCATCAGCCCATCCGCTAGCCACATCACGCGCGCGAGCGGATGCAGTTTGGCGAGCACCTCCGCCGGGCCGCGCACCGCGTCGACCGCGATGCCGCGCCGGCTGAGGCGATTGATCGCGCCGAGCAATTCGGGAGTCAGGCGCGAAACGACGACGATGATCTGCGACGCGCCGGCGGCGATCAACAGCCGCGCCTGAAATTCGATCAGCGTCACACCCCCGACCGGCAGCGTCGCCGCCAGCATATCGTGGCGATCGGACGCGTCGGCTGTGGCAAACAGGAGCCCGGCAAGCATCCGCGGCTGTTAAGCCCCGCACTCGGCTATCGCAAGGATCGTGATTACGCGCCGGAATCGCCGGCGGGCATATGGCTAGAGCCGAGCCACCGCGCGGCGCAAGCTCCGCACGACGTCGGCATTGCCGGGGGCGCTCGCCGCTTCGGACGCCAGACTCATCAGGCGCACCGCGCCGAAACTGGCCGCCAATCCCTTGAGACGTGCCGCCGCGAGGCGCCAGGCTTCGTCGTTTTCGGCTGCCTGGATCGCGTCGATCGTCTTTTCCGCGCTGTCGACGAATGCCGCGCGCAACTCGGCGATCAGCCCCGGTTCGTCACCGACTGCCGCAGCAAGGGTCGCATCGATTGCACCAGGATCATAGGCCATAACCGCAGACTAGTCCTAAGGGCTTTAACGGAACGTTGCGCAATCGCTTTGAAATGGTCGGTTTTATGGTAAACAAAGCGTCATGAACGGGGGGTCCAAGATCATCGACTTGCACGTCAGCGACGTTGAATACGCCGCGGCGGATGAGCGTTGCAGCTGACCGCGCCTTACGAAGGCGAGGTTTTCGAGCAACCTGAGGAGCGATCGGGCGCGACGAAGTGGCGGATTTTTGCCGC
>JGI24741J21665_1000608_pt1 | contig 10832 bp, 11 predicted proteins | sample KBSCornC7_FD_21665 | JGI IMG/M metagenome (IMG submission 21665) | reverse complement strand
CGGCGCCAGGGCGACGGGGACCGCCGTCTCTTCGAGCGTTTCGCGCACGGCCGCGACCGCTTCGGCTTCCATGCCCAGCTCGCGCGCAAGCTGACGGTCCGCCTCGTCGATCCGTCCACCGGGAAAGACGAGCGCTCCCGCGGCGAAGGCCATGCCGGCCGCGCGCTCGACCATCAGCAGCTCGGGCGGGCCGCTTGGACGCTCGCGGACCACGATCAGCGTGGCGGCGGGGATCGCCTCTTCGGACATTGAGCGGACCTAGGCGTCGCGCGGCCAAAGAAAAAGCCGCTCGGATGACCGGGCGGCTCCTTCAAACTCGAAAGCGCGTCGAGCTTACATCGCGTCGACGTTCTGCTCCTCGGCTTCGCTCGGATTCGGGCCATTGTCGCCGGCCGACGCGTTCGTGTCGTTGACGTCGACCTGCTCGTTTCCGAGCGCATTCATCTCCGCGTTCATCGCGGCGTCGTTGGCCAGCGCGTTGAGGTCCTCGGCCGCCGGCTGGTTGAGCTCGGCATTGTTGACCTGATCCTCGTTTCCGCCGCTGCATGCGCCGAGCGCGAGCGCGGCCGCTCCGCCGATCAGAAAAACCAGTCTTTTCATGTCCTTCATGTCCCCAAAGGCCGAAATGGAATGGCCCGTCATATCAGCAGTTTGCTTTGGGATTCCACCCCTATTCCTTGAGATTCGGCGTAAATATCCCTATCTGGAGGGCGCCGGGCAACCGGCTACGTCGGTAGACGGTCAGGTGGAATAGGCACTTCGGACCCGGGGGGCAGTACCCCGGCGCCTCCACCATCAGCGGTGCGGCTCGCGCCATTGTTGATGGGGGCGAAATAGGATCGACGAGTGCAATAAAGGCCCGATTGCCGATCGGATTGAGCCACCGCAACGGCTCATAACCACAAGTGCCAACGATAACGAGGCGCTCGCTCTTGCCGCGTAACTGACGTCCTAACGGACTGACGTTACAAAGCTTAAGCGCGGTCGGACCCCACCGGGCAACAGAAGGGGATTCCAGCGGCACGGGAGGCGCCGGGCAACAGAAGCCTCCCACTTTCCACTTCTTTTCGTCCTTCGGCCGATGCGGTAGTTTCCGCCCAGGGGGACATCGCATGCATCACTGGACCAGGCGCCTGCTCGCGCTCGCCGCGCCGCTGCTTCTCACCGGCTGCCTGTGGGGCCCGGGCAAGTTCGCGTCGGACCTGACGCTGCGGAAGGACGGCAGCTTCGTCCTCGACTATCGCGGCGAGATCGTCCTCGAGAATGCGGACGAGATGGCGAAGAAGCCATGGGTTCCGGCCATGGCGCACTGCATGAAGGACGATGCGAGGGAGCGGCCCTGCTCCGCGGACGAGCTTGCCGAGCAGAAGAAGGCGTACGACGCCAAGCAGAAGAGCGACGAGGAGGCCGCCAAGTCCTTCGGCATTCCCGGCACCGACGAGGCGTCGAACCGCGCGTTTGCGGCGAAGCTGATGAAATATGCCGGCTGGCGATCGGTGACCTACCGCGGGAAGGGCGTGTTCGACGTCGACTATCATGTCGAAGGGCGCGCGACGCAGGATTTCGTCTTCCCGATCATGCCCGACAGCAGCATCGTCATCCCGTTCGTCGCGCTCCGCCGCCGCGGAGACGGATCGGTGCTGGTCAGCGCGCCTGCGCTCACCGGCGGGATGAACATGTTCGGGCCGATGGCGAGCCAGATGGGCGGCGGCGGGGACATGAAGGGCCCGCCGTCCCGCGCGCAGGGCCGGTTCACGGTTCACACCGACGGGCAGATCGTCACCAATAACAGCGAGGACGGGCCCGCAGCAGACCCGGCAGGGCAGGCCGTCCACTGGGACATCTCGCCCGGCTCGAACAAGATTCCCGAGACGCTGATCCGGCTTTAGGCGCGCCTTGGTCGAAGGGACGGTTGCCTTTGCGGGCGCGGCTTGCCACGCTTGGCGCAGTCAACCCGGGGGAAATCCGATGCGCCACGTCCTTCTTGCAGCTTTGCTTGCCGCAAGCGCTTCCATCACGCTCGCCGCCGCGCCCGCGACCAAGGAGCAGCTGATGAAGCCGCCCGCGGACGCGCGCCACTATACGATCAGCTCGACCGCCGGAAAGCATGGCGACATCTGGTCGTGGACCACGGCGGACGGTAAGACCGCCTACCGAATGTCGATGTCGCTTCGGGGCTGGATCACCGAGGACGACCAGCTGATCACCAACGGGCCGGACGGCCGAGCGATCGCGATCGCGATCCGGGGCTTCACCGATAGCGGCGACGCGACCGAGGACTTCAACGTCGACGCCAACGGCGTCGCGCACTGGAAGACGTCGGTGGATTCCGGCTCCGCGCCATTCGCGGACAAGCATTACAGCACCTATGGCGGACCCTGGCTGGCAGGCGAGCAGGACGTCGCGGCGCTGGTCGCGGCAGGCGACAAGGGCATCGACCTGCTCCCCAACGGCCATGCGGCGCTCAGCATGGGCCAGACGGTGCAGATCGACGGGCCGAGCGGGCCGAAGAGCGTCAAGCTGGCTTTCATCAAGGGTCTTGGCTTCTCGCCGAGCCCGCTGTGGCTCGACGCGGACAATAAGTTCTTCGGCTTCGCGGGCGTGATTTCGATGCTTCCCGAGGGCTATGAGAAGGCCGGGCCGAAGCTGACCGAAATTCAGAACGCCGCGACCGCCGCGATGGTGCGCGATGTCGCGCACAGGTTCCTCGCCCCCGCCAACCGGACTCCGACGCTCGTCGACAATGTGCTTCTGTTCGATTCCGTCGCGGGGAAATATGTTCCGAACCAGGCGGTGCTGATCGCCGACGGCAAGGTGGCTGAGGTCGGGCCTGCGGGCTCGATCAAGGCGCCGGCGGGGGCGACCGTGATCGACGGCAAGGGCAAGACGCTGCTGCCCGGCCTGTGGGATTCGCACCAGCATGTCGGCGGCGACTGGAACCTGCTTCAGAATGTCGCCACTGGCATGACCAATTACCGGAGCCCCGGCTCGGACATCGACGAGGCGCACAGCATCTACAAGCGCCGCGCGGCGGGCGACCTCCTCGCGCCCGACGGCAAGGTCTCCGTGATCATCGACCGCAAGGACCCGCTGGCGGCGCAGGGCGCGCTGACGGTCAGCTCGGCGGAAGAGGCGATCAAGGCGGTCGACAAGATCAAGGCCGCGGGCCTGTGGGGCGCGAAATTCTACACGTCGATGAAGCCCGAATGGATCGCTCCGGCGGCGGCCGAGGCGCACCGGCTGGGGCTTCACGTCCACGGGCACGTCCCCGCCGGAATGCGGCCGCTCGACGCCGTGCGCGCCGGCTATGACGAAGTGACCCACATCAACTTCATCATGATGCAGGCGATGCCGCAGGATGTGGTCGACAAGTCCAACACCGCCGCGCGCATCGAGGGCCCGGCCAAGTACGGCAAGGACGTCGACCTCGATTCCCCGGCGATGAAGGCCTTCTACGCCGAGCTGTCGAAGCGGAAGACGATCGTCGACCCGACGCTGACGGTCTGGGAGCCGATCATGACCTCGGACGGCAGTTCGATTTCTCCCGAATATGCGCCTTACGCCGATATTGCGCCGCCGGCGGTCGTTCGGGGATGGAAAATCAGCGGCTATCCCTTGTTCGGCGGACTGACCCGCGACGATTTTCGCAAGAGCTTCGACAAGATGGTGGGCCTCGTCGGCAAGCTGCACGATGCGGGCGTTCGGATCGTCGCCGGCACNGACGGCTACGGACTGGAGCTGATCCGTGAGCTCGAGCTGTACGAGAAGGCCGGCTTGAGCAACGTCGAGGCGCTTCAGACCGCGACGATCNTCCCCGCGCGCATGACCGGGATGGACGACCGGGTGGGCTCGATCGCGCCGGGCAAGACGGCGGACATTATCCTGGTCGATGGAGACGTGTCGAAGGACCTCCACAATCTCCATCACCTGCGGACCGTCTTCCTCGACGGCTACCGCCTCGACGGCGAGCAGCTGCGCGAGGCGAGCGGCCTGACGGGAATGCCGAAGTGACGGCGGCCGGCTCCATTGCGCCGATGAGGGAACAGCACGCCTGAGGGGTGCGCCTTTCACGCGAAAGTGAATTGCTCTATTTCGCCATTTCCAATGGGGAGAGGGGTTTCCGCCCGATGGCCGACATTTTCGTCTCCTATGGCCGCTCGACCGAGACCCAGGCGAAGCAGGTTGCCGACGCCTTGCGGGAATCCGGGTACAGCGTCTGGCGTGACGACGAGCTGCCGGCACACCGCGCCTATAGCGACGTGATCGAGGAACGGCTCCGCTCGGCCAAGGCGGTCGTGGTGCTGTGGTCCGCGGAAGCCGCCCGGTCCCAATGGGTCCGCGCCGAGGCCGACATCGCACGCGAAGCCGGCACGCTGGTCCAGGTCACCGTCGACGGGATTCTGCCGCCNATCCCGTTCAGCCAGATCCAATGCGCGGACCTGAACGGCTGGAGCGAAGACAGCGATTCGCCCGGCTGGCAAAAAGTTCTGAGCAGCATCGCACTGCTGGTCGGCAATCCCGCCGAGTCCGGCATCCGGGCCGAGCGCAAGGCGGCGCCCGCGCGGCGTGTCGCGATCTGCGTCCTCCCGTTCATCAACCTCAGCGGCGACGCAGAGCAGGAATATTTCAGCGACGGCATCACCGACGACATCATCACCGATCTGTCGAAGGTTTCGGCATTGTCGGTCACGGCCCGGAACACGGCGTTCACCCTCAAAGGGCAGACGCTCGAGGCGGGCCAGATCGGCCGGCAACTCAATGTCACGCACGTCCTCGAAGGGAGCATCCGCAAGTCCGGCGACCGGGTCCGGATCAATGCTCAGCTGATCGACGCGGAGGCCGGCGATCATGTTTGGGCCGACCGCTACGACCGCGACCTCACCGATATCTTCGCAATCCAGGACGAGATTTCGAAGGCGATCGTCGCCGCGTTGCGCCTCAAGCTGCTGCCGAAAGAAAAGAAGGCCATCGAAACGCGCGGAACATCCAGCGTCGAAGCGTACAATCTCTATCTGATGGCGCGGCAACATTGGATCAGCGGCAACGACGGCGACATCCGGCGCGACGAGGTCGTGATCAGGATTTGCAGACAGGCGACGGAGATCGATCCCAACTACGCCAAAGCCTGGGCGTTGATCGCGCTTGCGCAGGCGGAGATGCGCTTTGGGCATTCCCGTCCGGAAGACGCCCTGTCGTCGGCGGAACGGGCACTCGCGCTCGACCCGAACCTGCCGGAAGCGCTTGCCGTCAAAGCTCGATACCTGACCGACGAAGACGGAAAGCCCGAGGAGGCGGACCGCCAGATTCAGATGGCTTTGCGCCTCGATCCGGAATCCTGGGAGGTGAACAAGGAAGCAGCGCGGATTCTGAGCCGCAATGGCAAGATGCGCGAGGCGATCCCCTATTTCGAAAAGGCCGCGGCGCTTGCCGAGAGCGACTATTACTCCACCGGGATGCTGCAGACCTGTTACGCCGCGGTCGGGGACAATGAAGGTCTGCGTCGCGCGGCGGAAATGACCATGGAACGTGCGCAACGGGTCCTGGCTCAGGACCCCGCGACGGGGGGAGCGCTTGGCCATGGCGCCGTTGCGCTTGCGGTCCTCGGCGATTCGGAGCGCGCGAAGGAATGGATCAAGCGCGCGCTCCTCATGGACCCTGACAATTTCACGATGCGCTGGAATCTCTCTTGCGCGCTGTCGCGCTTTCTCGGCGACAAGGATGCAGCCATCGACCTGCTCGCCACCTTCCTCGACCGCGCTCCGGCTCCGTTTGTCGAATATCTCCGCCTCGACACGGATTTCGACCCGCTTCGAGACGATCCCCGTTTCGAGCAGCTTGCGGCGAAGGCCGAAGAGCGCGTCGCGGCAAGCCGGTCAGCGGTGGCCTAGCGCCGCTTCAGCTCGTCCCTGATCTCGGTCAGAAGCTCGACCTCGGTCGGGCCGGAGGGCGCATCGTCGGCGCGGCGCATGACCTTCGAGGCCCAGCGCACCATCAGGAAGATGATGAAGGCGAGGATCAGGAAATTGATGACGACCGTCACGAACTCGCCCCAGCCGAGCACCGGGGCGCCGGCGGCCTTCAGCGCCGCATAGTCCTTCATGCTTCCGTGATAGCCCTCCGGGACTGGGCCGAGCAGCGTGAAATAGCTCGAGAAATCGAGGCCTCCGAAGATCGCGCCGACGACCGGCATGATGACGTCCTCGGTCAGACTGGTCGTGATCTTGGCGAAGGCCGCCCCGATGATGACGGCGACCGCGAGGTCGAGGACATTCCCCTTGGCGATGAAGGCGCGGAAATCGTTGAGCATCGGCCATCCCCTTCTGTCTGCAATGCGACAGTCCTACTGCAGTTTGCGACGGGACGCAGCTGCTGTGTTGTCACCTTAAGACAGCATCTTGAACGCGAGGGGCGGTCCCTCTACCTATCCGCGCACTTGACCAATCGGAGGGGCACATGACCGCCATTCGTCGCCTGGGTTTACTCGCACCGCTTGCCGCAATTTCCCTGGGAGGCTGCGGGATCAACAGCGTTCCCACGGCGGAGGAGCAGGTCAACGCCGCCTGGGGCAACCTCCAGGCCGACTACCAGCGCCGCGCCGACCTGATCCCCAACCTGGTCGCGACCGTGAAGGGCTATGCGCAGCAGGAGAAGACTGTCCTCATCGAGGTCACCAATGCCCGCGCCAACGCGACACGGGTCCAGCTCAACGCGAGCGATCTCAGCGACCCGGCCAAGGTCCAGGCGTTCAACGAGGCGCAGAGCCGGCTGACGCAGGCGATCATCCCCCTGCAGCGGCTCCAGGAAGCCTATCCGGACCTGAAGTCGAACCAGAACTTCCTCGCGCTTCAGGACCAGCTCGAAGGCACCGAGAATCGCATCGAGGTCGCGCGCCGCGACTACAACGACGAGGTGCGCCAGTATAACACCCTGATCCGCACCTTCCCGACCGCGATCGGCGCGAAAATCTTCTACGGGGCCAAGCCGAAGGTGCCGTTCGAGGCCTCGGCCGGCGCGCAGAATGCGCCCACGGTCGACTTCAACACCACGGGCTGAGGCGGAAGTGAACACCATCACCGTCACCCCCGCGAAAGCGGGGGGTCCGCTGCCTTCGGGGCGGAGAAGCGGGATTCCCGCGTTCGCGGGAATGACGATTGTGTGGCTGGCGGCGCTGCTCGTCTTCGCGGCGGCCGCAGGCGCACAGACGTTCCCTCCGAACAATGGATCGCCGGTCGTCGACCAGGCTGGCATCCTGACACCCACGCAGGAGCTGGATATCAAGTCCAAGTCCGAGACCCTCCTCGCGCAATCCGGTCGGGCGTTCGCAGTCGCGACGGTCACCAGCCTCGAAGGCTATCCGATCGATGATTATGCCTACCGGCTCGGCCGCGCCTGGGGATTGGGGTCGAAGGACAAGGACGAGGGCGTTCTCCTGCTCGTCGCTCCGAACGAGCGGAAGGTCTGGATCGCGACCGGCTACGGCGCGGGGGCGTTCATGACCGACGCCATGTCGGGCATCATCATCCGCGAGGACATCCTGCCGCACTTCAAGCAGAATCCGCCCGACTATGGCGGAGGCATCGAAGCGGGCGCCGACGCCATCATCAAGCAGATGAGCCTGCCGCCCGACCAGGCGGCGAAGAACGTCGCAGTCGCGACTCAAGCGCAGCAAAAGCGGCAGCATTCCGGCGGCAGTCCGCTGCCGGTGATCTTCTGGCTCATGGTGATCGGCTTCGTCGTGCTTTCGCACTTCCGGCGCGGCCGCGGGCGCCGCTACCGGACCCGGTCCGGCGGAATTAGCCCCTGGGTCGTGCTGTGGGGGCTGAATGAGCTCAGCCGCGGCTCGCGCCGAGGCGGCTGGGGTGGCGGCTCGTGGGGCGGCGGCGGAGGCGGCTGGGGAGGCGGTGGCGGAGGAGGCAGCTTCGGCGGCTTCGGCGGCGGATCGTTCGGTGGCGGCGGCGCGGGCGGAAGCTGGTGATCCGGCAGCTGTCCGAAGCGGACCACGAGAAAGTCTCTGCGGCCGTCACTGCCGCGGAAGCCAGCAGCAGCGGCGAGATCGTCGTCGTCGCGACCCCGATCAGCGACGCCTATCACGACGTGGCGCTGCACTGGGCGCTGGTGCCCTTGTTCGCGGTGCTGGCGTGGGCGGCGTGGCGGCCGAGCGCGCTCGCCTGGTGGTACGATTTTCTGTTCGGCGGCTGGCAGCCCGACCCGACGCAGAGCCAGCTTCTGACGCTGCTGATGGTCTTCGCCGCGCTCAAGTTCACGGTCGCTCTGCTGATCCTCAAGTGGATGCCGCTTCGGCTCTTCCTGACGCCGGCGGCGACCAAGCACCGCCGCGTGCGGCGCCGAGCGATCGCGATTTTCCAGGCGGCGGCTGCGGGGCGCACGACGGGCCGAACGGGCATCCTGATCTACCTTTCGCTGGCGGAGCGGCGGGCGGAAATCATCGCCGACGAAGCGATCCTGAAGGTCACCGACGAGCATACCTGGGGCGAGGCGATGACCGAGCTGCTGATCAACGTCCGGGCGGGGCGCATCGGCGATGGCATCGTCGCGGCGGTCGAGCGCGTCGGCGTGGTGCTCTCGGAGCATTTTCCGCGTTCGGCGGTCGACCGCAACGAAATCCCGGACCAGCTGATCGAGCTATGAACCTCGACGACCTGCCGCCGCCCGAAGTCATGTGGGCCGGCAAATATGTCCGCGCGGTGAAGCGCGGCAAATGGGAATATGCGAGCCGCACGAACAATATCGAGGCGGTCGTCATCCTCGCCGAATATGAGGGCAAGGTGATCCTGGTCGACCAGCCGCGCGTGCCTCCGGAGTGCCGCTGCATCGAACTTCCGGCGGGGCTGGTCGGCGACGAGGACGCAGGCGCGACCATCGAGGACACCGCAATCAAGGAGCTGGAGGAGGAGACTGGCTTCACCGCGGAGCGGATCGAGCGCCTTGGGGAATTCTATGCTTCGCCGGGGATGGTCTCCGAGGGTTTCACGTTGGTCCGCGCCCACGGAGTGCGCAGGATCGGCGACGGTGGAGGCGACGAGAATGAGGACATCAACGTCCACCTCGTCCCGCGGCCGGACATTCCGAACTTCATCGAGCAGAAGCGCGCCGAAGGGTTCGGCGTGGACGTGAAGCTGCTGCTGTTTCTGGATTTCTGATCCCTCTCCCATCGGGAGAGGGAGGGAGCCGCGCAGCGGCGGAAGGGTGAGCGTGTTTCCATCGGGCGCCCTCACCCCGCTCGCGCTTGCGCGCGAGCAGACCCTCTCCCGAGGGCAGAGGGAAATTGGCGCGCGCCGACGCGTTCATCCCCCATGCCCCGGCTCGTGCATCTCTCCGACCTGCATTTCGGCGCGCACGATGAGCGGCTGGTCGAGGCGGTCGAGAAGCGCGTCGACGAGCTGAAGCCCGACCTCGTCGTCATCAGCGGCGACTTCACCCAGCGCGCGCGAACCGAGCAGTTCAAGGAAGCCTGCAAGTTCCTCGAGCGGCTCCAGCATTCCGGGCATGAGGTGCTCGGAGTGCCGGGCAATCACGACGTGCCGCTGTACGACGTGCTCCGCCGCTTCCTTTCGCCACTGGCGCGCTACCGGCGGTTCATCGACGACAATCTCTGCCCGTTCGTCGAGCTTCCGGGGCTCGCGATCCTCGGCATCAACACCGCGCGCTCGCTGACGTTCAAGGACGGGCGGATCAACCACCACCAGGTAGCGTTCATCCGCGACACCTTCGCCCGGACTCCGCGCGATTCCTTTCGGGTGCTCGTCACCCACCACCCGTTGTTCGCCCTTCAAGTCGGCGAGGAGATCACGCCGGCGATCGGGCGGCAGGAGCTTGCGCTGGATGCGATCCAGGAGGCGGGCGTGGATATGCTCCTTGCGGGACACAACCATCACGCCTCGACGCACAGCGCGAGCGATCTCGTCACCCGCGCGGGCGCGGCGCTGGTGGTTCAGGCGGGCACCGCGACCTCGACCCGGGTGCGCGACCAGGAGCAGAGCTTCAACACGATCGACGTGGCCGACGCCTCGGTGACGATAACGGTGAACGCGTGGAGGAACGGGCAATATGCCGCGCTCGATGCGCAATGCTATGCTTGGCGGGAAGGGCGGTGGCGCATCGCTCCGGCCGCGGAGCCGGCGCACTGAGCTTGTCGCGGGCGCGGCGCGGCGAGTAGAGCGGCGTCATGTCACTGCCCGAGAATTTCGATGCCGACGCGTTCGTGCACCAGGTGCTCGCCGAGGACCTCGGCACGGGCGGGGATGTCACATCCAACGCCACGATCGGCGCGGACGCGCGCTTCACTGCGGAGATGAATACGCGCCAGGCGATCGTCGTCGCTGGGCTGGACGTCGCTGCAGCCTTTTTCCGCGCGCTCGATCCGGATGTGCAGATCGATCCGCTGGTGAAGGACAGCGACCGNGNGNCGCACGGNACNGTNCTGATGCGACTCGCGGGGAAGGCGCGCGCGATGCTCGCCGCGGAGCGGTCGGCGCTGAACACGCTCCAGCATCTTTCGGGCATCGCGACGCTGACCCGCCATATGTCGATGCGATCGAAGGCACGGGCGCGGTGCTGATCGACACCCGCAAAACCATCCCGGGCCTCCGCGTCCTCGACAAATATGCGGTGCGCATGGGCGGAGCGCAGAACCATCGGATACGGCTCGACGACGGTGTGCTCATCAAGGACAATCATGTCGCCGTGTGCGGCGGGGTCGCCGAAGCGGTGCGCCGCGCCAGGGCCGCGAACACGGGATTGCAGGTCCAGGTCGAGGTCGACCGGATCGAGCAGATCGAGCCGGCGCTCGAAGCTGGCGCGGACCGGCTTCT